>Ga0116164_10002667_pt1 | contig 12619 bp, 9 predicted proteins | sample AD_UKC109_MetaG_FD_89888 | JGI IMG/M metagenome (GOLD analysis project Ga0116164, IMG submission 89888) | Active sludge microbial communities of municipal wastewater-treating anaerobic digesters from Hong Kong - AD_UKC109_MetaG | ecosystem: Engineered > Bioreactor > Anaerobic > Digestate... | reverse complement strand
TACAATTATTTTCGTAGATCATGGCTTTCATCCTTTCTTGGTTATTGGTCTAACGCTTGAAAGGATACCGTGATCTACTTCTTTTGTGAATTTACAGAAAGAATGTTACACCAACTAACATAAACTTACCGGCAAGAAAGCAAAAATATACTGCTATAATAATTTCTTAATGGAAAATCATACGAAAACTGTTTTATCTCTTTTCTCCGGTTGTGGTGGCATGGATTTGGGATTTGAAGGTGGTTTTAGAGTACACAAATCCTCAGTGAATCCGAAAATCCATCCGACATGGTACCCAAATGAAATAGATGGTGATTGGATTACTCTTCCCAGAACATCCTTCTACACCACATTTGCTAATGATATTCTTAAATCTGCTGAAACTTTCTGGCAAACAAATTTTCCATATAGTCCTGATCAACCTAGAAGATTTTGCCGAGACAGCATAGTTGATTTAGTCAAGCGAGCTTGGCAAGGTGCGTTTCAATTTCCTTCCGTTGATGTAGTGACAGGAGGTTTTCCTTGTCAGGACTTTAGCCTTGCGGGTAATCGAAAAGGTTTCCTATCAAAAAAAGACCATAACGGTGAGAAGATAGCTGACATCGACGCTCCAACAATTGAAACTCGGGGGATGCTTTATTATTGGATGAGAAATGTTATTGAACTTATTTTACCCTCTGTGTTCGTTGCGGAGAACGTAAAAGGCCTTGTTTCATTAGGTGACACAAAAAAAATCATAGAGCATGATTTTCGAAATGTTGGTCCTGGGTATTTAGTAGTCGAAGCAAAAATATTAAACGCTAAGAATTTTGGCGTGCCACAAAACAGGGAAAGAGTCATATTTATTGGTTTAAGGACTGATCGCCTCACGGATGAAGCAATTCATGTTTATTACTCTGGAAATGTGCCTGATAATTATGACCTTTATCCATTAGAAACACATGGTAATACTGACAATTTTTTTGCCAACATTCCGGTTTTGCCATATTCAACAACAAGGAATTATTTAACAGATCTCGGAGAGCCTTCAGACTCTAAAGACCTAAGTCATCAGATCTTTTCTAAAGCTAAATTTTATGGAAAGCATTGCCAAGGCAACAGAGAAATCAATCTTGATGAAGTGAGTCCAACGATCAGGTCGGAACACCATGGCAATATTGAATTTCGGAGACTTTCTGCTGAAAACGGCGGTGTGAATCTTGAAGAACTATCCAAGGGTTTTCCTGAACGGCGACTTTCAGTTAGGGAATGCGCTAGGATTCAGACTTTCCCCGATAATTTTGAATTTGTTGTTAAAGAAGAAAATTCACCCAGGTTCCGTATAAACGGATCTGACGCATACAAATTGATTGGTAATGCTGTACCTCCTTTGCTCGCATACCATTTAGCTTCACGTCTCGAGCACCTCTGGCCACTTATTTTTAAGGAGTGAAATGATAATTTCAGAACGGCATGGGGATAATCGTTATGACTTCGAGTGTATCTTAGATAGAACAAGAACTTTGCTAGAAGTTGATGCTCAAAAAAGATTAGCATATTATCTGAAAATTACTCCATCGGAACTTGAAGATGAAGTATTTCATAAAATGTGTGAAACAGCAGTTGGGACCCAATTTGAGAACAAGATTGAATTGATTTCTGGGCATGCTTTTCCAGATATTATTGCTGACATTTATGGGGTCGAAGTAAAGTCTTCTAAGAACAATAACTGGAAAAGCATTGGTAATAGTGTTTTAGAGTCAACGAGAGTAAATAATATTAATTATATTTACCTTATGTTTGGGAAAATGAGCACCCCTGTTGGGTTTTGTTTCCGCTTATACCAAGAATGTGTATATGATATTGCTGTCACTCATTATCCAAGGTATTTAATTGACATGAATCTCGCAAAAGGCGCTACTATCTTCGATAAGATGAAAATTTCTTACGATGAACTAAGAGTAATGGACCGTCCAATCTCTTATGTCGTCAACTATTTTCGGACAATTTCAAGACCCGGGGAAGAACCATGGTGGATGGAGACTGGCGATCCGTCTGAAAACGTTGTCGCGCCAACAATTTCGCTTTGGAGCAAGTTACCACTAGAGAAGCAAAACTTGTATAAACAGGAAATGATCGTACGATTTCCTAGACTGTTTGGGAGTAGTACCAACAAATTTGCGGGTCCAGCTGCTTATCTTGTTGCTAAATATGGGGTTATCAACCCATCCTTTAGAGACTTATTTACAGCTGGTGGAAAAATAGACTTAAAGGTTGGAGAGGTAAGATTTATTGGGATCCCGAGGATCTACATACATCTTTATAGTGATTTCACTGAAATTGTTGAATTAGTTAAAAATTTACCATTAATTGAAGCGCAATATTATTGGCAACTGCTCCATCTTCCAAAGCAAGAAGATCTTTATTCCTTATGGAAAGCCCTTGTGCTAGATTACTCCATAAGAGATGACCTAACATTGTCGTTTCTAGAATCTTTGTTCGCACAATATGATGAAGAAAATTAAGAATTATTTAGGACGAAATTTGTCAAAGGAACGTGAAAACGACAAGATTTCACCACAAACTCGCTCTACCGTTATGTCGAAAATTCGCTCTTCAGGAACCAAATTAGAAGAGACGTTTATTCAAGAAATTAACAAGATAACTTCAATTCCTTATGTTCTTAATGATCGCGAGATCCGAGGAAAGCCAGATATTGTCTTTCATGAAAAGAAACTTTGCGTATTTATCGATAGTGATTTTTGGCATGGGTGGCAATATCCTAGGTGAAAAAAACTACTAAAAGATGACAAATGGAGAACGAAGATTGAGAACAATAGGAAAAGAGATAGATTAGTAACTCAATATCTTCGCAGAAAAGGGTGGAAAGTTGTAAGAATATGGGAACATAAAATTAAACAAAATATTGAAACCGAAATAAAAAAGGTGCTCAATAATATAGAATAAATCCTTCTCGAAGAATTACTTTTGTGGCATTTCTATTAAAACTGAGATTTAATTATCAAACACTGGCCCCTAGGTCAATGGAAACACTAGGCGTGAATAATCCTATCTTTTTTCAAGTTTAGTTAGACCAATCTGCTTACTCAACAATTTTGTATGAAGCGCTTCCCAACTCGAAAATCCGTTTTCGGCAAGCCACTGCTTTTCCCTGGCGCGTCTTCTGGCTTGCCTTTCGTTGCGGGTTTTATCTGCTTTCTTTTCTGTCACCAGGTAATTTTACTACTTCCAAATCTTTGGTGCGAGCAACGGATTGAGGGGGAAATCGCAGATTGCAGATGAACTCAATAAAAACCCGATCCCCATTGTCTTCAATCACCAGATAAAAAGCACCTTCTTCATTTGGATACAAACCATCCCGAAATTTCACGATCGTTCCTACTTCCACGTCAGCCTCCTTTTCCTCGATTGTAAGCCGTTACCGTAACGCTGTCAAGCGGTAGTGAGGGTGCAAAAGAACACATCACTTTCCCCTTGCTAAAATAGAACATTTGTGCTATACTCAAGCCAAAAGCCTAACTTCAGGCTTCGTACCTTAACAACCAACCACTTTTTACACTCATACTGCCTTCCTGTGCCGTCAAAAAACGATGTAAATAGTGTAAAAAGTGTAAAAACCCCTATCACAGGATTGTGCCGGGCGCTGCCCGAGCACAGGATCTCGCCGTAGGCGTCCATTACAAACCGGAGACCTGTCCACAGGCAATTCGTGCTGGGATCTTCGACCAAAAGAAGCCCAAGAGACAGCCCTCTCCTGGGAGAGGGTCGGCGCAGCCGGGGTGAGGGAAAACTTTGCAACCCCATGGAACCCTCATCCACCGCAAGCGGTCCCCCTTCCCCCAAGGGAAGCCCAAAGACGGTCCACCTCTACGGCGTGGGGAGGAGGGGGGTGGGGATGACGAACGGGGTTTCCGTCGGGGAGGGGGTGGCGGTGCCCTCCAGGGTGGGCAGCGGCGTGGCGGTGGGGTAGGTCTCGCCCGGGCTGATGCGGCAGATGTTTTCGCTGGGGATCACGATGGCCATGATGGTCTCGTTATCCGAATACATGGCGCGGATCTGCTGGAAGACCTTCGCGGCAGTGTCGCAGTAGTCATCGAGCCCATCGCGGTGCAGACCGGCCAAAACGGAGCCGTAGGTGTAGTAGTAGAGCACGGTGGTGTCGGAAAGCGGCAGCGGATTGGTTTCGATCCGGGATTCGCAGGGGTCTTCCTCGCGTGCCAGGCAGGTCTCTTCGCGGGTGCAGCCTTCCACAGCGCAGCGCAGGGCAAGCAGCGCGCCTTCGTAGTTGCGGGCACGGTGGTAGATTACGCCGACCTGACCGTAGGTGTCGGGGTTGTAGGGGTTGATCTCGAGGGCGCGATAGGCATTGCGCGAGGCTGCCATGGCTTCACCATCGCGGATGTAGGTGTTGGCGATGGCCATGTAGGGGATGGGGTCCTGGATGCCGAGCTGCTGGTTGAGGCTGACGGCTTTGGCAAAGAACTCGAGGGCGATCGGGTACTGCTGGAGGAAGCGGTAGAGGACGCCGGTGCGGATGTAGAGGAAGGTGAGGTTGGGCGTGACCTCGATGGCTTTTTGGTACCACTCGATGGCGAGGTTGTATTCGCCGAGGACTTCGTAGATATAGGCCTGGATGCGGCGCACGTCCATCAGGTCTTCGCCGCTCACGCGAGCCTGGGCGATGTAGTCCTGCGCCTGGACGAGTTTGTATTGGTCGATCAGGACTTCGGCGTAGTAGGCTTTGGCGAGGGCGTTGTCGGAGTCGAGCTGGATGGCTGAGAGGGCTTCGGCTTCGGCCTGGTTGCGGTAGTCTTCGGCCATTTCGCCGGAAAGAGATGGGTTGGAGAGCCAACTGAGGACGAAAGCGCGCATGGCGAGCACGTCGGCATTGGTCGGCTCGGCTTCTTTGGCGATGTCGATGACGGAGAGGGCCTGGTTGAGGCTGTCGCGGCGGTCCTGGTCGGTGGTGAGGCTGGAGGAGGAGTAGGTGAGGATGCGGGCGAGCTCGACGCGCACGGCGGTGTTGTTGGGCTCGAGAACCAGGGCTTTATTGAAGGATTCGATCGCTTTGGTAAGGTCCCCGGCCTGGAAGTGGGTCTCGCCTTCGGTGAGGAAGGAGTTGACCGTGCGGGTGGGAGTGGGAGTGGGCACGAATGGCGGCCAGATCTCGCCGCTGGCGTAATCGCGCAGGACGGCTACGAGGACCACGATCACCAGCAGGATGAGCATGATGCGGTAGGGGTTGGAGCGATTGCCCGAGTTGCGGAAGAGGTCCTTGCGTTCGTCGATGTACATTTGCTTATTGCGTGCCCGGGGGATCAGGGCACGGGCGTGGCTGTAGGCCCGGTGACGACCGTTGGGGTGGGGGCTGGCGTGGCAGTGGGCGGATTGAGGAGGTTTTCCTCGCAGATCTTGATGATCTCGCCGGCATTGAAGACGCCGTCGGCGTTATCCGCCACGTTTTGCAGCAGGGCGTTTGCGAGCGTGACGGCTTCGTTGCAGCGGTTGATGCGCGCCAAAGCGAGGCCATAGCGGCTGTAAAGTTCGATTACGCCGGCCGCGTAGGAGAGGGGAATGCCCTCCACGACCTGGCCATCCTCGGAGGTGCCGCCGCGCACGGCGGTTTCGAGGAAGGGCAGCGCCTGGTTGTATTGCCCCTTGCGGTAGTAGAGCGTGCCCAGGTTGGCGTAGAGGTCAGGGTCCTGCGGGTCGTCGCGCAGGGCAAGGCTGCCGTATTGGATGCCCTTATCCCACTCGCCGAGCATGCCGTAGACGCGCGAGATGAACAGGTTTGGGGTGGGGTCGGTGGGGTTGAGGGAGTAGGCTTTGGTGAACTCGAAGACGGAGCGGTCGAGCTCGCCGGTGTTGATCAGGTTGCGCCCCAGGGCCATGTGGACCCGGGCGATGTGGGGGTTGATAGCAATGGCAGCGTCGAGCTCTTCGACGGCTTGCTCGTAGTTACTTGTGATCTCGAGGACGTAACCGCGCGCCCAGTAGGCCTCGAGCAGGTTGGGCTCAAGCGCCTGGGCAGTACGGGATTCTTCGATGGCAAGGTCGATGGTGTCGAGCTCCTGGACGCCGGCTTCGACGCGCAGGGCGAGAATGTAGGCGAGGACGGCATGCGCCAGACCGCTGTTTTGGTCGAGCTCGATGGCACGCCGGGCATCGGACTCGCCGTCGAGGTATTCTCTTTGGAAAGCCTTCGCCCAGCCGGAGAGAGCGTAGGCTTCGGAGACGGTGTTGTCGAGCAGGATCGCGTTTTGGGCGTTGACCTGCGCCTGGACCAGCTGATCGGTGTAGATCTGCAGGCGTGAGATTTTGAGATAGTTAGTGATGTCCTGCGGGTTGGCATTGATCGCGCCCTGGTAGGCTTCGATCGCTTGCAAATACTTGCCTTCAGCGGCAAGCGCGTCGGCTTCGGCGACGAAGGATTGGGGATCGCGCGTGGGGGTGGGCGTGGGCACGAAGGGTGGGTCCATCATCGGGACGACGACGAGATTAAGGTAGACCAGCGCGCCGATGGAAATGAGCAAAAAAGTCAGCAGCCAGGGGTTCACCTTGCGGCGCTTCTTGCTCATCGAGAGTTTACTTCCTTTAAGATACATAAAACGATATTATCATTGTTTTTGTATCATCGTCAACCGGGGTATTGGAGTTGGTATTTATTGTAGGGAACGCGGCTCGTCCCGTTCCGCCGTGTTTGTGGAACGGTGCGCCATGGACGCTTCGCTACCAGGGCAGGGACCCTGCCCTACATTAAATGTTTAGCCAGCGGGTGGCTTTTTCGGGGAGGTTGGCGATGCTGGCCTGGACGAAGGTGCACTGGGGCAGAGATTCGATAAAGAGCCTGCCGTAAGGCTTGGAGAGAACGCGCTTATCGAGGATTACGACCACGCCGCGGTCGGTTTGGGTGCGAATGAGACGCCCAAAGCCCTGCCTGAAGCGCAGGATGGCTTCGGGGAGGTTGTATTCGTTGAAGGGATCGTCGAAGCTCTCCGAACGGGCGGCGATGATCGGGTCACTGGGCACGTCGAAAGGCAGCTTGGCGATCACCAGCACCGAAAGGGCTTCGCCGGGGACGTCCACGCCTTCCCAGAAGGCGCGCGTGCCGAGGAGCACAGCCCGGGGGGTATCTTTGAAGGTGTCGAGCAGCGAGCTGGCGGATGCGCCCTCGCCCTGCTCGAAAACGGTGATGTCGTGCTTTGCCAGGGGCGCCTGGATGGCTTTGGAGGTCTTTTGGAGTTGGGCGTAAGAGGTGAAAAGCACCAACATGCGCCCGCCGCTGGCAACCGCCAGGCGGATGACGGTATCGTCAATAGTGCGCTGATGCCCGTAGGAGTCGTTCGGCTCGACGATGTCAGTCGGAAGATAGACAAGGGCGGAGTTTTCGTAATCGAAGGGCGAACCAACGGTCAGTTCGTCGGCGTCCTCACCGTTGAGACGCTTGCGCAGGTAGTCAAACTCGCCGTGGGTGGTGAGAGTGGCGGAGGTGAGGATGACGCTGGCTTTCTCGTGCCAGAGGTACTTTTCCATCAAAGTGCCGATGTGCAGCGGCGCGATCTGGAGGGTGAGGCGACCCTGGAGGGGGTCCAACTCGACCCAGTAGATCTGGTCGGTCTGCGGATCCATGGTCAGGCTTTCAACTTTTTCACGGATTTCGCTGAGGTTCTGGTTGAACATCGCCAGGGTGCCGAGGAGATCTTCGGCGTCTTCTGTTTCCATCGACTCGAGACCGCGCAAGCCTTCACGAATGCCACGCAGGATTTTAAGGAGGGCGTCCAGGTCGCTGGCTGCCTGCTCCCAGCTGATCTCGACGTCCAGCCAGGCAGGCATGGTGCGAATGGCGCTGAGAATGCGCGTTTGCTGGGGGTAGGTGCCGAGGGGTTTGCCCTCGCGCAGCTCTAGCAGGAGGTTGTCCAGCGCGCGGAAGTATGCGGTCATTTCGTTGTCAAAGCGGAAAGCGCGATCGGTGGCTTCGGCGATGAGTTTGTTGAGTTCGCCAAGGTCAGAGGGTTTCAAGAGTCCATAGGCAGCGGAAAGCAGGCGCCCCATCAAGCCCTGTTCGTGGCTGCCGAGGTCGCGCACCAAGCGGTTGACGTCCTGAGCGCGCAAGCGGTAAGCCATGGCGTCGGTGGTGGCGGATTCAAGGTGGTGGGCTTCATCGATGATGAGGTAGTTGTAGGCGGGCAAAACGCGGTTCTCGGTTGCGGCGTCCGCCAGCAGCAGGGCGTGGTTGACCACCAGGATATGGGCACTTTCAGCAGCCATGCGCGCCTTGTAGAAGGGGCAGCGTCCACCGGTGCGTTTGAGGCAGTTCTCGAGTTTGCAGCCCTCGTCCTCGGCCGAGACACGGCTCCAGATCAGGCGTTCGGGCATGCCGTTCAGGTTCAGCTCACTGCGATCGCCACTTTGGCTGCTTTGCAGCCAGACGAGCAATTTGCCCACCACGCGTAGTTCATCCAGGTTTTCGGGCTTGCGCCGGCGCATGGCATTGAAGCGGCGCGGGCAGAGATAGTTGCCGCGCCCTTTGAGCACCGCCGCCTGGATATCCATTCCAGTGGCTTCGATCAGGTCGGGGATGTCCTTCGAAATCAGCTGATCCTGGAGAGCAATGGTGTTGGTGGAGATGACGACCCGTTCTTTGTTGGTGAGAGCCCAGGCAGCCCCAGGGATGAGATAAGCCAGGGATTTACCAGTGCCGGTGCCGGCTTCGACCATCAGGTGCTGCCCTTCGTTGAGGGCGTTCCCGACCGAGCGAAGCATTTCCACCTGCTGGGAACGATGCTCGAACCCTTCAATGTGCTGCGAGAAAGCCCCGCCGGGTTCCAGAACCGCGGCCAACTCGTCGACGTTGATCCGTTGAAGCTCCGTGTCTGGCTGGAGCGGCTTGGTGCGCACCGGTTTGCCGAAGTCGAAGAGCAGCCCGCCTTCCTGGTCGAGCACGCGTTTGGGCTGGATGCCCTGCTTGATCAACTCCTGCAGGACCCAGCGGAAGGGCAATTCTGCCGCCCAACCCAGTCCTTGGCTTTGCTTGACCATTTCAGCGATCAAGTCGATAGGCAACTGCCCGAGCTTTTCATAGAGCTTGTTGTATACGCCCATAGTAGCGCGGGCGTCGTTGATGGCACGGTGCGCCTCGCTGAGGACCACGCCCAGTTGGTAGCAGAGCGATCCAAGTCCGTAGCGCGGCGCGGAAGGCATCAGCACTGCCGCCATCTCGTAGGTGTCAAGCACCGGGTTTTTCTTGAAAGCGCCATGGCGCTGGAAGAAGCTGATATCAAAGCCGACGTTTTGCCCCAGGATGGGAGCGTCGCTGATGAAGGTTTCAAGCTGCGGGTAAACATCCGCCAAGAGTGGGGCATTCATGACCATGGCATTGGTGATGCCAGTCAGGTTGGTGATGAAGGAATTAATCGGCTTGCGCGGGTTGATGAGGGTTGAAAATTCATCCAAAACGCGATTTCCATTGAATTTTACCGCGCCGATCTCAATGATCGAGTCGCTTTTGGAGTCCAAACCGGTTGTTTCAATATCCAGGGAGACGATTACAGGCATGGGACAAATTATACCCGTAGTCTGAGCCGTTCGTACTTTTTTTTTCCTAGAGGAAGATTTTAGTTGCGCTATTTAGCAACGTTGTCAAAAGTTAATACCATTCCAACAGACTCCCACTAACAAAATAGGTATAATTCCGCTCAAGGAGTATGCTCATGCTAAACTTTGGTTTGATCCTTCAGTTCATATTTGTGTTCGGGTTGATCGTGTTTGTGCACGAACTCGGGCATTTTTTGGTTGCAAAATGGGTTGGCGTTGAGGTGGAAGAGTTTGGTTTTGGCTATCCCCCCCGCCTCGCCAAACTTTTCACCTGGAAAGGTACAGAAGTGACGCTCAACTGGATTCCCTTTGGCGGCTTTGTCCGCCCAAAAGGCGAAACAGATGATGGCGAGCCCGGCGGCATGCTGGCGGCACCCAAATGGAAACGTTTCCTGATCCTGATTGCTGGCGCGACAATGAATTTCATTCTTGGCATTTTGCTGCTGATCTTTCTATACAATGTGGTTAATCCTGTCGATACCAGCAAGGTTCTTGTGATGGAGGTTGCCCCAAATTCACCTGCCCAGATGATCGGACTGCAGCCTGGAGATATTGTGACCAAACTGGGAGATGACCCGATCGATTCGACTGACGCCATGGTAAATGCCACCAAAAAATACCTGGAGCAGGAAGTCACGCTCACGTACACTCGCGATGGCGAAGAACTTACCGGGCTTGTGATCCCTCGGGAGAACCCGCCTGAAGGTCAGGGAGCGATTGGTTTCGTGATGTCGCATCCGGAAGTTGAACTCAATTTTGTTCAAAGCATCGGCGTGGCTTTTGACACCTTCTGGCAGCAAGTAAAGGCGACTGTTTCGATGCCTTATAACTACATCAAAGGCAAGCTTGCCCCAGGCGAAGCGCGTGTCATCGGTATCAAAGGCATCTACGACTTATTCTCGAGTGCCGCTGAGATCGATCAGTCCAACGCGGAGGCTACCAACGAAATCCTGCCGATCACACGTCTTTCACTGGTTTCGATGCTCTCCATCGCAATCGGCATCACCAACCTGCTGCCCATTCCGGCGCTTGATGGCGGGCAAATTTTATTCCTGCTGATCGAAGCCGTTACTCGCAAACGCATCCCAACCCGGGTTGCCAACGCGGTTAACTCGGCATTTTTCTACCTTTTGATTTTTTTGTTCGTCATCATTACTATCCGCGATTTTATCAATCCGATCCCGATTCCTTAAGGAGCTGCTATGGACGCACCAAGCTCAATTCACGACCTGATCAAAGCCCTGATGGACATGGAAACGCCATTTCCAGCACGTCTCCTGTACCAATTCTCGGATATGCCCTCCGTTGACCGCCAGGTGCTTGCCACCGCATGGTTAAGTATTCCTGTGGCGCGAAGGAGAGCCGTTTTGCAGGACCTCCTGGAACTCGCGGAGCACGATGACCTGCTGATGTTCGAAGACATCGGGCGCATTGCCCTGGAAGATGGCGACGCGGAATGCGAAGTGAGCGCGATTAGCCTGCTCTTGGAAGCGGAAGACCCCAAGCTCATCCCGGGTTTCCTAACTTTGCTGGCTGATGCAGAAAAAGCTGAATTTGTGCGAGCCGCCGCGGCTAATGCTCTGGGTTTTTACGTCTATCTCGGGGAGCTTGAAGAGATTAAAACTGACTTGCACCATAAGATTGAAGATGCCCTGCTGCTGGCATATACCAAAGATCCGTCAGACCTGGTGCAGCGCAGAGCGCTGGAGTCGCTGGGCTATTCGAGCCGGGAGGAAGTGCCTCCTCTGCTGCGATTCGCCTCAGCCAAAGACAGCGAGGATTGGCTTGAGAGCGCACTGTTCGCCATGGGCAGATCGGCAGATAACCAGTGGGAATCCCTGGTTTTGGAACACCTTGACCACGATAATCCTGAAGTCAAGGGGCAGGCGATCCATGCCGCAGGAGAACTTTCACTAAGTTCAGCCAGGGTGCGCCTGCTCAGAAAACTTGACCGTGAAAAGGACGAGTATCTGCGCAGTGAGTTGATCTGGGCTCTTTCACAGATCGGCGGAGAAGGTATTGAAGAAAAGTTTGAGCAGCTTTTGGCAAAGACAGACGATGATGACGAAGCCACTTTGCTGGAAGAAGCGCTGGATATGCTCAATTTCACCAACGAGATTGCTGATTTCGAGCTGATGGAGGTGGGTTACGACCACGACCATAATTCGCACGACGAGGACGACGAAACCGAAGACATTTGGGAAGACGATGAGGACGAAGACGATTACGAAGATTTTGAAGACTTTGGTGACGAAGAGTGGCAGCGCTATGTCGATGAGGATAACGAAGATTTAGATGGTAGCCTTGAAGACAGCTACACACTTGACGACCCTGATGACGAGAATGACCTTTGAGTGAGCCTGGCTTCTCCCGCCCTATTGACCAACGATTGAACGTTATTGTTTTCGGCAGAGTGCAGGGGGTGGGGTTTCGGTTCTTCGTTTTGCAGCAGGCTGTGGCCTTGGGACTAAGTGGTTGGGTTCGCAATTTAGCGGATGGGATGGTGGAAGTACTGGCTGAAGGGGATAGTGTTAGCCTGCAAGAATTGTTAGCCGCGCTGCATGAGGGTCCGGATGCAGCTTATGTGCGGGATGTAAAGTACCACTATAGTATCGCAACGGGGGAGTTTAACAGGTTCGACATTCGCTATCATTAGGGTACTGTGCCCGCAAAAGGGGGGGGTGATGGAATCACCTCACACATAATAACGATGAGAATTTTTGTGTGTTTTTTAATCCGCCCGCCATCAATCATTCGCAATAAACGCGCCTTACTACCCCGATGACCGTTGACGGCGGATTGAGGGCACGAGACAGTCGTCCATGACATCGCTTTCATTGCCCTCAATCCCGCCCTACGAAAAACCAAGCCCACCTAACACGGCGATCTGCGTTTGAATTGCAATAAATGGAGACCTGAAGGTCAGATGCCGTGCTCGGCGAGGACGCCGGCACAATCAATTGCGTCATCGCGAGCGAAGCGTGGCGATCTGCATATGCTTTGTGTGGGTTGGAGAGACCAAGCT
>Ga0116164_10002662_pt1 | contig 12631 bp, 12 predicted proteins | sample AD_UKC109_MetaG_FD_89888 | JGI IMG/M metagenome (GOLD analysis project Ga0116164, IMG submission 89888) | Active sludge microbial communities of municipal wastewater-treating anaerobic digesters from Hong Kong - AD_UKC109_MetaG | ecosystem: Engineered > Bioreactor > Anaerobic > Digestate... | reverse complement strand
TGCAGTTCACCAAGACCTTCATAGGGGCGGCGGGAAGCTACGTTGTCGAGTACAACGCTTACAGCCTTGACGATTACGGTGTGCTGAAGGAGCAGATCTATCCCGACACATGTGACTCGCCAATAGAGCCGGCCATCGATGTGGATGGGCTTGAGTGGTACTTTGACATCATTCCAGGCGACGAGGTCGACACCGGGACGGACGCCTACGGGAATGAGATTCTCGACCTTGACAACGATGTGGATCTCTACGAGTCCGGAAATCCGAACTTCGATGTCTCAGACTCATACACGGTCTATGATCCGGAATCGAATTCCTACCTCTGTGACGTTCCCATACTCGAACTGTGGCTTGCAACGCCTGTGGAGCTCTCTGGCCAGTGCGCTGATGAGCTTTCGATAACGCTCAACGATTGCGAAGGGTCAAACTACTTCACGTTGACAGTGACGGACGAGGACCACTCGGATTATATCATAGACGGTTCGATAAACATATACAGGAAGGTGGAGCTTGAGCCCACGGTAACGAACGTGTATGTGGACATCGATCCCGAGGCGCTCATCCAGTTGGACGAGGCCGTGAACGCTTCACTGAAGAACACATACAATCTCATCTTGATAGGCGGTCCCGTTGCCAACTCGCTGGTACAGGAGCTGGTCGACCTCTCGCTGACCACCTACGAGCAGTGGGAGAACGCCACAACGGGAGACTTAGAGCTGATCGAGGACGCCTATGCCGATGGAAGGGATGTCCTGATAGTCGCTGGCTCCGACAGGGAGGCCACGGCCATGGCAGCCCTTGACTTGGTGTCGGCGATTTGAAGTCTAGAGTCCCCTTTTCATTTTTTTTCCTTTTTTTCTATAAGAGTCACTTCTCATCATGGATTGTATGGGCCGCCTTTGCGGATTGCCTATCAAACCATCCCTATGCATAAGATATATCTATGTCGGCGGAAGAGAAATACTTCGGGCAGGGCAATGAACGATAAAGGCATAGTTGTAGGATTGTCATTATACGCGTCCTGACAGCCACCGCGGCCTCCAAAGGAAGACACGGATATTCGCAACTAAAGGGGTTTCATGCTTGAGGACGGACATCAACGTAAAACATACGATGGCGATCATTGGCTTTTTCAGCGGTTTTCTCATGGTCGCGCTGAAGCTCTTCCTGAGATCCTCCTTACAGATAGTCATAGAAGGTGAGCAGATATCCTCTCATAACATAGGAAGCGTATTCACCTTCCAGGATGTGGCGGTCCTGCTTGTGGCGTCCTTCCTGATGGGCATCACGCTATCATACCTGCTCATATCGATGGGACATGCCACCCGGGAGCAGACCGTCAGGACCGAACAGCCCATTTCTACGAATGCCGCCGAGGTGGTCCTGAACGAGAGGAAGAAGAACTGGGAAAACACAGCCCTCTCGCTGGGCGGGCAGGAGGCCATGATATACGATCTCCTCATCTCCTCCGACGGCATCATGCTGCAAAGCGACATAGTCTCCGCGCTCAACATATCAAAATCCACCGTGAGCAGGATCCTCGATCTTCTCGAGAGCAAGGGCCTTGTGGAGAAGCGCAGGCGCGGAATGGGAAACCTGATAATGTTGAGATAGAAAGCGTTCCCTTGCGTCTCGAACTGTTTTCTCATACTATCCTTTTAAGTTATTTCTCCGTTCCTCTCATCAGACAAATCTTTGGAGGTGGGCCATGGGATGGCCAAGAAATGACAAAACCTATCGTAAAGTGCAGATGTGCAGGAAAGAGGATCTCCTAGTAAGAGTAGGCGATATAATCTGTTTCCCGGAGCCAGACACTCAGGCAAATCCAACGATCTTCATATATCGGGGCTGATGGGACCCCCCCACTCCGGACCTCATGGACCGGACCTTCCATCTTCATGCCCCGGGAGAACACGATTTATCCTCCTTTCTTTTTTGATTTGACATACGGATCCTCCCCTGCCAATCCTGTTGCATTTTCAGACTCCATCAGGCCTTGATAACGGCCATGAAACTAGTTTCATACGCAAATTTTATTATTAGGTCCAGAATATCTACCCTTGGTAGGACAATGAAGACCATAAAGATACAATGGCTGATCGCCATAATATGCATCCTGTCCATGACGATCATAGCTGTGGAGAGATATGGGCTGCTCTCATCCGATGAGATAAACATAAACGCCATCATCACCAATGACAAGACCCTCTATATCATAGAGAATGACAAGGTGATCAGTGAGACGCCCTACTTCAACATTACCTGTGTCACGGCCGAATGGGACAACGGCAACATAGTCTTCAGGGAAATGGGACCGGATGAACAGGTCCCACTCACCAATATCAACGAGGATGTCCTGCCCATCATAATGCTGGACGACAAGACTTCCGTTCTCATGTCAAGCAATGATTACGAGATAGTGGGGATATTCCTCAACTATCCCTCATCCTACAAAACGAGCTATGAGCCCTTTCCGAACAATCAGATGCCATACAGGGAAGAATACGATGAGACAAGCATCGATATGTTCAGGATGAGGGCCGACATCATCAGAATGTTCTTCGATATCGACACCGTCCACAGGGATGGGGCCATCGGCCCGAACATCATATACACCCTGCTGAAGGTCGGAGACGATTACTATGAACTACAGATAGACATCGATATGAACGAAGTGATCAACGTTTCATATTATTTCGACTGATTCATCTAGGTGGCTTAAATTGAGTACTGACATCACACTAAGACAGGGATTTGCGTTCATTGGTTTCCTCAGTGGTTTTCTGATAATCGCGCTGAAGCTCTTCATGAGCTCCTCCATACAGATAGTCATAGAGGGTGAGCAGGTATCATCCCACAACCTTGAGGGGATCTTCACCTTTCAGGATGTGGCCATCTTGTTGATGGCATCCCTCCTCATGGGATTTGCACTGTCCTACATCGTCATGTCGTTCAGGGTACCGAACAGGCTGGAAGGCGCCTCCGTAGAGTCCGAGAACGGCGCCAACGCCGCCGAGATGGTACTTGAGGAGAGGAAGCGGTCGTGGGAGAGCATAGCACTCTCTCTGGGCGAGCAGGAGGCCATGATATACGATCTCCTCATCTCCTCCGACGGCATCATACTGCAAAGCGACATAGTCTCCGCGCTCAACATATCCAAGTCCACCGTGAGCAGGATCCTCGACCTTCTCGAGAGCAGGGGCCTTGTGGAGAAGCGCAGGCGCGGAATGGGAAATGTAATAATGTTGAAGTGACGTGCATTTTCCGTTGTTGAGACCTGTTCTTACGGGTGTCGGCAACGGCCTTGCGCCCCATGATCGCAGCCGGACAGAGATGCCCTCTATCCCACTCACATTTTGATATCTCCGGCGCTTGATGATACTTCCTCTTCGGCATGCAGACCCGATTATGTCAATGGTGAATACATTTATTAAAGGACTGATTCTACCTTTTTCCATGGAAACTACACATGTATCAAGACTGGTGACATCAAAAGACCTCAATCACCATGGCACGCTTTTTGCCGGCCAGACGGCGATGTGGATGGTGGAGGCCTGTTTCGTTGCGGCGGCGAAACTGAACAAGAGGACGGACAACATAGTGTGCGTCAGCATCGACGGTTTCATATTCAAGAGGCCTGTGAGAAACGGCGATGTCATAGACATAGAGACGTTTCCCGTATACACAGGGAGGTCCAGCATCACCATCGTGGGGAAGATCTATTGCGAGAGCTGCGGAAAGGAGAGCATTCTCAACACCGCCGTCACCTTCGTCACCCTGGGCGAGGATGGCAAGCCAAGCCCGCACGGCATAGTCATCGAGAGGCCAGAGGACCCCAGGATGCAGAAGTACTGGGACAAGTACGACCAGATAAGGTTGGCCAGGAAGAAGTAAGTGGTGGCGGGGAAGGGATTCGAACCCTCGAACCACTTCTGGAATGGATTTCTCATCGAATTCCATAGGTCTTAAGGACGATTCTTGAAATTTAGATCTTGAGTCCATCGCCTTTGACCAAACTCGGCAACCCCGCCTTGTTATTCTTGTTTTTTTACATCACTTTCATAACTAAAATGATGATATACTTAAAAAACTAATGGAAAAAATAGGTGAAAACGATATTAATTTAATAATAAACAAACAATGAAATATATTAGATATTTATTTTATATGCCCTGAGTAGAACATAAGGAAAAAATGAGTTTAGTCATTGGGAAGATAAACTCAATTATCATGTTTTTATCTCTTTATAATATTTTTTATAGTAACTTTCTAAAAGAGCTTTTGCTTCTCCTGTTGGAGAATAGAGTTTAGCTGGTCTTTTATTTGGCGATTCACCATATACACCTTTAATAAAACCAAGTTCGGACAGTATTCTGAGGCTTCTTGTGACAGTTTTCTTGTCTAAACTAGAATAAATGTCTTTTAATTTGTTATACCAAACTTTTTCTCCTTCTATTTCTGTATAATGATATATCGTCAATGCAATTTTCATATCATTATCACATTTGCCGTTCTCACATTTCATATACTTCACTGATTAACCGATTTTTATAACTATAATAGGTGCTTATTATTAATATAATTACCTATATTTCCTATATATATGGGGTTAATACCATAATTTACGGGCATTACAACAAATGGTTTAAAAATACATGTATATAAGTTTTTTGGTATTTCATATTTTAATTAGAGTTGTAGCAATATGGATAACATTAATAATAAAAAGAAAATATTAAACCAATATGTTGATAATATTTCTGATAAAATAGATTATTTATTATTAATAGAACATGGGGCCTCTGCCATATACAGACGATTAATAGAAAAGGATTATAATTTTCATATTATTAGGTACGACCCTTGCCATAACAAAGAATTATTTGAAAATGAATATTATGAGAAAAAAATAGATGATTTAAAATTTATGGGAAAATACTTGAAAGTTGGTATATTTGTTGATGCCATTAGGACCGGGACAGAGATGCAAATTGTTAAAAAACATTGTGAAAAATGTAAATACGATGTCAAATCAATAATAGCATACAAAATAAAAGAAGATATTGTATGTGATATCAATGACTTATTTCCCGATTCACGTTTATTATATGTAATTAAAACGGATAACGATTTACAACATAAAGAATTACTTAAATTTAGGCCAAGCAAGGAATTGATAGATACTGATAGTTTAGTTTCAAAAATAGAATTAAAACTGAACTACTATTATGATATATACGATTTAGGAGACATTTTGGGAGAATTATGTAAAGAACTTAGAACGAATGCACGTGATTATTTTTTCGATGAAGACGATTTTTTCTTATTTATTAATGATAAATTAGATTTGGTAATATATAGCTATTCAATATATGATGTTAATTTTGAAAATTATATTATTCCTGTAGTTGAAATTGTATTTAAATATAATATATCTGAATCGATACTTCAATTTGGTGCTACTGTGAACGGGGAAATCCCAAACATAAATACTGAAAATAAAACAGAATCACAGATCATAGACTTGTCTATGGACATTTCAAAAAAAATCTCAAAATTATTAGAAAGCGATCTTTATCTACATATTAAAGATAAATTATCATTATGATATTTCCTTATAATTAGAAAAATCAATAAAAAATATTAATCATTGCGAGGCACTGTCGCCGACAAGCTCCTCGATCGACACAGTCTTCTGGTCTCCGGTGGACATGTCCTTGACCGTCACCTTGCCCTCCCTGACGTCCCTCTCGCCCACGATGACTACCTTCTTCGCGCCGAGATTGTTGGCGAGATTCATCTGATTGGACATGTTCTTGCTGCCGTACGAGAACTCCACGACGCCCCTCTTCCTTAGCGCCTTTATTATCTCCAGCGATTCCTTGTCCACATCTCCTATTGTGACGATGAAGTAATCGGGTCCAAAATCTGGCTCCGGCCAGATGCCCTCCTCCTTCATGAGTATCTCGAGCATTGGAATCCCTATGGCGAATCCCACCGCAGGCATGTCCTGGCCGCCGAAGAGCCCTATGAGATTGTCATACCTTCCGCCGCCGAAAAGCGACCTCATGCTCTTCTTCCTGTCGAAGACCTCGAACACCATGTCGGTGTAGTATGCCAGCCCCCTGACTATGGAGAGGTCGAGCTTGCAGTAGTCCTCGAGACCGTAATGTCCCAGGAGCTCTCCGACCTTCCTGAGATTCTCCAGCGCCTTCTGCGCGCCATCGTCCTTCTCGAACGGGGCATTGGATATCTCCTCGACACACTGGCTGATGTTCCCGTTGATATCAAGCATGTCCGTCAGCGTCGCGTAGGCGTCGTCGTCAAGCCCGAGCTCCGAGAGCATGTCGTAGAACTCGTCGTCGCCCACCTTCGACCTCTTGTCGACCACGTTGAACGCCTCGTCCGCCCTGATGCCCAGCGACGAGAAGAAGGATTCCAGAATCTTTCTGTCCGAGACGTGGAACATGAAGTTGTCCAGTCCCAGGTCCAGCAGGCACTCTATGCCGCATGCCAGTGCCTCGAAGTCCGCGCGGCTGGAATGGCTGCCGAAGATGTCTACATTGAACTGGTAAAACTCCCTCTGCCTCCCCTTCTGCGGCCTCTCGTAGCGCCAGTGCCTCGAGAGCGAGCACCACTTCACTGGTTTTGTGAGCACCTTCTGCCGCTGCACGACCATCCTGGCCACACTGGGGGTGAGCTCGGGTATTAGGCAAACATCGCGTCCGCCCTTGTCCTTGAAAGCGTAGATCTCGTCGACGATGGCCTCGCCCGACTTCTTCGTGATAATGTCCAGACTCTCTATGGAGGGGGTGCACACCTCTCTGAACCCATACCTGCCGACGGTCCTGCACAGGCTTTCGTATATCCTCTTGCGCCCGTAATAGTCTTCGGGATAGAAGTCTCTTACACCCCTAAGTTTCTCAAACACAAAGACACCTATTCCAACTCTCTGAGAAGATTGTCACGGGTAACTATCCCGATATAGTTCCCTCTGTCCTTGACTATGACGGCCCTCCTCTCCTCCAGGAGGCGGGCGACGGCCCTTACAGAGACGTTCCTGTCCACCGTGGGGAACGGTTCTTCCATCACATCCTCAACGAGCGTGTCGTTGAGCTCCCTCTCCCCCTTGGAGATGAGCTTGGTGAACGTCTTGTCCGTTATGGAGCCTATGATATTGCCCTTTGGGCCTATTATCGGCAGTTGCGAATAACCTTGCTCATGCATCTTCTGGGACGCTTCTGCAAGATTGCAACCTTGCTTTATGCCTATTATATTGGAGGTCATTATCTCTTCTATCTTCTTGGAGGACTTTTGCTCAAGATCAGCAAGAGTGTCGAATATCCTCTTGGCCTTCTCATAGCTGAGATTCAGCTGATTTCGTTCCACTTTTGCTATTACGGATTGTGAGACATTGGCCTTCTTTGCCAGTTCCTTTTGGGTTATGCCCAACCTCTTTCTTATGGTTTTTATCTCACTGAGTTCTCGCATCACACTAAACAGAATTTAAGGGTATATAATTCTTTTGTTCATAAAAGGGAGATGGCAAATATTCTTATTGGCCCCCCTATTAGGACATATGGAGGTATTATATGGAAATAAGCGACGCACAGGAAAGGATGAGGGATTTCTGCAGGGCCAGGGACTGGGACAGGTTCAGGGCGTCCCTGGTGTATGTCCACCTTATGGAGGAACTGACCGAGATAGGCGAGGAGATACTGTATGAGGAAGGTTACAAGAGGGAGGGGATAGGCCACGAGAGGTCCAACAAGGACGTTGGGAGGGAGTTCGCGCAGTCATTTGCCCTGTTCCTGCAGCTCTCCTTGCATTACGGTGTCGACCTCGAGGGGGCGTTCGAGAGGGAGCTTGGCATAATGGAGGACAGATTCCCAGCCGACAAGTGGAAGGTCAGGGACTGAGATCACCTTACACCCTCTCTCTCGCAAGGTATTTACGCAAATCCCATAGACGCCTTCCAATGCATGTCTGCTGCCAATGCGAGCACTATATGAGCGAGTATACGGGATTTGCGCTCTGCCGGGTCAGGCGCAGGATCGTTCCCTTCAATGGGACCGCATGTCCCCTCTTTGCCTATTTGGAAGATTGATTTGGCATTATATTCCCCATTTAAATGTATTAATTACATATTTGGTTTAATCTTAACTTTATAAGAATATTTTTATAATATATTGAATAATATTAAACAGTCCCAAAAAATACATGTTTTTTGAGGTGTTTGGATTTGCATAAGATGATATTGAAAATAATACCTATTTTGATTGTGTTGGTCCTGATCTGTGGCTGCATTTCCGGAGGGGGTGGGGATACCACCACGCCAGCGCCCACAACCGCGCCGACAACTGCTGCACCGACAACAACTGCTGCACTGACGACAGCCGCTCCCACGACGACCGTGGCGCCAACATTGCCCCCGACAACGGAGCCGCCCAAACCGTCGGAGATGGATGACGCATGGACCATGATATACAAAGATGAATATGGCACCAACTATTCGCCTGATTCACTTCCCCAGACGCCAGAGGTGCTTTGGTACAGGGATGGAGTGTTCCTGGGCCCGAGTGTCATTGAGTACGGTCACGTCTATGTGCCTGTTCAAAAGCTCGACGATGTCCAAGGAGATAGATTGGTATGCCTTGACCTTGAGGATGGTTCAACAGTATGGGAAAGTGCTCTTCAATATAACAGAAACATGGACTGCACCGACCTTGTATATTACAGGTCCCCTGCCATCTCAGAGGAAAAGATAGTGTTCCTTTCCTGTGGAAACTCTTGCATCTTGCAGTGTTTCGATGCCTTCGATGGAACAAAGGCCTGGGAAAAGACCGTGGACACAAATTACCGGATATACCTAAGCCCGACCATCGCGGATGGGAAGGTCTACGTCATGTACACCAACTCGATATGTTATGGTGATTTTATAAATGAGTATAATGATTTCGCCGACCTGAACAATGGCAGGATAGCCTGTTACGACCTTGAGACTGGAAACATGCTGTGGGAGGAAAGAATGAATCTCGCATTCTATGGCAACCCCATAATATACGACGACAAGGTCTACTTCGGAGCCGTGGATGGCGCTACCGCCATAGGTTATCTGGTGTGCCTTGATGCGGAAGATGGGGAATTGCTCTGGACGAACGAACTATTGAGCGCTGACCGGGCGCTGTACAATCTTGACGAGCCTGTATGGCGCATAGCTTACGGCCATGACAACATCTATGTCACACTGTTTGACTATGATATAGACTGGGCGTTCTTCGGATACAGCAGTATAGCATGCTACGACCCTGACAATGGCGATAGGAAATGGGAGTTCATGACGGACACAGGATTCTTTTTCGGGGACCATCTTTCGATATCAGAGGATTATGTCTACTTTGGGGTCAGATGGAACACAATAGATGAACCTAGTGGGATCCGCATATACAAATTGGACCCTTCAAATGGCAATATCTTGTGGAGCAGCTATCTCCCCGATTTCATGGATTTCATGGTGATGGGGGGCGATACGCTATATGTTGGATTCCGTTATGGCGCCTATAACGCCGATGTCAATAAATGGGAATATGACAACAACTTCTATGGCATCAGCGGAAACTCGGGAGTGCAGAACTGGTTTTATACAGAGTCTCCTGATTACTCGTCTATGGTGATATATGGCGGCATCTACCCATCGGTGGCAAGCGGGTACTATGTCGCCTCGGTAGGATTCAGACTTTACTGCTTCACTTGAATCCTTTCTCTTTTTTATTTTCTTATTATTAAAATTAAAAAGGTGTAATTTTAACTGATAATCAGGTAACGAACAGCACGCATCTATGGGACATCGTTGGTTGCCATTTTTTTATCACCGATGACCAGCTTCAGTAACGGCGGCGTGATTAGCGTCGTCACAAAAGCCATCAGTATTATCGTTGAATATAGAGACTGGTCGATTATGTTCTTCACAAGCCCTATGTTGGCGACTATTATGGCGACCTCCATCCTCGGTACCATGCCGACGCCAACGGTGAGGGCGTCCCTCTTGTCGAATCTTGAAAGCTTGCAGACGAGATAGCACCCCACGACCTTTCCCAGGATGGCGGCGATTATCAGAAACAACCCCAGCACTCCCGCATACATTATCTGTTTGAGGTCCGCGGCCACGCCTATGTACGTGAAGAACATGGGGATGAAGAAACCGTACCCTATCGTTTTAGTGTCGGTGATAAGGAAGTTCTTCTCCTCCGTCTGGGACACCAGGAGGCCTGCCAGGAAACAGCCCGTTATGCCGGCGATGTACATCTCCTCGGCGAATATCGCATAGAACAGGATCAATATGATCACCAGGGACTCGAGGCTCGACTGGGTCTTGAGCCTGTATGTATGGCTGAGCGCCTTCTTGAGCAGGGGAAATATGACATAAAGCGAGAGCAGGAAGAAGAACGCCATGAACGCCAGGATCTCGGCGATGTCAAGGAACGCGACCTCCCCTGTCGTGGACAGGCTGGTCACGATGGAGAGGATGAAGACGGCCATCACGTCGTCTATCACGGCGGCGCTGATGATGGTCATCCCGACCTTGGAACGCAGTTTTCCAAGATCGATGAGCACCCTCACCGTGATGCCCACGGAAGTGGCGGAGAGTATGGTCCCCAGGAACAGCGCCGTGTAAAAGCTGTAGTCAAACGCCAGCCCAAGGGCGACCGCCAGCGAGAAGGGAAGTGATATGCCCGCCAACGCGACAATAAAGGATGTCTTTCCCGCCTTCTTGAGGTCCTTTACGTTCGTTTCGGCGCCTGCGAAGAACATCAGGAAGAGTATCCCGATGTATGAGAATCTCTCAAGCCCGGTGCTGACATCAAGGAGGTGCAGGAACGTGTTGCCGATGATGAGTCCGCCGATGAGCTCCCCTATTATGGATGGATAGCCGAAATGCTCCACCAACTCGCCGAACACCTTTGCAACAAGCAGTATTATCAATATCTCAACTAGCAGATCCATCTTATCCCTGGCTTAACAGTCTCATCAATAGCAGCAGTTGTTTGGTGTTGATTATGCCCACGACCCTTTTCTTCTGGTCCAGGACAGGGAGGTTCTTTATCTTGTACTTGCCCATCACTGTCGCGACCTCCTCTATCGTCTGATTCTCATAGACGAATATCGGCTTCCTTGTCATGATGTCGTTCACCGTGTCGCTCACCCTCACAAAGGCCTCATTGAACAGCGATCCGCCGATGCCTGTGGAGAAGCTCGGCCTCGACAGCAGCTTGATAAGGTCGCTTTCCCTAACTATCCCGATAAGATTCTCTTCTTCGTCCACCACGATGAATATGGAGGTCTTCTGCTCGTTTAGGAGATTCAGAAGGTCGTGTATCGGGGTGTTGGGCCTGACGGACTTGTAAGGCGTCATCACGTCCTTTGCCAGCATTTTGCCAGGGAACCTGAGCTTTTTGGAGAATGTGTCGTCGTCAAGCTTCTTCTCCTTGAATATCTCCAGTTCCTGCCTGATGAAACGTCTTTTGAGAGACAACTATACACCTGCCTATAATCTTACAAGCTCAAGCTCACGGACCACACCTGTGCCCTTGAGCTTGTTGCTCAGTTCAGACTCTGAGATGTTCGAGTCCTTGAGGTCGAGTAGCTTGACAGAGTAGTAGGACCCTTTCACGGACTGACCCTCTCCGTAGACGATCGAGATGTTCTCCTCGCCGAGGACGAGATCTATCTTCGCGTTGGAGAGAGGGGTGTTCTCCATAATGGCCTTCATCTCGACTATTTTCGAGTCGGGTTCGCCGATGCTGGAGATGATCATCTCCTTTTCGTTCCTGTCCATCTCCAACAGCAGTATCGAGCCGTCCGAGACCTCCAGGACACGCATGCACTGTTCGGACAACTCCAGTTTGTTGCCCTTGAGTTTGACCACTTCGTATGCTTTCATTTACATCGCCCATGCAAATATCGTAGATTAACAGTCATAAAATATAAAGGTTGCTTTTTGATTGCCCATTTGGGCAGATTTTCAAGCTATATTGCCTAAAATGGATTTTATTTATGAAGCAACTTTGAAATAAAAAAAGAATATGTAATATATGAATATATTAAGGCATATACTACTAAAATTTGGCAAGTTGCATCTACTTGACGAGATTGATGATGAGGACAACAATAGCTTTTTCTAATCAAGGACCTAATATTAGCGATGACCCGAAGGCCGGACTTAAAGACCATCTCTATTATCTTGGTAGTCATACTGGCGATGCTTCTGGTCTCCATACCAGTGTTGAGGTACAGGATGCCGTTCTCATGGGATGTCTGGTACCACATAAGGATGGGCGAGGCGTTCACCCATGGATTCGTCTGGTGGGACTGGAGCTCGTTCGGGCCGACTGGAAGGCCGAATCTTTATCCTCCGGCGTTCCATATCCTCCTGGCGCTCATATCCAAGCTGGGAGGCGTCTCGATACAGAACGTGACAAGGTTCCTTCCGATGTTGCTGTATCCCATCACCGCGTTCCTGCTATACTGGTTCACAAAGCTTCTCTTCGACAGCAAGACTGGAATCCTCTCTGCGATGATGTACATCCTGATACCCGTAGCCGTGGACAGGGGCGTCATATCGTCCCCCCAG
>Ga0116164_10002658_pt1 | contig 12637 bp, 10 predicted proteins | sample AD_UKC109_MetaG_FD_89888 | JGI IMG/M metagenome (GOLD analysis project Ga0116164, IMG submission 89888) | Active sludge microbial communities of municipal wastewater-treating anaerobic digesters from Hong Kong - AD_UKC109_MetaG | ecosystem: Engineered > Bioreactor > Anaerobic > Digestate... | reverse complement strand
TTCCGTTTGTTCTCCAGCCTTGTTTCCAGGTCGATAAACTGATCCGTCACGTCGCGGGCATTGATCTCCTTGATAAGGATCTCGCCATCACCGGTCTCGATATCAGATATAAACCGCGTGAAGTTCTCGCTTGGAATCCTGATATTAAGATGATAGGATGTTTCCCAATCGGAATTGATCAGCCGCTCGCTGGCATAATACCCCCCATGATGCTGAACGATGGTATCAACACGGACTTTGGTGTTTTCAAGATCTGACACCCGCAGACTCAGGCGCCCATCTTTGATGATTTTCTTTTTGATCACCTCCTGCTTCGCGATTGCATCGATCGGGGGAGTTGATTCATCGTATGATCGTCGTTCGACAAGCATCGTCTCTTCTTCCATCGTCGCGTCAGCAACGTTGCCGGATTGATTCTGATGGCATGAAACCAGGAACAATGCTGCTAAAAGCAATGTGATCCTGCATGCCGGGGCGTAGATTTTTGTGAAATGGCGCATACTTTTTATTTTAACAGTGTAACAATCTTTTTCAGATCCATGTCGGGTGATGCCGGGATGTGCAGCTCCTCGGTGTTTTTCAACGTCCTGTCGAAGTAATAGTACCGGATATAAAGGCCGTGGAAAGGTGTTTCAATCGCCTTCACTTTCCGGATCCCCGAAAGCGGGAAATCCCAGTTGTGGAAAAAGCCGTTGATGTAGGCAAATTTGCGTCCGAGCAACACCACCCCATCCCCCTTCAGATTCTTTGCGCGGTAGTAAGCCGGCATTCCAAGCGCAAAAGCAGCGATGATGCCAATCAGCGCAATCATCACCAGCAACATCACGCCCTTCCCTTCGTCGATCACGATGATAAAAATCCCAAACACCACCACGATCAACACCGTGGTGATCCAGAGGATGGCTTTGTTCTTCTCCTTTTCGTGCTGAAAGAGGAAGTCGACGTATGCCGCCTTTTCCTGGGGCGTGAGCAGCCAGCTCGCAACGACCCTTTCACCCGAGATGAGCGTCTGCATCTTCTTCGCCCTGCTTCCAAGGATCAGGGCGATGATGAGGCCTCCCAGCGCTACGAAGATGCTGATCAACGTGACGGCATGGGCCCTGTAAAGGGGGCTGCCATCGGTAAAGGTAAGCACCGCCAGAACTGCCCCGACCAGTGCGACCAACCAGGAGATGACAACAGCTTTCTGCTGACTGTTTTTCACTTTCAGCGTGCTGTTAATTTTTTGCAAATCGATCGATTCTTCCATCATGATTTCTGTTTATTTCCCTTGAAGAGAAGTGAAAAGTCAATGTACATCAAAGCTGCAAAGAGCAGGGAGGTGAGCGTGAAAAATTGGCCCATCACATGGCGGTACAGAATCGATGCAACCAGCACCATCTGCACAACGATCAGCAGCTTTGCCAGCCAGTGATAGGGTTTTGGTTTTTTCCGCCTGAAGAACACCGATAAAAGCACCACAGCGGAGCAAAGGATGATTGCCATTACTTCGGGAGAGAGATAACCGCGAAAAGCAAGGATGAGATTCACAATGAGATAGAGCCATGTCCAGATGGTAACCCCTCCCCGCGCTTCAGATGCAACCTGCGGTTCCGTGATTGGCGGAGGCTTCGGAACAGCGGTTGGTTGTTGCACCACCGGGGGGGGTTCCAAAACAGCCGACCTCCCTTTCTCCGCCAGTTGCGAGATGTTCTTCTTAAGTGTTGATTCAGCATATTTCCTGAGACTGCTCTTCAGTTGCTGCTCCACACCCTTGTACATCTTCTCCTTGTATCCCGTAGCATAGGTTCTTCCCTGTTCGGCTATGACCTTTGTTCCGCAGTTCGCGCAGAACTTTGCCTGCCCCAACAGTGGTTGACCGCAATGTGTACAATATGCCATAATCATTTTGTTATTTAAAGAGGCTGTCCGCCGGATTTGTCTTGTCAAACTCCTTCAGGTCGTTGAATGCTTTGGAGATATCTTTCGAGACCTCCGTCACATCTGAATAACCCAACGATTTCAGTTCGCTGTTGATGCTCTCAAGATGGGCTCCCGATGCATTTACATCGACCTTTGCCTTGTTGATCACCTCCATCGCCTTGTCCAGGTCGCGTGGCAGATCCTTTATCTCCAGGTTCATGCCATCCTTGTAGCCCGAACGGACATCTTTCAAGGTGTTCACTGCCTTCTTGGCCTGTGCAAAAGCCTCCGACTCATGCCCGCTCTTCATGGCATTCTCCACCTTGTTCTGATACATCTTACCGGTCTCCCGGGCATCGTACAACGTTGTTTCGCCCGCTTTCACCTTCGTGATGTTCGACTGGTTGATGTCGATCTCCCCGGTTTCGGGATTGAACACGTGATCAGAGTAATCCTTCCCTGCCTCCGCATCAAAGCGGTCTGTACCCCTTTGCTGGTGCGCTTCGGCCCATTCCAAATCACTCAACCCGTCGGGCTTGCCGGTCACCTCGCCAAAGATCTTGTACGATTCGTTCAGCCAGTTGCCTCGTTGCATTTCAATCCATTTCTCGGTGCCGTCTGCGCCCTTCACTTTGCGCAGCACACGGTAGTCGCGGTCGGTATTCACGGAATCGCCCGCCTTGCCCGGTGTCCTGAAATCATCAATCTTCACCTCGTCAGGGTTCAGCTTGTACTCTTTCGCGATGTACTCCTTGAGCTTGGCATCGTGTTCGGTGTATATCTTATTGCGCGAACGATTGAAGATCTCTTTCATCTCCTTGGTACCGTGATTCTGAATGGTGCGCACCTTCGCCGGGTCGCGCATGATCTCCAGCAGCTTGCCCTTGTTGATCTCCTCTTTCCCGTCCACCGTCTTCACGTTCTTCATCATGTCGTCCAAAACCTCATCGGGTGTGATCACCTCGTAGTTCCGCTTCAGGGCTTCGCGATGCATCATCGTGGTGAGCTTCTTCACGATCAACTCCTCCGCGATCTGTCTGCCCGTAATTTTTGCAGCCTCCACCACCGATTTGGTCTGGTAAAGGTTGAACAGGAACTCGCAGCTGATGAAAATAGTCCATGCAAGCGGGCGGTTATTTTTGACCACCAGCTCGATATTCTCGATGCTGAGCACCCTACCCTTTGCCATGTTCATGAGCAAGGGCATGATGTTGTCAAGCTGGCGTGAAGCGAACACATCCCACCCCTTCTCCGGTTCATAGATGTAAAAGTTGAGCGCTTCGATCATCTTTGCCTTGATCATACCCGCCGCCGTGGCCCCCACCCCTTTCAGGTAGAAGGCAGCCAGCGCGCTGAACGCCATGTCGCCGGCCCATTCTGTCCATTCGAGCGTGACCGTGATGGCATTTGCCCATGCCTCTTCCGACTTGTATCCTTCCGCCCCTTCGGCCAGGATGAGGTTCGATGCCACTTTCCAGATCCTTTTCCTCAGTTCCGTAAGCCCTTCGGCCCCAAGCGTCATTTTCCGGAGCTCCAGGATGTCGCGCAGCTTGTTCCTGGGATCACCTGCAGGCACATAATTCTCGATGATGTACTTGCAATCTTCGTATGCTTTCACCCAGTCGGGGAACTCCTCACCAATCCCGTAGGTCTTGACCTTCAACGTGAGTTTCTTTTCAAAATATTCAGGCTTTTCGGCATCACCCGATGGCGCCTTCACGAGATACTCCAGCAGGTAGACATCGCCCGTGCCGGGGATCTCCTCTTTGGTCGTAAAACGATACCGCCCGTAGGGGATGTTGGTGAACAGGCCATCAAAGGTGAATTCAGGCTGCAGCACACTCGCCAGGTTGATGAGCTCCGGCTCCTCGCTCAGCAACTCAAATTGAATCTCAGCCAGCCCCTCTTTGTCCGCCAACACCTGGTTCGTCAGCTTGTCGTAGCGGTAGAGCACCAGGTCGATGTTCTCCTCGAAAGGCTTGCTGGCAAGGATGTGAATCTCGTTCTGCTTGTTGACCCCCTTCTTGATGAGGAGCCCTTCCTGCATCACCATGATGTTCAGGTGGCGCTCCAGCGGTTCTTCATCGCCCTGGGCAGCAAAAAGCACCAGTGTCTTGCTGAGGATGGATTCCCCCTCTTTGGGCTTCATCAGGGGACCGATGAGCGTGACGACAGCCTTTGCTTCACCTTTAGGCAGGATATCGATCTGCGTGAGTGGATCGGTAGGAAGAGAGCCATGCCTGTATTCACCGGTAAACTCCCATCCCTCTTCATCGTCCCCATTCTCGATCCATATATCGAAGGTGATCTCGCTCATTTCGTCCGTAACGGGGAAGGTGGCCTCATCGATTTCGGTTTCCAGCTTGCAATCGAGCAACTTTATCTCCAGATCCTGCCTCATTGGAGGTTCCTCATCGGGCACATCCTCCATCAGCAAGGTCAACTTCACCGAAGGGGGCATGTTGGCCGTCTTGTTGTCGGGATTGGGACTGGTACACCCCATGTTTAAGGCGATGTAATCATCGTTGAGGATCGGCTCCGACAGATCGATCCAGTCGCTCTGCGGCTTAAAGATGATCTGCTCCGTCAGCTCGGGCAGCGGCTTCTCAAATTCATCCAGGATCCTGGCACGCACCTCGATCACCTGGAAGGTATCGGGACGGAGCGAGCGTTTGTTGCCCGGCAGGGTCTCTACCGAGATCTGTTTTTCCCCCTGCGTCTCTATGCGGATGAACTTCTGGATCTGGTGCCCGTCGGCAACCGCCTGCACCGTGACATTGAAAGACGCATTGCGGGGCGTCCCCTCCAGAATCATCCGGGCCGAGAGGCTTCCCTGCGCCTGAGCGGGAGTGATCTTTAACGCCTTCTCGGGATTGACGAGCTGGATCTGTGCCGGATACTTGCGCTGGCTCTTCGGCGTGACCTTGTAGACAACCACCTCCAGCATTTCGGGCTGCCCGGGTGCAAGCTTGAATTGCTCCTTGTTGAGGTTCAGGATGTATTTCACCTCTTCCTCCTCTTCCTCCTTTTTCTCCTCTTTCTTTTTGGGTCCCTTTTTCGGCTGAACGTTTTGTTTCCGTCCCGGTTTTTTCCGGAACAGCTTCCGTGCCAGCGCTGTCAATCCACCGGCGACACTTCCCGCACCCAGCAGACCGACGACTACTTCCCAGGGAAACTCCTCACCCGCAGCGGAGCTGTCGCCGCCAAATTCGGTCGCCCCCTCACCCGCAGCGCCGTCGAGCGGTGGCGCAAAACCCAGCGCCATATCTTCTGAGCCGGTGATCCCTTCAATGCTGTTGCTGTAAGCCTCCTCCAGCGATTCCGGCCGGTAACTCCCCATATAGGTGCCGATGAAATAAAACTTGTCTTCCTGAATGTTCTGCACCAGCGAATAGGAGTTTATGGTTGTGCCGTAGGTCCCGTAAATGGCGGAAAAGATGCGGGCAGAAGAGATGGAGCCGGGTTCTCTTTTGCCTGCCAGGTTCTTGTTGTGCAACTTCACGATCCGCGAGACTTCAAAACGGCGCACATCCACCACCGTGCCGCCCACCGAGACGTCGCCGCCCAGTTGATTTTTCAATTGCCCGACGGCAACATCGAGCTCGGCATCTGAAGGCAACCTGTTCCATGTCAGCGAACCGGTCTGCGCGGTCACGTCCATGGGATTGCCCTGGGCAAAAGCAATGATTGGGAAAAGCAGGAACAGCAGGATGAATAATGGATGCAACTTCATGTTTCTCATACGATTGTATTTTTTGTTTACATCGGTCTGAAGGTTATCAACTTCGTGAGGCTATAGGTCACCTCCTCCACAAAAATAGTATAATTTTTCATCTGTTACATTTTTTTACCATAAAATATTGGCTACTTTTGTCGTCGCGACTGTAGTGCCTCTGCGTGTAGAAAACAGATGAAAAACAAAATCTTTTATGGGTAAACGCAAACGTGGGAATAATTTCGGGAAGTGGCTTATCTTCAGCGTCTCCATGCTGTTTGCGCTGTACGGCGCTTTTTTGGGCACGCTCCTGTTGTTTGGTGTAGACAAGCAGGCCACCCTTACCAGCTACCGCCAGGAATATGGCGAAAGAAATGAGGTGATTCCCAATCGGTACACCTATCTTTTCGGCTACGCGTTCACGGTGGAGGGGAAAACGTACCACGGCACGGGACAACGGGTCGCCTCGCCGGTATTCCTGAAGCCCTCTGCGGAATCCACCATCTCCATCCGCTACCTCCCCTGCTGCCCCTATCTCAACTCGCATGTGGAGGGCAAAGAGACCTGGAAAAGCAGCCTGATCTTCCTCGGCATTGGGGTTATTTTGTTGCTGTTTTTCAGGAAGATGTGAAGATTTGACGTTATTTATTTCAACAAGAAAAAATGACTATCGGTTATACGCTTGTTTGAATTTATGCATCACATACGAGGGGTGACATTTTCCCTAAAGTGGAGAAATTCGACCACTTTAGTTTCGATCCACACACCTCATACGAGGTGAGAACTCAATTAGGCGACGATGTGAACTGATTAGAGTTTACTCAATCCATACACCTTATGCGAGATGTGACAGTGATGAGATAGTTCAATTAGAAGGCAATTTGAACCTTTCAATCCAGACACCTTAGACGGTGTGACTTTGGAATTCAAGATATTCTCTTCCATGTCGGAATATGCCGAAATATTTTTGTTCACTCACTAGTAAATCAATTATTAGAACGGAGAATTTTAAGAAGAATGAAAGTATATCCCTCTGAATCACATGTGTTAAGAAGATGTAAAGCTGATTACGAGTGAAGCTGCCAACACAGATATTATTTCCGTCTTGCTTCTGAATCCTAATGTGCTGGGTGTCGGTATGGCGGGAGGTACATATACCGGCAATCAGAGAGGGAGCATTATCCGAGAGGCATTCTTTGTAAACATTGCCAATGCTTGGACCGACTGACAGAACCTAATGGATCCGATAAAGCTGAAGTTTCATATCAGCGAATATACTAATGTTGAATTGCATTTTCAGAATAAAGTACTTACAACTTTAGATACAGAAGCCAAGACTAAATAAACACTTTCATAATATACTATCTGAAAAATTGTAGTGCACATTATGTGTGCCGTTTTTTGTATAATTAATTGAAATAATTTTCTCTTTTAGCAAAAAACATATATGTTTGCATAAGCAAATAAAATTCTATACGATGAGATCTGACAGACAAGATTTATATCATCAGTTGGAAGAAAACAGAAATTCCAAGCTGCTGGTTTATGTAACCAGTACCAGACAAGGCTTAGAAACACAGATTGCAAAAGATATTCTTCCAAAATTCACCGAGCATCTGGATAATATTGGCGACAAAGAAAAAATTACTTTGTATCTGTACACCAATGGAGGTGATACATTAGCTGCTTGGAGTCTGGTAAATCTCATCAGAAGTTTTTGCAAAGATTTTGAGGTTATTATTCCTGCTAACTGTTTTAGCTCTGGCACATTAATATCCTTGGGAGCAAACAGGATTGTGATGACTAAACAGGCTTCATTGGGACCTATTGATCCGAGTATCAATGGACCACTCAATCCATCTTTTCCAGGAGTCACAGATCCAAATGCTAAAGTACCAGTTAGTACTGAGGATGTGAATGCATATATTGAAATGGCAAAAAATGATTTTGGCATCTCTAATCAGGAACAAATGACAAATATTTTGCTTAACCTGTCAGAAAAAATTCATCCTTTAACCCTTGGACAGGTTTATAAGTCAAAAAGTCAAATCCAAATGTTGGCAAAGAAGTTACTTAAATGGCAAAATCTAGGAGCTGAGAAAGAAGATGCTATTATTAAATTTCTATGTAGTGAATCAGGGAGTCATGATTATTCAATTCGCAGAAAAGAAGCAAAAGAGAGTTTAGGTTTGCCTATAGAGAAACCGGATGATAATCTTTACTCAATCATCAAAAACATATATGATGATATTAGTAACGAGATGGAGCTGGAGAATCCTTATAATCCGGCAATAATGCTGAATAATAGTGATAGAGTTCCATATTCTTTCAGAAGATGTTTAATCGAATCATTGTCTAATGGGACTGATGTATTTTTAAGTGAGGGTATTCTGAGCAAACAAATTATAAGTGCTCCAGGCATACCACCACAAATAAATTTAAGTGATAGCAGAACAAACGAGGGCTGGAAACATGAAAATTAAAATGGGAACAAAAAACTTAAAGTCACAAGAATCCGGGTATAATCCAAAAATTCAAATAACTACGAGTTCATTTAGTGCGAAGTTATTTCACGATAACTCTATTGTGAAAAATACAACTGCTGAACTTATGAAAAACAGGTCAATTATCATAAATAACGATATTGTATCCCGGTAAATTGAAGCAGTTAATTATCATTTAAATAGAGGCTGTTTCATAATTGAGACAGTCTCTATTTTTTACACTTTGTTAAAAGGTAAAAGATAAGTTCTCATTTCTACCAACGAAAAATCACCTAATTGATTAAATATTAATACCTTTAAGTACCTTTTATTATTACGGCATAAAGATTATGTTTAAATCTTATTCTGCCAGATAGTGATTTAGATGATCTGAATGATTCGCTTTGTAAGATCTTCTAGAAGATCGAACTTAAGTAGAAAGTGGAAGCTCCTCAGTAAATTGTGGAGGTATACTGGTATTGGACGTTTCGTCACTTTACGACGAAAGCCCTGGAAATGTATATTATACCTACATTAATCAATACAGAAAAATGAAAAAAAGTATTCTATTTGTTAACTTGACCCTTATTCTGGTTTCCTGTGGAACGATAAAAACAAATGTATCAGACACGTATATTAGAGAGGTAACATCCTATTACCAATTCGAATTACCCCCATTTTCAGAAGATTATTCTGTTTTTTGGGATTACATTGTTGAAAACAACAAGGCATTCAAATCCTATAACAATATAAACTCCAATTTTAAGAATAAAACAATAAAGCAGTTCAATAAAGATCTTAACTCAATAAGTAGTTATCTATCTGGTTATGACGTAGAGGATAATCGAGATAATTATATTGTTGGAAGTAAATATAAAGAAAAAATAAAAAAAATATCATTTCTCCCGAGTTCTGATATTGATGCATTTTGTTATCCAAATGGATACATATTCATTACAAATGGAATGATTAAATTGTTTGGTTTAGGTATGGATGAGTATTTTGGTGTAGTTGCTCATGAAATTGCTCATATTATATTTAAACATGCGGAACGTGAATTTTTCACAACAAAGAAAAAAGAGAGGAGAAACTCTATAATATCAGGTATATCCGCAGTTTCGTTAGCTGCAGGAGCAAGTATTGCTATAATAAATTCTGCTCAATATATGCAAAATAATGAAGATATCGAAAAATTAACAAGAAACTATGTTGAATCTGCTCTAATCACATCTCAAGCTATAGACCACCTGTTAGTTGAAAATTCATATTACAAAAAATTCGAGTATAGCAGAGAAATGGAGATCGAGGCTGATATCGTTGCTATATTGTTTTTAAATTGGTTAGGAAAATCTCCCGAATCATACATCCGGCTCTTATCTAAATTACCAAATCATACTCCAACACTCAGTGACTCTCATCCAGACATTAGGTACAGAGTAAAATTTTTGAGTGACTATATTGGTAAACCCAACAAGACATTTAAAGTAGATGGGAGAATATATCATATAGACGGATTAGATGTGGAAAAATTTATTTTAAAAAACCCAACTGCTGTAGAACGCTTTACAGGTGATTAATAATTCCCTGTAGACTTAAAAAAGTTTATGTTTGCTTGTTGCTGCGGGCAGGCAACTCTACACCATGTATACTCGTTCAAATATGTCCTTAACATAAACCCGAATTCACCGACGTCTTATTGTTTATTTTGCCTAAATTTGTGACAAAGAAGAATTACATCAATCCATGAGCAAAGAAAAAGAAAGAGAAGAGCTACACCGTGCCATTTGGCAAATAGCAAATGACCTGCGCGGCTCCGTAGACGGTTGGGATTTCAAATCATATGTACTCGGTTTCTTGTTTTACCGATTTATCTCGGAGAACCTGACAGCCTACCTCAACAAGGAAGAGCACAGGGCAGGTAACGAAGATTTCAACTATGCCGATATTTCAGATGCTGAAGCTGAATACGGAAGGATAGACACCGTGAAGGAGAAAGGGTTCTACATACTTCCATCCGATCTGTTTGTGAACGTCTGCAAGGGGGCTCGCAACAATCCCAATCTGAATGAAACGCTGAGCAATGTGTTCAAGAACATCGAGAACTCAGCCAAGGGCTTTGACAGTGAGGAGAGTCTTAAAGGATTGTTTGATGACATTGATGTGAACAGCAACAAACTGGGAGGCACGGTCATCAAGCGAAATGAACTGATTGTAAAGATACTGGAAGCGATAAGTTCTTTGACCCTGGGCGACTTCAAGAAGAACACCATCGACGCTTTTGGCGATGCCTACGAGTTTCTGATGAGCATGTACGCCAGCAATGCAGGTAAATCGGGCGGCGAGTACTTCACCCCCCAGGAGGTTTCTGAGTTGCTGGCAGAGATCACCGTGGTGGGTAAGAAATCGGTCAACAAGGTATATGACCCCGCCTGCGGATCGGGGTCCCTTCTGCTGAAGTTCGCCAAGGTGCTCGGGAAGGACAAAGTCAGACAGGGTTTTTATGGACAGGAGATCAACATCACCACCTACAACCTCTGCCGCATCAACATGTTCCTGCACGACATCAACTTCGAGAAGTTCAACATCGCGCATGGCAACACGCTAACAGACCCCAAGCACTGGGATGATGAGCCCTTCGATGCCATCGTCTCCAATCCGCCCTACTCTACCAAGTGGGACGGTGACAACAACCCGTTGCTTATCAACGATCCCCGCTTCTCACCTGCCGGCGTGCTGGCACCCAAGAACAATGCCGACCTGGCATTCACCATGCACATGCTCAGCTGGCTCTCCACTTCCGGGACGGCTGCCATTGTAGAGTTCCCCGGGATCTTGTACAGAGGTGGTGCAGAGCAGAAGATCCGCAAGTACCTGATCGACAACAACTACATTGATACGGTGATACAGTTACCCCCTAACCTCTTCTTCGGTGTGGGGATCGCAACCTGCATCATCGTGTTGAAGAAGAGCAAGCAGGACAACAAGACGCTGTTCATCAATGCATCCAACGAGTTCGTAAAATCGGGGAACAAGAACAAGCTGACCGAAGCCAATCAGCTACGCATCCTAAATGCATTTAAAGAGCGCAAGGATGATCTCTATTTCGCCACACTGGTCAACAATACCGATGTGGCTGCCAACGACTACAACCTATCGGTGACGAGTTACGTAGAACAGGAAGACACCCGGGAAATCATTGATATCACCGCATTGAATGCCGAGATAGCTGAGATCGTGGAGCGCCAGAATCAGTTGCGTGCCGAGATTGATGCAATCGTTGCCGAACTTGAAGGAGATGCGGTATGAGCAGGATTGAACAACTGATCGCTGAACTTTGCCCGGATGGGGTGGAGTATCGTACAGTTAATGATGTTTGCAAAGTTAGCCGTGGACGTGTTATATCGAAGGATTTTATAAGGATTAACCATGGCAATTATCCCGTTTATTCTTCACAGACTGCAAATGATGGTATTCTTGGCACAATAAATTCATTTGACTTTGATGGAGAGTTTTTAACATGGACTACCGATGGAGCTTATGCAGGTTCAGTTTTTTACAGAAATGGAAAATTTAGTATTACAAATGTCTGTGGACTGTTAGAAGTAAAGGAAAATGCTTTACATCCTAGATTTCTATTATATTATCTAAATATCGTTGCTAAAAAATACGTTAGTGAGGGAATGGGTAATCCTAAACTTATGAGCAATGCAATGGCCAAAATCCCTATCCCTATCCCCCCTCTCCCCATTCAGCAGGAAATAGTAAGAATCCTGGACACCTTTACAGATCTGGATGCTGAACTTCAAGCCGAACTCGAAGCTCGAAAGAAACAATTCAATTTTTATAAAGAAAAACAATTCAATTATTGTAAGGATTCAGTTGAATGGAGACCTTTAGGAGAAGTTGGAAAATTTCAAAGAGGAAAAAGGTTTGTGAAAAATGATATAGTTTCATCGGGTATACCTTGTATCCATTATGGAGAATTATATACTCATTATAAAACTTGGACCAAGGAAACTAAGTCTTATATTGAGGCTGGAAAAGCAGAAAAATTAAGATTTGCAAAACCTGGGGATGTAATCATTGTCACAGCTGGTGAAACAATCGAAGATATTGGCAATTGTGTTGCTTGGCTTGGTGATACTGATGTGGTTATTCACGATGCGTGTTTTGCTTATTCTCATAACTTTATCCCAAAATTTGTTTCCTATTATTTCCAAACAGATTTATTCCGTTCACAAATTAGAAGGTTCATTTCATCTGGGAAAATTTCAGCTATTCATGCATCAGGATTGAGTAAGGCTACAATCCCCATCCCCCCACTTGCAGAACAAGAACGCATTGCATCTATCTTAGACAAGTTTGAAGCGTTGGTGAACGAGGAGCTGCCTGCCGAGATAGCTGCCCGCAGGAAGCAGTATGAATATTACAGGGAGAAGTTATTGACATTTAAACGATTGGTCAGTTAGTTTAATTAGGGCGAATGTGCCACAAATAGTCAGTTATCATAAATCACTGAAGAGGTATGGCAAAAATA
>Ga0116164_10002656_pt1 | contig 12646 bp, 10 predicted proteins | sample AD_UKC109_MetaG_FD_89888 | JGI IMG/M metagenome (GOLD analysis project Ga0116164, IMG submission 89888) | Active sludge microbial communities of municipal wastewater-treating anaerobic digesters from Hong Kong - AD_UKC109_MetaG | ecosystem: Engineered > Bioreactor > Anaerobic > Digestate... | reverse complement strand
CCGTGCGGTGCGCGGCGCTGGTCGCGATTACCGGCGCAGTATCCGTTGGACGGATTTCGCCGCGGCAGCGCATTGCAACGCCCATCTGCTCGGCGCGGGCCATGGCCTGCGCAATGTAAGACGCAAGAAAGCTGTCCTTTTCATCCTCGGCGATATAATACCGGCCGCACATATGTATTGCCTTCTTTCAATCAGCATTGTAAACGATATTGCAAACGATGTTTTGCGCAGTTCAGGGCAGCACCCTGCCGAATGTGCGCAGTTCGTCCTCCTCCCGAACGGGAACAGGCGCATACGAACGGTTCAATGAAATCAGGCGCGCGCCCTCCGCCGAAGGCCGCCATTGCTTGATATAGGCCTGCCCGTTAAGCAGGAAGATACCAATATCCCCGTCTTCCAGCGTGGGCTGCCGGCGGACCCAGGCGATCTGCCCGTCGTGAAATTCCGGTTCCATGCTGTCGCCGGACACCCGCACGCCGAAGCTGGCGCCGGCAGGCACCTCCGGCCCAACCGGCTGCAATTCATAGGAACTGCCGTCGAGGAAAACGCCCGTGCCTGCGGAGGCCGGCAGGTCGTACACCGGCAGGGAGCGCCGCTCGAAGGCGACGATTTCACCTTTTTGCGCGAACAGTCCGCTTGCGGAAAGGATGCGGACGAATTCTTCGACCTTTTCGCGCCCTTCGCGGTTGAGTTCTCCGGCAAATGATGCGGAGGCGCCTTTTCCGAACACGGCGAGCACGTCTTTCACGTGATAAATCGTACAGAGTCCAAGGAACTGCGTGGCCGACGGCTGTGTGCGCTCCTGCTCCCAATGGCTGACCGCGCGGTTCGTGACGGGAATGCCCATTCCGGTCAGCTGGGCGGCAACTTCCGCCTGGGACAGCTGCCGGCGTTTGCGCAGAGAAGCAAGCGTTGCACCAAGGTGTTCGTACATTTTGCTTTACACCTCCTATATATATAAATTGTACTACCGGGAACAACTGAAAACAAGGATAAATCTCTGAATAAAGCATAAAACGAACATTAAATCTTAAAAGAAGAGAATAAACTTGGGAATGGGGTATCAAATTGTGTTGAACCCGCCTGGCCTGCCGGGATTCCCAAACTGATTTTAAAACATGCGAAACGGAGGAACAAAAACAAGAGAGAGACTGTTTGGCGTGTCTCTCTTTTTGACTTGCTGCGATTTGGACCGCGAGCGGAGGTTTATTTTCAATTCACAATTCATGTTATAATTTTTTCATAGAGCGGGAGGCGGAGAAAATGTTTAATATTCTGGTCGCTGAAGACGATACAAATGCGCGGAAACTTATGCAGGCCGTTTTGAAAAGAGAGGGCTACAATGTCTTTACGGCTGAAAACGGCGCGGAAGCGCTGGAACGGATGGACATGCAGCAGATCGATCTGATTGTTTTGGATATTATGATGCCCGAAATGGACGGATATGAATTGACCCGCGAACTCCGCGACGGCGGCTGCACGACGCCGATTCTGATGGTGACCGCCAAGCAGCTGCCCGTGGACAAAAAGAAGGGATTCCTGGTCGGGACCGACGATTACATGACCAAACCGGTCGACACGGAGGAAATGCTGCTGCGCATTAAGGCGCTGCTTCGCCGTTCCAGAATCGTAAACGAACATAAACTGACAATCGGCGAAGTGGTGCTGGATTACGATGCACAAACCGTGGTGAGAGGCGGAGAAAAGCAGACGCTGCCGCAGAAGGAATTTTATCTGCTCTATAAGCTTTTGTCCTATCCGGACCGGATTTTCACCCGGATACAGCTGATGGACGAGATTTGGGGAATGGAATCCGAAAGCACGGACCTGACGGTGAACGTGCACATCAACCGCCTGCGTAAGCGGTTTGAAACCTACCCGGAATTCGAGATTGTCTCCGTGCGGGGACTCGGCTACAAGGCGGTGAAGAAAACGTGAGGAGGAGCCTGAAACAGCGGCTGGGGCTGACGGTGCTTTTTTCGCTGGCCGTGCTGTTCGTTTTCCTGGTGACCGCGCTGATCATCGTGCTGATCAGTTTTATTTCGGTCCGCCTTGGAATTGTGAGTTTCGAGACCCGGGGACGATTCGTCGTTATCTTGATTTTTGTACTGGCCAGCGTCATTGTCGGGACGATCGTATCGCTTGTGTTCGGGCACGTGCCGCTAAAGCCCGTCCGGGCGATCATCGCTGCGACGAATCAGCTTGCGGCGGGCGATTTTTCGGCGCGGCTGCAGATTTCGCATCCCGTGGAATTCTGCGAGGTTGCCGAGAGCTTTAACAAGATGGCGGAAGAGCTGGGCGGGCTGGAGATGCTCCGTACCGACTTCGTCAACAATTTTTCACACGAGTTTAAAACCCCGATTGTTTCTATAAAGGGATTTGCGGAGATGCTGAAGTATGGAGACCTGACGGAAGAGGAAAAAGACGAGTATCTGAGCATTATTATCAGCGAATCTGAGCGGCTGGCGTCGCTTGCGACGAATGTGCTGAACCTTTCCAAAATTGAGAATCAGAAGATTCTTTCGGAAACGCACCGGTATAATCTTGCCGAGCAGGTGCGGCGCTGCATTCTTATGCTGGAAACGAAATGGGAAAAAAAGGACATCACCTTTTCGCTGGACATCGACGAAATTATGTTCACGGCCAACGAAGAACTGCTCAGCCAGGTTTGGATTAACCTGCTCGACAATGCGATTAAGTTTACGCCGAACGGCGGCGAGATTTCAATCTGCCTGAAAGCCCGGGCGGAGCAGCTGTATTTTTCAATCCGGGACAACGGATGCGGCCTCGCCGAAGAAGCGGCAAGGCACATATTCGACAAGTTTTATCAGGCGGACCCGGCCCGTTCCGGCCTCGGAAACGGACTGGGGCTGACGCTCGTTAAAAAAATTATTGAACTGCACGGCGGAACGATTGTCTGCAGCAGCGAGCAAGAAGGCGGTACGGAATTTGTTATACAATTACCCGTGCGGCAGTGACGGGCGGATGAAAATAGGCGCGTTTGAAATCGCGCTGTTATCGTTGAGTTTATAATCGGCTCTTATATTGGTGCGTAAATCGGCGTAAAATGAAAAACACGCCTGAACGGATACAAAGCATAAGCGGAGGAAAGACGATGGAACCAAAGAAGAAAAGAAAAAAATGGCCGTGGATATTGCTGGCAATCGCCGCAGTATTGATCATACTTGTGGTTATGGGGTTGAACGGCGCAAGAAACGCTGCGGCGAACCTGGTAACATACGATACCTATACTGTGGCGCCGGGAAGCATTACGTCGAGCGTTACCGGCAGCGGCGAACTTGAATCGGCCGATACGGAAAACATTGACGTGCCAAACGGCATGCGCGTTGCGGAAGTTTTCGCTGAAGCGGGGGACAAGGTAACGGCCGGAGAGACGCTCGCCATGCTGGACGCGGCTTCGCTGGCCGACCGGGCCGCCTATCTTACCGGCGAGCTTTCCTCGCTGGATATTGACCTGGCGCGGATGGGTGCAGGCAAAACGACCGAATATGTCTATTCCCCCGCAAAGGGCCGGCTGAAATACTGTCCGGCGGCGGAAGGCGGCGACGTGATCGAAAGCGTTTCAGAATACGGCGCGCTGGCGATTATATCCACCGACGGACTGATGCAGGTGGAAATCGAGTCGGACCAGCCGGTCGCCGTGTCGAGCGAGGTCGTCGTGAAGTGGAAGGACGGATCGGAAGAAGGCGCGGTTGCGCAGCGGACGGAGACCGGTTATCTGATTACGCTCGACGACGCAAACGCGCCGTATGGCGAAACCGCGGAGGTGTATGCCGGCGCCGCGCTGCTTGGCGAAGGGACGCTGGAAATCCATGCGCCGGCAACCGTTTATGCAACCGGCGGGACGATTTCCAAAGTGTATTATGATCCGAACGACCGGGTCAACGCAAATTCCCGTCTGTTTGCGCTGGAGAACAAGCCGTTTTCCAGCGGCTATTGGACAACGTATTCGGAAAGGGCGGATGTGGCGGAACAGCTTGAATCCGTGCTGAAGTATATCGATAATCCCGGAATCGCTGCGTCCACAGACGGTGTAATTGGCTCCGTTAACGTGAAAAAGGGCGAGGATACCGGTTCGGACGCCGCAATTGGCGTGAGCACCGCGTTTGTGGTCCACACGGGCGGTGCGATTAAGATGAAGGTGGCCGTCGACGAAATGGACATCCATTCGGTTGCGCTGGGCCAGACGGCGGGCGTCACGCTGGACGCGGTGTCTTCGGAAACGTTTGAAGCAAAGGTGACGCGTATTTCAAATCTCGGGAATGTTACCGGAAGCATCACGACGTTTGCAGTGGAGCTTACGCTTTCTCCGGACGAACGGTTTCTGGAAGGAATGAACGGCGACGCGACGATTCTGGTCGATCAGGTTGACAATGTGCTGATCATACCGGTCGAGGCGATCAACGAGGACGCTTCCGGTGCGTTCGTCTATCTGGATATGGACGGTGACCGCGAAAAAGCATATATCACGACCGGGGTTTCGGACGGCGTATATGCGGAGGTTACAAGCGGGCTTTCGCAGGGCGACGTAATTCAGTACACAAAATCGTCGGCTGCGTCGTTATTCGACGAAATGTCGGGGCCGTTTGGCGGCATGAGGAGCGGGGGCTGAGCGAGGGATGATGCAACAACAAACGCCCGTTATCGTAATGAAGGAAATCACGAAGACGTACTATGTCGGCGGCGAGGAAGTCAAAGCGCTCGACCGGGCCACCATGAGCGTGGACGAAGGAGAGTTCGTCAGCGTGATCGGTCCTTCGGGAAGCGGTAAATCCACGCTGATGAACATCATCGGCTGTCTGGACATGGCCGACAGCGGCGAGTATGTGCTGGATGGCCAGGACATACGCAGGTACTCGGAAAAGCAGCTGGCGCGTATCCGCAACCGGAAAATCGGGTTCGTGTTTCAGAATTTCAATCTGCTTTCCAAAATGACGGCGGAAGGGAATGTCGAACTGCCGCTGATTTATCAGGGCGTGAGCCTTGGCGAAAGGAAGGAGCGCGTCCGCCTTGCGCTGGAGCGCGTGGGCCTTGCGGACAGAAGCGGGCATAAACCGACGGAGCTTTCCGGCGGGCAGCAGCAGCGCGTCGCCGTTGCGCGGGCGCTCGTTACGAATCCGGCGATCCTGCTGGCCGACGAGCCGACGGGGAACCTGGATTCCAAGACCGGCGCGGACATCATGCGGCTGTTCCACGAAATACACGGCGCCGGCAACACGATTGTGCTGATCACGCACGATGAAAGCATCGCGGGCCAGGCGCAGCGCTGCATCCGCATTATGGACGGTCGCGTGGAGGAGGCGGAATAAAATGCTGGTACAGAATTTTAAAATGGCCCTGAGCGCGATTACATCGAGCAAAATGCGTTCTTTCCTCACGATGCTGGGGATCATCATCGGTGTGACCGCGCTGGTAGTCATGGTGTCGCTGGTCAACGGCGCGACCGGCGCGGTGACGAGCGAAATAACGGCGCTTGGCAACGACATGATCGTCGTGTCGGTTATGGACGATCAGGGCAGACCGCTGCGGCTGGCGGAAGTGGGCGATATAAAGGCGCTGGAAGCTGTCGATCAGGCGGCGCCGCTGGGCAGCATGAGCGCCACGGCGAAACACGCGTATCAGGACGAGGTCGTGACCGTAAACGGCACGAGCGCCGCCTATTATGATATTCAGGGGCTGGAACTCGCCGACGGCAGATTCATTAAGTCGACGGATGTGGACAACAGCTCGTATGTGGCGGTGCTGTCCAACAAAGCCGCAACCGAACTGTTCGACAGCGCGGACGTCGTAGGGGAAACGCTGACGATCGGCGGGCGGTCCTTCCGGATTGTGGGCGTGCTGGCGGAGGACGATTCTCTGATGTCCGCCATGATGTCCGACATGAGCGTTTACGTGCCGTTTTCCGTGGAGGCCAGCATGGCGGACCAACCGTATGTGACGGCGGTTTATGCATCCGCGGCGGACCCAAACGGCACGGATGCGGCGGAAGAGGCGGTCAGCGGTTTCCTGCTGCAGCGTTTCCGGCAGAACGAGGACGCGTTTTCTGTTATCAATATGTCCTCCATAACAGATGCGATGAGCAGCGTAACGGGAACGCTGACGCTCCTGCTCGGCGGGATTGCGGCGATATCCCTGCTGGTGGGCGGTGTTGGCATTATGAATATCATGCTTGTGTCCGTTACCGAGCGGACCAAAGAGATTGGAATCAGAAAAGCGATCGGCGCGGGACGGGGCAGCATTATGATGCAGTTTTTGATTGAAGCGCTGATGCTGAGCCTGTTCGGCTGCATTTTCGGGCTGCTGCTTTCCTGGGGAATTCTGGAAATTGTGACGGCGATTGCGGGCAGTATTTCGTTCAGCATGTCCGTGTCCACAATGGCGCTGGCGGTCGGGTTTTCCTCGGCGATCGGTTTGATCTTCGGGCTTTATCCGGCAGACAAGGCGGCGAAAAAACATCCCATCGAAGCGCTGCGCTATGACGGCTAAACGCTGAAAAACGAATTGGAAAAAGCAGCTTCGGAAATAGCTTCCGAAGCTGCTTTTTGTTGTTGTCTTATATGCGTTTGACGTCGTGTGTTTTGCGGTATTGCAGCGGCGAAAGCCCGACGATTTTTTTGAAGCGCATGCTGAAATAGTTGGCCGATAAAAACCCGCACTGTGTCGCGATTGCACCCATATTCTGCTGTGTGTGTTTGAGCAAATACATGGCTTTTGCCACCTTTTTGTGCAGGATATACCGGCTTGGCGTCATGCCCGTATAACGCTGAAACTGGCGGCCGAGATGCGCGGTTGAGAGGAAAAAGGTATCGGCGACTTCGCCGGGCGTACAGGTTGTGAAGTGATCGTCCACATAATGCAGAATCTTTGAAAACACCGGGCTTCCCCGGGCCGGTGCGCTGGCGGCTGCGGGGTGCTCCCCGGCATAGCGGTCCAGCGTGAGAATCAGTTCGCCGATCATGAACTGCAGCATCAGGTCGTCTTTTCCGATGCTGCGGCCGTATTCTTTTTCAATTTGCATGAGCAGGCGGGAAAAATCGGACAGATCTTCCCGGCGGATTGGAATAATCGTGTTTTTAAAGCAGTGGGTCAGGATATCCTGCGGCAGAGCCGTTACATACGCGGCGTCAAAATTGATGTTCAGCCGGTTAAACGGCGTGCCTTCCGTTTGATGCGGCGTCTCCGGCGGAATCAGCACAAAGCAGTGGCTGGCGGCGTAATACACACGCCCGTCGATGATATGTTCGCGCATGCCTTCCTGCAGGAAATAAATTTCATAGTGGCTGTGGCGGTGCGGGTTCTGCATTTTCCAGCTGCTGTGCACGATCAGCCGCTCCACCTCGATGAACGCCATTGGGTTGCCTCCGCACATGAAATCAAAATATATGTAATTATAGCATAATTAATCATATTGTGACAGGCCGCCGCGCTGTGGTTAATGCTATACTCAGGCCATAAAGCGATGGGAGGAAGTGGGTTTTTTGTGAAAAAGCTCAAGCTTGGCACAAAGCTTTCTTATGGCCTCGGCGATTTTTACGGAGGCGCGTCGGCAAGCATCATCGGTCTGTTTTTCCTGTATTTCATGACCAATATTGTGGGCGTTTCTCCGCTGGCGGCGGGGGCGGTCGTTCTTTTCGGACGAGCGGTCGATGCGGTGACCGACCCGCTCATGGGCGCAATCAGCGATCATACCCGCTCGCGCTGGGGGCGCAGGGTCGCCTGGTTTTTGTTCGGCGTCGTGCCCGTGGCGCTGTCCTACGTTTTATTGTGGGTCGTCCCGCCCGTGGCGCGCTGGCTGCAGGTGGTCTATTATTTCTTTGCATACGCGTTCTTTTCCTGCGCGTTCACAATGGTCATGGTGCCGTACGGCGCTCTGCCGCAGGACTTGACGTCCGATTCCGATCCGCGCTCGGCGCTGGTTGGCTTCCGTATGGCGTTTTCCGTTTTAGGCGGGCTTTTGTCGGCGGTCGTACCCGATATAATGATCAAAAGGGCCGCGGAACTGCGCACGGGATACTTCATCATGGGGCTGTCCTTTGCGGGTCTTTTTGCGCTCATCTGGCTGGTCATGTTCTTTTCACTCCGCGGCAAAGTGGAAACGGAAGCGACCGTTTCCAGCGTAAAGCTGGGCGAGTCGCTGAAATACTGCGTCGGCAACAGGAGTTTTCTGCTGCTCTGCGCCATCTATCTGCTTTCTTTTATTCCGAACGACATTATGAGCAGCAATTTCAAATACTTTTTGAACGACGTGCTGTTTATGAGCGACAAATTCGCGCTTTCGATGGGCGCGCTGATGATCTGTGCCGTGCTGAGCCTGCCGGTGTATTTCGCGCTGAGCCGGCGGTTTGGGAAGCGGCGGGTTTTCATTTTCGGTTCCGTGTTCCGTATTGCGGCGCTGCTGCTGCTGTTCCTGCTCGGGCCGGAGTCTCCGTCGTACAGACTGGTTGCTATCGCCGTGCTGGTCGGAATCGGGACCGGCGTTGCATACGCCATTCCATGGGCGATGCTGCCGGACGTGACCGATCTGGACGAGGCGTACACCGGTTACCGGCAGGAGGGAATTTATGCCGGGATGATGACGTTTATTCGGAAACTGTCGAGCGGCGTCGCCATCTTTCTGGTTGGATTGCTGCTGCAGGTGTCCGGCTATACGGCAGGCGCCGCGGAGCAGACAAGCCTGGCGAAAACGGCAATCGTCGGCATTTTAACCGTGGTACCGATTCTCTTTGTGCTGCTTGGAATTTTTGCGGCGGTCCGCTATCCGATCGGCCGGCATAACACGGTGCAGATACAGGACGTCGTTCGCCGGCGCAGGCGCGGCGATTTCGACAAACTGGACGACGGCGCGAGGCAGACGGTCCTGGCGCAGATGAAAGAGATAATCGATGCAAAAAGGAGGGGGAACGCAGATGCAAAGCGCGATTGACCTTGCAAGGCGCCGCGCCGAAGAGTTTATCCTTAGCATGCAGACAGCGCCCGGTGTGTTCGATACGTCTGCATATAACAAAGGACGCGAACGGGGCATGCTGCTGCCCGGCACCTATAACGCTGTAAACGCGCTGGGGCTCATGAAGCGCCTGGAAGCGGCGGACACGGCTGCGACGGCTGCATTTTTGCGTGCAAACCGCCGGGCGAACGGATTTTACCGCATGCCGGGCATGCGAAAAAAAGACCTGACCTATCCTGGCTTTGAGTACGACGATCTGCATATTACCAACTATGTCATGGCCGCGCTCGACTATCTTGGAGAGTCGCCGAAGGCCGGAGATCTGCGGTTTGTGAAGCGCTATACCGGGCAAAAACTCGATCGATGGCTGGCAAAACGGGACATGACAAAACCCTGGAGCGAAGGCAACTATGTTGTGAATGCGGCTTCCTTTTTGATTGAAGGCGCGCGTCTTGGCACCGAAGGCTGCGCCGGCGCGATTCAAACGCTGCAAAAATGGCACGCTGAGCATCAGGACGAATACGGTTTTTTCCATGATCCATCCATTCAGGATTTAACCAACGCGTTCGCGGGCGCGACGCATAATTTCCATCTTTATTACTATTTCGATACGCCCGTGCCGTGTTACCGTGCGGTTGTGGACTATATCCTCTCGCGGCCGGCGATTGCGGACAGCGCCTGCATCGACGTGGACGAAATGGACGTTCTGTTCCACGTCCGCAAATACGGATATCGCGTGCAGGACATACAAAACTGGGTCGCCAAGAAGCTCGCGGCGCTGCTTGCGCTGCAAAATGCGGACGGCGGATTCCCGGACGCGCGGCATGGCGAGCGGGTGTTCGACGGTTGGGTGAAATACCGTGAACCGCAGGGGCTTTCCAACTGTTTTGCGACGTGGTTTCGCCTTATCGCAATCGGGATGGCCGATATCCTGCTGTACGGACGGAGCGGCGACTGGGCGTTCAGGCGTACGATCGGCATCGGCTATGCAAACCCCGGCTACCTGGACGGCGGGTTCTCGGAAGACGCGCTGCAGGTGCGGCGGCAGGCCGTTCTTGCGCGGGCAGAAGCCAGGCGTGAACGGCAGGCAAAAGATCCGGTTTTTCAGAATCTGCGGGACGAGCGCGTCGCCGATCTGGCGGCGGCGTTTGCCCGCAAGCTGGAAACGTGCGATCCGGCCATGCTCGGCTACAGCGCACGCTTCACGTTTGTGGTCGAAAACGAGGGCGCGTTCGGCGTCGAGGTGCTGGACGGGACGGGAAAGGTTTCGCCGGGCGTTCTTTCCGCCAGCCAGCTTACGGTCATCACGGACCGTAAAACGATGACCCGGATGATGAATAAAAAACTGGACAGCAAGCTGGCCTACGCGATGGGAAAACTCAAAATCCGGGGGGATATCGGCCTGGCGCTGAAGCTGGGAGGCTTACTCTGATGGACTGGTGGGCCATATTGCTTGTCATACTGGGTGTTGCTTCCCTCGCGGTCGCTTTCGCGTTTTGGGGACTGTTTGGGTACCGGCGAAAGGTTCGCGTGAAACTGCCGCTGCGGGATGTGGATGGAATTCCGGTCCTGATACAGAACGGGCTGCCGTATCCAAGCGGGTTTGCATTCACCGGCAATCCGAAAACGGACTTGAACGGGGAGTGGCTTTTCGGAATCGGGAACATACTGCTCGACCGGGGAATTTTCTTAAAAAAGGTGCATGTGCCGGTTTCCTTCAACACGTTCGGTTCGGAATATCAGGACTATCGAGGAACTTTTTCCTATGTGAAACGGTTTTATGCCGACGTCGCTCCCGACCGGCTGTACCGCCTTTGCTTTAAAGGCGTTGGCGGCAGGTGCGGCGTTTATCTAAACGGACAAAAGCTTTGCGGCAACACGGACTCATATCAGCCGTTCTACTGCGACGCAACCGGCGCGCTGAAAACAGGCGAAAATACGCTGATCGTAACGGGGGACAACACGCCGTCCGAAACGACGCTGCCGCCAAAGCAGTTTGAAGGGCATAAGCCCGGCTGGCACCTGTATGCCGGGATCACACGATCGGTGGAACTGGAGGCGCTTCCCCTGCGCTATTGCGTGAACCTGCGTGTGTCAGCCGGGGAACATGCGATCTCCGGCGGCGTTGTGTACGCCGGGAATCCGGGCGGTTGTACGATACGGCTGCTCGACGGCGAGCGGATACTGGCCGAAACGCGGCTTGTTCTGCACGAAAGCGACGGATTTTCAGCCGCGGAGTTTGCGTTTGAGCAACCGGACAACATCGAGACATGGACGCAAAAAACGCCGAAGCTGTATATGCTGGAGGCAAAGACGGATGAGGAGACCGTGCGCGTTTCAACGGGATTCCGGAAATGGAGCAGAGGGCAGGAGAGGATTTTCCTGAATGGAGAACCGTTCACCGTGCGGGGCGTTTGCCTGCACGAGGAGGATATTGCACTGGGCGCCAGCCTTACGAAGCAGGCCGCCGCACGCAATCTCGATTTGGCCCGTTCGCTGGGCTGTAATTTCGTGCGGATGGCGCATTATCCGCATGCCGACGAGGCGTTTGACTACTGCGACGAAAACGGTCTTTGCTGCTGGTGTGAAATTCCGAATTATCAGGCCGGGCTGGGGCTTGTGCAGATGCTGTTCGGAAAGAGCGAACAGCGTAAAAAGCGGTTTTCCCTGCGCGCCGTCCGGAAGGGTGTTTTAAGGACGCGGCAGATGCTGAATGAAACATACCTGACGGATGCGGGGACGCAGCTGGCGAAGATGGTAATCCGCAATCAGAACAGGCCGTGCGTGGCTTTCTGGGGCGTCGGAAACGAATGTTTCAGTTATACGCCTGCCAGCCGCAATGCGCTGCGCTTTTTACGGGATACCGTGCGCTTGATCGATCCCGAACGGTTCGTCGGGTATGCCGCGTTTACCGCGCCGCCGATCACGCTGAGGCTGGAAAAATCTTTTCGGGTGTTCGATTTTGTGTGCGCCAACGAGTATTACGGATGGTATTACGGAGAAATGGACGACTGCGCCGCGTTTTGGAGCGCCCTTGCAAAGAAATATCATAAACCGATGCTCTGCACGGAGACGGGCAGCGATGCAAAGCGAGGCGCACAAGGCGTCGACCTGCCCGGGCGCGGCGCCAACAGCGAAGCGTATCAGACGCGGCTGCTTTCGCGGCATATCCGGCTTTGCGAGGAAATACCCGGCTACTGCGGCACCTGCATCTGGGCGCTGAAGGACTTTCTCTGCGAAGAGTACGGCGTGGGGGATTTGGTGCCGTATTTCAACGCAAAAGGTTTGGTTTCGTCCGACTATCGGAAAAAGGAAGCGTTTGATGCGGTGGCCGGACTGTACCGACGCGGCGAGGACCGCTGAGGCCGTCCCGAAATTTGCTTTCGCCGGGATAACCGTTTGCCTCTCGTCTTTAATGGTTTCCGGACGGCAAAGAGCACAAAAACCCCGCCCGAAGCGGGCGATGGTGCTGCGCCGGACGAACCGGCATAGCCGGGGGAAATGTCCTTTAGCAATTCCAGAGGCTTTTGAAAGACTGAACGGCGGGTGGGACAATTTTCTCCCGCCCGCCGCCGCTTTTATGATATCGCCGGTTTTCCGGCGGTTTTTGCGCAAAATGAGCCGCCGGGATATGTTTTACTCCTCCCCGTGTCCGGCGATGGCTGCAATCCCGGCGATCTG
>Ga0116164_10002654_pt1 | contig 12646 bp, 11 predicted proteins | sample AD_UKC109_MetaG_FD_89888 | JGI IMG/M metagenome (GOLD analysis project Ga0116164, IMG submission 89888) | Active sludge microbial communities of municipal wastewater-treating anaerobic digesters from Hong Kong - AD_UKC109_MetaG | ecosystem: Engineered > Bioreactor > Anaerobic > Digestate... | reverse complement strand
TGGTTAAAACTTCCTACTAGACCGCGTGCTTCTATAAAGCCCACCGTATCACCTCCTCCTACCAGACTAAAGGGCCTGTTTCCAAACTGACCGGTTATTGCTTTCATGATAAGTTCGGTTCCTTGTGCTGTTGGGCCAATAGGTCCCTGAGTACCTTTTGTCTCGGTCACGCCCATTGCCCCGTTCCAAATCACGGTACCAGCTAGTTGAAGTGTGCCAGCAATAAAAGCACCACTAAACGGCCCAATGTCCAAAATCATTTCGTCATCGGCAATCTGTGTAGAGTCATGAGCAGGTCGTTTTGGGTAGGCTTCGATTTCAGATATAACATTTGCACTCCAATCTACGATGCGCGTCGGAGCAAACGTATCAACTTTTTTAGCAACAACACCGTCTTGGGGAAGATAAAACACAAACGGCCGCTTAGATTTTTCTTGCCGAGCAGTTGCTAAAATAGTTTGGGCGAGCGGAACATCGGCCGCTTCGGTCTTGCTCCGTCCAATTTGTATACCTTGGGCCTGCAAAAAAGTATTTGCCATGGCACCACCCACCGCCACGACATCGGCAACCGCAATAAACTGCTGCAGCACCTCAATTTTGTCGGCAATTTTAGCTCCACCAACGATTGCTACAAGTGGTCGCTTCGGGTTTTCGATTACGTCAGTAATTGTGTCTACTTCGCGCTCAAGTAGCAACCCCGCTACACTCGGCATATGTTTGGTAATTGCGTCGGTACTGGCATGGGCACGATGTACTACCCCAAACCCATCTTGTACAAACAGGTCAGCTAGGCTGGCAAGTTGTGCTGCAAATGCCGTATCATTAGCCTCTTCTTCGGGATGAAATCGTAAGTTTTCAAGCAGTAGAATTTGCCCTTTCTTAAGACCATCTGCAGCCTTTTTGGCCCGATCACCCACGCAGTCAGGCACAAATTCGACTTCGATGTGCAGTAGCTTTTGGAGTGTTTTAGCTACCGGGAACAAGCTCTCTTTTGTATTTGGTTTGCCGTCTGGTCGGCCAAGGTGCGAACAGAGCAGCACCGAGCCACCATGTTCAATAATATAGCGAATAGTGGGTAAACTTTGAGTGATGCGGTATTCGTCGGTTATGTTTCCCTTGCTATCAAGTGGCACATTGTAGTCAGCGCGTACCAATACGCGTTTGCCAGACAATTCTACATCTCGAATAGTTTTTTTCGTAAAACTCATAGCACCACCCTGCTTATGGTAATAACTATACTCTATAATTGCAGCCGCACAAAGGGCTAATCGAGCTGCCTGACCTTAATGGTGTCAGTTGTACCTACTACCCCTGGATACTGTCCGCTCACTAGTACGACGATATCACCTTTTTTAAGCACGTTATGACTACGAAGAAATGTGGACAATTTTTGAGCGGCGTCTTTGCTAACTGGACGCACAAAACTCTTTACATCATAGACGATTGCGAGTTGTTGGGCAGTTCGCGCTGTGTCTGTCACCGCTACGATAGGTATATTTGGCCGCTCCGAAGCTATTTGAATCGCCGTAGCACCAGACTTGGTTTCGGCTACAATCGCAGCCGCATGAATATTTGCCGCCAAATCAATAATACTGTGGCTTATCGCTCGCTGCTTAGTCTCGGCCGGCTCTGCTGTGGTCTTAAACACTGTACGAAGCGGCGAATGCGTTTGGGTGTAAACAATAACCCGTTTCATAACTTTGACCGCCTCGATTGGATATTTGCCAACAGCAGTTTCGTCGCTCAGCATAACGCAGTCAACCTGCAGTAAAACAGCTGTCGCAATATCCGAAACTTCAGCGCGTGTCGGCTCTGGCATATCCGACATACTGGCAAGCATTTGCGTAGCTACAATGGTCGGCTTACCATATCTTAGCCCCAGACCAATTATCTGCCTCTGTACAATCGGCACGCTTTCGGCAACTGTTTCTATAGCTAAATCCCCGCGGGCTACCATCATGGCATCGGCAGTCTGGGCAATCTCATCCAAATTTTCTACCGCCAATTTGGTCTCTATTTTTGCAATAATTTTGCGCTCGGGCCCAAGATTTTTAATAATCCGACGCATTACTTCAACATCCTTGGCCGATTGAATAAAGCTCATTGCAACATAGTCGATATCTTGTTCGCTTCCAAAAGCTAAGTCGGCCTTGTCTTTGGCAGTTATAACATCACCACCAAAGTCAGTGTCGGGTAGGTTAATACCTTTGCGCTGCACCAAGATACCGTCATTTTCGGCACGAGCTGTCACCACGCTGTCTTTAACACTTGTTACCTGCATGCGAACTTTACCATCGTACAGGTATAGACGTTCGCCTCTTTTTATTTTTTTCGCCAGGTCATATTGGGTAGGAATAATGCCGTCCTGCACCCAGTCGGAGCCATACTTAAAACGAAACGACTCTCCTGACCGTACAGTAATGACATCGTCAAAGTCGCCTAACCGAATCTTGGGTCCTTGCAAATCCTGAATGATGGCTACTGGCTTGTTGAGTTCTTTGCTGGCTTTGCGAATGTTCTTTATTTGCTCTATTCGCTCAACATGGTTGCCATGACTAAAATTTAAGCGTATTCCGTTTGCGCCTTCGGCAATAAGTTTTTTAACCGCATCATACGTATCGGTAGCCGGACCGAGAGTAGCAATTATTTTGGTTCTTTTATAATTATCTAGCGGTATTTTAGATGTTTCCATGCGTATAGTGTACCTGCTTATGCCTATTCCCCAAAGTCAAAATTGTAGCGCCAACGTACTTCTGCACATTAAAGTCACCTTACGGGGAAGGCGGTCGCGTTGCTCCCTATTTCCATTCGCTTATTCTGGCAAAAGCAAGATTTTCCAGAATTTCACTTCATTTCGCGAACCCTACAGATTCGCTTCCGCTGGATAAAATTCAGCAAAGTAAATGCGCCCAACCCTAAAGGGCTGAGCGCATTTACTTGGTGAACTATGTGAAGTCGAAATTGAACGCAATCTGTACTGAACTACTAGAGGTATATAGCTACATGAGAGCAATAACAGTAGCAGAATACATTCCGTCTTAGAGTAGAACCGTATACATTATAAGTATACGTACTACTTTCTTCGTAGTTACTACTCTTCGTCTTCTTGCGGGTTACGCCTACTACGATAGTCATTTATTTGCTTCGGCAGGTCGTATAGGTATTTTAGTAAGAAGTCGAGAAACTTAACTATATCCTCTGCGTCTTCGGCACTCGTTTCATCATCGTCAGGATTAGCATGAGCCACAGGATTACCTAGCTCCCTGACTTCGTGCGACCAATCCTTAATTGTCGGTGAAAGTACGCCGCTCGTTGCTAAGATTTCAATCTCCTCATAGAGAGTATTTCCTGTAGCTCCCTTATCCCTAGTAATAACCTGTAGGGCAGAACGTGCCATTAGTGCTGCTGCATCATAGTTACTGTTATTTAAGTTGCTGTGTGCTTGTTTCCAATGTCGACGGGCAGCAGTAGGCCAGTAATCTTCACCGTCACGTATACCTTTTGGCCACGGTGTTGCAATGTAATCATGTAACCCATGCCCACTTACCCTGTCTTCGCTGGGTGACCAGAATATCATTACAAAGTTTGCACAGTTACCGCACTTATAGGTATCAAAATTCAGAACTTTACGAGAATTTGGCTTTTGCTTGGTTTCACGGTGGGTGAGTTCAAAGTTACCAGCTTCGTTACAAAACGCACACTTTATCTGATATAGAGCGAGATCCGTACCAAACTGACCACTCCCTTCGCCAAATTGCCACCAACTACTCATTCTTTATACCTTCCGCCAGTGCCTCATCACCAAACTTGATGTAAGGGTCTCTGTACCTTGTGCCCTGTACTGCGTGCCATGTTGCACAAGCACCAGCAACAAAAACTATGGCTAAATTGAAATTCGCTCGTTCTTCAGATGTAAGGGGTGTTTCAGCAATAGAGTCATACCCCTTAGTAAGTAGCTTAATAATCTCATCGGAACTCAAGTCAGAATTAAATCTCATAGATGTGTATGTACGGGCTAAGTCAACCAATCGCACCGTGTACTCAGCCGTTTCGAGGTCAAATACCGAAGTGATATTGTTGTTTTCTGCAAACACATTACTCATCCATAAATCACCATGTGTTACAGCCATAGGTAGATTACGGTCAAAGATTACTCTACCTGCATCCAGGAGCTTAATAAGCTCTGGTTTCACATCGCCCTCATAGCCATCTAGGTCTTCCTGTACTCGCTCAGGATTTAACCACTGCATATTACTAGGTGGAATATCAACGCCCTTAAGTGCATCATGTATCTTAGCTAGGGTTGCTCCGAAGCTTTCAATTAACTCAGGTGTTACATCCCTTGGCGATTCGCCTGGGATATACTTACTCAAGATAAAACGAATGTCGCCATGATCTCCAACATACTCACCTGACTTAATTTCTAAATACTCAGGTGTACGTAGACCACTGGCTAAAAGACGCTGTTGCATTTGCACCTCAGTAGCAACAACTTCAGGTAACTGTGTTTTTAGTATTTTGAGAAAGAACCGTTGACCTGCAGAATCCGTAACGTCGTAGACCTCATTTGCAAATGCTTCAGTGCTACGAGTTGCTTCAACAATGTCGGCATCGGAATAGTCGTGAAATATATCAGTAAGTTGCTCGGGCCCTAAAACGGTTTCACTCACTCAACAGACCTCTAATTGTTTCAAGTGATATTTCTACACGATAGTCACGTATAAAAACGCCATCTGTAACTTCTGCGTCATTCATCCAGACTTTTTCAGGCACAGCCTTGTACATATAGCGGATTGACTCGCCCAGAAAAGTATCAGGTGACTGTTCGAAATGTGAACCTTTTTTAATTCGCCTAACTTTGAGAATTTCTTCAGGGTCAGTCACTTGTTCTACGTTTGCCTGAATATAGACTCCTTCGCCATCACCCTCTGGAACTGTTGAATCATAGATAACAATAAACACTCTATTATTCGCCGTAACATTTTTAGAGTGCTGTCCTTCTTTATCTGAAACCCAGTAGATATTTAGGTCATTATCATACTCGTGAGCAACTGGGCTATTCCAGGGTAAGCCTTCAGGTGTAACGGTAGCCAATGTTGCATACCTTATTTGTCTGATAATCTCTACAGCCCGTTTGTCGTGGTATTCGCTCATAGCTGTTCCTTAATCTTTGCAACCAACTCTTCGTGTATTTTCCCATTAGTGATGATTGCACCGTTAATATCCCCATCGTAACGCTGCTCATTACCGTTTATGTCGGTAACTTTCCCACCAGCTTCTTCAACTATTACTTTGACGGCTGCAATATCTACGTTTTTGCCTTTTGTGCCAGCAAAGACACAGGCTTCATAGCGCCCCCATGCCACCCAACATGCTGCATTAACTACACACCCCAGATGTAAGACATACACCTTTGTGTCTAGCGAGATGTTGTGGAGTGCTGTATCTATGTCATGTTCTGCCTCGGGCCACCACTCAATGTTCAAAGTAGCGTGTCGCTCAAGACCGAGGTTACTAACGCTTATAGCCTCGTCATTTAGAAATGCACCTTCGCCTTTTTTTGCGGTATACATTCTCTTCATAAACGGTTCATATACAACACCAATGATGGGCTCACCGTCTTTAACTAATGCAAGTGAAAAGACCGAAACGGGCACCCCATTTGCATAAGGTACGGTTCCGTCAATGGGATCACAGACCCAGGCAAACTCACTCTGCTTATCCCTACTTGCTTCTTCACCGAATACCGAATGTTCAGGGTATATCTTCTCGACCTCGTCAATAACCATTTGATTTATCGCTTCATCAGCAACGGTAACAATGGTTTTATCTGCCTTTTCTCTATGTTCAACTTCTGCATGGAAATGCTCAAGCATAATATCGCCAGCTTGCAATGCAACTCGTTTTGCAAATTCTAAGTAGTCATTCATAACAACATAATAACAGGGATAAATAGCAAAATCCACAGGGATGGGTATTTCCTCATAAACGTACTAAAAACCCGTCCTAGACGCTCTAGAAAGCCCACAGAGGGCGTTCAAAACGGTTCACTATTTGTACTAGCTTTCGCCCTAGTTACCGTTCCCAAATTTTTTCCTGAATTTTTACCTGCTAACGCCATTTACTCATAATCTGTATACTTTCTTTACTCTAAAGTCTGCAAAATCGTAGCAAAAACATGGGCGTTTACTAGGTTATTGTAAAGAAATTAAACACCACTTTGTTCTGGTTATCTCTTGCTGCTTTCATCTTCTCTGCAAACACTTCGTTAGTTCGCATATAGTAGAAGTAAGTAGTGCGACTTATACCTACCCAGCGACACGCTTCGCTAATCGAAGAATTATGCTGAATTGCATCAGCAAGCCTCAGCATAGTGGCGTTGGTAACTTTGGGTTTTCTACCTACAGCTTTTCTTATTTCCATTTCACTCCTTTGTTTTCGTCGATACCCCTGTTCTTATTATCTCAAAAACACCAATTTCTACTTGACAAAACGATTATGGTTGCGAATAATTAAAGATGGAACGTTGCACACCAGATTGTTTTAAGTAGTAAACTTGAAGCCGTCTGACCTGCAACGTTCTTTTGATTACAGGTCATACATAGGTTTACGGCACTCACGGTGGGGGTTCGACACTAAGTCGTTCTCGTGGTTCAAGAAAGAACCGACGTGGCACAGCTCTATGCACCACACAATATCAGTAACCAACTGGTCATATCAGTCAAAGAAGCTCGCAAGCTCTTGGGTAAACAACAGTGGTCATTAGAATACCCTGCTGCTAGTAGAACTATGGTGTACCCTAGTTAGTTTTTCGACGTATATTATTTATATTCTTGTGTACGAGTGGCTGATGAAAGATAACAACCCCATACTTATATTATACAATATCGGGCTTAGTAACCTGTAATTCCTTAAGGACTAGGCTGCTACTTGACGAGCTTGGCGTCCAAAACCAGCCAACGTAGAATTCGCAATAAGTTGGGAAATTTTAGGATCGTTAAATCTTACTGCTACTATGTCACGTCCTCCCACTAATATACGGGACTCCATCTTAAAGCCATCTGCATATCCTAATTCAATCGCTTCAAGGACACCTTCTTTACGCCACTCTTGATATTTCCTTTGGAAGTAACTGTCTTTATTTTTTTCAGATAAATCGAGCTCATTTACAAATTGGTAATCAACCGTTCTCACAGCGTAATCGTAAGCGGCTTTCGGGTCAGTGAATTCTGTAATTTCGCCGTGGCAATACTTCCATAACTCACCACGTTCAACTAGCTGCAAATTGTTCGCCCTTGCGCTGGTATCGTTTTCGGTTTCATAGTGTTTTTTAGCCTCATCTTCTGCTTGTGGGTAAACGTTATGGCTTACGTCTTTTATGACTTGGCGACTCTCTATATGCACTGGTCGACCCGAAATATCTTGGTAGCCCGATGTATCTAACATTTCAACCACATCGCCTGGCCAGAATAATTGAGTATCTGTTGGCAGAGAAGGTTTGTAATACTCTGGGTCAGGATTACCATACTCATAGCGTTCATCACGATGTCTTTTAGCGACTTCACGCAAAGTAGCCTCATTCATGTCACTTATTCCAGCGACTTTTTTAGCCTTTAGCTTTTGTGCAAGTATTGTGCTGATGGTTTGTTGGCTTGCCTCGTCTAATGCAAGGTAAGTGTCTATGATTTCAGGGACAAAAGGTTTGACTTCCTTACTGTCAAGTCTACCGAGCACTCCCTTTAAGATAGATGTTAAATAGCTTCTATCTTCTTCACTGCCAACTACACTTGCCATTTTTGTAATATCAAGTAGGCTCAAAAACTTGTATTCTTCTAGGCTTGAGTGGTCATAAGAGCCTTTGATTGAGTCAACAATACGTTCACCTGGTATATGAGCGTCTATTCGAGCTTGAATTCTAGTGGCTGCTTCGGGGTCTTTACGCCATAAACTGCCCATGCCCTTAGAAAAGTTCTCCACTCGCCGACGGTCTTCATTAACAAATCGTTCGTCTTCTTTTTGAATAGCTTCAACACCTCTATGAACTACCAGTTGTACTGTTTCTGGTGCACAACCATTTCGCAGTGCACTTGCAGCCACGTTATTACATTGTGCCAACGTGCCTATGAACTTACGCTCTTGGTCCATTAACACACAGAAGCCTTTAGCAAGTTCATGCGTAGCTTCCACAGAAGCATACGGCACACTGGTAGCTGCCATATCCCAACAATCGTCAGGGTCTAATCCCCGCAGACTGTCAGAGTCACCATAATGAAAGTTCTGAGACTCTGCCATTAGATTGAACGTAAACTCAGCAGCAACCCATGGATCGGCTTGTGCAAGTCTTGCTATAGCGTCACGACCGATAGCAGCAACCTGCTGGTTGCCATTTATAAAAGCGTGGAACGAGGCTTCTTTTACAGTGTCATTACCTGTTGCATATCCTGCAAGTAATGATTCAACTGCATCGACTTCTGTTGTCTCACCAAAACGTTCAAATGCAGTACCTTCTGCGGGACCCATATTCGTCTCCTCTTTAGCTATTGTTTATAGTAAACCATTGTGTAGCATTTATCAAAAATTATAGCTACAGGGATAAACAGCAGAATCCACAGGGATGGGTATTTACTCATATAAGCCCCGAAAACCTGTCCTAGACGCTCCAGAGAGTCCACAGAGGGCGTCCAACGGTTCATTATATGTACTAGCTTTTGTACTAGCTATCTTTCCCGAATTTTTTCCTGAACTTTTACCTGCTAACGCCATTTACTCACATTATCTGTGATACTTTCTGTACTCTAAAATATGTGAAATCGTAGCAAAAACATGGGCGTTTACTAGGTTATTGTAAAGAAATTAAACACCACTTTGTTCTGGTTATCTCTTGCTGCTTTCATCTTCTCTGCAAACACTTCACGAGGATGTATGAGCGACGCGGTGAGCGTGCCAATCGTCACGGTCCTTCGGACAATAAGCCTGCTAGCACTATCTAGCGACAAGCATAGGGTATATTCTTGCCGCTCACTGCGAATAAACTTGAGGCGAACGAGCATACCATGAATGAGTTGGCGAACCAAAGACTCGCTTTAGTACGGAAGGCAGTGGGCATAAGACCGTAGTAGTTCATGCAGGGCTGGTTGCCACGCATATGTCAACGACCTCCGGCAATGCGATTCTCTCATAATCTGCATACCGCATAGTAATAGTATGGTTCAGGCTTCCTGCGCTGAAGCTAACCACTTCTCTCTCTGCCAGCTTAGGGTCGACGATTGTCCGAATGTCGGCAACGCGTCCAATAGGATGGCAGGTGCCTACAACGCAGCCCATTACTTGCTCGACAATGTCAGGCGAAACCATCCTAACGTCCCTAGACTGTGTTGCCCGTTGTAGCTTGCCCGAGCTAACACGGTCGGCTGCCGGGAGTACGGCTAAAACGTAACCGCCCATCGTAGCGTAGAGCAGGGACTTCGCGGCCTGTTCGAGAGGTACGCCGGTTATCTCTGCCGATTCATCAGTGGAACCATATGGTTCATGTTCAAATAGCGTATACGGACATCGCTCATCGTCAAGCAGCGTAACAATCTTACCGAGAGCCTCATGCCTTGCCACTATATTACCTCAAACACCTGATCAAGCTCTGCAGGAGTGTATACCTCTAGTACTTCTCCTGTGTTCGGGTCAAATCGTTTAACGGGTCCGTACACCGCAGGCGGGAGGTCATCTCCTAACGCACAAGCCGAGGCAGTAGTATCGCCCATACACACATGCCAGTCCTCAAAAGGATACATCGACATACCGCTTTGTGTAGCGATGGATGCAAGCAACACGCGATTTTGCCATTGGCGCTGGGTGACCAGAGGGGCATCAAGCGCGACGAGTGCTCCGCCGTCTGGATAGCCATGACCGATGTCCAGTAAATCCCCATCCCGTAGGTCGCGTACTCTTATATCTACCGCTGCGCCGCCTTTGTGGGCAGCAAAGCGCGGCGTATATGCGGTTTTGGCACGAGCTTCAAGCACAAGCTGCTCATGTGTCCAGGCGGGGTTTTCGACCAGGGCCATTTGGTAGCGTCGCTTAAACAACCCCTCCTGCACTCCAAGGGGACGGAATCCATCCTCAAACCTCAACCCAAAGCCAGCCTTCTGGAGAGATGCTGTAATATTGAGTAGCCCTTTCGTAACCTGTTCGCGAATCCAAAAGAGCCGCTCCTTGCCGGCCCATTCGCCACAAGCCGGATGGTACGGCGTGTCCGTAAATGTCCATGGCGTATCGTTTGCAGCCGCAAGATCCCGCAGGTTCATTAGTCGCTCACCGCTCTCGCGCACCTCAACTCTCTGTACGCGTTTCTGGAACACTGCTGCGCTCTCCGCTGCTGCAACTCCTTCAACATTGTTTATAGCCCTGACTGATTCTGGAGAAAGTGGCTTTGCCAAAAAGTGGCGTACAATACCCAACTCAGCTATTTCTGCCGCTACGACGTGTAATCCTGCCTCAGAAAGGCGCTCGCCCATTGTTTCATGAAACATTTCTAGGGAAAAGGGTACTGGGTCCAAGCCGTTGCGCTCAAACATACTTGTGTTGCTCATAGCATATACCCCCATCCGGATTTTGGCGCAAATGTAACATTGTACTGCTCGTCTAGCCGCAAATTAGTCTGAGTAAGATCGCCTGCTAGCCGCTCCTGTGGCAAGGAGACGTCTCCCGGAATAGCAAAACCTTGCTTAAGGCAAAGTGCAGCGAGAGTCAGGGTCATCGTTCTCCCCGGTGTGGCTTCAAACATACCGCCCACCATGATCTGCCTACCTTGTTCGGCCGCTAGGTCTGCCATGTCTACACAATCGAGGAACGATCCGACCCGGCCGGGCTTAAGATTGATAATTTCGCCGAGCCCCTCATGCAGTGCAGTTTGCGCGTCTTGATAGGTAGATATTGAATCGTCAAGCGCGACGGGCGTTTCTAGACGTATAGCCTGGCCTAGCGCACGATGTGCTACGAGCCCTGATAAGCGGCCGCCGCGTGATACTGGCTCCTCTATCATCATTAGGCCAAGCTGATCTACCGTGTGTAATATAGCAATGTGGTCTAGGTTTTCTGGATCAAAAGTACCGTTCGCGTCAACCATAAACGACGCATCGGGATTCATGGCCTGCAGGTCACTAATGCCCCTAACAACTGCTGCGTGATTTTTGGGAGATAGTTTGAATTTTAGACGCTGGGCTCCGTTACTGACGGCCTGCACACCCGCAGCCACAATATCCTCATAATCGTTCTCAGCGATGCTCTTGCCATAAGGAATAGCAAGAGGGGCATCAAGCGGTTCACCGGACAGCATCTCGTACACTGTCATACCTTGGCTACGCGCAGCAAGGTCAATGAGGCTAGTCTCGACCGTCATGCGTGCAGTCGCATAGTTGCCACCTAAATCTGTTGCTGCAATCGTAGCCCGAGCTTCTCTCAGCGTATAGTGCGCTACGTTGAGCGGTGCCATGAGATGATCTATATTAGCCGCAAGATTACCCGAGTAATCATCGTACATAGGAATTTGCATAGGCAGCGAGGTACCTTCCGCAGCCCCCTGACCGTGAGCGCCATCAACTTGGCCGTATACCTTGAGCCAGGCCGATGGTCGCGTCTTAATAGTTCCAAACGGAAGGTGTACAGGATGGTGAAAAGGCACCTCCACAATCTCAATAGAATAATCGGTGAGCCGTATATCACTCGAAAGTAGTTGCTCCATGCTACTCATCTCGCAAAACCTTCTGCACGGTTAACGACAACGGGTCAATCATGATACCGCCATCGAGTCGTGAACCAGCCAGGGACAGCTCTGTGCAGCCCAACACAACTCGCTGAGCACCCCGCTCTATAAGAGCATTAACCTCATCTCCTAGCCTTCTGGCTATTGATGTCTCATCGCCCCCTCCAATAACGTCCCTGATAATCAATTCCAACTTTCTCGACGACTCTGCAGTCGGCTCAATAACCGTCGTGATCTTACTGAGTCTACTGCTATACAACCCACTCTTGAGCGTGGATGGCGTAGCAAGTATGCCTAGGCTCTTGACGTGCCCATAGTCGGTTATAGCCTCAGCAGTGGTATCAACTAGGGAAGTAAACTGTAAGCCACTTGCGCTCTCAAGTTCTGACTGGAGTACGTGAGCCGTATTACATGCAATAAATGCCGCGTCAACACTAGTAGTGTCGACACCCCGCAAGCAACGAGCCAAGTAATTACAGGCCTCATCCCTAAAGACAGGCGAGCCGATAAAGTCTTTAACATTTACAGATAGGTGGGTGATGCGGGGATAGTCTTCGTTATTGACTGCACCGTTCTTTGTTGCGGCCTTTAGCAGTAGCATATGAGCGTAGACGCTAGCCTGTGGCCCCATGCCACCTAGTATTAGTATATGTTTAATTTTTTTGTCTGAACTCATCGAATTATCCTTAGTTACGATTTTAATCTCAAAGATATCTTTGTAATCGCCAAGTAAGAATATTCGCATCACCATTGGCATAATCTAAGTCATCATATACTACCCTACGGCCGCTGGGTCGTGTAGCCGTGAGCATCTTGCCATAAACGCCTTGACAGACAATTCGCGACAGGCCATAAGTACTTATCACACCCTCCTCGACGAGCCGCACAACC
>Ga0116164_10002653_pt1 | contig 12652 bp, 9 predicted proteins | sample AD_UKC109_MetaG_FD_89888 | JGI IMG/M metagenome (GOLD analysis project Ga0116164, IMG submission 89888) | Active sludge microbial communities of municipal wastewater-treating anaerobic digesters from Hong Kong - AD_UKC109_MetaG | ecosystem: Engineered > Bioreactor > Anaerobic > Digestate... | reverse complement strand
TTACGACGGCGAGGTGGACGGGCAGTTCGGCGACGGCACCACCGAGGCCGTGAAGCTGTTTCAGGCACAGGCCGGGCTGGACGACGACGGACTGGCGGGCGAGGAAACGCTGACGCTTTTATACTCCGGCCTCGCGCAGACCTACGTCGCCACCCCCACGCCCTCGCCCACGCCCTCGGTGATCCGCAAGGGCGAGGATTCCGACCGCGTAACCGCGCTGCAGGAGCGCCTGAAAACACTGGGATATTATACCGGCGAGGTGGACGGACAGTTCGGCAGCGGCACGGAGGAGGCCGTGCGCCTGTTCCAGCGCCAAAACGGGCTGGACGTGGACGGCATCGTCGGCAACCAGACCCTTGCCGCCGTGATGGACGAGAAGGCGGCAATGGTCACCGTCACCCCGACGCCCAATCCCAATACCCTGCCCGTGCTCGTCAACAAGGAAAACACCCTGCCCGAGAGCTATGTGCCCGATAATCTGGTGCTTTTAAAAAACGTGCTGCCAAGTTCTTTGGTCAAGGTGATGGGCAGCGAGATCGAGGGCGATCCCACGGCGGCGGCGGCGCTGAAAACCATGTTCCAGGCCGCGGCGGCGGACGGGGTCACCGGCTGGCAGATCAGCGCCGGATACCGCAGCTACGCCTATCAGGAAAAGCTGTTCAACGATTCGGTGAACGATCTCATCGCCTCGGGCCGCAGCCGCGAGAGCGCGATCTCCGTTACCCGCCTCACTGTGGCCGATCCCGGCACCAGCGAGCACCAGCTTGGCCTCGCGTTTGATATCACCGTCGCCGACACCATCTTCAAGGGCACGCCCCAGCAGCTCTGGCTGGCCGCCAATTGCTGGGACTACGGCTTCATCGTGCGCTATCAGTCCGATAAGGAGGATATCACCGGCTACCTCGCCGAGGACTGGCATATCCGCTACGTCGGCCTGCCCCACTCCACCACCATGCGTGACCGCAACTGGTGTTTGGAGGAGTATATCGAGGCGAATCAGTAAAAGGACGGGACCAGAATACCGGATCAACACAGCCTTTCCCGTCTCCGATACACCTGTTATCGTCACTTCCTTGCCTGATCCGGAATGGAATCGCGCTGATAGGATACCCGCAGCGTATTACAAACCTCCGGTCCGTGCCGCCCAAACCGGCCGGAGCCGCAGGAATGATGGATCATGCCGCGCTATATGTTGCTTCCTCCCGGATAATTATAATAACAATCGCAAGTTAGATTACTCTAACCATTATATCCGGCCAATCGCTCCGCTGCTGCGCCGCCGGATATTCCGGGGTTTGAAACGGCACACTGCCGCAATCGGAAGGTTGTTCAGAAGTATCTGTTTCGGGTATACTCCTGATGCCGGATACAGAATGACGGAAACCGGCCGGTCCAAAATTGATAAAGCGAGGTGCATCCCCGTGATCCAATGGCTGAACCAATACGGTCCCGTACAGCAGGCGTTTATCGCCACGCTCTTCACATGGGCGGTTACCGCGCTTGGCGCGGGCCTTGTGTTTTTCTTTAAGAGCATCCAGAAAACCGTGCTCAACGGAATGCTCGGCTTTGCCGCCGGGGTGATGATCGCGGCGAGCTTCTGGTCGCTGCTCGCACCCGGGATCGAGCTGGCGAAGGAGCTCGGCCAGACGGCGTTTCTCACGGCGGCGGTCGGATTTCTGGCCGGGGGCGGATTTCTGTATCTGGTGGACAAACTGCTGCCGCATCTGCACATGGGTCTGGACACGGCCAAGGCGGAGGGCATCAAAACCTCCTGGCAGCGGAGCGTTTTGCTGGTGCTGGCCATCACGCTGCACAACATCCCCGAAGGGCTTGCGGTCGGCGTGGCGTTTGGCGCCGTCGCCGCCGGCATGGGAACATCCGCCACGCTGGCGGGCGCCGTCGCGCTGGCGATCGGTATCGGGCTGCAGAACTTCCCGGAGGGAGCCGCGGTTTCCATTCCCCTGCGGCGCGAGGGCTTCAGCCGGACCAAATCGTTCGTATACGGGCAGGCGTCCGGCCTTGTAGAGCCCATCGCGGGCGTTCTGGGCGCGCTGGCCGTCGTGAAAATCCAGCCGATCCTCCCCTATGCGCTCGCCTTTGCCGCGGGCGCGATGATCTACGTCGTTGTGGAGGAGCTTATCCCGGAGGCGCAGCGGGAGGAAGGCGGCTCCAAAACGGACGTCGCGACCATCGGCGCGATGATCGGCTTCGCGGTGATGATGGTGCTCGACGTCGCCCTGGGCTGAAACCATAAGTACCCCAACCCATACAAAAGCGGCGGATCCCTTATGAATCCGCCGCTTTCTGAATTCTTCAGTTACTTCGCGTAATCCGTCGCTCGGGTCTCCCTGATGACGTTCACGCGAATCTGCCCGGGATACTCCATTTCCTTTTCGATGCGGCGGGCGATATCCTTGGCCATCACCTTGGTGCCGTCGTCGGACACATCCTCGGGCTTGACCATGATGCGCACCTCGCGGCCGGACTGGATGGCGAAGCACTTCTCCACACCCTGGAAATCGTTGGCAATCTCCTCCAGCTTCTCCAGACGCTTGATGTAGTTCTCCAGGCTCTCGCGGCGCGCGCCGGGGCGTGCGGCGGAGATGGCATCGGCGGCCTGCACGAGCACGGCCTCGATGGTCTGGGGCTCCACATCGTTGTGGTGGGCGAGGATGGCGTGAATCACGTCCGGGCTCTCGCCGTACTTGCGGGCCAGCTCGCCGCCCAGCGACACGTGCGTGCCCTCGGCCTCGTGGTCCACGGCCTTGCCGATGTCGTGCAGCAGGCCCGCGCGCTTGGCCAGCGCGATATCCGCGCCCAGCTCCGCGGCCATGATGCCCGCCAGATGGCTGACCTCGATGGAATGCTTCAGCACATTCTGGCCATAGCTGGTGCGGTACTTGAGCCGGCCCAGGAGCTTGACCAGCTCGTGGTGAATAGAGTGCTGGTTGGTTTCGAACACGGCTTGGTCGCCGGCCTCGCGAATCTGGTTGTCCACCTCGCGCTTGGCCTTTTCCACAACCTCTTCGATGCGCGCGGGATGGATACGCCCGTCCATAATCAGCTTTTCAAGCGCCAGCCGCGCAATCTCGCGGCGGACGGGATCGAACGCTGACACGATCACGGCCTCGGGGGTATCGTCGATGATCAGGTCCACGCCCGTGGCGGTTTCCAGGGCGCGGATGTTGCGGCCCTCGCGGCCGATGATGCGGCCCTTCATGTCGTCGTTTGGCAGCACGATCACGGATACGGTGCTCTCCGCCACGTGGTCGGAGGCACAGCGCTGGATGGCGAGGGTCACGATGTTGCGGGCCTTCTTTTCGCCCTCCTCGCGCGCCTTGGCCTCAATCTCGCGCACGGTGGCTGCGGCCTCGTGGTAGGCCTCCTTCTGGATGCGGTTCACGAGCATCTGCCGGGCCTCGTCCTGCGTCATGCCCGCGATGCGCTCCAGCTCCATGTTCTGCTTCTTGTGGCTTTCCTCGAGTGTCTTTTCGTCCTCCTGCAGCTTTACGATACGCTGCTCCAGCTGGGTTTCGCGGTTTTCCAGAACGTTGGTCTTCTTGTCCAGCGATTCCTCCCGCTGGAGGATGCGGCGCTCCGAACGCTGCACCTCGCTGCGGCGGTCGCGGCACTCGCGGTCCAGCTCCGTTTTGAGGCGAAGCACCTCTTCCTTGGCTTCCAGAATGGTTTCTTTTTTCTTATCGTCCGCTTTGCGCATCGCTTCTTCCAGCAGGTTTTTGGCATAGGCTTCGGTGCGTCCGATACGCTTTTCAGCCGTCGATTTGCGGAACGCGTATCCGCCCGCGGTTCCGATGAGCAAAGTGGCAACGGCGATCATAATGATGATGATCGGGTTCAATGTCGTCGATCTCCTTTCTGTAACAAACTCTTTCTCGCGGCGTCTAAAATCTGCAAACGTTCTTCGGATAAACCGAAAAACCCCACGGAAACATTCCCGTGCGGCGGCTGTTCAGAATTTCTTTGATTGGCAAAATGCCTATAGCTTTGATTCTGTACGGCGGTATGCGTTGAACGAGGGTTTTCCCCCGCCATGCGCCGTTGCTGCTAGAACATATTCAATCAGGGGCTGTGCGCCGCCTGCGTAAACCCGCCGCGGTATGCGTTTGGGCGGGGTAAGCCAATCCCGAAAAATCTATCGCTGAAACAGCCGGAACCGTTCAAGCGGCTCCATCTGCCGACGTATTCATTGTATACAAGATGCGGGTTTCTGTCAAGCATTTGAAACCCGCGGCGCGGAAGCGCGGCATGGCATACGCCGCTTCGTTTTACGGTTCCATCCGGCGAAAACCCTACCGAAAACAACCGGAATTTTCTTAAATATTTTTACATTTCGCGTATCGAAGCCACACCGGCAGTGCAAACAGCAGCCCCAGGCCGATGTAAACCACCATCGTCGTAACGCGCTCCAGCAGCGAGGCCGTGACCCCCACGGTAAAATCCACGCCCATCTGCACCGTGGCAATGCCGATCACGCTCTCCTTCAGCCCGATGTTGCCGGGCACGACCGCGATCACCGACGCAAGCCACGCGACGCTTGCGTACAGCAGCGCCTCGTACAGGTTCACCGGATGCCCCGCCGCCTGGAAGCAGAGCATGATCATGAACAGGCGGATGATATTGCTGGCCGTCATGCACAACAGCAGCTCCCGGATCAGCCTGCGGCTGCGCAGAAGGCCGTTGAAGCCCGCGATCACGTCGCGCACGATCTTCCATTTTTCCATGCGGCGGCGCAGGCGGCTTTCCGAAGCCATGGACACGAAGACGATCACCGCGATGCCGATTACCCCGACGGCCGTCACGGCCCAGATCAGCAGCGGCCATTTGCCGTCGATCAGCCCCACGCAAAGCATCGCCGCGATGATCTCCAGCAGCGAAAACGAGACGCCGAACACCATGTTGCCCGCCGCCACGGACACGCTTTTGGTATAGGCGAGACCGGTGACGCGCTTGTAGTAGCCGGCCGCAATCGCCAGCTCCCCGCGCATGGGCACCACGAAGGCGATCGCGTTGGAGACGATGGTCACGCCCATCCAGTCAAGCAGCGTCAGCTTCAGGCCGAACGTGCGCAGGATGGCCAGATGGTACAGGCTGTTGAAAACGGCGCTCAGGATGCCAAGCCCGAGCAGCAGCAGCACCGTCGTCATGCTGAGGTTCAGCAGCCCGGAGATCTCCGCCCAGTGCTTTTGCACATACCAGACCAGCAGCAAAAGCAGCGCCAAAAACAGCGCGCCGGAGATCCATTTTTTCCAGTCCACGTTTTGTTTCATGCCGTTTCCTCTGCCGCGTTTCGTGCCTGCCGCGCCGGGGCGGAAAGCCGCTTTCATCATAAGCGAGCGCGGCCCCCGTGTCAATCGCCGTTCGCAAAGCGGGCGCGGGGGATTTCGGCGCACAGCCCGTACCGTTTTTCAGCCGCATGTGCTATACTGTATCAAGTACGCTGGAAAGGGAGATGGCGCGATGTTTTCCGTCGTATTGCGGTTTGCGGTCACCGTTGCGGCCATACCGCTGTGCGCGACCTATTACCCCGGCGTACACATGCAGGATCTCCCGGCCGCGCTGCTCGCGGGCGCCGTGCTGGGTGTTTTCTATGCGCTGATCCGCCCCGTCGCAAGGCTGCTTTTGAAGATCATCAACTGGGTCACGCTGGGGCTGATTTATGTGATGATCGATACCTGGCTGGTGTGGACGGCCACGGCCATGTACCCCGAGGCCGTTTCGGTGGATAACTTCTGGTGGGCGGCCGCGATCGCGGTTTCGGTCAATGTCGCGCGCATGGTGATCGACGTCATCACGCGCAGCACGAAGAGATAAAGGAGAAACATATGCATATTCTGCTGGTGAACGACGACGGTATCCAGGCTGTGGGCATCCGCGCGCTTTGCGAAGCGTGCGCACAGCGCGGCCATAAGGTGAGCGTGTGCGCGCCGCATACCGAGCGCAGCGCGTCCAGCCACCGCATCACGCTTGCCGAGCCGATCTATGTGCATGAAGTGGATTTTGCCCTCCCGGACGTCCGGGCGTGGTCCATCTCGGGCACGCCCGCGGACTGCGTGCGGCTCGGGCTGTACGAGCTGGTGGATCAGCCCGTGGACGTGGTGATCTCCGGCATCAACAAGGGGCACAACGCGGGGATGGCCGTGCATTATTCCGGCACCGTCGCCGCGGCGCGCGAGGGCGCGCTCAACCACGTTCCGTCCATCGCGTCCAGCATGGCCTACGAGGGGCCGGAAACGATGCTGCGCCATCTGGCGCGGCTGACCGCGATCACCGCCGAAGCCTATGTGAAAATTGATATCCCCCCACAGACGGTGCTGAGCATCAACGCGCCGGACTGCGAGCCGCAGGACGCGCTGCCGCCCGTCGCGGCGCCGCTGTCCACCGCCGGATATCAGGACCGCTACATCCGCCGCGAAAGCCCGCGCGCGGGCACGTATTACTGGCTGTCGGGCGGCTCCAGCACCGAGCAGTCCGCCGCCGATTCGGATGTCGCCCTGCTCGGCCTCGGGCATATCACCTATACCTTCCTGAGCAATCCCTGCGGCTACGAAGCCCTGCAAAAGGAGTTCGTGCGGCAGCTTGCCGCCGTCGAGCCGTATGTCTGATCCGGTCGTGATCATCGGCGGCGGCGCGGCGGGCCTGATGGCCGCGGTCACCGCGGCGCAGCGGGGAAGCCGCGTGCTGGTGCTCGAGCGCAGCGAAAAGCCGGGCAAGAAGCTCTACCTCACGGGCAAGGGCCGCTGCAACGTGACCAACCTGTGCGCACCCGACGAGTTTCTGCGAAACGTGGTGCGCAACCCGCGCTTCCTGTACGCGGCCATCAACGCCTTCCCGCCGCAAAGGATGATCGACACCCTGCAGGCGCTGGGCTGCCCCACGGCGGTGGAGCGCGGCAGCCGCGTGTTTCCGGAGAGCGGAAAGGCCAGCGACGTGACCCGCGCCCTGACGCGGCGCATGGAGGCGCTTGGCGTGGCCGTGCGGCTGAACACGCGTGTGCAGGCACTGCAAACGGAAGGCGGCGCGGTCACAGGCGTCACGCTGGAAGGCGGCGAAACGATCGCCGCACAGGCCGTGATCGTGTGCACCGGCGGAGTCAGCTACCCGTCCACCGGCTCCACGGGCGACGGCTACCGGCTGCTCGAACGCTGCGGCCATACCATTATCCCGCCCAAGCCCGCGCTGTGCGGACTGATCAGCGAGGAAAGCTGGATCCGGAATTTACAGGGATTATCGCTGAAAAACGTGCGTCTGACCCTGACCGAGGGCAAAAAAACGCTGTTTTCCGAGATCGGGGAGATGCTGTTCACGCACCGGGGAATCTCCGGCCCGCTGGTGCTCACGGCCTCCAGCCTCATGGCGGGGCGGAAGGCCTGCGCGCTGACGCTGGATTTAAAGCCCGGTCTGACGCAGGAACAGCTGGAGCAGCGCGTGCTGCGCGACCTTGCCGGGGCGGGCAAAAAGCAGATGCTCTCCATCCTGCGCGGCCTGTACCCCGGGGAGCTGGCGGCCAAAATGGCGGCCCTCGCGGGCATCGATCCGCGCCTGCCCGCCTGCGAACTGCCAAAGACCGCGCGCCGGACGCTGGTCGCGCTCACCAAGGCGCTGCCCCTGCCCGTCACCGGCGCGGAGCCCATCGAAACCGCCGTCATCACCGCGGGCGGCGCGGACGTGAAGCAGTTCAACCCCTCCACGATGGAATCCAAAATCGTGCGCGGCCTGTACGCCGCGGGCGAGGTGCTGGACGTGGACGCGCTCACGGGAGGGTTCAACCTGCACATTGCGTTTGCGACAGGGTACCTGGCTGCTTGTTCTGTGGCGCAGAATGAGGAATGAGGAATGAGGAATTACGGTGCGGTTGCTTCGCAACCGATCGATTTCAATAGCGAGCCTCGTTCCATTCCATTCATAAAGATTGCGAAAGCAATCTTTTCAACAATTCCTCATTCCTCATTCCTCATTCCGTGAAGTTCCTACTTCCTCATTACCCTCTATCATACGCAGTGCAAATGTAAACACGTTACAATCCCAAGCGCGCGCCCTTGCGTATCCCCGTAAACTGGTCTATCATATTACCCGAATGGAGTCGTACTATGCACTATATTGTTATGGACCTGGAGTGGAACCAGCCTGTAAGCTTCCATTCCTCGGCCTACAAAGAGATTGGCGATCAGCTTCTATTTGAAATTATCCAGATCGGCGCGGTCAAGCTGAACAAGCGCTTTAAAATCATCGACGAAATCAACGTTCTGATCTCTCCGACCTACTACAAGCGCCTGCACCCCTACGTGCGCCGCATGACCCAGTTCAAGCAGCAGGATCTGGAGGATGCGCCGCCCTTTACCGACGGGATGGCGAAATTTCTGAAATTCTGCGGGGATGATTCCGTGCTGCTCACCTGGGGCGCGGACGACGTCAGCGTTCTGCAGCAAAACGCGGATTGCTTCTCGCTGGGCGGCACGCTGCCCAAGACCTACAACATCCAGCGCTACTTCGCCGAGGTGTTCCAGCTGGGCAACAGCCAGAAATCCCTGAAAAGCGCGATGGACCAGCTGGAGATTGCGGAGGAAGCCGACCGCGCCTTCCACTATGCGCTGCACGACGCCTACTATACCGCGCAGGTATTCCGCAAGCTGCCCGAGCCCGCCAAGGTGCTGAGCTTCGAGCAGCAGCCCCGCAAGCTCAGCCGCGCGCCCAGCCGTCGCAATTTCCGGATTACGCACACGGTGGCCTCGGTCGCCGCGGGGCTCCAGCACAAGGATGTGGTACGGCCCTCCTGCCCCACCTGCAAGCAGCCCGCCGCGCTGATGACCGAGCTCGTGCCCCAGGCGCCCGGGCGCTATATCGCCCTGTGCAAGTGCAAGCAGCATGGCCCGCTGCTCGTCAAGGTACGCTTCACGCAGCTCAAGAACCGGCAAAAGGGGATGAACGTCTCCGTCACCCCGGCCAGCCGCCAGACCCGCGCCTACGTGCACACTAAGGTGCTGCAGCACCAGTACCGCCGCAAGAACGGCTTCCAGTTCCCCGATCCCGAGGACCTGAGCCAGACGAGCTCCTCCAACATGCCCTTTGACGACAACTGATCGGAGTCCCCTGATGAGCGACGCGCAAACGACAATCGAAATCACAATGTCCGGCAAAACGGCGGCCTTCGCGGCGGGCGTTACCCCGCTTGCGGTCATCCGCCGTCTGCTGCCCGCGCTTGCGGAGCATGCGCTGTGCGTGATGTGCGGCGGGGACAGCATTCCCCTCAACCAGCCGATCCAAAAAAGCTGCACGCTCAAGCCCCTCACCTACCGCAACGAGGAAGGCCGCCGCGTGTACGAGCGCTCGCTCAGGTTTTTACTGCTTTTGGCCATGCGCCGCCTGTACCCCGGCAAGCGCGTGCGCATTCTCAACTCCGTGGGCTACGGCGTATACCTGCGCGTGATCGACGAGGAAATGGATTTTTCCATGGTACGCGCGCTGGAGGAGGAGATGCACCGCCTCGTCGTGGAGGATATCCCCTTCGAGCGGGAAACATGGACCACGAAGCAGGCCGTCGAGCATTTCCGCGATCTGCCCGACAAGGCGGAGGTTCTCAAATACCGCCCCACGGGCACCATCCCGATGTACAAGCTCATGGATATGTACGAATACTTCTACGGCATCATGGTGCCGTCCACGAAATACATCCGGGTGTTCGCGCTCCGGCCGCACTTCCCGGGGCTGGTGGTGCGCATGCCCGCGCCCGCCGATCCCGATACGCCCGCGCCCTATCTGCCCCGCCGCAAGCACCTGCGCACCTTTGCGCAGTCGCAGGAGTGGAGCCGCATCCTGGGCGTGAGCAACATCGCCGACGTCAACCATATGATCGAGCAGAAGCGCATGCGGGAGTTCATCCGCATCAACGAGGCGCTGCAGGACAAATCCATCGCCGCGATTGCCGACCAGATCGTGGAGGTCGGCGCGCAGATCATCCTGGTGTTCGGGCCCTCCTCCAGCGGCAAGACCACGTTCGCCCACCGGCTGCAGGTGCACCTGCAGGTGCTGGGCAGGCATCCGCGCGTCGTATCGCTGGATAATTTCTACCTGCCGCGCGCCCAGGCGCCCAGGGACCGGGACGGCAGGCCGGATCTGGAGCACATCCGCGCGCTGGATATTCCCCTGCTGCGCGAGAGCATCGAGCAGCTTCTCTCCGGGCAGGAGGTGCTGCTGCCGCGCTTTGACTTCGCAAAGGGCGTGCGCGTCATGGACGCGCAGCCCGTGCGGCTTATGGATCACGGCCCGCTGATTCTGGAGGGCATCCACGCGCTGAACGATCAGGTGACCGGGGAGCTTCCCGAACAGCTGGTGTTCGGCATCTACGTATCCGCGCTGCACTGCGTGAATCTGGACAACCACAACCGCATCCGCACCACGGACGTGCGGCTGCTGAGGCGGATCGTGCGCGACGCGGCCCACCGCGGCATCGGCGCGGAGGGTACCATCAACATGTGGCCCAGCGTCCGGGCCGGCGAGGAAACGTGGATTTTCCCCAATCAGGAGAAGGCGGACGTCATGTTCAACACCTCCCTCCAATATGAGCTGCCGGTGCTGAAAACCGTCGGCTGGGACCTGCTGGCCGCCATCCCCGAAAGCTCTCCGGCGCACCTGACGGCGCACCGGATTTTGAAATTCCTGCAGTACTTCCTGCCTGTTACCAACGAAGTGATGCGCGAAATTCCGCCGCTGAGCATCCTGCGGGAGTTCATCGGCGGCAGCGCGTTTGAACAATAAAAAGGAGGTCAACATCATGAAGACCCGGGTGCTGGGTTTGCTCCTCGCGGCAGCCGTCCTGCTGAGCGCGGCCGCATGCGCACAGGCCGAGGACAGCGAATGGATCCCCGAAGACATCGAATCGCCGCTCGTCGTAACGCCGGACTGGAACGAGCCGGATTCCGCGCTTCTCGTCATGGCGCGCGAGGACGGCCTGATCTATATGGAGGATATCGACGCGCCCCTGCGGGATTATCTGCAGCAGCGCGCCCGGTGCGTGTTCGACAGCATCCGCCCGTCGCAGCTGATGCAGCGGGTCGCCTGGGTGACCGAGGTGGACCTGAGCGACTACGAGGGTACGATGACCGACGCGCGGTGGTTTTACATGTTTGACAACCTGACGAAAATCGTGATCAACAGCGCTGCGTTCGACAGCCTGACCGTGTTCGGCGGGTTCAGCAATCTGGAGGAGCTGTCGCTGATCAACTGCGGGTATTTCGATCTTACGCCGCTGGCCGAGTGTGATGAGCTGGCCACGCTTGCGATCGGCTGGGACGACGATTACACGGGAGAGGCCGGCGCGTTCGACCTGACGCCGCTGATGAAGCTGGAAAACCTGACGACGCTTGCGCTGTACGGCAACGGCATTGAATCGCTGGACGCGTTCACCACCGCCGCGATGCGCCGCATCCGCACGCTGACGCTGTCCGATACGGCGATTGAGGATTTCTCGCTCCTTTCCAAGTTTTCCAAGCTGCGTTCCCTGACGCTGGACCTGCTGCACTCCACCTACGCGGCGGCCGCCATGAGCGCCTGTCCGAATTCCATCAAAATGCTCACGCTGGAGCGGATCATCCTCAATACCGATACCGACGACGCCGTGAAGCGCTTCAAAAGCCTGACGGATTATTCGATCATTGACTGCGACGCCGCCGACGATCTGTTCTACGAGAGCCTGAACAAATCCACCCGGCTGACGTTGGAAAGCGTATCCATGCCCAACGGCGAAATGGTCGGCGAGGTATACGCGGACAAGACCACCATGGTGCTGCGCGACGTACCCGAGGCCGTGATGCTTTCCATTCTGGACAACCGCTCCGCCAGCCTGAACGATCTCACCATCGATATCGAAACGCTGACCGAGGATCTGAACGACGAGCTCCGGCAGAAGACCTCGCTGAATACGCTGACCGTCGGCATCGCGGACAACACGGATCTGGACGGGGATATGTGGAAGCGCATCACGGGCATCAATACGCTCACCATCGATTCCCAGGGCAAAACGCTCTCCTCCACGGATTTTATCACCGAGCTGCCGCGCGTCTACACGCTGACGCTGCAGGGCGTGAACATTGAGGATACAGCCGGGCTCGCGTCGCTGGAATACGTGACCACGCTGACGATTGTCGGCTGCCGGGTCTCGGACTGGAGCTTCCTTTCCAGCATGAAGCGCGTGACCACGCTCAAGATCTACGCAAGCGCCATGACCGACGACGCGCTTCCCTACATCGCAAGCATGCGCGCGCTGGAGGATCTGCGGCTCAACGGCAACTACCTGACCGATATCTCCGCGCTGACCGCCTCCGCGACGATCCGCAAGCTGGATATTCTGGACAATCCGATTTTGGATTACACGCCGCTGCTCAAGATGACCAAGCTGAGCATCGTCTATTCCGAGCAAAAGGGCGTGATCACCAGCAGCAAAATCCTCGCGCGCGCGGTGTACATCGACGATATCGACTACACCGAAATTGAACAGGAAGCGTTCGGCAACCAGTAATACCAATTCAAATCTTTAATGCAGGATAGATTGCGAGTATTTTGGTCGCAATCGAGGAGTGGAAACGCAGATGTAGCGGGGGCTACATCAAGTTTTCACAACGATGAGTGCGGACAAAAG
>Ga0116164_10002652_pt1 | contig 12652 bp, 14 predicted proteins | sample AD_UKC109_MetaG_FD_89888 | JGI IMG/M metagenome (GOLD analysis project Ga0116164, IMG submission 89888) | Active sludge microbial communities of municipal wastewater-treating anaerobic digesters from Hong Kong - AD_UKC109_MetaG | ecosystem: Engineered > Bioreactor > Anaerobic > Digestate... | reverse complement strand
CGTCGGCCGCCAGATCCACGAGGGAGACATCCTCCACGTCAACATTCCCGAGAGACACGTCAAGATCATCGAGGCCGAGCTGAAACAGAGGTTCTCCGAAGACGAGCTGGAAGCTCTTGAGAAGTTTCTGGATATCAAGAGGAGCAAAGACCCCTTCTGGGGTCGCTGAACTCTTGGACTCGCCCATCAAATCTATTTTTATGCGTCTCCTCTCAGTAGCATTTTTCCCTGCCTTTTGAGATGCCTTCAATGGACGCTTCCGGTCAGATGAAGCCCCACCACCCCAGCGATGATGCATACCAACCAGAAGAGCCTCTCCAGGGTCACGGGATCTTTGAAGAAGATGAAGCCCAGAGCTGCGATGAGGGCGGTCCCAAGCCCCGACCAGACGGCGTAGGCCACGCTGAAGTCGATCTCCCTGAGGGCGAGGCTGAAGAGGTAGAAGGACGCCACGTAGAACACCAGCACCAGGACCGATGGCAGGAGCTCTGTGAATCCGTCTGATAGCTTGAGGTTGCTCGTCCCGATAACCTCGCAGACGATCGCTGCGATCAATGTGAGCCAGGGGTTCATGTTCAAACCGAGACGTCTCATGGCGCAAATATATTTCCTCAGAAATTGCTAGGTCATCTCGACGACGAGCCGAAAGGACGGGGCGATGCTTCAAGATCGCCAGAGTGTCTAGATCTCGAAGACGATATGTCTAATTTTTTGCGAGTATCTATAAATACCGGCGGGACACCCATCTAACCCAACCTAATGGGAGGGTATTATACATGAAGAAGATACTGGCGTCGCTTTTGATCCTCACCTTCCTCTGCTCGGCGGCTTTAGCCTCTGGAAGCGAAGATGCGGGACCGAAAGGAGTTCACGAGGCAGGAACCGGAATCGAGAACCCCGAGATTAAGGAAGAGGGCCAGGGAACGGGCCAAGGACTTGAAGACGAGGAAGAGGTGATCGTCATCGAGGAGGAGGTAGTCGAAGAGCCCGAGTCCGAGATGGAAGAAGAGGCGGCGGCAGAACCTATAGCCGCTGAGGCTGAAGAGGAGAAGGAAGCAGAGGCCGAGACCGAGCCAGAGAAAGAGCCGGGCTTCGAGGCAATCTTTGCAGCCACGGGACTTCTGGCAGCAGTTCTCGTCCTGAGGCTCAGGCCTTAAAGTGAACTCGTCTTTGAATAAGCAAAAAACTGGTCTGAGGGTTAGAGTCTTCGGCTCTCACCCTCGATTTCATTTTACAGCGATCTGAATGCTCCCTCATATCGTGAGGGTGTAGGCGTAGCCGCTTCTGAAGAGCCTAGTGTACGACCTCAAGTAGCCGGAGCTTGTTATCGTTATGGTGTGGCTCTGGTCTCCGGCGACGGTGAAGCTGACGACCCCGTCGAGGCTTCCGTCGGAGTAGTCGCTGTAGCTTCGAACGCCGTCGACGCTGACGGTGTATCCGTAAAGCTGGCTTGATCTGACCGTCACCTGAGCATAAGATGGAGCCGATCCCGAACCAGAACCTGAAGGCCATCCACTGCTCGAAACGTCGATGACGACAGCGTTGCTTGGCTGGTTATTGACGACGAATAGGAGGATATGACGGCCCGAGGTGTCTGCTCGGAAGTTTATTCGAGTGTAGCCGGGCCAGAAGTATGTCGAATCTTGTTCCACGTTCCCATTGGGGTATATCTCGTACAAATCCGTCGATCCGCCGCTGGGAGAGTAGGCGAGAAGCTGGAGGTAAGCCCAAAGAGGGCATGACGCGTACTGGGTCCAGCTCCAGGACCCCAGGATCCAGAGGGAGTTTGTGCCGGTATAGGTGGAACGGTACGTCGAGTAGGAGACCGACTTGTCCCCGAAGTAGACGGTGGAAGGCTCGCTCCCCGAGATCGAGTACTGCTGGACGTCGCTCCCGCCTGACGACGGAGCGTCCATGCTGTAATAAGCCTCAGAGATCCCCGAGGTTCCGGTGGTCGCCCCATAAGTCCCAAAACTCGCTGAAGACCTGACCAGCATATCGGGCGTATCTTCCTCGCTGTAATAGGTCTCATCGAAGCTCACGCCGATCCCTTCTCCGTCGAAATCGGTGATCGGCTCTTCATCCCACACTTCTGCCCCATCTACTGACCCGGCAAATCCGACGGAGAGGATTATCAAAAGCGAGATTAATGCACGTTTAAAGTTCAACTGTAAAGCCCCCGATCCATCTAGGGCCCTGATGATACAAAAAGTTTTGGAGACTCGACAATGGTGGCTGCCGAGCCGTCAAAATCGAGAGAAGAGATGTTTCTGACTTCGCCCGAATGTCTCACTCCGGTTTTATAATCCGGTCTGGAAGCCCGCGTCTTATTCACATCGACTCCAGGGCCGGAATCCCTAGCGTCTCCAGCGTGGCTCGGAGGCAGTTTCGGGCCGCTTTGACGAGGGCGAGCCTCGCCTCCCGGACGCCAGGATCCGCCTCCAGGACGGGGCTAGACCGATAGAACTGGTTGAAGATCTCGGCCAGCTCCCGGGCGTAGGTGGCGAGCATGTGGGGCTTCAGCTCCCGGGCCGCCAGCTCGACAGCGAGATCGAACTGGGAGATCTTCTTGATCAGATCGACCTCTTCTGGGGCGGTGAGAAGCCTTGGATCAAAGGTCACGACGCCCCCGGCCTTATCGAGGATGCTACAGGCTCTCGCGTGAGAGTACTGGATGAAGGGGGCCGAGAGCTTCTCGAAGTCCAGGGCCGCCTTCCAGTCGAAGGTGGTGGCCTTGTCCGGCGATACCTTGACGACGTCGTACCTGACAGCCCCCAGGGCGACGTCTTTTGCCACAGCCCGCCGGAACTCCTCGGCCTCCTCGGGCCTCCGGGCTGTCACCTCTTTATAAGCCTGAGCCTCCACCTCGTCAAGGAGCTCGTCGGTGGAGATGAACTTACCCTTCCTCGTGCTCATGGAGCCGGTCGGAAGAGAGACGAACTCGAAGATCACGATCTCTGGCTCCCGGACCCCCATCAGCCGGAGGGCAGCTCTCAGCTGGCCCGAGATGAGCTTGTGGTCGGCTCCGAGGACGTCGATCATACGGTCGGAGTGCTCCGCCTTCCACTTATGGTACGCCAGGTCTCTTGTGGTGTAAAGGGAGGTCCCGTCGGACCTCTTGAGGACCAGCTTCTTCTCAAATCCATCTCCTGAGAGGTCGAGCTGAAATGCGCCCTCGTCCCATTCGGTCAAACCCGTCGCCTCCAGGGCCTTTACGACCCCTGCCGTCGACCCGTCCCGGACGAACTCCCCCTCCCAGTGGTACGAATCGTGAGAGATGTTCAGCCTCCTGAGGGTATCCTCGATCCCTGCTAGGGCGTAGTCCACCGCCGACTTGAACTTCGCTGCCGTCTCCGAATCGCCGGACTCGTAGAGCTGCATCAGCCGATCGACTCCCGCCTTCAGCTCTGGCTCTGCGGCCAGGTCTTTATTCGCCTGGATGTAGACTTTGGCGATGGCGTGGTCAGCCTTCGAGTCGTCGAGGGGATACCGACCGCAGCCCCATACGACGATGGCGATCTGACGGCCCATGTCGTTGACGTAGTACTGGGCCTCCACTCTGCAGCCCGCCCGGCGGAGAATCCGCACCAGGGTATCTCCTATGACGGAGTTTCTTATGTGGCCTACGTGGAGGGGGCCGTTGGGGTTTGCGGAGGTGTGCTCGACGATCACCCTCTCGGTCAATGACCCCGTCCAGCATCGATCTCCTTCGGCCTCCTGGACGGCCGAATCGAGGAACCGGCGACTGGCGAAGAAGTTCAGGTAGGGTCCCATCGCCTCGACCCGGTCTACGGTCTCCTTCTCATCGGCGGCGATCGCCTCTTTCAGCTCCTGGGAGATCTTTGCGGGTTTTCTCCTGAGAACGGGGGCGAGCCTGAAGGATATGGTGGAGGCGAGGTCGGCGTGGGGGCTCGTCTCAAGCAACAGATCGTTTCCATTGATCTTGGCCTCGGTCTCGGGCAGCACAAACCCACATCGATTCATGGCGTCGCGCAATAGCGACTCGACATCTCTCCAGAAGTCCAGAAACATGAGAACATCACCGTACGACTCAAGGGTGGGGAAGTTCGATATACCGATATAAGCGTTGCGACGGCCCGGACCTTTCCACAAGAGGGTTTCTGAGCTTGACCGAAGGTCTCTGAAAAGGATAATATAATAAGGTGGTGTATAAGATTAAGATAAATTTGGAGGATCGATCATGATGAAGATTTTGGCTTTTCTCGTGCTGATAATGGCCCTCTATCCTGCTGAAGCCGCCGATGACGGCCCAGGCAAGATCGAGGCGATCACCATCATCAGCCTTCCCGTCGACTCAGTGACGATCTATCCCGACGGCCTCGCCACGGTGAAGAGGACCGGGGAGATGGAGGTGACTGAGGGGGTTCATCAGCTTGTCCTCGACCTGCCGTCATCGGTCAGAATGGAGTCTGTAAGGTTTTCCGTCACCAACGCCACCGTCGAGAAGGTCGTCTACGACGACAACCCCGAGTACACCATCAACGTCTCGTCCGCCGGACCCCAGGAGTTCGAGCTCGTCTACCTGATGCCGAGGGCGGGCCAATGGACGCCCAGCTACTCAGTCCACCTGGAGGAGGATAATGTCCTCGTATCGGCCCAGGCGATCATCGAAAACAACTTCGGTGAGGATCTGGAGAACGTGAGGCTGAAGCTGGTCTCTGGGCCCGCCAAGACCGATCTCGAGGAGCTTTTGTTTGGCGCAGGCCTCTTTGACTACGCCGTGGCAGAGAAGGCGGCAGAAGAGCCTGCGGCTTACGCCCCAAGAGCAGCCACCACGACCTCTGCCACAGGGGAGCTTGAGACCCTCTACATCTACGAGCTTGACGGCCGAAAAGACGTGGAGATGGACAAGGAGGTGGGCTTCCCCCTCTTCGAGGAGACCGCCCCCATAATGAGAAGCTACCTCTGGAACGCTTACTATCAGAACGAGGGGCCTGTGACAGAGGTCGTCAAGGCGAACAACACCATGAAAGACCCCTGGCCCGCGGAAAGCGCCCTCCTCTACAAGAACGGCGAGTACGTCTCTGAGGTGGAGATCCCCTACACCCCCACCGGGACCGAAGCTGAGATCGACGTCGGGTCTTCCGCTGACCTGACGGTCGAACGGAAGCTTGCAAACTACACCTCCGCCGAGGAGATAGTCACGGTTCCGGGTGCCGGAAATGCGACCACGGCGATGAAGGTGACGACAGAGACCTGGACTTATCATCTCAGCCTCAAGAGCAACATCGACCGTAACGCCACCGCCGAGGTCTCGGACATAAAGCCCCTGAAGGCGGAGATGATCTCTGCGGTGCCAGAGCCGAAGGAGACGACGGCGACGGGCCTTGAGTGGGAGATCGCAATCCCGCCCCGCGAGGAGGCGACGATCGACTACACCTACAGAGTCGTGACAAAAGAGGTTATGGCGAGCGTCAAGTAAGCTCGCCACCGCCCTCCTATTTTTGATTATTTCTTCGTCCAGTCTACTCGATTGGTACCGAGGTGGGCTTCACCACGATCAGCTTCGGCAGGCGGACAACGAGAACTCCGTCCTCGTACTTCGCCTTCACCTGCTCCGGCTTCACCTCAGCTGGAAGCTTCACCCTCCGGCCCATCTCCGCCTCGGGTCTCTCCCTCAGAACGTAAGATCCCGCCGGGCGCTCAAACTTCGCCTTGACGGTCACCGCATCCTCGGTCACCCCGAGATCGATCAGCTCCTTCTTCGTCCCAGGAAGGTCGACGTAGATGACCACCTCCTCAGGCGAGTCGATGACGTCCACGACGGGAGAGTCTCCGGCCTCGGGCAGGTCAAGGGCGACGTCGCCGAGCATCTTCTTGAAGACCTCTCTCGCCTGAACCGACCTCTTCATCGACTCCATCACGGCTCTGCCAACCATCCGTTCTGCATCCTCTCTCATACAAAACACCTCTTGCTTTTTTATAACGAGCGCATTAACTTCACACTTCAACGGCAGCTCTCATCTTTCGCTTCAGCCTTGGTCCCGGAAGGTTCTTTCCGAAGCCCGGCTTTGCAAAAAGCTCCCCGTCCGCATAGATCACCTCGCCCCGGATCATGGTGGCTTCCGGGAATATGGCCCGCCTCCCCTCGTAGGGGGTCCACTCCGCTCCGCTGTGGAGCCGGTCGGCCCTGATGTCGCAGGCAGCCCTCGGATCGATGATGGCGAAGTCCGCGTCCATCCCCTCGGCGATCCGGCCCTTCGACGAGAGGCCGAAGATCTCAGCAGGCCTCCGGGAGAGGGCGTAGACCATCCGGTCGAGGGATAGGAGGTTCGACCGAACGGCCACGAGCATCAGGGGCAGCATCGTCTCTACGCCTGGGACTCCGGGCGGCGCGTCCCAGATCTCGTCTCTCTTCTCCTCGGGGAGGTGGGGGGCGTGGTCTGAGGCGATGACGTCTATCTCCCCCTTCCGGAGGCCGTCCCAGAGGGCGTCCTTGTCCCGGAAGTCTCGGAGGGGCGGGTTCATCTTGAGGAAGGTGCCCTGACGCCTCCAGTCCCTCTTCGTGAAGAGGAGATGGTGGGGAGCCACCTCGCAGCTCACTTTTTTTCCCTTCCTCTTCGATGCCCTGACCAAATCGAGACCCTCGGCGGTGCTGATATGGCAGATGTGGGCCCGATCGGTCATGGCGAGGACCTTCTCGATCGCCTTCGCTTCAGCCATGTTGGGCCTTGCAAGAGAGTAGAGCTCAGGCTCCCGCATATCTCTCAGGGGCTCCGTATTCTCTCGGATTACATCCCGATCCTCGGCGTGGATCGTGGGGAGAAGGCCAGCCTTCACCGTCTCGTCCAAGATTCGCCGCAGCTCTTCGTCTTCGTGGTCGTAGGTGAAGATCTCGCCGATGGCGGCAGCTCCGAGAGCTGCAAGCCTCTTCACCTGACCCGGACCGCCGTTGAGGCAGAAGTCGACGACCGACCGCCTCTCGGCGATCTCAAGCTTCAGCTTGTAAGACCGGCTGTCCCACGTCGGGGGGTTTGTGTTCGGCTGGTCGACGACGGTCGTCACCCCCCCGGCGACGGCCGATGTCGAGCCTGTCTCCCAGTCCTCCTTCTGGGTGTAGCCCGGATCCCGGAAGTGGACGTGAAGGTCGATCGCTCCCGGAAGGACGATCTTTCCCCGAGCGTCGATCATCTCCTCGGCCTGATGGGAGCCCCCTAGGCTTGCGATCTTCCCATCCCTCGTCCAGAGGTCGACGTTCTGGAGCCGACCATCGAAGTAAACCCTGCCGTTCTTGACGACCCGATCCATCCGGGTCATAGCTTGTATCCGAACATCCTCAGCATCCCTCTCCGCTCGGCCACGTCCTTCTCCGACTCGACCCCTTCTGGCGCTGAGCCGTCGATGACGCCCAGGATCCCGCCGCCCTGCTCGGTCCTCGCCACCACCACCTCCACAGAGTTTGCGGTGGCGCAGAAGATGCCGCAGACCTCCTGGACCGCCTTCACGCTGTTCAAGACATTTATCGGGAAGGCGTCCCGAAGCAGGATGATGAAGGTGTGGCCGCACGCGAGGGCGAGAGAGTTCTCTTTTGCGGCCTTGATCAGATCCGGGTCATTTCCCTCGCACCTTACGAGACAGGGTCCGCTCGCCTCAGAGAAGGCGATACCGAACTTGGAATTTGGGGCGGTTCCAGCCATAGCCTCGTAGAGATCTTCTGCGGTCTTTATGAAGTGGCTCTGGCCCAGAATCAGATTAGAGTTCTCGGGGATGTCAAGCTTTACGGTCTCAAGCTCCATCTTAATATCCTCCTGGCCGAAAATAAGGATGGGAGATGACTTATATTTATGGCTTGGAGCCAAGAGGGCAACGACACTTTTATTTAATCAACGATGGAAAGATAACAACCGGAGAACGGCATGAGGAAGATCGAGTACTGCCCCATAAGCATGAAGAAACTGCTGGTGAAGATGAAGGACACCAGCGAGCTGATGGTAGATCTGGGATATTCCGCGGTCCTCTACGACGATGAAGACCTGGCGATGGAAGTGATCAGGCTTGAGGAGAAGATGGACGTCTACGACTACCCCGCCCAGATGTCAGCGATGCTCGCCGCCAGGACCGTCGAAGACGCCGAGGCCCTCTCCGGCGTCCTCCAGATTGCCTCGGCGGCGGAGATCATCTCCAACGCCGCGGGGGACATAGCCAGCATCGTCCATCTCAAGATGGGGATACCCCACGAGCTGAAAAAGGACCTCCGACGGGCCGACGAGACGGTGGCCCGGGCGGTGGTGGGGGTGGGCTCGAAGGTGGCGGGCCGAGACCTCGATAGTCTATCCCTCGAAACTGAGGTCGGGATGAGCGTCATCGCCATCAGGCGCGGCGAAAGCTGGATCTACGATCCGGAGACAAAAACCGAGATCATGGTCGGGGACATCCTCTTTGCGAGAGGCCACGACGAGGGCGTTCCTCTCTTCCTCGAGATGACGACTGGGAGGTCCCAGGTTCCGAAGGTCTACCAGGAGAGCGGGATAGGACAGCTCGACAGGGCCGTGGACATCATCGTCGAGATGAAGAACAGGTCGGAGCTGGCGGTAGGCCTCGCCTACACCGCCGTCCTCTTCGACAACGAAGAGGTGGCGATCGAGGTCGAGGTGATCGAGCAGGAGATGGACGAGATGAAGTACGACCTCCAGCGCTGGGTCCTCCAGGCGGCAAAGCACGTCGACGACATCGAAAACCTCCGGGGCCTCCTCCATCTCGCGGTCTCGGCGGAGATCATCAGCGATGCTGCCCTCAAGATAGCAAACGTCGTCCTCCACGACATCGAGCCCCACCCGATCCTCGCCATGGCCATGAGGGAGTCGGACGAGGTTATAACCAGGGTAGAGATCGTTCCGGGAGCTGAGATGGACGGAAAAACCCTCGGCGACCTAGACCTGGAGACCGAGACCGGGATGTACGTACTGGCCGTAAAGCGGGGTGGGAGATGGACCTACAACCCCAAATCCAAGGTGACCCTGGGGGCGGGAGACCTGATATTCGCCCGGGGGAGCAAGAGCGGTGAAGAGCTGCTCTTGAAGATGAGTGGCGCTCAATCTTGATTCATCCCGCCGAATTTTTCGCGATCTCTGACAATTCGGGTTATCTTCGTTTCTGGGCCTTTTTCCGAAGGACTATCGTAGAGGTCACGAAGTAGCTGGAGGCGAAGATCGCCGCGGCGAAGGCCGACTCGCCGAGGCTAGGGCTTCCGTTATAGTCGAGGTAGAGGGTGTAGACGAGAAAGAATATCACGCCCGCCACCAGGGTCTGATAGGCCACGCTCCGCCTTTTGAAGTTCGTCAGCATGCTCATGCCGGATCATCAACCCTACAGGTACTTCACCTCTTCGTCCAAAACGATCGCTTCGACCTCTGAGATCTTCCCGGCCCTCGTCATGTAGAGCCTCGTCCACCAGACGGTGGTGAGAGGCGATATCACGAGGACGCTCGCAACCCCAACGATGGAAGAGACGATGGCGCTTGCCGTCTCAGACCCCGAGAAGGGCAGGCCCAAAAACTGGATCGCCACCGAGACCGCCATGACCACCAGCCAGACGATGAATACATCCATCTTGTTCGATAGGAAGAACCTGACTCCGACCTTGATCGCGTCGATCGGCCCGAGCCCATCGACGACCAGGGAGTAAGGAACCATAGCCAGGACGATGGAGACGAGAAGGCTGAGAGCTATGAAAATTACGATCCAGAGGATGAGCTGCCCCGGATCAGGGTTGCCGCTCTCAAATCCCGAAGCCAGATTCGAGATGAAAGGGAGGGAGAAGACGGCAAGGAGGAGGAGGGTGATGATCATCATCAGAACCTCCGCCAGAAAGAGGCTCAGGAAGTGGCGTCGTCCAGAGGCCCACATCGCCTTCAGTGTCGTTTTTCCCGTATCAGTCGCCTCTTGTGCCATCCCGATCGCTCCCGCGGTGAAGAAGGTGCCAGAAAGGAACATGACCAGGATGCCGAGAAGAACGACGGCCACCAGAAGTCCAGCGTTCGTCATGCTCGATAATAGCTCCACGAACTGCTCAGGGTCTTCGACGTTTCCTGCCGCTGACAAGACATCAGGTGATGCGGTGATCAGTGGATACAAAATAGCAACGACCATCACGACAGCCAGCAGAATGATCGCCACGATCATGAGGACGAAGGGAACGGCCAGGTTCAGGTTCCGCCTCCAGGTCTCAAAACCCTTCCTTATCAGGGTCCCTATGTCTTCGTACATGAGTATCGCCTTTATTCTCGAAGGTATAACATTCTTTCGAAAGGGCCTTCCGACAAGAAGAACGCCTATTCCTCTGATTTATTTTTAGCAGAAGAGATTACCCACTCATCTCCCACAGGTCGTCGCCGACATGATGAACCGATCTGACCGCCTTCCCAGAACCTCGCATCTCGTGGCCGGGGAGGATGGCGACCCCGACGGCGAGGGGCTTTTTGTGCCGCTCCTCGACGATCACCACAGGGTCCCCAGGGACGATCCCGGGGTCAGCCTCCACGATCCCAGGGGCCATCACGTCCGCGCCGTTGACGATGAAGCTGACGGCTCCCGAGTCCACGATCACCATATTCTTCTTAGGCGCGAACTCCAGGGCGCCCCGGACCGTGAAGAAGGGCCTATCCTCTACCATCATGAAGACAGGCCTTCCCTCCAGGAGGATCAGGTTGAAGTCGTGATCGGCCTCGGCGACCTCTAAAGATAGTCCCCGCAGAGCGTTTGGGTCTTCCAGGAACGGCTCAATCATCTTGAGGATCCTCTTCGACTCGCTCCCCTTGAGGTGGTGCCTGGATTTGATTTTCATGATAACCAGATTCCCCGACAGGTTTAAATACGCAACGTGCAAGTCTCGCAAGTAGCTTTTGTCTTGCGACTGGAGAGAGGCCGATGGCTCAGAGACCCCTTGATATTTTAAATGAATCGCTGAACGGGCCCGTAATAGTCAAGCTCAAGGACGGCAGGGCGTTTCGGGGAGAGCTCCAGGGTTACGACATTCACATGAACCTGGTGCTCGACAAGACCGAGGAGATCATAGAGGGAGAAGATCCCAAGAAGCTCGGAACGGTCGTTGTCCGAGGAGATAACGTAGTTTACATTTCACCGTGAGGTTACATAAATGACGAAAGGCACCCCATCGATGGGAAGACGCCAGAAGAAGACGCACATCAAGTGTCGTCGCTGTGGCAAGGTATCCTTCAACTTCCATACCAAAACCTGTGCCTCCTGCGGCTTTGGCAGGTCCAAGAGGCTCCGGGGATACGTCTGGCAGAAATACAGCAGCAACCACGGCAGCAGCTAGAGTGGAGGTCCGGGTTGCAGGACAAGTGCGGCGTGGTGGGGATCTCCTCAGAAGATCCGTGTCGCAATGTGGCCAAATCGATCTACTACGCCCTCTACGCCCTGCAGCATCGGGGCCAGGAGTCGGCCGGCATCTCCGTCTACGACGGGAAGGTCGTACGAACCCACAAGGCCATGGGCCTTGTCGCCGAGGTATTCAACGACGCCCGGATAGGCGCCCTGGAGGGGCCGACGGGGATTGGTCACGTCCGGTATTCCACTACCGGTGAGTCGTCCCTCAAGAACAGCCATCCAATTTTGGTAAAATACAAAGATAGCTCAGTGGCCATCGCCCACAACGGCAACCTTGTCAACACCGGAAAGCTCAAGGAGGAGCTGGAGGCCGATGGTGAGGTATTTCACACCACTTCAGACACCGAGGTGATGGCCCGCATCTTCGTCAAAGCGATGCTGGAGCGGGAGGATCCCGCCGAGGCGGTTCGGGCGATCATGCGAAAGGCCGTTGGATCTTATTCCATCGTTATTCTTTTGGGAAACACCGTCATAGCGGCGAGAGATCCCCTGGGGATAAAGCCCCTCTGCGTCGGGAAGACTGACACCGACGTGATCATAACCTCCGAGAGCGCTGCCATCGATACCCTCAACGGTACGCTCGTAAGAGACGTCCGGCCTGGCGAGATGGTGATCGCGAGGGACGGGGACGTTCGGTTTTATCAGCTCGCTCACAACCAGTGTCCGGCCCACTGCGTCTTTGAGTACATCTACTTCGCCCGGCCCGACAGCATCATGGACGGAAAGCTGGTCTACGACGTCCGTGTCAAGATCGGATCGATCCTCGCAGAAGAGCATCCGTCGAACGCGGACACCGTGACCCCGGTGCCAGATTCGGGGATCACTTTTGCCATCGGGTACCATCAGAGGTCTAACATCAAGTACCGGGAGTGTCTCATGAAGAACCGGTACATAGGAAGGACCTTCATCATGCCCGGTCAGGAGCTGAGGGAGATCGCCGTCAGGCTGAAGATGAACACCATCCGGCCCAACATCGAGGGGAAGAAGATCATCATGGTCGACGACAGCATCGTCCGGGGCACCACCAGCCGGCGGATCGTGGACATGGTGAGAAACACCGGCGCAAAGGAGGTCCACGTGAGGATCGGAAGCCCCCCAATCATGGCACCCTGCTACATGGGGATAGATATGGCCACGCGAGAGGAGCTGATCGCGGCCCACAAGACGGTGGCCGGGGTCGAGGCGGTGATCAACGCCGACTCCCTCGGATACATTAGCCATGAGGGACTGGTGAGGGCGATAGGAATCCCGAAAGAGCAGCTCTGCATGGGTTGTCTCACGG
>Ga0116164_10002649_pt1 | contig 12659 bp, 10 predicted proteins | sample AD_UKC109_MetaG_FD_89888 | JGI IMG/M metagenome (GOLD analysis project Ga0116164, IMG submission 89888) | Active sludge microbial communities of municipal wastewater-treating anaerobic digesters from Hong Kong - AD_UKC109_MetaG | ecosystem: Engineered > Bioreactor > Anaerobic > Digestate... | reverse complement strand
GTGCTGCGCTCGATTTCGTAGCCCTGAGCAGCCAGCGCTTCAGCCACATCGGCGTTAGTGACGGAGCCGAACAGGCGTCCGTCCATGCCGGACTTGCGCGTGATCTGAACCATCAGGCTCTCAAGCTTTTCAGCCAGCGCCTGGGCGCCTGCCAGCTTTTCGTTCTGCAGCGCCTCAAGCTCGGCGCGACGCGTTTCGAACTCAGCCATGTTGGCTTCGGTCGCGCGCTTGGCCTTGCCTTGCGGGATCAGGAAGTTACGGGCGTAGCCATCCTTGACCTTAACCACATCACCCAGAGCGCCGAGCTTGCCGACTTTTTCCAGAAGAATAATTTGCATGTCTGGGCTCCTCGATTACTTGTGCAGGTCGGTGTAGGACAGCAGCGCCAGGAAGCGAGCGCGCTTGATCGCGGTGGACAGCTGACGCTGGTAACCGGCCTTGGTCCCGGTGATACGAGCCGGCATGATCTTGCCGGTTTCGGTCACGAAGTCCTTGAGCAGATCGACGTCTTTGTAATCCACTTCTTCGATTTTCTCTGCAGTGAAACGGCAGAACTTGCGGCGCTTGAACAAACCACCGCCACGACTACCGCGATCACCTTTTTTCTTCGGCTTAAAGGCCATGTTCGTTTCCTTCTACAAATTTGATATTCGTTAGGTGCAACACCGGCATTTTGCTGCGCTGATTTTTTGCAGCCAGAAACCCGGTGGCTTCCATTTCCATTCCCGCGACAGCAGAGGACAGTGTTTTGGCGATATCGCCCAATGCCACCCCCTGCAACTCACACAACACACTACGTTCGATTCCGTTCTCGACCTGGCGGGATTCATGCCCCAGCACAAAGCCGACCATCGGCACGCCAGCTGGCGTGTATCGCATCGGCGCCAACTCCATCAAGCATCCGACGATACGCAGCGTGTTGCACACGCAGGCTTAATCTTCAGTGGTCTCTTCTGCCTTGGCGTCGTCACCATCAGCATCCGAACCAGCGGTCAGCGAGCGGGACTTCTCGTCCTTCATCATCGGGGACGGCTCGGTCATGGCCTTGCTGGCAACAACGGTCAGGTGACGCAGGACAGCGTCGTTGAACTTGAATGCGTGCTCAAGCTCGGCCAGCGTTTCCTGGTCGCTTTCGATGTTCATCAGAACATAGTGGGCTTTGTGGATTTTCTGGATCGGGTAAGCCAGTTGGCGACGGCCCCAATCTTCCAGACGGTGGATCTTGCCACCTTTGGTTTCCACCAGCGCGCGATAGCGCTCGACCATGGCGGGCACCTGCTCGGACTGGTCAGGGTGGACGATAAATACGATTTCGTAGTGGCGCATGCACACTCCTCAAGGTTACGTTAAGGCGTAGCCCCCCGGTCATGCGGTCCCGGTGGAGCAAAGGAAAGCTCGCTAGTCTAGCAAGATTAGTTCGCCGCTTCAATAGGGCGAATCGGCCAGAAACACACTGAAGACGTTGCCGGCCGCCAAACGGTATCCTACGCGCGCGCCTTTCTTTATTGGTCACGCCCTTGACGACAACCGACACTGCGACGCGTCCCACGCTCGACGCATTTGAACAACGCTGGCTGGCCGAAGCGATGCGATTACGCGAGAACACAACCGGCCCGGCTGACGACGCCGTGGCGGTCAGGCGGGCGCGCACGGCCGGCGGTGACGTCGAACAACGCATCATCGTGCGCGCCACGACGCTCGCAGACACCAATGGACTGCTGGCGGCGATGACCAATCTCCGCCAGCACACCGCGCTCATCGGCCTGATTGCACTCGCGCTGGCAATCATCGCCGGCGCAGGCACAGCGTCCGCCGTACTGGGAGACGGCGCGCGACCGGTCAACGTCATTTGGGCGATCAGCGGCCTCCTCGGCTTCCACGTCATCAGCTTGCTGCTCTGGCTGATGGGGCGCTGGCTACCGCTCGGGACCTCCGGCAGTTTGGCGGGACAACTGTGGCTACGCGCCCGGGAGCGCTTCGGCGCAAGTCACGCCTTGGCCTGGATCATCCAGGCACAGGGGTCGATCGCGCGGCAAACCGGCGCAAGCTATTGGTGGCTGGGGCGCATCAGCCACGGACTTTGGCTTGTCACGCTGATCGCGGCGTTGATGACGCTCGTTTTCCTGCTGGCAACGCGACGTTACGGCTTTGTCTGGGAAACCACGATTCTCCCGGCGAATGCATTCATCCAGCTAACGCAAGCCCTCGGTGCACTGCCTGCCATGCTCGGTATTGGCATGCCCGACCCCGACATGGTCCTGAATGCGGGCGGCGCCAGCGGCATCGACGCTGACCGCCAAGTCTGGTCCGCCTGGCTGGTCGCGTCGGTACTCTTCTACGGCGCCCTGCCCAGAGCGGCACTACTGCTCATTTGCCACCTCCGGTGGCGACGCGCGCAAGGCGCATTCCGGTTGGACCTCAGCCTCCCGGGCTACGCCGTTTTGCGAAATCGGCTGACGCCCGACGTCGAACACTCGGGCATTCGCAGCGCAGCGCCAGCCAGCCTGCCATCCTTTCATACCGCTCATCGCACAATAGCCGCAGGTGCCCGCCGCTGCTTCATGGCACTCGAACTGGCTGACGACCTCGCTTGGCCGCCAGACGGATTCCCGACCGCACTCGACGCCGGCCGGATCGACAGCCGCGAAGCCCGCCACCAAGCGCTGGATCGCCTCGCCCAGCACGGCGCCAGTCGGCTGCTGATTGCCGTCGACGCGCGTCTCTCACCCGATCGCGGCGCACTCGCAGTCATTGCGGAGCTCAGTCGCTACGCAGACGACACCGCCATATGGTTCTACGGCCAAGCGGCCGACACCGCCCGTATCGACCATTGGCGCGAAGCCCTGCACCAGATCGGCCTGGCCAGCGACCATATCGTCAACACCACAGACATCGCCCGCGCCTGGCTGGAGGCTGACCATGACTGATCCGATCCGCATCGCCGTCGTCGGCCACACCAACACCGGCAAGACGTCGCTGCTGCGAACCCTGCTGCGTGACACCCGCTTTGGCGAAGTATCAGACCGCCCCAGCACCACGCGCCACGTCGAAGGCGCCCGCCTGCTGGCCGACGGCACGCCCATCCTCAGCCTCTTCGACACCCCGGGCATGGAAGACGCCATCGCCCTGCTCGACTACATCGACACGCTGGCGCCAGCCAATGCCCGCAGCGACGGCCCGGAACGCATCCGCCGTTTTCTCGACAGCGCCGAAGCCCGAGCCCGCTACGAGCAAGAAGCCAAAGTGCTGCGCCAGCTGCTCGACAGCGATGCCGCGTTCTATGTCGTCGATGTGCGCGACCCCGTGCTACCCAAGCACCGCGACGAGCTCACCCTGCTGGCCGACTGCGCCCGCCCGATTCTCCCGGTGCTCAATTTTGTCCACGCCCCCGAATCGCGTGAAGCACAATGGCGCGAGGCGATGGCCCGTGTCGGACTCCATGCCCAAGTCCGCTTCGACACCGTCGCCCCCGAACTTGGCGGCGAACGCCGCCTCTACGAAGCCCTCGCCACCTTGCTCGACAACCGTCGTGGCGAACTCGAACACCTCATCGCCAGCCGCGAACGCGATGCACGCTCACGTCACACCGCCGCCGCACGACTGGTCGCAGAGCTGCTGATCGACGTCGCCGCCACGCGCCAACAGATTGACGCCGACGAGCGCGCCATCCAGCAAGCCGTCGACGCCCTTCACCAGGCCGTGCGCGCGCGCGAACAGCGCTGTGTCGACGCCTTGCTCGCGCTCTATGGTTTTTCAGAAAACGACCTTAGCAGCGCACCACTGCCACTGCTCGACGGACGCTGGGAAGATGACCTGTTCAACCCGGAAAGCCTCCGGTCGATGGGCATTTCGCTGGGTAAAGGCGCTGCGGCCGGCGCGGCCGCTGGCGTCGGCATCGACTTGCTCGCAGGCGGCCTCACGCTGGGCGCCGCGGCGGCGCTCGACGCAATCATCGGCGGCACCTGGCAAAGCCTGAGCGACTACGGCGACCGACTCCTCGGCAAACTCACCGGTAGCCGGGAGCTCACGGTGGACGACGCCACCGTCCGCCTGCTCGCCCTTCGCCAGCAACACCTGCTGCGCGCACTCGCCGGTCGCGGCCATGCCGCCCTCACCCCCGTCGAACTCAGCGCTCAAGAAGTCAGCCGCTGGCGCGACGCATCCCTGCCCGATGCACTTGAGCTGGCCCGCGCCCACCCCGACTGGTCCGGCCTGATTGGCAGCCCTCGCGACGACATGTCAGATCGCCAGCAAGCCATCGACACCCTGGCGGCTTCAGTCGCCGCCGACAAGACAGACCCCGACGCTCGATAGCACACCGCGGCCACACGACACAACTGAGACCGCGCAGTGAAAACCAAGCCATAAGCTCTTGGTAACAGACAAAAGAAAAGCCGCTTAAAATCAGCGGCTTAACTTAGATGTACTGGCGGAGAGGGCGGGATTCGAACCCGCGTTGGGATATTATCCCAAACACGCTTTCCAGGCGTGCGACTTAAACCACTCATCCACCTCTCCGTGGAAGAGGCGGAAGTCTATCAGAATCCTGGCGCGTTGAAACCCCTGCCGGGCGACAATTTCAGCCGGATTCCGTTTATCGGTCCGGCGTCTCGGTGACGCTGGGGTAGCGTACGAAATCGACCAGTGCCTGAACCTCAACTGAAGGCGGCGGCGTCAGCAAGCTGACGACAATAGTGACGAGAAAGCCCAGGGGGACACCAAAGACGCCGGCGGAGATCGGGTCGATATCGAACCACGCATGCGCCATGGATCCGTGAAAGAAGGGATGGGTGATCGAAACATAGTAGAGCGTCACCGCCAACCCCGCACCCATGCCGCTCACGGCGCCCCATTTGTTCGCCCGCTTCCAGAAGATGCCGAGCACCAGCGCAGGGAAAAACGACGCTGCGGCAATGGAAAAGGCCAGGCCCACCATGAACAGGATGTTGTCGGGACGCATCGAGGCGACCCAGGCAGCAATGGCTGCGACCAACAAGAGTTGCGACTTGGAGATGACAAGCCGGCGCTGGGTAGTGGCGCGCGGGTTGATGACCTTGAAGTACAGGTCGTGCGATAGTGCGTTGGAAATCGTCAGCAGCAAACCGTCTGCCGTGGATAGCGCGGCGGCCAGACCGCCTGCCGCGACGAGCCCGGAGACCACATAGGGCAAGCCGGCAATCTCGGGCGTGGCGAGCACGATCACGTCGGTGTTGAGCGTGAGTTCGGCGAGCTGGAGCAAGCCATCACCATTGAGGTCTTCAACGCTGACCAGGCCGATCTTGCCCCAGGAAGCGACCCAGTCGGGCAGAAAGGCGATGCTGCTGCCAACCAGATTGTTGTAGACCTCCCACTTGGCGAACACCGCGTAGGCCGGCGCGGTGACGTAGAGCAGCGAAATGAAGAACAGCGACCACATCACTGATCGACGCGCCTCGGAGACGCCGGGGGTGGTGTAGTAGCGCATCAACACATGTGGCAATGCGGCGGTGCCGACCATGAGCACGAACATGAGCGCGAGGAAATTCCGGCGCGAGGCGTTGACCTCTTCGGGCGTGTCGCCGGGAAAAGCCTCGGCGTGGCGCGGTGGTGCGCGAGATTTCTCCAGGGCGGCGGCGCGCTCGGCATCCCACCGAACACGCGCTTCGGCCTCGGTTCTGGGCAGGTCGCGCATGTCGCGTTCGGCCATGGCCACTTCGCGCGCTGAGGCGTCTTCGTTGCGCAATTGCTTCACGCGCTCACCCAAAGCCAGCCGTTCGGCTTCCATTGAGCTGGGCAGATCGGCAATCTTCTGCTCGAAGGCTTGTGCCCGGAAGCGATACTGGTTACGCACATCGATCTCGACCGGATCGGTCAGCAGCTTTTGTTCTTTTTCGCTGATTTTCTGCAGCACGGTGCCGTAGGCTATCTGCGGCACGGGCACCCCGGTCACCTTCCAGGAGAGCAGCACCACCGGGGCCAGGTAAGCGATGATGAGAATCACGTACTGGGCCACCTGCGTCCAGGTCACGGCGCGCATTCCCCCCAGGAAGGAACACACCAGAATGCCCGCCAGCCCCACAAACAGGCCGATCTCGAACTCGACGCTGAGAAACCGGCTGGCGATCAGGCCGACGCCGTAGATCTGCGCGACCACATACACAAAGCTGGCGAGGATGGTGGCCGCCAGACCCACAAGGCGCGCGGTGTTGCCCTCATAGCGGGCACCGAGAAAATCGGGAATCGTGTACTGGCCAAACTTGCGCAGATACGGCGCGAGCAGCAGCGCCACCAGCACATAACCGCCCGTCCAGCCGGTGACAAAGGCGAGGCCCTGAAAACCCGAGAAGTAGAGCGTGCCGGCCAGGCCGATGAACGACGCGGCGCTCATCCAGTCGGCCGCTGTGGCCATGCCGTTGAACACCGCCGGTACACGCCGCCCGGCGACGTAGTATTCGGCCACATCGGCGGTGCGGCTCATGACGCCGATCGCGGCGTAGATGGCGATGGTCGCGAACAGGAACAGGTGGCCGATGATGCGCTGGGACAGCCCAAGTTGCTCGCCCACCGCCAGCAACAGCACAAACACGGCGAACGAGCCGGTATACCAGCCGTAGTACCGACGCAGTTGCTGCGAAAATCCGGAATCCGCCACGCGTGCCGCCTCTCCCCTGTTGCCAAAGCGCACCGAGCGCCCGCCTGTTCGCGCAAGTATAGCCTGCGCGAACAGGCCGAACGCCGGGGGTTGGCACTCGGCTACCGCACGCCCGTGGCTGAACCACCAGGGCGTTTGCGACGCCTCAGTACTTCAAGCGCGCGTAGTAGGTCTTTTGCGCGGCCTCGCGAGCCTCGCCGAGCGTGCGCACGCCTTTCTCCGCCAGCAGCGGGATCATTTTGAGAAAGACTTCGGCGGTAACGATGGCGTCACCCATCGCGGTATGCCGCCCGATCACGGTCACCCCGAAACGCTCTGCAATGGCTTCGAGCCGGTGGCTGTCCTGATTGGGGTGAATGATGGCCGACAACAGCAGGGTGTCGAGCACCGGATGATCAAACTTCATCCCCGTCACCTCCTCCTTCAACTGCAAAAAGCGCATGTCGAAGGCCGCGTTATGCGCCACCAGGACGGTATCCGCCGCAAATGCGTGCAATGCGGGCAGCACCTTGGTGATATCGGGTTGACCGACCAGCATTTCAGGCGAGATGCCGTGGATCTTGGTGGACTCGGGCGGCAGACTGCGTTTGGGATCGACCAGTTGCTCGAAGCCGTCGCCTTGCAGCAACTTGCCGTTCAGAATGCGCGTCGCGCCGATCTGGATGATCTCATCGCCTTGCGAGGGATTCAGCCCCGTGGTCTCGGTATCGAACACCGTATAGGCCAACTCGGACAACAGCTGGTCGTCATGCTCATGATTGCGTTCGGACCAGCTGAACAGATCGAAGTCGTAGTATTCAGGCCGGCTGTCGCCCTTCAGATACACATCCGAGGTCACCTCTTCCTGCGGCGTTGCCGACGGCAGCACCAGGCGGAAAAAGGCCCGATGCTTGACCTTCTCGCGCTCCAGCCACATCTCGCCATCGTGTCGCTCGATCACGTCGCGCACGGTCAGCGGGCTGTTTTCGCCGGCAAAGCGCATTGGCTCAAGCTCCCAGTTCATGACGGTTTCGGTGCTCATCGCCTGACCGGACCAGATCAGATCCAGGTGCACCAGCCGCCCGGCCGACACCAAGCGGAAACGCAGCTCCCGGATTTCGAACTCGTCCGACAATCGGCTCGCCAGATAGGTGACGGCTTGCAGCAACGAGAAGCTGTCGACCTTCACCCACAGCGCCTCGTCGACCTCTTCGATCTTGGTGCGCAGTGACAGCCGGCTCTCGATGCGGCGCTGGGCCGCTGCCACCAGGTCGGCGCCCAGCATGTCTTCGAGCTGCCAGCGCGCCTTGAGAGAATCGGCAAACGCCGATGCGCTGTGATCGAGTCGGTCGCTCATGGCTTTGACTTCGTCGCGAATCACGCCGCGGAAGCGGGTGCGCAACTCATCGTCCAGATCCGGAAAATCGAGCATCTCGGCCGCTGCCCGCACATTGGCCAGCGAGGCGCGGTTGCCTTCGGTCAGGGTGTGCAGAATCTCATCCCGGCGCGCTTCGTTTTCAATGGTGCGGGTGATGTTGTCGAGCATCAGGATGAATCCGGATACCGGACGATCGGCCCCGTCTTCCGGCGCCACGCCGAGCACCGGCGCCATCTGCACGCGCAGCAACTGGCCGGCGCGCGTGGTGGTCACAAAGTTGGTGACCGGCTGCGCCGCGCTCTTGCGCAAACGGTGCTGGATGTTTTCAAGCGCATGCGCGATCAGGTGGCGGTCCATCACCGCGTAGATCGAGCGCCCCAGGCCGATCAACTCGCCACCACCGGCAGCCCCCGGCGCGTCGGACATGGCACGAAACTGCAGCCGTGCACGGTTGTTGTAAAGCAGGATGCGCCCATCAAGGTTGCACACCACCACGCTTTGCGTGAGCTCCGACATCAACGCACCGAGGCGGTTCTTTTCTTCTTCGACCGAGCGCCGCGCGTCGGCAACACGGACTTCCACGTCGTCCTGCAGACTCTGGCGCTGATCGGCCAGCGCATTGATGATGTCGACAAACGCACAGGTTTCGGCATTGCCGTCGGCCGTCAAACGACGTGTGGGCTCGGCCTTGAGCAGCGTCCGTCCATCTTCGGCCAGACGGGCCGGCACGGCAACATAACGGCGATGCAGATCGCGCAACACGATTGCGCTGACGGCCATGGCCATCACCAGCATCGCGCCCAGCAACGCCCCGCGCGGCGAAATGATGGGCACCAAGGCCTCGCGCTCATCGGGCGAGAGGTCAACCCACACCACCCAGCCGCAGACGCCGACAACAATCAGCAACCAGGCACAAACCAATGCAACGCTGACGAGAAGTCGATTCTTTGGGCTCATGCATTCAACCCGAGCAGTTCGTGCACCCGATCGACCAGCTCCTTGGTCGAAAACGGCTTGGTCATGTAGGCATCGGCGCCGAGCGCCAACCCCTTGGCCATTTCGGTGTCCCGGCCTTTGGCAGTCAGCATCAGAATGCGCGTTGCGGACAAGGCCGGATCGCCCTTGACCTCCTGGCAGACGTCAAAACCGCTCTTCTTCGGCATCATCACGTCGAGCAGCACGAGGTCAGGCGAGTCGCTGCGGATCTTGGCAATCGCCTCTTCCCCGTCACCCGCGATCGAGACGTCAAAGCCCTCGCGCTTCATCAGGAATTCCAAGGAGATGACGATATTCGGTTCGTCGTCGGCGATCAGTATTTTTTTTGATTGTGTCATGTATGTTCCCTCCCCCTCACATCACATTCTAAGTCATTGTCCTGCGATCAATGCATCAGGTCGGCTCACCCATTTCGCTGGCGGATACCGCGAGTTTTTGGGGCAGCTCGAACGAAAACACCGCCCCGTGACCGGGTTCGCTGGTGACCCACAAGGTCCCCCCGAAATGTTCGATGATCTCCCGGCTGATCGGCAGCCCCAGACCCGTGCCAGTCGGCTTGCCGCCGCTCCCGCTGGCTTGACGAAATTTCTCGAAAATTTCGCCCTGGGCATCCTGCGGGATCCCCGGGCCGTTGTCGCACACATCGACACGCACGCCCGTTTCACTCTCACTCAACACGACCCGAACCACGCCCTCGTGCTCTGGCACGAAGCGCGCCGCATTGCCGATCAAATTGGTCAGCACCTGGATCAATCGATCGCGATCCACCCGCAACACCGTCACCGCGGGCGGCAGCACCAGTGCCAGCTCCGCCTGACGATTCCGGACCAGTTGCCCCGCCGTGGTCGCCACATGCTCGATCAAGTCGATCAGATCCACATCCGTGTCGTGCCACTGTGCATGGCCTGACTCGATCTTGGCCAGGTCCAGCACCTGATTCACCAGGCGGGTCAGACGCTCCGTTTCTTCAACAATGATGCCCAGAAAACGTTTTCGTTCGGCCAGATCGATCTTCGGGTCGTCCAGCAACAGTTCCGAAAAGGCGCGAATCGACGTCAGCGGCGTGCGCAACTCATGCGTGACCGAGGACATGAAGTCGTCCTTCACCCGATCGAGTTCCTGCAAGCGCTCGTTGGCGGCGCGCAAGTCTTCTGTCGCCGCCTGCAAGGCCTGCGACTTCTCTTCCAGCTCGCGCGAATAGGCGCGCACCTGCGAGGCCTCGTCGAGGATGTTCATCACCTCTTCGATGCCGAGCGTTTCCTCTTGCACCACCGAGGCGATCATCACCCGCGCCGACACACTGCCGATCGCGCCGGCCAGCTGCGTTTCGGCAAAGTGCACCAGATCGCCGTCGGCCTGCAGGTCTTCAATTTGCTCAACGCCCTGACTGTTCGCGTAGGCCGAGAAATTGACGCGAACCCGCTCCGCCCCAAGAAAGCGTGCGAGCAAAGCGAGGAGGTCGTCGATCTTTGCCTGGCCGCGCCAGAAGCGCGCCGCACCGCGCGGCTCACGCTTGAGAATGTCGACAAACACGCTGGCCTGTCCGGCCTCCACCGCAGTCGGTGGCCGCCACAGCGAGACCGCCACAAAAGCGCCGATGTTGGCAAACATGCTCCAGAACAAGGCGTGCGTCGTGGCGTTGACATCGCCAAAGCCAAAGAGCTTTTCGGGCATCAGCAACTCGATGCCAAACACACCCGATTCGACAAAGGCCATCGGCAACCAGCCCGACTTGGCGAACGAGGGCAGCAGCAAGGTGTACAGCCACACCCCAAACCCGGCCGCCAGGCCAGCGACCGCGCCGTTTCGCGTCGCGCCCCGCCAATACATGCCACCGAGCAAGGCGGGGGCAAACTGCACCACCGCCGCAAAACTGATCAAGCCGATCGACACCAGCGCATAGGCTTGCCCTGCGAGCCGGAAATAGAGGTAGCCCAGCAGCAGGATCACCACAATCGCGCCACGCCGGATGAGCAGCAGCAGCCCGGTGAGGTCATGCGGTGCCCATCGTCGAAAGCGCGGGCTCGACAACAACAATGGCATCACCAGGTCGTTGCACACCATGGTCGACAGCGCAATGGTCTCGACAATCACCATGCTGGTTGCCGCCGACAAGCCGCCAATGAAGGCCAGCAACGTGAGTGTGGAATAGCCCTCTGCCAACGGCAATGTAAGCACAAAGGAGTCCGGATCGATGACATCCGACGGGAAGCGCAACATGCCGCCCAAGGCAATCGGCAACACAAAAATGTTGATCAGCAACAGATACAGCGGGAACAGCCAGGTGGCGCGCTTGAGATGGCGCTCGTCGACGTTTTCGACCACCGCGATCTGAAACTGCCGCGGCAGCATCAAGAACGCCAGCGCCGACAACACGGTCAGCGCAAACCAGTCCGCCTTGCTGCCCGCGACGTCGAGGCTCAGCAGCGATGAAAGATCCGGAGAGATGGCGGCGCGAACGAATAGATCTTCCCAGCCATCATAAATGAAATAGGTCGCCATGACGCCCACCGCCAGAAAAGCGATCAGCTTGACGATGGACTCAAAAGCGATGGCTGCGACCATACCTTCGTGCCTTTCGGTGGCATCGAGGTGGCGCGTGCCGAAAATCATCGTAAATGCAGCCAGCACCAGCGCCATATAGAGCGCCGTGTCGCGATACCAATCGCCGCTGGAGCCCGGATGCGCGCCGGTCAGCAAGACGTACTCGCTGGAGACCGCTTTGAGCTGCAAAGCGATATAGGGAACGATGCCGATCACCGCCACCAGCGTGACCATGCTCGCCAGCAGCCGGCTTTTGCCGTAGCGCGAGGCGATGAAGTCGGCGATCGAGGTGATCCGGTAGGCCTTGCTGATCCGCACCATCTTCAGCAGCACCAGCCAGGAGACGCCCATGACCAGCGTCGGTCCGAGATAGACCGGCAAGAAGCCGAGGCCGGAGGTTGCCGCGCGCCCCACGCTGCCGTAGTACGTCCAGGCCGTGCAATACACCGCCAGCGACAACGCATAAACCCAGGGGTTGGAAATCAGCGAGCGGCCCGCGTCAGCGCGGCGATCGCCGTAAAGGGCCACACCAAACAGCACCACCAGGTAGGCAAATGAGGCGCCAACGATGACACTGCTTGACAGCATGGCGCGCTCCTACCGAAAACCGCTTTCGACGATCCAGGCAAGCACCGCAATTACGGCGGCCCAGATACCGAACATGAAAAGGAATACGAGCGGAACGCCAAACACGGCAACGGCGGCGTCGAACAGCCAAAGAAGCGGCGCATTGAATGCCAGCGCCGCAAACAGGGTGCAGGCGATCAGGCGTTGCCGCGCGAGCGCTTTACGCATCACCGCACCTCGTCCGGAAAACGGAAAACCATTATAGCCCGCTCCCAACGCCCGCCCCGACAGCTTCAGCGGTCCGATTCAGCAAAAAAAGAAGGCGCGTTCCCGCGCCTTCGTCTCCTCATGTATTGGCCCACTCTATGGCAGGCTCCCCTCATTATTCTTTTTGCGTGGCGCCGTCAGTGCAGCGCCTCCGCGGAGATCAGGCGCTTACCCCTTGAGCTGATCCAGAATGGCCGGATTCTCGAGGGTAGAGGTGTCCTGCGTGATCTCCTCACCCTTGGCCAGTTGGCGCAGCAGACGGCGCATGATCTTGCCCGAACGCGTCTTGGGCAGGTT
>Ga0116164_10002648_pt1 | contig 12660 bp, 7 predicted proteins | sample AD_UKC109_MetaG_FD_89888 | JGI IMG/M metagenome (GOLD analysis project Ga0116164, IMG submission 89888) | Active sludge microbial communities of municipal wastewater-treating anaerobic digesters from Hong Kong - AD_UKC109_MetaG | ecosystem: Engineered > Bioreactor > Anaerobic > Digestate... | reverse complement strand
TCAACATTGAAAAGGCGGGAGAGATTCTGGATCAGCTGGAGGAAGTGGGGGATAATTACCTGTACGGCTGGATCAATTTCCAGGGAAAAATCACCACCAAGGTCTATTTGTACATCGATACCGAAGGCAACATCGTTTCATTCCTTCACAAAGACACCCCGCCGGCAGGCATCATCGACTGGAATTATGTGGACTTTGAAAATGAATCCATCGAACACTTCACCATCACTAAAGTCCTGGAATCCATGTTCCTGAATCTGAATATCCCCATTGCCGGCTTCTTCAATAACATCAATTTCTGTGATTTCCAAAACCAGCTGGCAACAAAATACCTGGTTGCCATTACCTATGCTCCGGAAAAAAAGGAACGACTGCATATTGCGGTTCCTTCTGATTTTTCTGTTTATTCTTGGTCGTACAGGTATTACACTCAACGAATTAATTCATCTTACAGAAATGTGTTGTATTTAGATAGCAATCAATTAGCAAGTACTTATTATGAACAAGATTTTTGTGTTTGGTTATGGAAGTCTGGAAATTCCTCTGATAGTTTTAACCCCTTAAAACCGCATAGTTTTATTTTAGACGCATATGATTTTCTGACAGGAATTCCAAGAGTCGCCGTCATCATCGTTTACGGTAAATAAGGTGATCCTATGAAAAAAATAATTCTTATCATCTTGTCTACTCTCCTCATATTTTCATTTGGCTTGGCCAAAGAGTTCATCTTTGACGATGCCATTACCATCCAATCCTCTGAGACACTGATTGCTGGAATCTTTACATTCAAACCCATCGAATTCCCCGAAGGGTTGGCATTGTCCGATCATTTAATCAGTCGCTCAAAAATCACCATCAACAAACAAGCCATCAGCAATCTTGAATACTACGATGAATTTCCTGTTGAAATCGCCTTAAAAGACTTCTATTATTCATCCACAAAGAAGGTCAAATCATTATCGAACATCTTAAAATAGCTACCGCTCAGTTACTTTCCGGTTTATGAGAAAAAATGAACAGGGCAAAATAAAGGAGTATTCAATGAAAAACAGTCGTGTTTTAATAATCATAGCAATGAGTGTGATGTTCACGTTAATCAATACCAGCGTGTTTTCATTTGTGCTTGTGGAAGGCGGGGTTTTTCAAATGGGTAATACTCTGAAAGATAATGACGGGGGAGGAATTGAGGCGGTGGAACATACGGTTCGGCTCACCTACGCCTATTGGATTGGCCGGCATGAAGTGACTTTTATGGAATACGATGCCTTTTGGAAAGAAAAGAACTGGGAAGAACCCTGGAATGAATCCGGCACACAGAGTGAGAATCGCCCGGTTATCGGCGTGAACTGGAGTGATGCCATTGCCTACTGCAACTGGTTAAGCGAAAACGAAAACTTACCAATGGCCTATGACAGAGACGGAAACCTGTTGGATGAAAAGGGCCGCATAACCACCGATATCGTCAAAGTGATGGGATACCGGCTGCCCACAGAAGCGGAGTGGGAATATGCTGCAAGAGGGGGGCATCAAAACAAAATCGACTATAAATTTGCCGGATCCCACCGCCTTCAGGACGTGGCCTGGTTCAAAGATAACGCCGACTATCAAATCCAACCGGTAGGGTTAAAAAAGCCTAACGAACTGGGCATCACCGACATGAGCGGCAACGTCTGGGAATGGTGTCATGACGGTTATGACTGGTATACGGATGAAACACAAGTCAATCCGATAGGTCCGCCGGATGAAACATATAAGGTCGTTAGAGGTGGCAGCTGGAATTATTATTTGTCCGATTGCAGAGTTTCCAGCCGCTTCTATCTGGAAATGGATCAGGCGGATTATGATTTAGGTTTCAGAGTTGCAAGGACAGCCGGTGTCCGTTGAAATCTTTGTTGGTCTTTAGTTTTTTGTATTTGAATCATTAAGAGAAAGGTTCGAAGAAGGTTAGAATAAATTAAAAACGATTTAAAAAGGAGAAGAATATGAGGAGAAAAATCAGTTTGTTTTTGGTGGTTCTGCTTTTTTTGGGAGTTCTTTTTGGGTCCAATTGGACGGACCGTATGGAGATTATCAAAACCGTTTCCACAGGAGGAGATTCCTATCATCTGGAGTTGATTGAAAGCCGAGGCTGGATAGCAATATCTGATTGGCATAATGCCGTTGTTCGGCTATTTGATTATGAGTTGAATCCATTATTTACTGTAGGTGTAAGCAATCCCAGGGGTCTGCTTTATGATGAATCAAACGGTTATTTGTACGTGGCAAGTTATGGAAGTACAAACCTCCAAATGATTGATTTAGACCAAAGAAAAGTTATTCGATCTTTGTCAACAGGAGCTTATCCTATAAATATGGATCAAGCAAAAGATGGCAAGTTATACGTAGTAAACCATACCGGCGATAGCATTACCATCATAGACACCAACACTTTACAATTGATCAAAACCATTTCAGTCGGGTCCAGGCCGTATGGTATTGATTATGATCCGGTACAAAACTTAATGTACATCACTTTACATAATGCCCAACAGATGATTATTTTGGACTGCGCCACAGAAGAGATTGTCAAAAAAACGGTCGGTCAGAAACCTTTAGGTGTACAAGTACTGCCCGGTAATCGAGTAGCCGTTGCTAACGTTGGCGAGAACACCATATATATCGTGGATCTTTCTTCCTTCCAAACCTTAAAGGTGATTGATTTTCCGGCTCCTACTTATCTTTGGTTACAAAGGGATGGTTACCATCTGTTTGTCAGTTCAAACGACCGATTAGGGGTCATCAATCTCAATACCTATCAAATCGTGCGTGAAATTCCCATAGGCTCATCATCCCATCAATTAAAAACAACTTCTGACGGGAGATTTTTGTTTTACGTTAACCATGGTCAGAAATTAGTAGGAAAAATAGATACCCATTATATGCTGGATCCCAAGAATTATTTCAGTGGGGAATTGCCCCATTATTCATCAAGTCACTATTTGGAAAGAGGCAAACGTGCCTTTTTTGAAAGCGATTGGAATAAGGCACGAGCTAATTTTCTTCAAGCTTTGCAAATCGCAGCCTTTCATGATACGCTTATCCGCGTGGATGCCCATCAATATCTTGCTCGAATCGCCTTGGAAGAGGAGAATCGTGAGAAAGCCAGAGAGCATTATGAATTGGCCTTTGAAATAGACCCTTCCAACTATCTGACGGTCAGCACATTGATTGAAGATTTTTACTGGAATGATCCCAATGCCGGGAAAGTTCTTCAGGATATGGCAGGTAAATTGGAGGCCACCAATAATTTGGATTTGATTCAGTATGCCAGTATTATTCGACTCAGGTTCAAGGAAGCGGGGTATGAAGATGCTCTAATGAAGAATATCGGAAAAGCGGTGACATTCGCACCTGAATTTATCGAGCCTCTGATCAATGCCCTTAAGAAGCAAGATGCAAAAGCTGTTCGAAGTCTGTATGGGGATTATGTGAGACTTGTCAAAGAAAATCCCACTAATTACATTGCCAATTACGTTGCAGGATTCTTAGATTTTCAGGAGAATCGCCCTATATCTGCTGTTGATCGATTATCGACCAGTTTTGGTTTAAATCCGTCCAATCATTTTGCCTTTTTTCTCGTAGGGATATTGAAACTTCCTGAGACATTTGAAGATGGCCGTGATGCTCTTAAAAAGGCAATTGAAATGGTACCGATTTATCCAAAATACTATATTGAGCTTGCAAAAGCTTACTTGGACTATTACCATACGGCTTTTTGGGAATTTGAAGATAATTCGGAGAACAGCATCAATCACCTTTCCAATGCTATAGAAATGGCAGAATCGGGAGTTTCCATCAATCCTTTCGACGGTACCGGACAAGCAACTCTTCAAGAACTTTATGATGAATTACTGAAGGTTCTGTATGGATTGGAAATGAATGAAGACACGCTCGTTAGAATAACACAGGCAATAGAACGATATCTTCCAAATGCACCGATAGATGAGAAAGCTGCATTATTAAGAACGTTGAAGGAGTACTATTCAAAGTTGATCGTTGTGTATTCAAAGGATTTGAATGTTCAAAAAGCCAGTAACCTTGTTGATTCACTTGAGAAACGTTTTAAAGGTGAATTTATTGCTTATAACCAGATGAAAAACAGCCTTCCATCAATGGCCAACTGGTTCTCCGCTTTAAAAGGAAAACAAGTTTTACTCTATCATCATGCTGATGGTAATATGAGTCAATATGATAAATTCGTGCAGAATTTTATAAAATTAGAATTGCAGAAAAAAGAGGCTGTTTTTGTTTCTTTGAACGAGGAAAAAACAGACTTGCAACAACTGGATGAAGAACTGCTCGAAGAGCAAATGGAAATGATCCAACAAATCAGCTCAGAAGAAAAGATTGATGCGATTCTTTGGATTACGTCTAATCTGGTTTCACCGACAGAACTCCAGACAAAGATCTTTTTATTAAGCCCTGAATCCGGAGGGAAACAATCTCAACAGTTTGTTGTGCAACCCGACTATAGCATTCAGGGATTTATTCAGTAATCAATAAATTTTAATACTCAAATTTGGCCACCCGTTGTTTGGGTGGTCGTTTTACGTTTCTTTACAATAGAATTATTCTGAAACAACCTGCGGAATTACCCCTTTTTCTTTGTAAAATGAAATGACAAATAATTAAGGAAGGAACGAAGATGAGACCAGGAATAATAACGTTTGCAGTGATTATGGGAATGATTGGCGCAGTGATTCTTTTGGTGGGAGCGATTTCGTATATGGGGCAGACCGGATTGGAAGGGTGGATTATTCTTTATACGATCGTACAGATTGCGATCTTCATCGGTTTGTGGAATATGAAGAAATGGGCATTGATCGGCTATACGATCAGTTTTGTTATCGGGATTTTTATTAACCTTGCCTATGGTGGAGGATTGTTTGGCATACTCATTCCTTTGCTGGTAGTCATTTCAGGATGGAAAAACGTTGAAGAAATGTCTTAAAGAGGGACTGAAATCGTGTCGAATATGCAAGATAAAAAGGAGGAAAAGTGATGAAAAAGGCTAGTTTTATATTTGTGGTTTTAATTGTAGCGCTTATGGGTTTGGGTTTTTCACAATTAAGATTGGGGATCGGTGCTCAAACAACTTATGATGGAGTGATAATTACCGATGTATTTTACGGTTATCCCGCTTACGGTATCTTACAGACCGGGGATCAAGTGGTTTATGCACGGGTGATCCGCCAGTCAAAACCGGTGGTATGCGGTAATGGGGTTGTGGTGATGGGAACTCATGGTAATAACATTAACATCAATATCAGCATTAACAACAATGTCAATCAAAACATCTACGATGCCGATCAGTTTCAGCGGATTGTCCTTTCATCACCGGCTGATTCAACACTTATTCTGACTGTAAGGCGTTATGGCAGACTAAAAACATTTGCCATTAACTTGTTAAACGATGGGACAGTTAAGGTTTTTGCGGCAAATTAATCTTCTTCCTATTTAAAAGACCCTTCTAAAAGAGGGTCTTTTGAGTTGAATAATAAAAAAGTCAATTTTGCAGTTCCTCTGGTATAGTGTTTATCAATGACTTTCTTATTATGTGTAGGCAAAAAAAATCAAAAAAGCAGGATAAGGAGAATACGGATGAATAAAATCAATTACAAAAAAACCGCAATTGGGAATCCAAAACTATCTTGTCTATTCGTTATTGCTATGTTTTTATCTCTTTTCGTTTCTAATGAGGTTTTTGGTGCACAAAAGGCTTCTGTTACAGACAATCCTTTCAATTTGCTGATTCCGACATATGTCGCCGAATTTACCAATGAATCCACAGAAGTGATTCAAGAGTACAAAGAGCGGCATTACGCATCATATGTAGAAATGCTGAAAGGGACCGGAAATATCCTCGTTTGTCCTGATTATTTTCAGGATATTATTGCTTATAGAAGCATCAGAAAACAACCGCTTTCTGATGATATTCTCAGGGTTCATTTTGATCTTGAAACGAATCAGTTTGCATCCCGAGTTCTTCGAGATGTTTCTATTTACGACAATATACCACCGTTATCCACTGTGATCATATTTCCAAAAACCTTGGAAGTTGGCAAAACATACCATATTCATTATCTGATTGGCCCGCTTTTTAATCCCGAAGACGGTCTGCTCAAGCCGTTGGTTATTTATAATGAAACTCTTGAAGATCAAGATGAATACAGGATTTATTCTGAAATGGATCCCGGGATTAGCCTCAATCATTTACAGGTTAAATTGGCCATACCGGAAGACAAGGTTTATGTTCATTACGAGGGGATCCAGATAAGGGAATTGTGGAATGATCAGATGGAAACGCCCTATATTTCAATCAATAGTGTTTTCCGGCAAATGTATGACGAATATATACTGAATTGTCAAGAAAAAATAGAACCCATGGATAAAATAGCTTACTATAACCAAAATGCGAATGTATTATTCTTTAACTGGCTTCCTAAAACGATCGAGTTCCTTGAAGAAAATATGCTTTTCGGAAGCAGAGCAAGAACTTACATGGATCAAACCAGATTGGCTGAGAGTATTGATCAATTAAGCGTATTGTTTGTTGACATCAGTCTTTTGGGAGCTAATAGAATGGTAAAAGCGATAAAGCTGCTAAAAAACCGAAAAATTGCGGAAAGCGTCATTGATACTATTGAGTTGGCGAGAACATCCGTAGAAGCTGTGACAACCCTTTCTCAATCTTGGAAGCAGTTTTTGGGTGAATATGCCGATAATCCAACCCTTTTTTCTGATTTTCAAATAATGGCATACAATGAAAATGACTATGACATTGTCAGTATCGAATGGGTGGATGACGTTCCTTTTTTGATTGAGGCTTTTTCAGAACTGAAAAAGAATAACATACTGATAAGCATTCCGGTTACCATTGAGAGAGAATTGGAAGTAAATGAGATTGTCGGAAATTATATCACGGTGAATTACGATTATGCGTGGAATAAAGAACAGCGAATGAGCCAATATTTTCCTTGGCAGAAAGGTTCCACACCGTATTTGATCAACGACATTCTTGAAGCGGAAAGACCCCAAACGCCATACTCCCTCATTTTTCAGACAGATCCCGAAGAGCTTGGAGAAAGGAAAAAGATGTCGGTTTCCCCCGGAGAAACAGTAAGGTTGGAGGCGGAGAGTTTTGCCGGATATGAGTTTGCCAGTTGGCTTATTGATTGGGGCATATATTGTAATTTTGAGGATAACAGACAATTGGAATTGGAAATGGAAAAGGACGCAACAGTTACAGCGGTGTATGAAAAGGCGTTGCCAATACAAGAACCTGAAAAACCTCGCCATAGTGTAACTGGGGTGTTATTGACCCCTTTGTGGAGTGTTTACAGCCTTGCCTCGAAGGAAACCGTTTTCCGTCTTGAGGGCGAATCAACGGTGTTGGAATACCGTGCCGGAAACAATATGGGGGCTATGCCGATAAATTTTTATTTTTACGATGTTCCGGAAGGAAGATATACCCTTAATCTTTACTGGGGTGGAGATATCGTGGCAACAAAAGTGCTGGATGTTTATCGTGACATAACGGTGATACCTTAGGTGCTGCTGAAAAACGAAAAATCCCCCCTTTGTCTTAACCGTGAAGTTTTGTCTTTGAAACTTCTAAGGAGTGTCTCCCAACTCCAGCTCTAAGGGAGGAATTTTGGAGTTATTCAGCAGGCCCTATTTAAACCTTATTACTGAGGATACTCATTTTATAAATTGCCCCTCTCCGTTTAAGCGGAGAGGGGCTAAAGAGAATGTGAGTCAAGTTATGTGCTTATGATCAGGTGCTTAAAGTCATTGTTGCATTGTTTTAGAGCAACTCCTACTGTTCATTGAGTTGCATTAAAACGTCCTTTGCCATTTGATTTCCCATTGCGGCACTTGTTTCAAAATCCTGTACAGCCTGTTCCTTTTTCCCCGAATAATAATAGGATAACCCTCTGACAAAAAGTGATTGGTGGTTTTGAGGGTTGTAATGAATGGATTGAGTTAGTGATTCAACAGCCATTTCGTATTGTTTTGATTGATAATAATTAACACCAAGTTGATAGTATGTATAATCATCCGCATAGCCTTGTCTTTCAATGAGTTTTTCATAATTGTTGATCGCACTCTGATAGTCTCCGAGGTTTGAAAATATCTCAGCCAAATAACGGTACACACTATTATCGGAATAGCCTTTTTCAATGGAAATCGTCAAATCCTCTTTTGCCTTTTCCAGATCTCCGAGATTCAAATAGCAGAGACCTCTCATGTAAAAAATGCTTGCTGTGTTTTCTCCATTTTTCTCTTTTATTTGTATCAGCGTTGAAAGATCAGTGGCAGCATCCCTGTAGTTACCTTGATTGAAGTAAATCGTCGACTTTAAATCATAAAGTTCAGTGTTTTCTGGACTGATTCTTAAGGCACTTTGGATTTCTGATAGAGCCGATTCAAAATCTTTCAAGCTACAATAGATGGCAATTTTTTTATGATAGGCAAGGTAAGAACTCGGGTTGAGTTCGATGGCTTTGGAATAACTGTCTAATGCCTCCCGGATCAGATTCTGTTCTGAGTAAGCTTGTCCGAGATTCATATAAAGACTGTAATCGCCGAGTTCCTGTTCGATGCAGTAGAGGTATTTTTCAATGGCTTTTGAATAGTCTTCCAGTTGCATATAAACTTTTGCCAGTGATCGCTGCGTAGCCGGACTTTCTTCGATGTAGTCGAGTGCGTTGATGAATGCTTGTCTTGAGCGTTCATAATCGCCTAATTCAAAATAGATAGATCCTGCATTTGAATAGTTGGTATGCAATGTATTGTTGAGTTGTTCAATGAGTTTTTCAGCCAATTCAATATAGATTTCTTCGCTCAGCAAATCACGCAGTTCTTGACCTTGTTCTCTTAGCAAGTTGATCATGACGATGCTGAAATTTAAATCATCCAGGCTCATTGTTTTAAGCTTTTCCGGATGTTGCAGGTAATCGTTGTATTTTGACAATTTCTCTATGTTTTGTTCAATGGCGGTTTCGTAATCTTCACTGGCCAATCTTAAGTCTCCTGAATAATAATAGAGAAGACCTCTTTGGCTATAGGCTGACGCAAAATCCGGTTTTAAGGTGATGGCATGATAATAGTCATTTAAAGCCATTTGCAGAGCTTGTTCGTCTCCCATTTGATAATACTCGGAATAAACACCAGCCCTGTTGAAGAAGGTTGTTGCCTTTTTGGGGTCTATATTGATTGATTTGGTGTAATTATCGAAGGCTTTGTTCAAATCTCCCAAATCTGAATAAGAAACACCGAGGTTGTTCAGTAAAGACGGATTGTCGGGTTCATAGTGGAGGGCGATGAGGTAATCGTCAACAGCTTTTGAATGCGATCCCTGCTCGGAATATACCAGTCCCCTCAGTTGGTAATAGTAAGGGGTTTCTGGATATCTTGCGATTCTTTCGTTTAGGATTTGAATCACTTCGTCGTATTTTTCTTCCAGTAGTTTTTTGTATAAGTTGGAATCATCCGGTTTTGGTTCTTTGTTTTCTTCAACTGTGTCGGAAAGGATTTTGAAAAAGATGTCCTGAATGACTTGAGCATCGCTGAGGATCTGATTGTGAGCAAGATTAGCGTATACACTGCTTGAGACTTGTTCGGAACGGCTGCTGAATTGCTGACTGGATAAGGGGACAACCCCGTCGTTCTTTGTACCTTTTCCGCCTTTTCGGAGCAATTCGTTCTGTAACAAATAATTGGAAACTCGTAAGTCTATATCTTCTTCGTTGCTTTTGGAAAGGGGTTCAAAATCTATAAACGAACAAACAGCCAAAATTTTATCAGCAAATCTTTCATTGGTGTTCAATTCAGCAGCCTCCGGGGGCACTTTGAAGATATGGGTTAAATCATCTCCGAAAAGGGCTTTCGATAGAACCAAGTTGTACGATGAATCGGTCATTCCTAAAGATCTGTAGGCCGGGTAAGGTGTGGTTAGCCCCCCCAGGAATGGAATAGAGAGTTCTCCGGTCAGTAAGGGCAACATGGTGGGGAACAACTGAATCAATTTGGGAATGAACTCCTGTTGAAATTGCAGAGTTTGTTCCATATCATATATCTTAAAATCAATAATCCCTGAAAGCATATCCATGAGTAGATGAGGCGTATCGAAGTTCTCTGAATAGAAAAAGGGATTTTTTTCAAGGTAGAGCTGTTCAACAATATCGTAGAGGTTTCCCATGGGAGAGCCTTCGTGAGGGGTGTTTACCGTGATGAGTCTGGTGATATGATCACCGTAAAAGTCCCCCTTTGACGTCCGGGTGTTCATAAAATAACGACTGACCATTCCCCCCATGCTGTGGGCAATGATAAAGATGTGATCATATCTTTCCAGTAGCCCTTCAGCTTCAACGTATTCAGACAGGATTCGAGCAAATTCTGAGGGTTTGGAGAAAACACCGTCATAGGTGTAGGCGTAAATGTCGTAAGTTTCATCCAGTTTGTTACGGTTCATGAAATGGATGAATGCATCCCAGGTTGAGAGGCGTACCCTCTCTTTTTCCCTTTTATCAAGTGGAGTACCGTCTTCTGTCAAAAAGGCGTCTTTTTTAAAGGGCTGCCAGCCGTGTATCATCAAAATCATATGTTTGTTTTGAGCGTTTCGCTGTACTGCTAATATATCGGAAAACCCGAGTTGTTGTTTCGAGTAAGTTGGATAATTTGCGCTTTCATCCAACACCGCTGACACTTCTTGGACATCCAGGGCAATGTATCGGATGGCATCGATGTACAGGGGAGGGAAGATCATGACGAAACGGTTTCCGTTGATTTCAGTGACCGGCAGGAGTTTGCTCGTTTCATATACCGTTTTTCCCCCAGCGTTTTTAAACAATATTCGTGTGTTTGCCAAAACGATGTCGGTATCTACGGGTAAATGCCTGAAGAAGGGGTGAAGATAACTTTTCAGTTTGTTGTCGGGAAGTGCTTTAAATGCGTAATCTTGGAGTTTGTATGTCTGATCGAGATAAAAAGCCAGTTCCTTTTTGTTCAGCAGAATCAGCGAATCAAGATCGATTTCTTCTTCAAATACATTCTTTATGAATTTCCCAGTTCTCTTCAATATGTCCAGTCCCTGGGGTTTATCGTATTCCTGAATCAGAAGGGAGGTATCGTTGTCCAAAAAGCGATAAACGGTCAGAAGAAAAACCAGACTGTCAGCATATTCGTATGTGAACTCACCCGAAAATTGCTGCTTTTGAAGCAGTTCTTGCATGGTCTCCAGTAGGATCAACTGCATGCTTAAATTACTGGCAATTTTTAATCCCGTTATCTGTGCATGTCGTGTGTCTGTTTTGACAACGCTTGATAAAAGGGATAACAGAGATGCTTTTCCTTCTTTTAAAGCATTTTTTGCAGTGGATGTCAAAAAACCGTCCTTGCCGATGTACTTTATGGATTCTTTCATCCAAGAAGGACCGAATGCGAAGTTCAACTCTCTGAGAATGTAATAGCTTGATATGACTTTCATCAGATCTTTGGACCTTCCGATATTGTCTTGTAAATCCGATGCAAAATCCAAAACGGCTTTGGCACCCTCCAGCGGATATTCATCGTATAAAGTTTGAAAATCGCCTTCGGTTATCAGTTCGTCGATCTTTTCATCGACATTTTCAAGAGATTGGGCCAAAGTAGCGTATTTGTTTGTATGAGCTGCCCATGAAGCCAACCCGAATGTTTCCAAGGGGATGTTGGAACCTCCCGTCAACATGGTCCTGAACGCAAAACCCAGTGTTTCCTGAATGGTGTCAAGAGTACTCAGCTGTTCGTTGGCCTTAAGAACGTAATCTTTCATATACTCAAAATTTTCTTTTGATATATCAATAAGACGTTGAAGCCTTATCCGATGGTTTAAAAAACCACCATCGTATTGCAGATCTTCATCAATGGTATATTGAAGTTCAGCAAGAATGACCGGTCTCAAGTACTCGAATATGGTTTCCTTTAGTTGCATGCTTTCAACTGGGATTTTTTCGATACCCTGGGATACCAAAACGGTCATTCGGGGATTTTCCAGCACACTCGCCAGAGCGGTTTCTTCAACCGTCGAATCAATCAAATTGATACTGACGGGGTTTTCTATACCGATGTAGAAGGTCAGATCGTCAGTTGTGAGCTGGTAAATCAAAGAGGGTTTTGTCGGAAAATCGGGTATCGACGACTCATGGGCAAATGTGAGATTTTTAATGAGAATATCCCCGGAAAACCCCTGGATTGTGAAACATAAAATAAATACAACGATCACGATGCTGATCGGGCAGATTTTTTTAAGTGTCTGTTTTATCATCCTGTTTCCCACCTTTCAATTTTTTATGCCATAAAGTTAAAAACTATCCGTTTTGTCTCAGTCATTCCGAGAGATAAATCCCTGGAAACTGAATCGTTCCCAGGTGTATTTGAGAATGTGTTTTCATCTGAAGCAATAATTCATTTGCGATTTTTTCCCAATCCAGTGTTTCGTTCGTTTCCATCGATCGTAACAGACAATGTGTGAACAGACCGTGACCGAGGCTTTTAATCTCGGCGCTTTTCCCCCACTGTTTGCTGGAGGTGATCACGTTGATATGGTTCTGTCGTGTTTGGTTGTGGAGGTTTTTTTGC
>Ga0116164_10002647_pt1 | contig 12672 bp, 12 predicted proteins | sample AD_UKC109_MetaG_FD_89888 | JGI IMG/M metagenome (GOLD analysis project Ga0116164, IMG submission 89888) | Active sludge microbial communities of municipal wastewater-treating anaerobic digesters from Hong Kong - AD_UKC109_MetaG | ecosystem: Engineered > Bioreactor > Anaerobic > Digestate... | reverse complement strand
TCGATCAAATCGCTTTCCAGCAGTTCCTCCAGCGTGGCAAAGGCCATAATATTGTGTTTTTCGGCAAACGCCTCTGCTCCCGGCGCATACTGGTCGTAGCATGCGCAAAGCTCCGCGTCTTCGATCTGCGCAATTGCCGCGGCGTGGAAATTTGCGATCATGCCGCAGCCGATAATTCCAAATCGAACTTTCAACATCTTCTACTCCTGCCAATGATAGCGGTCCCTTAGAATGTTCAGATACATTTTCGTCGCTTCTTCTCCGCCTTCCGAAAAAGAATCTCCCTGCGGCCGGACGAGCAGATCGTCGTCCATCTGCCGGCTGCGCACGCGATAGTGCGTTTCGACGCTGACATAACCATCGTAGCGGTCGTCCCGAAGGCGGTTCAAGAGCCCCTGATAGTCAACGCTGCCTTCGCCGATCAGCGCGGGTTCAAATATTGCGCCGCACTGCGAACGCCGGATGTCTTTGAGGTGTACATGCCGGATCCATTTGCCAAGCCGCTCATATCCGTCCGGATACGGTGGCGGCGCGGAAGGATCGGCGATTTCATTTCCGGCGTCATAAAGCGCCGCCACGCAGGGCTCGTTCAGCGCTTCGAGGAACCGGTCGAGCCGTTCTATATTGTCCGTGTTGACGCTCGGTTCCGACTCTATGACGATCGTCACGCCTTCCGCCTTTGCGGTGCGCACGACCGGATCGAATCGTTTCAGGATGTCGGGCAGCACCTGCTCAAAACGCTTCTCGTTCCAGAAGGTAAAGCCGCGGACAAGGCTCGTTCCGAGCGCGTGCGCCATGTCCACGCACCGCTTAAAGCCGTCGAGGTGGGCGCGGTACTCTTCCTCGTTATACAGGCCGCATTTAAACAGCGGCGCCCCGATGGCGCAGACGGGCAAGCCGGCTTCTTCAGATATTTGCCGAATCGACGCAACGTCGTCCCCGTTCATTTCAAATGGATTTTTATTCCGGACGGAGCGGATTTCAAGCGCGTCGAGCCCGTATTGCTTCGCAATGCGCACGGCGTGATTCAGGTCCTGTGAAATCTCGTCGGTTATGACGGCGGTATGATACATGGCGTTGTCCTTTCGTCCTTCCTGTCGTTTTGAAAAGCCGCAGCCGGGCTACGCATCGAACGCCTGCAGGATAAACGCGGATATCCGGTCGATCCCGGCGGCCAGAAGCGCTTCGCCCTTTTCGGCGGACGCGCCCGATGTGTCGCCCCATGCACCGCTTTCGCAGTACTCCCGAAAGGTCCCGAAGGTCTGAAACGGCGTGCCGTTCCAGCGGATCGTATCCGCCAGCTTCTTTTTGGGTTTTTCGCCGCATGCCAGTTCCATATGAACCGACGCGGGATCGATGGCAAGCGCGACGCTTGTGATCATCTCGCCGCCGTGGCCTTTGCCTTCCTGCCGGTCCGACAAGATGCCGTCCGCATTCTTGCCGACCGTCTGCCACCAGTCCGCAAGCGCGCATTCCCATCCTTCCGCCTTCAGCCGTCTGCAGGCGGCTGCGGCTACGGGCCTGTTTAGTGAGTGAAACGTCAGAAACACAATCCGACCAAATCCGCTCGTTCGCAAAAGCGAACGCGCGGCAAAATAGCAATAGTCCTCAAGCGTATGCGGCGGGATATGGACGGTTCCGTCCATTTCCGCAAAGTCGAGCGTATCCCCGAACGGTATCGGCGGTGCGTATGGACAGCGGGCATTTTCCGCGATCCTCGGCGTCGCCGTTTGCGCAATCGTCAAATCCAGCCCGAGCGGGCCGTGCGTTCCCAATATTTCGACGGATGCCATGGGAAGCAGGATCGCCGCGGACTGCCGGCTCAAACCAGTCAGCTCCGCCGCGGTCATGTGCTGGATGCTCCAGTTCTCCCTCATGCCCCGCCTCTTTGCTGAATCGAAACCGGTTTGCCCGTCCGCGCGGATTCCGTAATCGCCAATGCGACGTCCATGGATTTGCAAGCATCCGTAACGGTGCTCCGTATAGGCGTATCGTTGAGGATGCCGTCGATAAATTCATCGATCTCTTCACGAAACGGATGGTGATCGACAGAGCCGGTGTTCGGCTCGACCATCGGCAGGCGGACCCAGTCCGTCTGCTTCGGAAACAGCTTGTCGGAATAGATTTTGTCGTTCCTGATCGCGCCGTCTGTCCCCAGAAGGTCGATATTAAACTGATATGGAAATGCGAGCCCGTCCAGCGACGCGGATATTTTGCCGACGCTTCCGTTTGCAAATTTCGCCGACGCTACGAGCGTGGTATCATAGTCGAAGTCTTCGCGCGCGCGGCAGGCGTAGGCGGACACTTCCGTAATTTCTCCGTTCAGATATCGCGCGATATCCGCCGCATGGCATCCCCCGGTAATCATTGCGCCGCCGGCAAGCGCCTGTTTCCGAATCCAGGAATAGCTGGCAAACGTCGGTTTGATCCCATGCCAATAGTCCGCCTGTGCATAATAAACCTTGCCGATGGCATCTCCGTCGATCAGGCCTTTCAGCGCGGCGGTCAGCGGAATCCAGCGGGTCAAAAAGCTTACGACCGTCTTTTTATCCGACCTGACCGCAGTATGATAGAGCGCGTCGACCTCTTCCTCCGTTATGCCCGCCGGTTTTTCAAGCAGGAGATGCTTCCCGGCCTGTAGAGCGGCGATGCTTTCCGGCGCGTGCAGATAGTTCGGCATGCATTCGGAAACGATATCAACGTCCGCGGAGAGCAGCATCTCTTCATAGTGCCGGTACACGGTTGCATCCGGTGCATAACGCGCCGCAAATTGCTTTGCGTGTTCGTAATCCCTGCCGCAAACGGCGGCGATATACGTATGCTCGTTGCGCGAATAAGCCGCGGCGTGCTGAACGGCGACCTGTCCGGTCCCTCTCAGGCCTACACCCAGTTTTTTGTTTTTGCTCTGCATCTCACATAACCTCAAGCATGCCGTAGATATCCAGCGCATAACGGTTGAATTCAGGCAGCAGCTTCTGCTCGAGGGACCTTGGCCGCGGCAGTTCGATCGAAATGTTGCCGACCATGCGCGAAGGCCGCGCCGAAAGAACGACGACACGGTCCGAAAGGAAGACCGCTTCGCTGATTTCATGCGTTACGAACAGCACCGTTTTCTGTGCCTCGGACCAGATGCGAAGAAGCTCAAAGTTCATCTTTTCGCGCGTAATCGCGTCCAGCGCGCCGAACGGCTCGTCCATCAGGATCAGCTTCGGCTCATGGATCAACGCACGCGCAATGGAAACGCGCTGTTGCATGCCGCCGGAAAGCTCGTTTGGATAGCAGCGTTCAAATCCCTTCAGCCCGACCAGCTCAAGCAGCTCCATCGCCCGCGGCGTGTATTTTTTGCGGTCCAGCTTCAAAATCTCTATCGGCAGCAGCACGTTGTCGATCACGCGGCGCCAATCCAGCAGCAGCGATTTCTGAAACACGAATCCGACTTCCTTACGGGGATTGAACTGTTCCTTGTCAACCAGAATCTCGCCGGAAGTCTGCGGCATTAATCCCGCGATGATACGCATCAGCGTCGTTTTGCCGCAGCCCGACGGCCCAACGATGCTGACGAATTCGCGGACACCCACGTCAAACGAAACATCGCCGAGCGCTTCGAGTTCTCCGTCGCGCGTCGTATAGACCTTGCGCAGATCCCTGATCGATAACAGTGCTTTCTTTTCTTCCATGATTCAAACTCTTTCTTCAGAACTTGTGCGATTTCCCGGCGCACACTCCGAGGTGCGCCGGGAAATCGTTTGTTACAGGCAGCGGGTTTTTATTCCATTGTGAAGTCGGTATACGGTGTCTTCGGCAGGAAGCTGTCGTTGTAGATTTCGTCCACGCCAAAGTTCAGCTCCGTCTGATACGTGTTGACAAGGTCCCAGGTCTCCTGCATCTTCGCAGGATCGATGTAGCCGATGCCGTTCTCTTTGTAGTTCTCCGTCTTGAGGAAATTGAACTCGATATACAGCGACTTGAGCAGGTCGTCCTTGTTGATCGACTGATACTTGGAGAGGATGTCAATCGCCTCTTCCGGATTGTTCAGCGTATATTCCCATGCACGGTACGTTACGTCGAGGAACGTGCTGAGCATCTCAGGATCACTTTCAATCGTCGCATCGTTCGTGATGTAGGAATGCGCATAGCAATTGAAGCCGTAATCCGACCAGAGGAAATAGCTGAATCCGCCTTCCGGAATCGCGCTCTCAAAGTTCGGCAGACCGGTGAGCAGCTCGAAAACGACGTCGGCGTTGTGCGAAGCAAGCGCGGAAACCTTCGCCGTCGATTCGATGTTTACAAATTCTACGCTGTCGGGGTCAACACCGATCAGCGCGGCGAACGCGGGCCACATGACCTTGTGTCCGTCGGTTTCAGGGACAGCCACCGTCTTGCCGACGATATCCTGCGGGCAGGTGATCCCGCTGTCATCCCAGAAGAACATGGCGTTCGGATGTTTGTCGAAAATGATACCGATGATCTTGGCTTGCGCTCCCTGATTGCGATACTGGAATACGACGGGCGCGTCTGCGATCGCGATGTCCGCCGTGCCCGCGTCGATCGCCGTCACGGAATAGCCAGAGCCCTGGCCGATGATGATGTTGACGTCCAGACCGGCTTCCTCATACCAGCCCTTGTCGAGTGCAACATAATACGGGCTGTGGTCGGCTGCGATGGTCCAGTTCAAAAGAAAGTCCACGTGTGTTAGTTCTTTCTCGGCGGGTTCTTCCGCGGCGGCTTCCGTTGTTTCGGCATCCGCTGTGGTTGCGCTCTGATCTTCCGTTGCAACGGCTGTCGTGTCGGCTTCTTTGGTGGTGGTGCACGCGGCGAAACTCAGCATCATTGCCACGGCAAGAATAACGGCTAGCAGTTTCTTCATTTTTTTCTCCTCCTGTTTTTTTTGTTTCTATCTGTTCATGCCCATATGGCATAACGGCCCAACATTTCGCGTTTGCGTCACGCATCCACGCGGTCTTTCAAAAAGCTCCACGGCATCAAAAGTCGTTCCAGCAGATTGATAGCCAGGTACATTCCCCAGCCGAGCATGCTCATCATGATCAACGAGGCGAACATGGGCGGCGTATCCATCGTCGACTGTGCGTTGACGATGACATATCCAAGTCCGACGTCCGAAGCGATCAGTTCGCCGACGATCACGCCCATGATGCATAGCGTGCTGCTGATCTTCAGTCCGGCAAAGATATACGGCATCGCGCCGGGTATCTGTATTTTAAACAGTATCTGCCAGCGGTTGGCGTGCAGATAATTCACGAGATCCAGCAACTGTTTGTCCTGCGCGTTCAGTCCTGTGATCGTGTCGAGCAGCATTGGAAAGAAGCTGACCAGAAACGCGATGATGATGTTCGTCTTCAGTCCGTATCCGATCCAGATCAAAAGTATCGGCGCAATGGCGATGACCGGCAGGGAATTTATGAAAATAAACGCGGGCATTAAGACGTTTTGAATCGCTTTCGACCATGAAATCAACACGGCGAGGAAAATTGCGCCGGCCGCCGTTATGGCGAAACTGATTACGAATTCCTTGAGCGTCGCGCTGATATTGACGATCCAGTGGTAGTCTGCATCGGGCTGCGGCCAGAATAGATGATAGATCGCACTCGACGGCGTGCAAAGAAACGCTTCTTTGATGTGCAAAACGCGCACCAGCAACTCCCATATGAGCAGGAATAAAAGGATCGACACCACGTTCTGCATCGCCTTGAACAGTTTGGACCCTTTCCTTCCGGGAAGACGGTTCGATCGTTTCTTCATCGTCACTCCTCCTCCGCCTCTCTGTTCATCCAAGGCATGCAAAGCTTCTCGGCCTTGGAAATCAGCCAGAACAGCAGCAGTCCCATGATCGAAAGGAGCACCAGACACGCAAACATCGTTGCCATATCGATATTCGCCTGCGCCGAACGCAGCAACCGTCCAAGTCCCTTTTTCGAAGCGATGAACTCGCCGACAATCGATCCGACGACGCACATCGTCGCGCTGATCTTAACGCCCGCAAACAGATGCGGGAGCGCATTCGGAATGCGGATTTTCGTAAACGTCTGCCATTTGCTCGCATTGAGGTAGTGGACAAGGTCCAGAAGGTTTTCGTCCACGTCGATCAGGCCCGTGACCGTATTGAGCAGCACCGGGAAAAACGCGATCAGGACCGCGACAAAGATCTTCGACTGAATGCCGTAGCCGAACCAGAGCAGAAACAGCGGCGCAAGCGCAATTTTGGGAATGGAGTTCAGCACGACGATTACCGGCATGAGAAGTTTGTTCAGCGGTTTCGACCAGGCGATCAGCAGCGCAAGCGCGACGCCGAGCACAAGCGTGACGGTAAAGCTGGCAAGAATTTCCCCGCCCGTCACGGCAATTTGCGTCCACCATTGATTTTTTGCCGCAAGCGTGGGATCGAACAGGCTGCGAAGGACCTGCACGGGCGACGGCAGAACGTATTTCTTGATTTTAAAACCGACTACGACCGCCTGCCAGATTCCCAGGAACGCCGTTATACCAAGCAGCTTGATCCCATATTTTTTCGCAAGCCTCAAAAACTTCCTTTTCATCGGAACTCACCCCTTCGTGTCCGCCCGTCCGGGTTGCTCTATTTCGTCCAAACGATAGCCGAATCCCGTGTCCCCGAGCGAAGAAATATCGATCAATCCATGTCTGCGCCGATAGAGACCGGTGTGGACGCGCGCTTCCTCAGCCGAAGCGTCCGGGCAGAACTGCATGGAGTTGACTTCCACGCCCATGATCGTCCCGACGTTCGCCGCTAGCAGCACGTGCGGAATGATGGCAAGTTTGGGATTTGTCAGGTCCTGCACCATGATGGCCATGTCGTGTTTGCGCGCCCAGCAGAGAGACAGGATGGCGCCCGTAAGCGTTTTGCAGGTTTTGAGCGCAACGCCGGTCCACCCGAGCTTTAGCCCGCGCTCGACATAGTGCCAGTCGTGTGCGCTTTCGTCCATCAGCAAGAGCTTGATGGCGCTGACTGCGTGCACGTCGATCGGATAGCGGTCAAGCTCGTATGGAAAGGGCTGTTCCAGATAAAGGATCCGCTCGAAAATGTCCGGGCGCTCGTCTTCCAGACGTTCCAGTATGCCGCAAACATATGCCGGTTCCCTGACCGTGCAGTTGAAGTCCACCGTGATATTTTTAACATTCGTATCCAGCGCGATTTGGCCGACGTCGGCAATACGGGTATAATCCCACTCCGCGTCGTTCCCTGTCAACTTGATTTTTATGTTGAACAGGCCGTCTTCCTCAATCCAATCCCGCAGCAGGAGCGGATATCCGTCCTCCGGTTCGTCGCCTTGGAGGTCTTCCGGCCGGAGCGGGTCTTTCCCGCCGACCAGATGGCACGCGGCTATTTTCGCAGGCACCGCGTCGCGGGGAACAAAATAAGACTCAGGATATTCGCCGGCAAACGCTTCCTTTGAATCGCCGGTGTAATAATAGGACAGGTCGTGGTTCATGTATTTCTTATTGAACGTATCGAAAACCTTTACTTCATTTAAAATGCCGTATGCGTCGTACAGAGCGAGGTCAAACGCCGAGCAGCAAACAAGCGCCGCCAAATAAGGCATTCCCTCCTGCGAAGGATTTTTTTCGTTTGCGCGCGCGAGGCAGTCGTTCAGCGGCCCGTTGATAAAGCGGTGCCCGATCTCCATCGGGTGCCCGCTCGTCGGCTCCTGTTTCCATGCTTTCGCAAGGTCCCCGCAGAGCTGCTTCATGCGCACGACGCGCACGCTCTGCGGCAGCGGCGACGGCCAGCTCCACGCCGCGGCGAGAGGCGTTTCGCCGCAGCCGCAAGCAGACGTTCCATTTTGACCAGTAACCGTCATAAATACGCGCACCGTTTCCCCGTATATGGTGACTTCGTGCCCGAATTTCAGCGGGATTCGATTGGAATAGCTCTGAAAACCGATCTGAACGTCTGAAATTGTTACATCAAATTCATTCATGCCCTATTTGCTCCGGATACATTACATATTAATTGATTGATTTGGGAGTAAAACGATTATTTTGTACAGAAATCTTTCTTATTTTCCTAATCATACTCTGCTTAAGGGCAGTATGTCAACTACAAATCCATTATTTTGTTATTTTACTTTACAAATAAAACAATACGAAGAACGGCCGTCATCCCCGGGCGGAGGCGCAGACGTTCGCAAGCCGGCTAAATTGTGATTGTTATCATACGAAATTCGGTATATAGTATATATATGAAACAAAATGAACAAAAAAGTCTTGGACTTGTGCTGGAGTGCATCGAGCATGCCGGCTCGATTTCGCGCGCGGCAATCGCAAAGGAAACCGATCTGAGCCGCACGACCGTATCCAGCGCGGTCAGTCATCTGATCGATCTGCACCTGATCCAAGAGGACGATCAGGTGGTCGAAATGCAGACGCGCGGGCGACCCGGAATCCCGATTTCGCTGACGACGGACGAATGGTACGCCGCCGGCGCCACCTACATCGACCACGAGCTTCTCTTTATCATGACGAACCTCGTCGGCCAGGTTGTCGCGTCCTATGCAAAGCCCGTCTCGGACGGTTCCGCTGAGACCTATCTTTCCACGCTTGCGGAAGGATTCAGCGAATTCATCCCGCAGTGCCCGGGAAAGCTTCTTCCGCTGCTTGGCGTCGGTTCGCCGGGCATGATCGACTGCGGCTGCGTTCAAACCGCAAGCGACATGGGCTGGAGCAAGGTCGAAATTTCAGATTATCTCTGGCAGAAGCTGCACATGCCGTCCACCGTTATCAACCGTCACTGGGCAAGTTGCCTGAGCGAATATAACCTCAGCGCCTCCCCGGATATTCAAAGCCAGGTCTATGTCGGCATCAGCACGGGCATCTGCGCGTCCTTCATCGTTAACGGAAAGCTCTTTACGGGTTCGCACAACGGCGCGGGTGAAATCGGCCACACCGTGGTCAACCGCGACGGCCCGGTTTGCACCTGCGGCCGCAGGGGTTGCCTGCACGCGATATCCTCTGAAAACGCAATCATCAAGCAGGTCCGCGATTACTATCTGGAGCAGCTTGGCCCGGCTTGTAAGGACGACGAACTTTGGAACATCATCCGTTCCGGGCAGGAGTTGTATTTCGACTCCATCTGCCGCGCCGCGGAGCACGACAACCCGGTCGCCGTGCGTCAGCTGCGGACCGCTTCGCTGTATCTCGGTCTTTCCATCGGCAATCTGATCAGCATGTTCAATCCGCAGCTGGTCGTTCTCGGCGGGTCGCTGATCGACCACGGCGGACAATTCCTGACCGATATGATCATCGACAGCGTAAAGGAGCACGCCAGCACCGACGCGCTCCTTTCGGTCAAGATCAAGCCATGGTCCCTCGGGCGGTATTCCGCCGCAATCGGCGCCGCGCACCTTGTGCTGCAAAGTAAGCTCGCCATACTCACAAAGCAGTCGGTTTAATTTCGCTCCGCCGAAAAGTGCCGGTTTGGAACCGCTATTCAGCGCGCGTGTTTCAATTCAGGCCTTCCCGGTGCACAAAGCGCCCGTTTACCAGCACATCCCTGACGCGGACGTCGTCATCGAAAACGACAAGGTCCGCATCTTTTCCAATATCGATGCTGCCTTTATGTCCGTCCAGTCCGAAAATGTGCAGCGGCGTCAGCGTCATCATCTTTACTGCGTCAGCAAGAGGAATGCCGGCAAGATGCCAGGCCGTCCGAAGCAGCCGGTCGGCGGTCGCAATGCTGCCCGCAAACGCCTGTCTGTCGAGCATTTTTGCCACGCCGTCTTCAATGATCACCTGCCGTCCGTTTTCCATACTTCCGCTTACGATCGTCTTGGCGTCCAGTCCGGTGCAGCGCAGCGAATCCGTGATCAGGCACGTTTTATCGACGCCCTTCAGGCGGTAGACCATCCGCAGCAGCTCCGGCGGAATATGGCATCCGTCCGCAATCACTTCGGTCGTCAGCTCTTCAATTGCGTAGGTGCTCTCCACCACGCCGAGATGCCGGAATCCGTTTTTCCGCACGATGGAGGACATGCCGGAGTACAGATGCGTCACATGCGTATAGCCGTGACGATAGCCTTCCAGCACCTCGCTGTACTCCGCATCGCTGTGCGCGATGCTCGGCAGGATGTTGTGTTCACGCAGACAGTCGCCCATCTCAAGCGCGCCGTCCAGCTCAACAGCGACGCTCCAGCGAGCGATGTCCCCGTTTGCATAGTCGATGATCGCGCGGTATTCCGCCGGATCGGGATTTTTGATATAGCGCGGGTCCTGTGCGCCGCATTGCTTCAGGCTGAAATACGGCCCCTCAAAATGAAGCCCGGGCAAATTCACTCTTCCTTCGAGTATGCGCTTTGCCGACCGGAAACCGTCGATCGCGGCATACAGTTCGTCGAACTTTGCGGACAGCGTGGTCGGGAAAATCGTCGTCGTCCCATGGGCAAGATGCGTTTCACACGCCGTGACGAACGCTTCCGCCGTCCCGTCCATAAAATCCGCTCCGCCGGCTCCGTGCGTATGGAGGTCGACGAATCCCGGCGCGACATAGCAACCGCCGAGGTCGAAGCGCTCGGCGGCGTCCGGTGCACCTTCTCCGCCCGCATAGATCCCTGCGATCGTCCCGCCGTCGATCAGCAGGTCGCCCGAAATCACGTCGTTTGGTGTGACCAGCCGTGCATGTTTCAACAGCATTGTGCTTCCTTCATTCCTCGTTTTCGATTTTTGCATGGTATCCTCCGTCGCCGATCGCCTGTTCCAGCAGTGAAAAGCAGTCCTGGTCGACATATACGCTTGCGTCCTTTTTCGTCCGCAGGATTGTCGCCGGAAAATCCGACGAAACCGCGTCCAGCGCGGCGTGCTTCAGCGCCACCGCTTTGTTTCTTGTCGGGACGATGCAAAATACCTTTTCCGCCGACATCAGCGTCGGAATCGTCAACGTCAGCGCGTATTGCGGCACCAAAGCGATCTCCGGAAAGCACCCGTCGTGTACCTGCTGCATCCTGCAGACGTCGTCCAGCTGCGCGACCTTCATGACCGCCGGGTCCTTAAAATCCGCAACGCCCGGGTCGTTGAAGGCGATATGGCCGTTTTCGCCGATCCCCATAAACACGATATCGATCGGTTCTTCCATGACCTCGGAGCCGTATCTCGCAATCTCCGCCTGCGGTTCGTTCGTTCCGTCCATAAAATGGACGCCCATCAGGTTCCTTCTTTCAAAATACTGTTTCAGATAGGCCCGAAACGTCCTTGGGTCGTCCTTTCGCAGACCGATGTATTCGTCCATATGAAACGCCTCGATCCGTGAAAAGTCGATCCGTTCGTCCGCAAAAAGCCGGCCAAGAAAATCATTCTGCGACGGGGCCGCGGCAAACACGCAGCGAAGGTACGCTTTCCGCTTTAACGCGTCCGCTATATACGCAGCCGCCTCTTTCTCGGCGATCGTCCCCATCTCCCCGCGCGTCGGCGCAACCGTCAGCGTCATTTCGTCAAACACGTATTTTTCCATGTCCCTCGCCCTCCTCGTTATCGCGCGCCGCACAGCGGCCGCCTGCTTATCGTTCAGCGCTCTCTGAATGCGTCGTTTTCCTCATTTTATTACACGGGGGCATTAATGTAAAGTCGGTTTACAAAATTGCCGATATCCGGAAAATGCATTCGGGATACAAGACACAACATGAACAACGCATAAGCGAAAGCATTTGGGAGGATCAAGATTACCCGCGCAAATCCTTATGGAAACGATCGGGCAGCGATATTTCCTTAAAGCTGAACGAGATGGGAAAAAAAGCACGAACGGAAAAAGTCCCTTTGATCGGGGCTCATTGCTTTTTATGAAGCTGCACGGCCTTTCACTCACGCCGCAACATGTCGTTTTATCCTTTTAATACGTTATCTTTGCACCCTACCGCTCCCGCTGCCTTTCATCAGGGACACGACGTCGTCTGCGCCGACGCGATGGAAGTCGCCCGGAACCGAGTGCTTCAGGCAGGAAGCGGCCGTGGCGAAGTCGAGCGCATCCTGAGCATCGCAATAGTGATTCAGCCCATAGATCAGCCCGGCGGCGCCTTTACGGACATGGGCGTCCGCAAGTTCGCAACGATCGAATATATTCTGAACGCCCGGTGCGAAGAGGTGACGGCGGCCCTGTCCAAGCAGTTGACAGGTGTTTCGAGGCGGAGGACAACGCGATTGCCACGGCGCGCGGCCCAGCTGGGCCGCAATCCATCGGATACTTCCTCCTTGTGCGGTTAAAACCAGTATCTTTTCTCGCTCTGCTATGCTAAGATGCTGATAAGGGCTGCACATAAGGGGAATCCTCCTGTCTTGGCTGTTTCGTCACTCCAAGTATACAGGATTTTCCGTGTGTCGCCCCTTTTGTGTTGAACTTGCATTGTAAACCTAGGAAAAGAACCGCCTATTTTATTGCTGCTTGCAGGATATCCCGCCGCACGTCAACGCACGGAAAATCGCCGAAATACTTCCCCGTTCCCATAATACCGGTCCCGGCCGGTGCAGAAGAAAACGAATCCGGCGCATTGTGTACTCTGGTTTACCGCATCCGCTTTTTTTGCCGGAGATGCACGGCTTGCGCTTTATGCGTTCAGCGGCTTTTCGTAGATGCGGTAGGTCTTGCAGTGCTGCATGCCGAGGCGCTCCAGCGCGTTTTTGATATACGGGTTGTCTTCCAGAATATAGTTGGCT
>Ga0116164_10002646_pt1 | contig 12672 bp, 11 predicted proteins | sample AD_UKC109_MetaG_FD_89888 | JGI IMG/M metagenome (GOLD analysis project Ga0116164, IMG submission 89888) | Active sludge microbial communities of municipal wastewater-treating anaerobic digesters from Hong Kong - AD_UKC109_MetaG | ecosystem: Engineered > Bioreactor > Anaerobic > Digestate... | reverse complement strand
GGAAGTAACCGACGAAGTTTTTGAAAGCGACCGTTCCGTCGTGTTCGACCAGGCGGAAAACCGCATGCATACGATCAAGGCGGTCATTTACGCGACCCTCGGCTGATCGGAAGAAAACGGGAAGGGCATTCCATTCAGAATAATCGCTGCGGAAAATAGAACGATTCATAAAAAAAGCATTGCGGAAAGCAAAGGTGACTTGAACTTGAGAAAAATAAAGGTTGCGCTGTGGGGCTTCGGCGCAATGGGAAGCGGAATCGCACGGGTATTGCTTCGCAAAGAGGGCGTGGAGATCACCGGCGTGTGCGATCTGCATCCAAACCGCGTCGGGAAGAGCATCTTCGAATTGCTTGGCGCCGAACGAGGCGACTGCGTGGACGTAATCGTAACGGACGACATCGACCGGGCGCTGCCCGAAAAGGGCGCGGACGTCTGCATCGTCGCGACGGACTCGTTCACGCGGGACGTGTATCCTAAATTGATTCGCGTGCTTGAAAAAGACGTCAACGTGATCAGTACGGCCGAGGAGATGAGCTTTCCCGCGGCGAAAGAGCCGGAACTCGCTGAGAAGATCGACCGCGCCGCAAAAGCGCACGGCGTATCGGCGCTCGGCACCGGCATCAACCCGGGGCTGATGATGGACCTGCTGGCCATCTGCATCACCGGCTGCATGACGGACGTTGAAACGGTCACGTGCAGGCGCGTCAACTCGCTCTCTCCGTTCGGACCGCTGGTCATGCGCGAGCAGGGCGTCGGCCTTTCGCCGGAGGAATTCGAGTGTGGCGTAAACGACGGCACGCTGGCCGGCCATGTCGGGTTCGCCGAGAGCGTCGGCATGATCGCAAAGGCGCTCGGCTGGAAGATCGACGATTTTTCCCAGCAGATGGAGCCGATTTTGACGGACGTCGACAGACGCTCGCCCTACGGTTTTGCTGCGAAGGGAAACGTCGCGGGCGTGAACATGACGGGGCAGGGAAGAAGAAGCGGCAAAGTGCTGATCGACATGGTGCATCCCCAGCAGATCGAGCCGGAGCTCGGCGGCACGCAGACGGGCGACTACATCACGCTGGAAGGCAGCCCGCGCGTCGACATGGCCATCCGGCCGGAGGTCGACGGCGGAATCGGCACCATCGCGATGTGCGTCAACATGATTCCGCACGTGATCAACGCGCGGCCGGGACTCAGGACGATGATCGACCTGCCCGTTCCGCACGCGATCATGGGTGACATGCGCGGGCAGATCGAAGACGGCGTTCTGGATTAAGCGATCCGTAAATTCACTGTTAAACGAAAAAAGAGGTGTTTTCCATGGCCAAAAAAGGCGACTGGGTCCGGATTCACAGCGTGGTGCTGCAAGTTGGCGAGCGCGCGGCGGCGGTGCCGGACGACACGAAGCGCGTCCCTCTGGAACTCTGGACAAAAGGGTATTTACAGCGGGATGCAAGCATCGGCGACGAAGTGAGCGTGATCACGCGCACCGGGCGGACCGAGCGCGGCACGCTGATCGACGACGCGCCGCACTACGAACACAGCTTTGGCGATTTCGTGCCGGAACTTCAGCGCGCGGGCGACGAAGCGTTTTCGTTCCTGTTCGGGGGTGAAGAATGATGCCGAAATTGAACAGCTATGAAGCGGTCATGGCGCGCAAGGGCGAGATCGTCAAGGCGGCGGTCGGCGTGGACTATTCGGAGTTCGAAAGCGGCTCCATCGCGTTCGACTATGAGCGAATGATGCGTTCGACGGGCTATTCGTTCAAGGATGTGATGGAAATCCAGCGCGGCTACGCAATCGGCAATACGCCGCTAGTCGAGCTGAAAAACATCACCGCGCTCGTGCGGAAGCTTGCAAAGGACGGTTTCGGCGCGCGCATCTTCATCAAGGACGAGGCCGCGAACCCGAGCGGGAGCTTTAAGGCGCGCCGCGCGGCGACGAGCATCCACCACGCAAAGCGCATGGGTTATCCCGGCGCGATCGCGGCGACCAGCGGCAACTACGGCGCGGCGGTCGCAAGCTGCTGCGCAAAAAGCGGGCTGAAGTGCATCGTCGTGCAGGAGTGCTACGATTCCCGCAAGGTCGGCCAGCCCGAGATCATCGAAAAAGCGCGCAAGTGCGAGGCGCTCGGCGCGGAGGTCGTCCAGCTGACAGTCGGGCCGGAGCTGTTTTATACGGTGCTGCGCATGCTCGAGGACACCGGCTATTTCAACGCGTCGCTCTACAGCGCGTTCGGCGTGATCGGCATCGAAACGCTCGGCTGGGAGGTCGCGCACCAGTGCTGGGAGCAGATCGGCAAGGACCCGGACATGGTCGTCTGCACAAACGCGGGCGGCGGGAACCTGACCGGGACCGCGCGCGGGCTGATTCGGGCGGGCGCAAAGACGCAGGTCGTCGCCGCGAGCGTCAATCTTAAGGGACTGCATATGGCGAGCGACACGCAGTTCAACAAAAAATCGTTTACGACCGGGCACACGGGGTTCGGCATGCCGTTTTCCACCTGGCCGGACCGGAGCGACGTGCCGCGCAGCGCGGCAAGGCCGCTAAGGTACATGGACCGCTATGTGACGGTCAGCCAGGGCGAGGTGTTTTACACGACGGAGCTGCTGGCACGGCTGGAAGGCATGGAGCGCGGGCCCGCGGGCAACACGTCGCTCGCGGCGGCGATCTCGCTTGCGCAGGAACTGCCACAGAGCGCGACGATCGTCGTGCAGGAGACGGAGTATACCGGCGCGGGCAAGCACGGCTGCGCACAGCTTTCGTTCGCGCGGCAAAACGGGATCAACGTCTCTCTCGGCGACCCGAAGGACGAGGTGCCCGGCGAGAGCATCGTCCTGCCTGCGCGTCCTTCGCTGCTGCACGCAACGGACGTCGATCTCGATCACATGCGGCGCTCGCTGATAAGTCACGCGGCGTCGACAATCGACCATGCGCCGACGGATGAAGACGTCGCGTTCCTTGCGGCGGAGACGAAGACGAACGAAACGTTCGTCCTCGGCGCGCTGAAGCAGAACTGACAAAATTTAACTTGGGATCGTTCGGGAGGCAAATATGATCAAACGCGAAGACGACTATCAGCAGAGGCGGAAACATCTCGCGAAATTTAGCGACGAGGAGTTGAAAAAACGGTTCTGGTCGCTGACGGAACAGCTTGTCGACCCGCTTCTTGAACTCGGCCGGGAGAACACAACGCCGTCGATCGAGCGGAGCGTGCTGTTAAGGATGGGCTTTTCCTCGCTGGAGGCAAAGGCGATCGTCGACGGCTGCATGGAGCGGAACCTGCTTGGCCACGGCGCGGGCAACGTCGTTTTCCGCTATGCGAAGCATAAAAATCTGGAAATCCGGCCGGCCGGGCTCGCGTTGCTTCAGCCGAACGCCATGGACGAAGCGGCGGGACTGTTCGGAGGTGCAAGATGAGCGACTATCGTTTGCCGCCGGACGAAAACATCGACGTTTCAAAGATTCTGGAAGATCTGGAACACTACCGCCCGAGACGCCGCGGCTGGACATGGCGCGAACCTGCGCCGGACCTGACCATAGGACCGTTTACCTATCACGATTGCAGCAAGCCGCTCAAGGACGGTGTACCGCTGCCGCCCGCGCACAATTTCGGGGACGTCGACCCGCAGCCGCTCCCCGTGATCACGACCGAGATCGCGAGCGGGCGCTTTGAGGACGATATCCGGCGTATGCGCATGGCAGCGCACCACGGCGCGGACCACATCATGGTCATCCGCACGTCGGGCCAGAGCCATTTCGACGGGCTGATCGAAGGCACGCCGCAGGGCGTCGGCGGGGTACCGATCTCGCGCAAACAGGTGCGCGCGCAGAGAAAAGCGCTCGATTTGATCGAGGACGAGGTCGGCCGGCCGATCAATTACCACAGCTATGTCAGCGGGGTCGCCGGGCCGGACATCGCGGTGATGTTCGCCGAGGAGGGCGTGAACGGCTGCCATCAGGATCCGCAGTACAACGTCATCTACCGCAACATCAACATGGTGCGCTCGTTCGTCGACGCGTGCGAGAGCAAAAAACTCATCGCCTGGGCGGGCATGGCGCAGATCGACGGCGCGCACAACGCAAACGCTACGGCACGCGACGCATGGAAGGTCATGCCGGAGCTGATGGTGCAGCACGCGATCAACGCGCTGTTTTCCTTTAAGGCCGGCGTGCCGAAGGAAAACATCTGTCTCTCCACCGTGCCGCCGACGGCGACGCCGGGACCGTGCGTCTATATGGATTTGCCGTATGCGGTCGCTTTGCGGCGGCTGTTTTCCGGCTATCGCATGCGCGCGCAGATGAACACGAAGTATATCGAATCCAGCACGCGCGAGGCGACCGTTACGCACGTGCTCAACATGCTTATCAGCAAGCTCACCAGCGCGGATATCCAGTCTACCATCACACCGGACGAGGGACGCAACGTCCCCTGGCACATCTACAACATCGAAGCCTGCGACACGGCGAAGCAGACGCTCGTCGGACTCGACGGGCTGATGGAGATGGTGGAGCTGAAAGATGCCGGCTATCTGGAGGACAAGGCGCGCGAGCTGACCGAGCGAGCGGTGCTCTTTCTGGAGGGCATGGCCGATCAGGGCGGCTACTTCGCGGCGGTCGAAAACGGCATGTTCGTCGACAGCGGGCTGTTTCCGGAACGAAACGGCGACGGCATTGCGCGCAAGGCCGACGGCGGCGTCGGCGCGGGCACGGTTATAAAACGTGAAAGCGATTATTTTGCGCCGGTGAGCGCACACTTTGGCTATAACAATGTTGCGCAGTACGGCGGCGATCCGGAAAATCCCGCCGCGCTGATCGGCGGATGCACGCTGGAGGTACCGGAGAAGATTCAGTATATCGACGAACTGGACGAAAGCGACAACGTCTATCTGCGCATGGAGCAGGTACAGGACTTCAAGCAGCCGCACGCAAAAAAGATCAAACCGGAGATGGAGTGGCTTGCCGACGGAACGGTTCTGCTGACGCTCTGTTTCCCGGCGGAGAAAACGATCGCCGAGGCCGCGGCGATCGAGTGCGCAAAGCGCATGGGCTTGAGCGAGATCGCGGTGATCTCGCGGGAGGTGCTCCACCGCGCGGAAGGGATGCGCATCGAGCTGAAAGGCAAGGTCGGGTTCGAAATAGATGTGGATTCACTTGTGATCCCGCCGGAACCCGACGTGATGAGCGACGAAGAGCTGCGCGCGGCGATTGCGGACAGGCCGATGCGCATCGTCTGCGGCACCATCGGGGAGGACGAGCACTCCGTCGGGCTTCGCGAGATCATCGACATCAAGCACGGCGGCATCGAGAAATACGGAATCGAGGTGCATTATCTCGGCACGTCCGTGCCGCCGGAGAAGCTCGTCGGCGCGGCGATCGAGCTTAATGCGGACGCGATGCTTGCGTCGGTCATCATTTCGCACGACGACATCCACTATAAAAACATCGCCCGCATCGACCGGATCGCGCGCGAGATGGGCGTGCGCGACAAGCTGATCTTCCTTGCCGGCGGCACGCAGATCGATAACGACGGCGCGAAAAAAGCGGGTGCGGATGCAGGATTTGGAAGAGGGACGCACGGAAACCATGTTGCGACTTTTTTGGTGAAAGAGCGCGACAGACGAGAGACTGTTTGATTTTTTTGAATCTATTTTTAGTAAATATATTCGGTGCGACGTTTTTGGCAAAAGAGCGCAACCGGCGCAAGGGAGAATAAAAATATGCATGTCGACGTACTGATCGCGGAAATCGGTTCGACCACCACACTCGTCAGCGCGTTTGACGGGCTGGATGGCGCGCCGCTTTTCCTAGGTCAGGGACAGGCGGAAACGAGCGTGCTCGAAGGCGACGTGCGCATCGGTCTGACGAGAGCGATCGCCGATTTGAAGCGCAATATGCAGACGGACGCGTTGGACTACGGCGAACTGCTGGCTTCGTCCAGCGCGGCGGGCGGGCTCAAGATGTGCGTGCACGGGCTCGTGTACGACATGACGGTCAACGCTGCCCGCGCGGCGGCGCTGGGCGCGGGCGCGATCGTGCGGCAGACCACCGCGGGGAAGCTGACCGAGCGCGACCTGGACGAGCAGCGTGCAATCGGGCCGAACCTCGTTTTGCTTGCTGGCGGAACGGACTACGGCGAGCGCGAAACCGCGCTGTACAATGCGGAACTGCTCGCAAAGTCCGGCACGGGCGCGCCGGTGCTGTACGCGGGCAACGTGCAGAACCAATCCGCCATACGGGAGATTTTCGAACCGGCGGGCGTTCCCGTCTATCTTGCGGAAAACGTCTATCCGCGGCTGGATGCGCTGAACGTCGAACCGACGCGACGGGTCATCCACGAAGCGTTCGAACGGCATATCGTCTCCGCGCCGGGCATGGAGCACATCCGCGACCTTGTGACGGGTTCGATCCTGCCGACGCCGGGCGCGGTCATGGAGGCGGCGATGTTGCTGTATGAAACGATCGGCGACCTCGCCGTGCTCGATATTGGCGGCGCGACGACGGACGTGCATTCAGTAACGAATGGCTCGGACGAGATTGCGGCGCTGTTGACCGCGCCGGAGCCGTTTAATAAACGAACGGTCGAGGGCGACCTCGGCTTATACGTCAACGCGCACCATCTGATCGACCGGATCGGCGAAGCGAAGCTGACGCGCGAGCTCGGCATCGATACCGACGCCGTGATGAAAGCCTCCCGGCCGATTCCGGACACGCCGGAGCAATTTAAACTGACCACCCGGCTGTGCCTGGAGGCGGGCCTGATCGCAATTGGTCGACATGCGGGAAAGCTGCGCCATTATTACACGCCGCAGGGCCGCGCGACCGCCGCCGAAGGGAAAGACCTGACGCAGATTAAGACGCTGATCGGCACCGGCGGCGCGCTGACGAGACTGCCGGAGCGCGAACGCATCCTGCGGAGCCTTGCCGACTGCAATCCCGGCAATACGATGCTGTACCCCAAACCGGGTGCGGCCAGAATCGCGTTTGACGAGCGGTATGTGATGGCGTCGCTCGGCGTGCTGGCGAAAACAAGGCCCGAGGCGGCAAAGACGCTGTTGATGCAAACGCTGCGTTTTGCGTAAGCTATCGCCACACTATAAGTATGATGTAAGTTCTTTTGTCTTACTTTTCTTTTAAGAAAAGTAAGGAGGAAAAGTAAGGAATAAATGCTACTTGGAAGGCAAGCATATGGGCGAGTATCCAAAAATCAGCGCCAATCTCGGAAAGATCCGGCATAATATCGACACGCTGACGGCGCTCTGCCGCCGGCACGGCATCAAAGTCGCCGCGGTGACGAAGGCCGTCTGCGCGGACGGGACGATCGCGCGCGTGTTCGAGCAAAGCGACGCATCCATGCTCGCCGACGCGCGGATCGAAAACCTCGACCGCCTGAACACGAAAAAGCCGAAGCTGCTGCTGCGCGCAAGCGCCCCGTGCGAGGCGGATGAAACGGTGCGCTCGGCGGACATTTCGCTCGTCTCCGAAATCGACAGCATCCGCGCGCTGGGCAAGGCGGCCCGGCTCGCGCAGAAAAAGCACGCGGTCATCCTGATGATCGACCTCGGCGACCTGCGCGAAGGCATCCTGTTCCGCAACCGGCAGGCGATCTACCGCGCGGCGCTGGCGGCGGCGGACGAACCCGCGCTGGAACTGCTCGGCGTCGGCACGAATCTGACGTGTTACGGCGCGATCTCGCCGGACGAGGCGAACCTCGGCGAGCTTTGCCGCATCGCGGAGGAAGTGCGGAGCAAGACCGGTCTGCCGGTCCCGCTTGTCTCCGGCGGAAACTCCAGCACGATCGGACTGCTGCGCGTAAACCGCGTGCCAAAGGGCGTGAACCACCTGCGCCTCGGCGAATCGATCCTGCTCGGCAACGACACGGCGATCAAGCGCGTGATCAACGGACTGTACGGCGACGCGTTCACCGTCTCCGCGCAGCTGATCGAAATCCAGCGGAAGCCGTCGGTCCCGATCGGTACAAGCGGCGTGAACGCATTCGGCGAGCGCCCGGTCTTCTCGGACAACGGCGAACAGATCCGCGGCATTCTCAAGATCGGGCGGCAGGACACCACGCCGGACGGGCTGACGCCGCACGACGCAAACGTGCTGAACATCGGCGCGAGTTCCGACCATATGATCGTCGACCTGACGCGCGCGCGATCGTACCGCGTCGGCGACGTGCTCGATTTCACGCCGGACTACGGCGCGCTGCTGCGGGCCTATACGAGCGCGTATGTCGCCAAAGATTACATCCGATAAAAAGGGGCACCGGATGCGATGCTGAATCCTGTTTGCCCCGGCTATTGACGGAACGTTCTTTCTCCTACTACAATCTGCAGAGTAGAGTTATTTAATGGAGACAGAATAGTATGATCGATCCAAATAAAGTCGCTCCGCTCTTTGCGGGGTGGAACGAGACCATGATCCATTCGTATCTGCAGGGGCACATGGGCTATGCGCTTGTTGACGACGAAGAAAATCCCAGCAGCGCGCAAATCGTTTCGGGCGATTTCTGTTTTTTCGCAGGCGTACCAAACGATGCGCTGATCGAACGGGCCGCCGCGCCGGAAATCGCTCCGCAAAACGAAGAATGGCGCCGCGCTATCGAACGTGTGCTTGGCGAGCGGGTAAAGCAACGCTTTCGCTATGCAATCAAAAAGGAAGGCGACGTTTTCGACCGCGCGCAACTCGCCGCCTATGCAAACGCGCTTGCGGACGGGTTTACGCTCGCGCTGTTCGACGAATCGATCTGCCGCATGGCAAACGAAGAATCGTGGTCGTGCGACTTTTGCGCGCTGTTCGACGGTCCGGCGGACTTCGTTGCCCGCGGCCTGGGCGTCGCCGTCCTCTATCGGGGCCGGCCGGTGTCCGGGGCGAGTTCCTATGTCGTCTACGACGGCGGCATCGAAATTGAAATCGACACAAAGCCGGAATTCCGCCGGCATGGGCTTGCGCTCGCCTGCGGGGCGCGGCTCATTCTCGAAAGCCTGCAACGAGGGCTTTATCCCAGCTGGGACGCATACGATTTGCGCTCGGTCGCGCTGGCGGAAAAGCTCGGATACCGCCTTGACCATCCATATCTGATCTTCGAACGGGTTTGAAATGAAAAAAACACAAACAAATACAACGCCCCGCAAATTTTTGCGGGGCGTTATGAAACGATCGTGTGTTTTCACTTTTCCAAAAGCGAGCAGCGGGTTCCGTCGTCGTCCTGCTCGACGGCATAGAGCCTGTACAGCACCGGATCGATGTCCGACGCCGCCATGATCCGCCTTGCGCGTTCGATCTGTTCGTTGGCGACGCGCAGCGACATTCCGCAGCTGGCCGAAATCGCCCGCAGCGTCGGCATCACGGCGGCGTCCACCTCCACGAGCAGCCTCTGCGCGGCAATGGCCGCGTGCGGCGAATCGAACGCGAACAGGCCGTACGAACGCTTTGTCAAAGCGTGATCACCTTATCCGCGCGCTGCATCGCGCTGATGATATCGTACATGTTGCTTGCAATCCCGATCTTCAACTGTTCGGAAAGGTGATAATAATTCAGGCAGGTCCCGCAGACAAGAACGTCCGTACCCCTGTCGATGAGGATCTGCAGGTTTTCCATGACCTGCGCTTCGTCCCCGGCGGGCAGCCTGACGCCGCTGTTCATAAACAGCACGCTGGCCGGCACTTCGTCGCTCTGCGCAAACGTATAGATCGCCATCTTCAGCAAATTGTAACCGAGCTCGCGTTCCCCGTCCCCGACCGTGTCCTTGCCGATAAACACCGCATATCCGTTTCCTTTGGCGGCGCGCGGCGCAGCCTGCGGTTCCGCCTGCTTCGCCTCCCCGATAAAGTGCACGTAAAAGCCGCCTTCCGCCGTACCGGACTCGACGCCGACGTCCATCGAATTGCCCAGCCGCGTGAGGTTTTCCACCGCCGCCTGATTATCGACCAGCACGGTCAGGTCCCCGCTGCCGCCGTCCAGCGCCTTTTTTGCGAGAATAACCGGCTGCGGGCATGCTTTGCCCATCGCGTCAATCTGCATAATTTTCATCCCTTTCATTCTGCTGTTCACCCCTTATTCTAGCAGAAGATAACGGATTTGCAACCTTTGATTTTCGTTTCGGCGCGGCCTTTGCCCCGAAAACGAATTCCGCAGCGCCGTCAGCGCTGCTCCTTTTCGGTTTACAAGTCCCCGCGCCGGTTGATATAATGAACCGAACTTTTTACACAAGTATATTTTGTCTTTGCCACAGGGCAAATCCGCCGTCATCGGCCTTGGAGGTTCTATGGAATCGAAAATGACGCAAGAAAATACCGCCCCCGTTTCGGCGAACAAGGCGGGACTTGTCGCGCTCAACAGCCTGCTCGCGCTTTCGGGAGGCGCGACGACGCTCCTTTTCACGTATGGCGGATCGCTGCTGTTTGCGATCGCGGGAGCAGTCCTTTCGATCGGCGTATGCGTCGTCGTTCTGTTCCGCCTCCATCCGATCGAAACTTCGCTTCGAAAGCCAAAGCCGCTGCCGCTGATCTTCGGCGTCGTCCTTGCCGTCTTTACCGCGCTGACTTACCGGACCGAATTTATCGACACGACGTCAGCCATCGTTGACAAGCTCCGGTCCGTGCCGTCGCTTTTCGCGTATGCGGACATTGTCGGGCGCGTTCTCCCGACGCTTGTCTGCGTTTTCGCAATTCCCGCGCTGTTCCTGTGGTTTTATCTGTTCACGGACCATGCCGCGCGGTTCGTCCGCCGCTGGAAACAGCGCGCAAACCGCACGGAGAAACTATTCCTGCTCGTCGGGTTCCTGATTGCGGTGGCAGCCGTTTCGCTTGTCTACGGCAGGACAAACGCGTTTTATGGAAGCAGCGAGCCATACGACGTGATCTACACGACCGACTCTTCCAATCTGGTGAAAACGAACGTGTTTTTCTATGTCAACGCATATGAAAACGACATCCGCCAGCCGTTGTTTGCAGTGTTTTCCATGCCGTTTGCCGCCGTGGCGATGATATTAAGCAAGCTACTCTTCTTTGTCCCGAACGCATATCCGATCCTGCTTGCGTGCGTGCAGGCGCTGGTCATGCTCTTCGGCTTTACGCTGCTTTCCCGCGTGCTGCGGCTGACGGGCGTGGACCAGCTGCTCTTTTTGTGCCTGCTTTCGGTGTCGTACCCAACGATGCTGTTTCTCTTTACGATCGAGCAGTACGTGTTTTCGGTGTTCTGGCTGATCGTGCTCGTCTACCTCTGGGCCGAACAGGAGGAGCCGGGCACGATGGCTTACGTCGCCGCGACCGGTTCCCTGCTCACGAGCGGTGTGTTTTTCCCGCTGCTGTTTACAAAAAAAGGATTCCGTGATCGCGTCCGTTCGCTCATTGCGGCGGCGCTTGCGTTCCTTGCGGTATTCGTCGTGTTCGCGCGCGTGCCGCTGCTCAACCACCCGATGCAGGCTCTGCGCGACCTTTCGTCATTCACGGGCGAATCCGTCGGCTTTGGCAATCGGGCATTGCAGTACTTCAATTTCATCGCCGCCTGTTTTACGCAGCCGAACGCCGGGCTCGACCTGACGACGAACGCATTTGCGTCCTATCAACTATCGCCGGTCACGGGCGTCAACGTGCTCGGCATGATCGTTTTGCTGCTCGCGGCGACAAGCACCCTTCTGCAATTAAAAGACCGCACCATACGCGTCTTCGCGTGCTGGGCGGCGTTTTCCGTTCTGCTGTTGATGGTTGTTGGCTGGGGCGCGGCCGAAAACGGCATGGTGCTCTATACGCTCTATTTTTCCTGGGCGTTCGCCGCGCTGCTCGATTCGCTGCTTCGTCGGGTGCTGCCGCGCCGCATAACGCTTCGCCGGATACTCGCGGCGCTGGTCGTCCTCGCGCTGGCCTGCGTCAATATTTCGGGCATACTCAATCTGATCCGGTTCGCCGTTGCGTATTTTCCCGCGGCCTAAGCGGCGTTTCCTTCCGCCATGTCGAAGCGGGATAAGCGCTTTTACTTCGCTTTGCCGCGAAACGTGTAGATCTTGAGCAGCAGGAACGTGACCGGTATGCCGATTGCGGCGGCAAGGACGTATCCCGTGATTGCCGGGAGTTTCAAAAGGCTGCAGACGACATAAACGACGATATTCTGGATGAGAAAATTCGGGATATACGAAAGAAAGAATTTTATCATTTTGCCGAACGACAGCCGCTGCCGAAACGTGAAAAAGCTGTTGAGGAAATACGAGATCGTGAGGCTCACCAGATATCCGCAGACGAACGCGATCTGGGACGGCAAAACCAGCGAAAACAGATAGGCAAAAAGCACGCCGTTGAGCGCGTTGATACAGCCGATGATCAAAAACCGAATAAACTCCAACGACAGCAGGTAGCGTTTCGCCTTTTTCCAGGCGCCCATGCGATAGTCTTCCCAGGGCACCGGTTCGCCCTTGACGACGAGATACGCGCGCTTCGAGAGGTCCGCCAACGGTCGGTCGGACAGCGAGTCGGAATAGAATCCGTCGAATTCGATCGACCCGAATTCGTTTTTTACGCGGTTTGCTTTCTCCGCGCCGTAGCAGTTCTCGCCCGAAAACCGACCCGTCTTCGGGTCCACCTGGGACGCGATCAGTTTTCCGATTTCAAGAGATTCGCAGACCGGCCCCAGCAAAAACTCCGGCGAAGCGGAAACGATCCAGTCGTCTTTTTTCCGCTTGAGCAG
>Ga0116164_10002644_pt1 | contig 12673 bp, 14 predicted proteins | sample AD_UKC109_MetaG_FD_89888 | JGI IMG/M metagenome (GOLD analysis project Ga0116164, IMG submission 89888) | Active sludge microbial communities of municipal wastewater-treating anaerobic digesters from Hong Kong - AD_UKC109_MetaG | ecosystem: Engineered > Bioreactor > Anaerobic > Digestate... | reverse complement strand
TCCACCTCCTTCACTATCGCGCCGATGTTGATCTGGACATTCTGCATGTCCTCAACGGCAAAGCTGCCTTCCATCTTATCCATGCTTGACCTCCTTCTGTTCTCTGGTTTGCTCGTTAGTCGCATGTAGAACATAAAACCCTTTCGGAGTACAAACTTGTATAATGCGGATATTATTGTTTAGATTATTGATTAGAACACATATACATTTAAGTTTGTGAAATCGTGACGGTAATTTAATGCTAAAAATTAAGGATTATGTTTTGATAAAACTATATCCAATCAAATTGATAATAATCCATTTAAGTTGAAATCAATCCGCCAGGTTGAAATGTAAAAAGGCTGGAGTTGGGGGCGATCATCGATGCGTCTCAGAAAGAGCTTCGCCGGGGCCGAGGCCTGCCACCACGGAGGAAGAATTAGGGCTGTGGCCTCCAGCCTTAACCTCGACCAGGAAGAGCTTCTGGATTACAGCGCCAACATAAACCCCCTGGGTCATCCTCCCCTGGAGGATCTGATCCTGAGGGAGAGCAAAAGGGTGGGACATTATCCTGATAACGATTATGTCGAGTTCAGAAGGGCTTGTGCAAAGTTCGTGGGGGTCGACCCGAAGAACATCGTTCCGGGTAATGGCTCCTCGGAGCTGATGAGGCTCTTTGCAGAGGTGGTGGTCGAGGAAGGGGACAAGGTGGTGATTACCACCCCGACCTTCGGCGAGTACGAGACCCAGTCCCGCCTCTTCGGAGCCGAGATCGCCTACGTCACCCGTGGCGTCAAAGCTCCAATCGATCCAAAGGAGTTTCTTGATGACGGCCTCCTGGAGGAGGCGAAGGCGGCGTTCATCTGCAACCCAAACAACCCCACAGGAATCCTTCTTTCAAGGTCTGCGATCGCGGATCTGGCCAAAAGGTGCGAGCGGGCTGAAACCTTCCTCTTCGTCGACGAAGCCTTCATCGAGCTGGCGGACCCGGACCAGACCGTGGCGGATATGGCACCAGAGATGGAGCACCTCTTCGTGATAAGGTCCCTCACCAAATCCTTCGGTGTTCCTGGAATCAGGCTCGGCTTTGGGATCGCCGGGGACCGTCTTGCAGAGGTGATGAACAAGACCCGCCTTCCATGGAGCATAAGCTCCCTCGCCTCGGCGGCAGGAGCTTATCTTCTCGCCCAGAATGATCATCTGGAGAAGAGCAGGCAGGTCATAACGGAGGAGCTGGCATGGCTCTCTGGAGAGCTGGTGCGGCTCGGTCTCGATCCAGTCAAAAGCTCCGTCAACTTCATCCTGGTGGACGTGAGTCCCACCGGAATCCGATCTTCTGAGCTGGTTGAGAGGATGATGGCGGAGAGAGTTCTCATCCGGGACTGCAGCTCCTTCGGCCTGGGAGAGGATTACGTCAGGGTGGCCGTCAGGAATCGAGACGAGAACCTGAGGCTGGTTTCAGCCCTCGAAAAGGTGCTCAGATGCAGAGGGTGAGCTGTGATCGGTACCCTTGCCACTTTCCAGACCAGGACTGCACCTTCTGTTTCTGTCCCTTCTATCCCTGCAACGACGAGAGGACCGGAGGGCATCTTGTGGACGCCGAGTGGTCCTGTGAGAGGTGCGTTGTCCTCCACAGCCCCGAGGTGGCGGAGAGGGTGATGGAGCGATTGGTCCGGGGCGACGACCTCGAAGAGATCTGGAAAGAGGTGGAAGAGCTTCTATGACCTGCTGGACTGCCGATATGCTGATGAAAGGAAATGCGAGGTTGAGATAAAGTGGTCCTCAATGTTCTCCCCTTGGTCGTCATGATCCCCGAACCGCTGACGATCCTCCTGCTGGCGATCGCCATAGACCTGATCTTTGGAGAGCCTCCCGCCAGAGTCCATCCCGTCGTCCTGATCGGAAGGCTGATCGGTGGTCTGAAGAGGCGGGCGAGGCCTTCGAGAGCCTGCGGTCTGGCCGTCGCCCTTTTTGTGATTTTCTCGTCGGCGGTAGCAGGCCATCTTCTGATCATGGCCGCTGACCAGGTTCCAGTTCTCGGCCTGGGCCTCGGCGTCCTCGTCTCGGCGTACCTTCTCAAGTCGACGATCGCCATAAGGTGCCTTCTTGATACCTCAAGGGAGATCGGCAATCTCGTTGAAAACGACTTCAGTGAAGCGAAGAAGCTTCTCCCAGCCCTGGTGAGCCGAAACCCCAACGGGCTCACAAAGACTCAGGCGACCTCGGCGGTGATTGAATCACTATCCGAAAACTTCGTCGACGCCGTGGTGTCACCTTTGTTCTATTTCCTTTTATTCTCGCCTATCGGCCTGGGGGTGGAGGCGGCCCTGGCCTTCAAGGCGACGAACACTCTTGACAGCATGCTCGGGTACAAGACCGTGGAGCTGAAGGACCTGGGATGGGCCTCGGCTAAGCTCGACGATCTGGCGAACTGGATCCCTGCGAGGTTGAGCCTTCCGATCATCGTCGCAGCCCGGCCTTCGAGGGCTGGCCAGATCGTGAAGACCACTTTTCGGAACTATGCAGCGACTCCGAGCCCCAACTCCGGCTGGCCGATGGCGGCTACAGCTGGGGCCCTGGGGATCAGGCTTGAGAAGCCAGGGGTTTACGTCGTCGGCGAGGGGGGAGCTGATCCGTCGACAAAAGATCTGGCTCCGGCCCTCCGGCTGGTGGGGACGGCGATCGGCATCACCCTGGCCGGATCGATCCTCGTTCTGCTTCTGATCTGAGGTGGAGAGAAGAGCTCAATCTTTGCAGATGTCCTGGCTGCACTCTTCACAGCTCGATAGGCCACAACCTTCGGTCTGGCCCTTGATGACGACGAAGCCTCTTCCCCTCTCGTCGTCGATGTAGTCGATTACTGCTACCCTGAGCTCCTCGAAGTCGCTGGGATTGATGTAGACCTCGACGTCATTGCTCTCGAAGACCAGGTCCTTCTCGTCTAAGGGCCCCATGCCCAAAGCGAACCTGGGTGCATCGCCGGGCGGGCTAGTCTTGAAGAGCTTGACGACTTTACCCTCCACGGAGCTCATCAGGAGCTTTTCTGCCGCAGCATCGGTAATCGCGATCATTATTTTGCACCTAACAATCCTCGTCGGGAGGGATATTAAAGATATGCGATACTGACCCGGAGAAGGCCGAAAGATCTGATGATATCTCGGCGAGGCCAGATGGCAACCGGTGGCGCCAGGTGGCTCCTGATGACACCGAATGGCAGCTGATTGAGATATGATGTCATCCGATGAGGCCTATGGCTGCGGGACGCGAGAGGATACGACAAAATATTTATCAGGGCCGGGGACCACCAAACCAAAGATGGAGAAGATGGGCGATCTTTTGGAGATGCTGCGGCGTTTCGACTCCCTGGGGTCCACGAAAGAGGCTGCCACGGAGGTCTTCGGCTGGGGCGTGGAGGATGTCGTGATCAGCAGCGAAGAGAGGCCCGGTGTAGACCAGGTGATCATCGCGTTCTATAACGGCCTCGTCATAGAGGCGAGACACATCCTGACCCAGGAGGGGGTCGTCGAGTTCGGCGAGGAGTGGGAGTTTCGGCTGAAGTTCCGGACAGACCTCATCTCCACCATCCGGTACAACGCCTTTTACTCCCGGTACATCCACGGGAAGGGGTACCTCCGGGTCGACATCGGCTACGTCGAGAACAAGCTTCTCCGAAAGATGCTGGAAGACTTCTACATTCCTCGGATGCGTTCGATCTACAAGCCCATCATCCTCGAGTACAAGGGACTCTTCGATTACGATTTCTTCGGGATCGACGTCGGAAGGGAGAGGGCCATGGTATATTACTCCACCGTCCGGCAAGGGCGGGAAGAGGCCGAGGCGAATATCGACGACGTCATCGGCCGGCTCAACTACCTCAGCGATATGATGAAAGACGAGAAGATCCGGATGGCTCTGAAGTCTCTGGACGAGGACCTCTGTAAGGTTCTCACCATCCTCTGTCCATCGGGATGAGGGGTTCAGCTGCCGGGTTTTGATCTTTTTTTTGGCGAGAGGGGTAAGGTCCTCTGGGGTGGTGGTGGGTGTGAGAGTAGCGGTTTAATTTAAATTGAAATTGTACGGTGAAATGGAGTTAGGTATAATTTTTCGGGGAAATTGATAATTACCTCGAACGAGTGATATTTACTAAATGGATGGTGGGGCGAAAAATGAAAAGAGTTGTGATGGCATTTTTGATGGGCGTCTTACTTATTGCTGTTCACCTCGGTTCGGTATCAGCAACCGGGGAAGCAAATTCAGGCCTCGACGATGGGGCGACAAATGATACCGTATTATGCTCAAAGGCCGTTGTCTATCCCGTCTTCCAGGACAAGGAATTTCATTTTCAAGTGCTAAGACAGCTGGGAATAGCACCCTACGGTGGGTCGGACATCAACGAATGTCTGGTTACGGCGTCTCGCATCCAGCCTGGGGATTTTGAGAGCTGGTATCGGGAATGGTTTGACACCGCCGAGCGCGTTCGGCAAATTGCAGATTCGTCTCTGGAGAAAGAGCACACCGTCAGCGCCCAGGAAGCTTACCAGCGGGCCTCAGGATATTATCGTGCAGCGGAGTTCTTCTTGCACGGAAATCCCGACGATCCCCGCATTCTTCAGACCTGGGGGAAGAGCCGCGACTGCTTCCGGAAGGCCATCGATCTCGTGCCGCGCCCGGTGGAGGTGGTGGAGATTCCTTATGAGAACACAACCCTTCCCGGATATTTCCTGAAGCCCGACTATTCTGACGAGCCCCGGAAGACGTTAATCCTTCAGACCGGCTTTGATGGCACCGCAGAGGAGATATATTTCAGCCAAGGGCTGGCAGCGGTGGAGAGGGGATACAACTGCCTGATCTTCGAAGGGCCCGGCCAGGGTGGGGTGCTCAGGGTGCAGGGGCTCCATTTCCGGCCGGACTGGGAAAATGTGATGACGCACGTGGTGGACGACGTTCTGACCAGAGAGGACGTGGACCACGATTGCATAGCCCTCATGGGCATAAGCATGGGCGGATACATGGCCCCTCGGGCTGCATCATACGAGCATAGGATCGCAGCCTGTGTGGCCAACGGTGGGGTCTACGAGCTGAACTACACCAGAGACTTCAGCCCTGAGGAGATGTACGCCCTCGTCAACTATCCGGAGGAGTTTGACGCGGGAACCAGGGAAGCGATGGAGAACGATACCAGCCTGAGGTGGAGCATAGAGCACGGCATGTACTCCTTCGGCGTTGACACCCCCCACGAGTTTCTGATCGAGAGTCAGGAATATACCCTCAAAGACTGCGTCCAGCAGATCAGCTGCCCCGTGCTGGTGGTGGATTCTGAGGACGATTGGATGATGCCGGGAAGGGCTCGGCAGCTCTATGATGCTCTTGAAAGCCCCAAGGAGTACATGCTCTTCACCATCGAGGAGGGGGCCGGGGAGCACTGCCAGATGGGGGCCAGCAGGCTCTCCAACCAGCGGGTCTTCGACTGGCTCGATGAGACCCTGGAAGGGTGACAAAAGAAAAAACGATGTCAAATTGCGGCAGCGCTACCTCGCAGTTCTGCTGCAGTGCGCTGCTGCCGGTTTGACTTGGTCCACAGAGTTCTATCCTGCTTAAAAAATTAGGCTATATGACCAGGCTATTTTTGGCGTCTGCCCTAAACGATTCTCCACCATTCTGTCCGACACCGTCTTATCGCCCGACGACCATCCCGCCCCGATGAACTCCGACAAGATCGATGAGATCCTCGCCTTTCACACCGCCCAGAGGGAGGCGATCGATTCCCGCCTCGCCGACTTCAGGCAGATCTGGACCGAGGGCTCGGACCGCGACCTCTTCGCTGAGCTCGCCTTCTGCATCCTCACCCCCCAGTCTCGGGCGAGGACCTGCTGGCCCGCCATCGAGAGGCTCAGAAGCTGCGACCTCCTCTACGTCGGCTCAGCTGAGGAGATCCTCGGAAAGCTCTCGAACGTCCGGTTCAATGAGAGAAAGGCGAGCTACATCGTCGCAGCCCGAAAGCAGTTCACGCGGGACGGCAGGCTAGCCATCCGAGCCGTCCTCGAAGGGTTCTCAAATCCCGTCGCCCTCCGGGAGTGGCTCGTCGATAACGTCCTCGGTCTCGGCTACAAGGAGGCGGGCCACTTTCTCAGAAACATCGGCCTCGGCGAGGATCTCGCCATCCTCGACCGCCACATCCTCAAGAACCTGGCGATCCTTGGCGTCATCGACGAGGTCCCAGCTTCCCTCACCAAAAAGAGGTACCTAGAGATCGAAAAGAAGATGATCGCCTTCTCGAAAGAGGCGGGGATCCCCATGGGCCACCTGGACCTCCTCCTCTGGTCGAAGGAGACGGGCGAGATCTTCAAATGAAGTCTGCCAATCTCTTGTTGCTTCGCCCCCTCTCCGTTTCCATCCCCGCAGATTTGAGGGACCGTTTGGATATCCTCCCACCAAAAGGCCTTCTGCCGTCTTTTCGCGGCTCGTCTTGGCTTCTGTAGTAAACCTCCCAAAGATCGGAGACGTCGGCATTAGCTTCGTCCTCGCCCTCGTCAGTTACGGCATCCACGAGACGGCCGAGCTCTTCAAGGGCGGCCCCGACCCCATCGCCCCGATGACGGAGAAATCCGCCCTCGGTCCGGAGGGAGGACCAGGACCTCCGTTCGTCCCCGAGGATGATGATCGTACCAGGAAACCTTTTGGCGAAGAAGTCCGCAACCTCAAACCCGACCTCGTGGTCGGGGCTCATCCGGCCCCAGAGAACCTTTCTCCCAAAAGGCTCAAGCCTCACAAACCCCCACATCCTGTGGATCTCCCCCTGGACCGCGTATATCATCCTCCGAATGCGGAGGATCTTCGGGTCTGTCGAGGTCTCGATCTCCAGGGGCGTGAGGCTTCGAGCATATTCGATCAGCCAGCCGTCGGAGTCTTTGTGGGCTGCAAGAAGCTCGACGAAGTCATCGGTGATCCTCATCCGATCCACCGGTCCAGGGTTGTGTCGCATTTGCCGTCGATCTTGAGGAAGGGCCCAGCCCGGCGGACCACAACGCCCAGGGCCGCAAGATCCCTCATCCTCTCGATCTTCCTTTCTTTTCGATGGAATACGATCCTCCGGGCGCTCTTGGGGCCGATCCCCGGCACCCTGATCAACTCATCAAAGGAGGCCGAGTTCGGATCGATCGGCGAGTCGAAGATGTTTTGGGCTATCGTCACCTTCGGATCTCTGTTTCCGATAAATCCATCGTCGTCGAAGGCCGCAAGGATCTCCTTTTTCTCCAGCCTGTAAACCCGGCGGAGCCAGTCGACCTGGTAGAGGCGGTGTTCCCTCCAGCTCTCCTCCTTCTCCCTCCCCTCGAAGGCGGTCCCAGCCACGGGCCGAAAGGCCGAGAAGTAGACCCGTCTCAGGTTCATGGCCTCGTACTCGAAGATGAGGCGGTCGAAGATCTCCCGGTCGCTCTCCTCGGCGGCCCCCACCACCATCTGAGCGTCAATTTACCTGTAAATAGTTCGAGGGATCTCGCTCCCCCTCTGGTATTCTCCATAATTGCGTTGGAAGCTTCGCGAACATTATCTCGCGAATATCCCCAAGTCTCGGGATACTAATCAGAACCATGCAATATCTGATCATGGCTAATAGCGTCAGTCCTGTAACGACATTCAGCCATCATTTCGGCTACCTGCATGCTCATCTTATCGGGAGCGTAGTATTCGAAGGCATCGTCAGGCATTTCAAGAGCCTGGGAATAGTATTCTAAGGCCTCCGGATATTTTCCTTGGAAAAAGAGAGCATCTCCTAGATGAGCATAGAAGTGTGCAATATTAGGCATTGCTGTAATAGAATCCCTATACAACTTTTCAGCATCTATATAATTCTTAATTTTCATTGTATAATAATAACCCAAATTGTTACGCGGGAAAGAGTTCGTGGGATTTATTTTAATGGCCGTCTTCCAGCAATCCGCTGCTTCATACCATTCCCCTAAAGATTTGTGAAGGTTTCCTATAATTACATAGAAATGATCTTTATTGTGTTCTCCAACATTATTCAAAATTTTAAACCATTTTTTGGAGTTTCCTTTCAATCTAGAAGTTAGTGCTATTGATAATGTTCGTTTGGTCTCATTCCAAATCTCCTCATCTAAAGATAATTCCCGTAGCAGACACATATCAGCTTCAAGAAATGGTGGTATTAAATTATTATTAAACAATTTTTGTACTACCACGAAGCGCGGATTTGTATAAGGCGGGTAGTTTTTGCGCAACGTGTCCGCAACAGTTTTTGAGAAGTCGTGTTTAAATAGTTTATACATATCCGTTTTATATTTACTTCTCTTAAAAAAGCTTAATGTGTAACCTACATCCAGTTTACTTCCGCTTTGAGCGATTTCTTTCATCAAAATTCGAATACCTTCGAGATTATCACTTAAATAATATGGAATTTCTTTATATCTCCCTTTTTTCGCGGTTTGTTTCATTTTCTTTGATTTTCTAGGAGGCCCCTGATATAAAATACCCATATCTTCCATTTCATGCAACACAGGATTCAAGTTGCTTTCCTTAATTTCTAAGCACTCAGCGAGGTCTCGTCCTGAATGCCCCTCATTATCCAGTAAAAAAAAGATAACTTTGAGCTTAGTTGGAGTCAACATTTGGGGTTCAACTTGTTGTTACAATGTATAATAGATTTCGCTTCAAGATCGTTTATGATAAAATAGGTTTTTGGATAAATAATTATCTTTTTGCGTCATATTACATGCACAAAATGGATTGAGGTATATAGAGAAATCGGAATAGTATTGCTTGGAGATGTGTTATGACATCCCAAGAATCGAATATACAAAAGCTCGAAAACTACGGAGAGATCAGAGGAAATCTCCGGGGATTGAAGGTAGACCAGTGGCTCCTGTCCGCGAGCATAGGCGATTACAACATCGCCCTTCCGCCTGAGATGGAAGACAAATTGCGCCCTCTCGTGGGTAAGCGCATTGGCATCTTACACACGGACGTCCCTGCGAAGGAATTCCTCATCCGGGATCTCTCTGCGGATGAGGCTAAGAAACAGGATGCTCTGGCGGTCAACCCCATCGTATCGCGGTCGAACAACGTTGCTGGCGAGGTGATCTAAGATGTACGGGGAATGTGACTGGTTCCCAGATGATGGAAGTGTTGTTGATCAACCAACTCCAACGGAGGTGATAAATAGAGTGGCTAGGACCAATGACCAGCCACAACTTGTCATCGATCGCGAGATCCAGAACCTGTGCAGACCACTGAATGACAAGGAATACAGTCTCCTCGAAAAGGACATTAGGGCCAGGGGCTGCCTTGACCCAATCAAATGCTGGAGGGACCGGAAGGGCCGATACATTATCCTCGACGGCCACCACAGATACAAGATCTGCAAAGATCTAGGTAGATCCTACACCACCGAGCCCTTGGAGTTCGAAACCAAGGAAGAGGCCATAAAATGGGTCATCGAAAATCACCTTGCCCGCAGGAATCTGTCTCCAATGGAGGCGGCATACCTGAGAGGAACGCGCTACAACACGGAGAAGAAGGCTCCAGGCAAATCCAGTGACTCAACGCTCCATCAAAATGATGGAAAGATTGGCGAGACCGCCGTGAGGCTGGCACCGACGATGGGTGTTAGCCCTGCCACGATGGAGCGCGATGGTATTCTTGCCACGGCTATTGACAAATTGAGAGAGGTTGTTGGCGACGATCTCGGCATGAAGATACGCGGTGGCAATGTAAAGCTTCCAAGGAAGAACATCATCGAATTCTCCGAGATGCCGGATGGGGAGATGAAAGCGATGGCGGAGCACCTAGAACAAGGTAAGAAGTTCGCCGAAGCTGAACGGCTCGTCCACCCAGCAGCAGAGACTGCTCCGATGGACAAGAAAATCCATCGGGTTGAGGATCACCTTTGCAAAATCCAGAAGATCTTGTCAAAGATGGAGACCACCGCAGAACCTTTCAAACTGGAAGAACTGCTGGAGACAATCCAGCAAATTCGCGAGAGGATCATTGAGATCGGGGGATCTTCCTCCGATCATTCTTCCGATGATCACGAAAACGGACCCAATTCAGGGTTACAGGAAGACAACCAAATCGTCCCAGACACGGACGAAGGTGCTGAGCCTGAAGAACATCCAGAGGAAGGAGGTCTGATCATCCCAGAGCAGGATGAAGACGACGAGCCGGAAGAATGGCACGACAAACCTTACGAGGATGAAGATAGGGAGGGCGAGGTTGATGATTACGACGCCGACCTTCTCGACGACGACACCTCAGAGGAGGAAGACCCCACAGCATTGCCACCGGGGTGGAACTTCTATGAGGATGCAATGGAGAAACTGGAAGTAGCCAGTTAAGGCTGAGGGGGCATTCATCGACGGCTTCTCAGCCCATCCCCTTCCTTCTATGATCTCATCGCTATTCTCCCTTCCCATCGTGGATGGTTATGTTCAGACCATCGTTATCAATCGCCAAGCGCGCCATTCGCGAAGTGAACATATATCCCAAGGAATGGGGGGGGAGGGGGCACACGTAACCATTTGCTTCTTTTGATTTTTATTGAATTTTTGTTTGCTGGAGATTAACTCCCTCATTTTGATGGACTTAAAATGGGACCGGAATTTCATCCCTAAAATCTCCAAAAGTACGTATATTATCCTATACGCGATTATGGAGAAAATAGGGATTGAGATTTCCTAAATCGAAATGATCAAATATTCTTAGAGATATAACATCAGTGTCGAGTTTATCGAAATGTTTTGGTGATACTATGATGCTATCGAAGAAGACGCCAACAACAGGACATCTCTCGGGAAAGAAACAAAAGAAGTTTGCCCTAACGATGTTGACCATAGCTCTCACAGCCATCCTTGCCCCCACCGCTTTTTCTGAGGAAGCTATATCGGAGAATGCTGCCATCGACGGGGATCTGATCTGGGACTTCGTCCTGGCGACAGACGCTGCACGCTCAAACATCTCGGATATAGACAGGGCACTCCTGGATGCGAGCCTCGCACTCTCTGATACCGGAATCGAAGGAATCGAGGCCCAAAAGGTTCTCACCAACCTCACAGTAGTCGGTCCCTGGGTAATTGATTGCATTACCTTCGACCTTAACGGCACCATCATCGAGGTAGAGCCAGAAGAGTACCGGTATGTAGCAGGCATGAGCATAATCGACCAGCCGCATATCCAACAGCTACTTTCGACTGGACGCCCCGTAGGGCTCGCATACATTGAGAGCGTCGAGGGATTATACTCCATGGACTTCGATTCGCCGATCTTCGATGAGGATGGCAGGCTCATGGGAGCGGTTTCAGTTCTGGTCAACACGACGGAGTTCTTTGACCAGGTTCTCGCACCCTATCAGCCTGGCGGACCCGCTAAGATCGGGGCTTTGATGCCCGACGGAACAATAATCTACAATACTGATGCCGTGCAGATCGGCAGGAACCCCTTTACAGACCCCCTCTACGCAGAGTTCTCGGAACTTCTGACCTTGGCAAAAAGAGCCGAAACGGACAGAACGGGAAAAGGATCTTACGAGATATTTGGCACAACGAGGCAGGCTTTCTGGACAACTGTCGATTATCAGGGTAGAGAGATCAGGCTCCTACTCAGCGTAGACGTGGGGGAGAATTAGTAGACGTGCCTCTGAAAATCACGTGGTCTGGCAGAACAATGTATTTCAGTTGAACGTTAAAGCAAGGAAACGCCGGGATTTACCCGGCTCCCCCTAATTTTATGGATTGATTGAATCTGCCATGACTTGCAAAACATCAACCGTGAATCTTTGCATATCGAGACGTTAACTCCTTCATTTTGATGGACTTATTTTCCGGTATGTAGAGTAAGAAGTTGTGAGTGTTGAACTCCAATTCCCAAAATCCCCAAAAGTGCGTATATAATCTTATACGTGATTATGGAGAAAAAAGGGATTGGTATTAGAGCATAGATACGGTCAGTATCAAGATTTCCTCGACTTCTCTCACACCAAATCTCTTGACTATTTTGGCGGATGCCCAATATCCCTTTTCTATTGGGCGCCACATCTGATTATAAGACAAAAATATATATCTTAATACCTCCTCCGTCCTTCGTGAGGGAGATCGCGATGGAGAACGGCGGAGATCGGACTGCAGATGATCAAGTTGCTGCCACAACTGACGAATCCAATATCGAGAAGAAGAGCAGCGGGCCACCTCAGTTTGTGCCCAAACTTCTGAAACGGTCGGTCCTGATCCGCATGATGGATGGTCGTTCCGTCAAAGGAGTCCTCGAAGCCTCCAACAACTACGAACTACTGTTAGATCTCGGCCAAGGCAAGAAACTGATAGTCTTCAAAGGTGCCATATCCTCTATCGATTACGAGGACGAGCCACCAAAGGAGAAGAAGGAAGTTAAGACGTGGCAATCGACGTCTTGATTCAAGGTGTGTCGAGTCCTACTGTGTTGAATAATGTTTAAATCTTCATGCTACTATTATTGATCGTGGATAGTAGCGATGAAGGGAAATAGTGCATCAAAAGGGCGTAATTGGCAAGAGTATAACGAGTCTCTCGTCAAGCGTGGCGAGATGTACTTGACCTTCGATTTTCTGAAGAGCTGGGAAGAGGACCTAGAGAAGCTCAATCAAGACAAGCTGGGTAGAAGATACGCGTATCCCTGGTCCTTTATCGAGCTTCTGATGCTGATCCAT
>Ga0116164_10002643_pt1 | contig 12679 bp, 9 predicted proteins | sample AD_UKC109_MetaG_FD_89888 | JGI IMG/M metagenome (GOLD analysis project Ga0116164, IMG submission 89888) | Active sludge microbial communities of municipal wastewater-treating anaerobic digesters from Hong Kong - AD_UKC109_MetaG | ecosystem: Engineered > Bioreactor > Anaerobic > Digestate... | reverse complement strand
GGCGGCGCTGGGCGGTGCGGATCGGGACAAGGTTTCCTGTCTGTTGCAATGTACCGATCCAGCCATCTTTTATCCCGGTGCATGTGACGCAGCCGTTGCACAGGCTTTGTTGTTTGTGGGCAACTCCCGCAACCAGTTCCGTGAGGCCGTACGGCTGGCACAGGAAGCCGGGTTGACACCGGCGGTCTATGGAACACGCTGGCGGCAGTTTATTCCCGAAGCTTGGATCCGGGGGGAAAATATTCCTAACGAGCAGTTGGGGCGCTACTATCGCAGCGCGGGGGTGGTCTTGAATGATCACTGGCCGGCGATGCGTGACAAGGGTTTTGTTTCCAACCGGATATTTGATGTGCTGGCCTGTGGCGGCGTGCTGGTTTCTGATGCGGTAACGGGGCTGTTGCCGGAGCTGGCAGCAGGTGTTACCGTTTTTGCGCCGGATGATGCCGAAGGGTTGAGGGCTGCGGTGTTGTCGGCAACCTCGGCGGTGACGCTGCGCCAGCAGCGTTTTCAGCGCGCACTCCATGTGCAGGCAGCGCACAGTTTTGATGCTCGTGCAGCCTTGATCGTGGCCCGAGTCGAAAAGTGGTTTGTCAAGGGATTGTGAATATTTTCACCAAATGGCTTTTTGTTGTTGAAAACAGACAGCCTTGTTGTTACTCTGGGTCAGGCGTTTATTGAAAGGTGATATTCCTTGTATTCCTTCGAAGTGTAATAAGGATAAGAAGCTGAAAATGTCAGGCAAAATTTCGGGGTGGGTGCTTGTTTTGATTCTTGGTCTGGTAGGGGGGTGCAATTCCTCCGGTCAGCAGGTGGAAAAGGAAGCCGCCCCCAAGGTGGTCACTCAGGTACAGCCATCGGAAGCAGGGCTGCGAACACGGGTTCTGGCACGTTGGGATGCCCTGATCAAGCGTAATTTCGAAGAGGCTTACCAATACCTTTCGCCGGCATATCGCAGGTTGTATCCGCTTGATGTTTTTGTGGCCAGGTTCGGTTCTTCCGTTATCTGGGACTCCGTGAATATCACGTCAGTGGCGGTGATGCCGGGTGATGACAGCGCCAAGGTGGTCCTGGAGCTGTTTTATCAGCTGGCACTTCCCGGCGTGGATGGTGCCCGCCTAGGGGCGGATGTCGGTCTGATCAGTAAAACGGTGCATGAAAGCTGGATATGGGCTGATGATGAATGGTGGTTTGTCGAGCCATCGGATAAATAATAATGATTAAAATTTGTCCGATTTGACCGGGAGGTACACGCTGGTAAAAAAAAATTGATTTTGCGCTATAGTATAGTATGGTAAAGTGGTTTGGATTCCATTTTATTACAAATCTGTGAAGCAGGTTACCTGTTTTGCCTTTGGAGGGTTACAGGTAATGGCGGAAATATTTGTAATGTTTGTGTAGAATGTTAAGCAAGGGGATGTAATCTCATGTCAAAATTCAAATTTATGCGGAAAACCCAGCTGTCGCTGGCATTGTCAGCCGTCTTGGCGGGTGGCATGCTGGCGTCGCCCGCGCAGGCGGTGCAACTGGCCCAGGATGGTCTGGGTGATGCTGTCATTTTTCCCTACTTCACCGCTAAAGGGAACTGGCAGACTTTTGTTCGTCTGATCAATACTTCCGACAATGCCGTCGTGGTGAAGGTCCGCTTCCGTGAGGCGGCCAACAGCCGTGAGCTGCAGGATTTCCTCGTGGCGTTGTCACCCAATGACATGTGGTCCGCCTGGACCGACGATACCGCATGGCAGGGGCGCCCCGGCATTCGGACCAATGATACTTCCTGTATCTTTGATCTGCCGAATACCGGTTCGACTACGTTCAATACCATCAGTGGTAACCTGAAGGGGGTCGCGTTCTCAAATCTGGCCTTTACTGATGCATCAGGCTCGGATTATTCCGATGGTGCTGATAATTCGACAGCCAGCACCAATCCACGCTTGTCGGAAGGCTACATTGAGGTGATCGGGGTCTCCATGTTTGGCCCTGCATCGCCTTTTGCCCGTGCGGTTACTCACAACCAGGCTACCGGTATTCCGGAGAACTGCACCGAGGCCAGAAACCTGTTTCGTGATCCGTCCATCCTGCCTTTCCCGACACTGCCAGGCCAGCTGAGTCTCGGCTTTGATGTTGGCAATGTGATCGGTGCCAATGCTCAGTTGATCAACGTGGTTCAGGGTGAGGGTGCCGGCTATGATCCGGTTGTATTGGCAAACTTCAAGGCTGGCCCTTTTTCGTTGCCTTTACGTCAGGAAACGCTGCTGCGTTTGACTGCCGGAGGCGTCGGGTATGGCTCATGGCCTTCACTGGATTCGGCTGATCCGCACTCCCTGATGCTGACCGATGGTGGTTCTGCGATTGTTTCTGCGTGGGATGTAGACGGTAATGGTTTGTCAAGTTTTGGCTCCAATGATGTTGCCATGCAGCAGTTGTTGGCCGATGGGTCGGTAGCCAGCAGGAGTGCATTTTCCGGAGATATGAACCGGAATGGTAATACAAATCAGACAATCACTGTTCAAGATATCAATGGTAATGTCATTGGTACTGCCAGCGAAAGTGATATTCCTGCCAGTATTGTCAGTGCGATTGCTGCAACCGGTAAAGTGCGTCGGATAAATGCCACTACTATCCGAATCGTTGTTTCGACTACACCAAATGTAATAACGAATCCTGTAGCGAATGGTGATATTTATCCGTTTGCTCCGGTTGCGACAATGGTTCCCGCAACTGCTGCCAGCCCTGTCCGCCTGACCAATATTGCACACGAAAATGATGCTAGCACAGCTGATAATAATGCCGTTCGCGGTGGTATTGATGCTGTCAGTGCGGTATTGGCACGTCGCAGTATTATCAATGAGTGGGCTGCGTCGCCGACTCCGGCTAACGTCGTGACGGATTACTATACCCAGTGGGTAGTGACGTTCCCGACCAAGCATTATTACGTTGACCTGCAGGATGATCCGAATCTGGTGGACCGCTTTGCACCGACACTGGTTGACCCTCGAGGTGATGCAGGTACTGATCTGAATGATGCCTTTGCGCCATTCAGTCTGGAGTTCAACACGGCTGCTGGTAGCGCGGGTAGCGGTGTTGCCAATGCGGTGGGTCAATCCTGTGAGCCGTATGACATGGTACTGTGGGATCGTGAAGAGTCCATGAGGGGCTTTAATTCTCCTGCTGATTATGAGCCGAGCCGCCTTTGTAACGAAGTCAACGTGTTGTCCTTTTCTGATGCCTATGCGACACGTGGTTTGGATTCCAGCTTTGGCGCAGTTGTGCCTGAGAGCTTGTTCCCGCCAAACGCCATGGCCTCCACCTTTGAACCTGCAAGGCGGGGCTGGGCCCGGATGACCTTCACCGGCACAGGAACGAATACCGGTTTGACAGGAGCATCTGCGGTTGTATCTGCTTATGCTACTGCTACTGCTGGACTTCTACCCCAAACCCTTTTGGACCCGGCTGTTACCTCTCCTACTTTGGTTCGCTATGAAGGTTTGCCGGTAGTCGGATTCCAGTTCACCAGTTACAATACCAATGGCAACAATCAGAATCATAACGCGATCAATGCCCATAAGTATGAGCGCGATATTGAGACTGTTACTGGTAATTCTGATTTTGCCGGTGTGAATGCCTCTAACGCTACCAAGGGTAACGGTTTGGCTGACCTGGATGGTGATGGTGTTACCGTATTTAACGACGGTAACCGTATCGTTAATCCATAAATTTGTATAAGCTGCTTGCTTGGCACGCTGAGAAGGCGGTACGGTTAGTGCCGCCTTTTTTCATTGCAATATCATGTGAACAGAAAGAAATAAATGGGTGAGTCAAATGATTAAACCAGTCTGCTTTTGGGGGGCGATCCTGTTGTCAGCTCCGGTCTTATCCTTTGCTGATGCCATGACGCTGGATAATGATACGATCGCCTCTGGCATTGCGGCTCAGGATTTGCGCATTGGCCTGGATAGCAATTTCACGCCTTACCTTGGCAAACTGCTGGCCAATCCAGCGGAGCGCAAAGATTTTATACGGCAGTTTTATGCTTTTCATGCACTGGAACAGCGGGCGGGGCAGCTCACGCTTGCTGAGCTGGAGCAGGTAAAAGCTGAACTGGCGCTGCGTCGCAGTGAAATTCTACGGGATGCGGTGATCAAGCATGAGTTGGAGGCTCGCGATCTGGATATCGAGGCATTGGCCCGGGAACGTTACACGGTCAACAAAGAAAAATACCAGACCCGGCGCCGCATCAAAATAGCTCAGATATTCATGGCAAAAAAAGACGGCCAAGAAGCTGAGGTCCGTCAAAAAATGGAGGGGCTGTTGAAACAGTTGGAAGATGATAATCTACGCCATTATCAGGAAACGGAAGCCCGTCAGGCTGCCGAAGCGGAACAGGTAACTGAAAAACAAAAACCGGGTCAGGCTGATAGCGGCAAAGTTGATGCAACAGCTACCCCATCGGATGAGCGCGCAGGGCCTTCTCCGGATGTGGCGACGGATACGACTGAAGACAATAAAAAAACTGAAACTGACCTGTTTGCCGAGTTGGCAACGCAATATTCTGAAGGTGCCAATGCTCCACTGGGGGGCTTTGATTCACGCTGGTTATTGCAACCAACAAAGGAAATGAATGACCCTGTCATCAAGGCAGCCTTTGAGTTATTGCGACGTGGTGAAATCACGGGTGTGATTGATGGCAAAAATGGCTACCATATTTTACGCCTGATGGATTATGTACCTAACCGACAACAGACTTTTGATGAGGTTAAGGGTGCCATCATGTCTTCCATCAAGGAGTCACTTTGGAGAGAAAAAAGCAAGGAACTGGCTCAGGAACTGCAAGCCCCCAAGGATATGGCGATTAATGACGAGCTGGCAAAAAAAATTATTACCGAAGTGTATGATCGGCGTGACCCCAGCCTGAAGCAGCAACCTGCTGCCGTTGAGTCCAGGACTGATGCGGAAAGTGAAGTATCAGAGCTCGCGATTGATCGTGGGAGCTGACAAGGTACGCGCTATCGCCTTTATCATGGTGCGTGATGGTGGTCCTTATGTTGAGCACTGTTTGACACATCTGGTGAAACAGGGGCTTGAGGTTGCTGTTCTGGATCATGATTCCACCGATGCGACGTATGCGATTTGTGAGAATTGGTTGGACAAGGGAGTCTGCTGTTTACAGCACGTGCCTTACCGAGGTCATTTTTCATTGCGTGAACAGTTGTTGTTGAAGCAGGATTTGATAAGGAGGTTGAATCCTGGCTGGGCTGTTCATCAGGATATTGATGAATGCCTGGAGCCACCTGTGGGGTTTTCTTCGCTATATGAATGGATTGAGGTGGCAGAAAAAGAAAATTTTAATGCATTGAATTTTAATGAATTTGTTTTCATTCCACATGTGGCTGCCAATGAACCTTTTTATAATAGTCGCCATTATTATTTTTTTTCGCCTTGGTCACCTCGCCTGATGCGAGGCTGGAAGTGTTCGGCTGAACTATCTGCCCTGGAAACGGGAGGGCATGTTTTGAAAGGTGATTTGCGGTTGTTTCCCGATGCCGGCTATTTGCGGCATTACCTGTTTCTGGATCAGGCGCATGCCTACCGGAAGTATGGCAGGCGCTCGTTCGATGCTTCAGAAGTGGCGCAAGGCTGGCATCGTAACCGCCTTGATATTCCTCGTGAAGCACTGCACTTTCCTGAGAAGTCGCGACTGGAGTATCTGCCCTCGTTAGGTTCAAAAGCATTTAATACCCATAACCCCTGGAAAAAGCATTACTGGCAGATGACTAAATGAATATTGCAATCATTTGTGCTCCACAAACTTTTGGCTGCAATACGGGGATGTACAGTGTAGACTTGGCTGCCTGGTGTTTTTTTCGTAAGCATTTCCCACAGGCTTGTGTCAGGTTTTTTACCTTGTATCCATCACCTGGAGATTTTGGTCATAGTCCATTTGTTTATGAGGGGCGTCTGGCCTTTGATGCCTGGGAGGATGCGTGTGACATCATTTTTTATTGGGGTGATTTTTTACATAGCTGGGCTTATCGGCAGGCAATGATCAAGTGGTTGATGCAACATGAATCGGACTTAAGCAGAGAGGAGGCCATCCGTATCATCCGGTGTTTTTTATACCGTCTGCATCAACCTGAAAATACTAGGCCTCGAGTACTGCTTTATGGTGGGACCGTTTTGTTTAATCGCTGGTCGGACTATTCGGATACCGACTATCAACATGACCTGACAGGCCTGTTGAAGCGGGCGTCTGCAATCTGGATGCGCGAGCCGTTTTCCAGTGCAGTGGTACAGTATCTGACGGGTAATTATCAGCTTGCACAAGGTACTGACTGTGCTTTATTGTTAAATCAGTCTGTCCTGGCTGGGTTGAGTGACCAGGCTCCGGTCAAAAGTGCTGAGCAATCAGTTCGGGGCCGGGTGGGTGTTTTTCTGGGACGTAGCCATATCGCTGCCCGGCGGGTGGCGGATTTACTGGAAACATTGACTATGGCAGCAGGGCTGTATCCTTGCTGGTTGCATTGGGGACACCGGCCATTCTTTTTGGAGCGCGAGCAGGATTTACTTGTTTTTTTCCCGGACTTGCCCCGTTTCCCTCCTGTATCAACGCCGATTGAGGCTTTGTCTGCACTACTGACATTTGATTGTATCATCTCTGATACTTACCATGTTTGTGTCAATGCGTGGAATCTCGGGGTTCCGGCTATCTGCCTGCTGGATGATGTCAGTGGCTCTCTGGATGTCAATGATGGCGGATTGGCTACGCGTGACAAACGTCTGATGTTTTATGGACATTATAACCTTGAGCCTTTTATCGTGTATGCCAGCGAGATACAGGATACTGTTACCTGTCAGCGTAAAGTGAACAGTTTGATAACCGCTTTGAATGACAGCCGAAGTCTGCAGCTGGTACTGGATGCACTGAGAAACCACGCCAGTGCCTGCGAAGCTCAGCTCGTAAGGAGCATACAATGATGGCAGTCCGCTACCGGCATGGCTGCTTGAGTCGGCGTTGTCAAGGTTTTACATTGGTCGAGTTACTGGTTGCCTTGATGGTATTTTCTCTATTAACAATTTTTGCGTACCGTGCGCTTAATATGCTGTCTGAAAGTCGCGATTCCGCAGTCAGTGAGGCTAGGCTACTGTCAGAAGTGCAGAAATTTCTATTACTTTGGGAGCGGGATGTGCGTCAAGCTGACTGGAGTGATCCCGATTATGTCGAGTCATCTATTGTTCTTGATGATTTCAATGAGTTGGATGTGGTGGGCAGTGATCATGGTACCCGTTATTTCGTCCGCAAGGGCATTGTCTATCGTCAGGTCAGGGATGGGACTGCTACTGATCTGTCTGAGCCTGGCTTGCCATTGTTGTCTGGTGTTGACGCCATGACGGTTACTTTTTCAGGGAAAATCAAGCCCTCCGGCATCGGCTCAGCCAGTGTCTCTGCCATCGGATTGACTTTTGAGCAAAGCCACCTGGGTCGTATGCATAAGTTGACTCTGGTTTCAAATTTTGTGTTGGCAGGCAGCTTCTCTTCTCTAGATCCTCCTGGTGATAGCGGTAATGGGGAGGGGCAGAATGTTGGCGTTGATAACGATATAGATATTCCAGCAGCATATTGAATGGTTGTTAAATATTCTTGTCAGCGTTTTAACATGTTGGGATGCTGGTTTTCTATTTTGAATAGTTGGTTCGCCATGACCGGGTTGTGTTTTGTATGTCACTGGTTCCTTTGTTCAAACATCAGATCGGTTGGAGGCTTTAATGAAGGATTTGACGGAAGGCTATCAGATAATCGCTCTTGGGGATGAAAAATATTTAAGAATGGCCGAGGCGTGTGCTGCATCCATACGTGCTTTGGGCGATGAGCGTGCCATTCAGGTCATCACCAACCATGTCGTCTGGGCGGAGGGACTGGTATCGCTGTTTGATGTGGTGACGCCATTCCGTCACGGGGAAGGTTTGTTTGGTCCGCTGGCAAAACTGAAGTGTCATGAGTACAGGGTGTTTGATCATACCCTTTTTGTAGATTGTGACTGTATTTTTTTTGAGAGTATTGACAAATACTGGGATGCTTTTCGCGCTTTGCAGTCTCCAGTGTCTGTTGTCGGTGTTGCGCAGACAGCAGGAACCTGGTATGGAAAATCAATCAGGGATTTTCGCTCCTATTTTAATGTGCCTTATGTCGTTCAAATGAATAGTGGCGTTATCTATTTTTCAGAGGCGGCGGGCCATGTATTTGATTATGCCTGGGATTTGTGTTTAAAGGATAATGAATTTATTCGGCACGATCATCGTGGCACTGGTGCTCCTGATGAGCCTTATCTGGGGGTCGCAATGGCTGCGTTAGCTTGCAAATACCTACCGCCTTTAAATGGTGATGGTCGGGGTCTTATGATATCTACGGTTAAAAGCAGCAGGTTTGATTTTGATTTGAAGTCGGGTAGGGCCGAGTTCTTAAAAAAAGGTGATAAGGTCAGACCCGCTATTGTACATTTTGTGGGGGGGCGCCCACATCAGGAGTATACTGATTTAATTAAAAAGCTGAGAGTGACTTCCATCACTCCACCATGTGACCAGTGACCAGTGTGTTGGATTTTAATGGTATTTTGATTTTGGTGAGCCAGCGTGTATCTCAGGCCATCAGGGCGGTATCGGCAGTGCTTCCGATCTCCGCCCGGCGGGTGACACTATCGTGACCGGCCGGTTCTGGCGCCCGGGCTGGCGCTTGCTGGGTTGGTCGGGACGGCAGTTGTTTGTGCGTCCGGTCAGCCTGATTCTGAATCGCGAGTTTTCTCGGCTGCTTCAGTCGCGGGTCGAAGCCAATGACGGCAGCCAGAGCATGCAGTTACAGGAGCCCTTCGAACCTGGATGGTACATGCTGGAGTGGCGTGCAGTCGGTAAGGTCGGTTACCTGTCACTGGCATTGGCATTTGAGTCCGGAGCGGACACTGTCACCGGCGCAATGCTTCCGTTCCGGGTCGGGCGACTGGCCAAACGGATTATCTGGCTGCCAAAGCCGGTGTCCCGGGTCAGGATGCAGATTGAAGGGGAGCATGCAGAGCTGGTTTTGGTCCGGCATTTCCGTCTGATTCGCCTGCGCCCGGCTTTTGCGATTGACCGCATGCTCCGGCGGGTTGATCTGTCTGCCGAGGCGGTGACTGCCTTGGCTCAGGCGGAAGGGGTATCCATGGAAACCCTGCTGTTTGAGGGCTATAACCGTAGTTTCCTGCATCAGGGGGAAGGATATTACCAGCACTGGATGGAGCGGGTTGAGGCACCGATGATGGCTGCGGCATTGTCAGGGTTGCCTGCTGTTGAGGCGGAACCGGATATTGCAGGCACGAGGATGGATTACTGGCATCTTGCTCCAGGTTATCAGGGGCGTCTGCGTGCACAGGTGCTGTTACAGCAGGTACTGGACCGGAATCCACAGGTTATGCTGGCCTATGCTGATGAGGACGTCATGGATGCCTTCGGCAGGCGTACTGAACCATATTTCAAGCCGGAGTGGAATCCGGATCTGTTTTTGTCCCGTGATTACATTACGGCCTGTTGCATCTATCGGCGTACATGGTATGAACAGCATCGGGCCTTGTTTGACGCATTGGGGGAGCGCATGGCCCTGAATGCCCTGTTACCGGGGTTGCGGGTTGAGGCGGTTCAACGGCTGCCCCTGATTCTGGCACACCGTCTTGCTGATGCGTCTGCTGTCGTGGATGAAGGGCCGCAGCCACATGCGATCCGGCATCGGCCGTCGGTGCCGGCACACCGGCTGGAATCTGCCGGAGAGGGGGGGGATTGCCTGGTGGACAGGCGTGCGGCCGTACTGGGTCCGGTTCTGCCGGCGGGAGTGAAAATCATGCCGGGGCTGCTGCCGGACAGCCTGCGGGTATGTTTTCCGGTCCCGGATCCGGCCCCGCTGGTCAGCCTGCTGGTGCCGACCCGTGACGGGCTGGCCGTGCTGCGTCCCTGTGTGGAAAGCATTCTGGCTCATACCACTTACCCGAATTATGAAATCCTGATTCTGGACAACCAGAGTGGTGAGCCTGAAACACTGGACTGGTTCCGGCATATCGCTGCCGATGCACGGGTCAGGATCATTCGCTATGACCATCCCTTCAATTATTCCGCCATCAACAATTATGGGGTGCAGCAGGCGCACGGCAGCCTGATCGGCCTGATCAACAATGATGTGGAGGTGATCAGGCCGGACTGGCTCACGGAGATGGCCAGCCATGCGCTACGCCCTGACATCGGCTGTGTGGGGGCGAAGCTTTATTACAGCAACGGACGGATACAGCACGGCGGCGTCATTCTGGGGCTGGGGCATGTGGCCGGCCATGCGCACCGTTTTCTGGCCCGTGATGCCGATGGTTATCAGGGGCGTCTGAAACTGGTGCAGAACTATTCGGCGGTGACGGCAGCCTGCCTGCTGGTGCGGCGTGAAATTTATGAGCAGGTTGGTGGGTTGGAGGAAACACACCTTGTGGTGGCTTACAATGACGTGGACTTCTGCCTGCGGGTGCGGGCTGTCGGTTATCGGAACCTGTGGACCCCGTATGCTGAACTTTATCATCATGAATCCATCAGCCGGGGTGAAGATGACACACCGGTGAAAAAAGCCCGTTTCGAGCGTGAGGTGGCCTACATGCGCAGGACCTGGGGGGATGAGCTGGATCATGATCCCTGCTATCATCCGGCACTGACCCGGCGTGGGGAAGATTTTTCCATCCACGAGTTTCTCTAGTCTCAGTCAGGTGTTTTGCTTGAATATTCTAGTCATAGGACCGGCCAAGACCGGCACCACCATCATTTCCAAAACCATTCACGATGCGGTTCCCGGAGCCGAGTTTCACATGGAGCCCAAAGGTATTGATGTTTTCCTCAAGGACAGCAGTGAAGATGGCTCCCGTCACGTCGTGAAAATCATTTATGAGCACTGGAGTAAAAAGCCCTACTCCCTGAAGGCGGTTATCCATAACGAATTACCCCTGGTTTTTGAGCGTCTGGTCGCCATTGTACGTGATCCGCGCGATGAATGGATCAGTCGTATGATGTACTTCGCCTATGACTGGGCCATCAGGATGAGCAGGCAGGAAAAGCTGGAGGTCAGCAAGCTGGAGCAATGGGTCCGGTTTATCGGGGAGGTGGAGCACAATCCGCAGAACCATTCCTTTTTATCCATGCTCGATACCCTGAACCGGATATTTGGCAGCAAGTTGCAGGTCAGGGGCCGGCGGATCGATAGCTATTGGGCTTTCTGCCACAATCTGCCGACACATGCCCATGTGTTGCGTTATGAGGATTTCGTTTCCGGCAGGATGGAGCGGCTGGAGCAGTTTCTGGGGCTTGTGCTCACGGTACCGGCGTCACTCGGCAACCTTGACCGTACCATGCGCTCGGCCAGCTTCAATAACTGGAAGGAAATTTTCAAACAGGAGGATATTGAGCTTTTCCGGCAGCAGTGTGGTGACCTGATGGAGGCCAGGGGTTACACAGACTGGGAGCTGGCCCCGGCTGCCCGGCTGGATACCACCAGCTACTCCGGTTATCTCAAGCGGGTTCTGGCAGCTTATCTGCCGGCTGAAAATGTTGAAAACCCTGTACCACCTGCCCGGTCCGTTGAGTAGAAAATGACAGCAGTGGGTAGCCTGAAACGGTGACGGTGATGCATGGATATCGCCTATCTCGCCTGCAACCGTAACCTTGGTCCCTCCTGGATTTACCGTTGTGAAAATCCCGGTCTGGCGCTGGTATCACTCGGGCATCAGGTCCATTGCTGCCATTACCGCCGTTTCAATCCGTTTATGCTGCCTGATGTGGTGGTATTTCACCGTCCACGCTGGAGTCTGCATCTGGAGGTATTGGTACGCTGGCTGCAGTGGCGCGGGGTACGGGTGGTGGCCGATTTTGATGATCTGGTGTTTGATCCCGCGCAGGCTGCGTTCAGTCCAGGGGTGCTCAACAGGCAGTTGTCACTGGACAAAACCCGGCAGCAGTACCTTCTGAACGGACGGGCGCTGGCGCTGTTTAACCGGGTGACGGTATCAACCACGCCCCTGCGTGAGCAGGTGCTGGCCCTGCTGCCGCAGGCTGATGTGCAGGTGCTGCCCAATGCCGTGCACTGGCGCTGGCAGGCGCTGGAACCGGGCGGGCAGGCGGACGGGGAGCGGCTACAACACCCGGTCATCACCTACCTGCCCGGCACCCGCAGCCATGACCGTGATTTCCGGTGCTTTGCTGACGGGCTGCAGGCGTTTCTGGGCGATCATCCGGCGGTACGGCTGGCAGTGACCGGGCCGCTGGATTTCAGCCTGCCCCAGGTAGCTGCACAGCTGGTGGTGCGTGACAAGCTGCCTTTTGCACAGTTTCACACCTGTTTTCAGGATGCCTGGGTGAATCTGGCCCCGCTGGAGCCGACCCCCTTCACTCGCTGCAAGTCGGCACTCAAGGTGATGGAGGCCGGCTGGTGGGGCATTCCCACCCTGTGCAGCCTGACTCCGGATGCCGGACGTTTTGCGGGGTGCGGCGCACTGCCGGTGCAGGATGGTGCGGATCTGTACCGGCAGTTGTCTGGCCTGCTGGAGCCGGCGTATTATCATGCCTTGAGTGATGCCATCCGGACCGCGACTCGTCCGTTGGTGGATGTCCGCCTGCTGATACATGAATGGTTGCAATG
>Ga0116164_10002641_pt1 | contig 12688 bp, 12 predicted proteins | sample AD_UKC109_MetaG_FD_89888 | JGI IMG/M metagenome (GOLD analysis project Ga0116164, IMG submission 89888) | Active sludge microbial communities of municipal wastewater-treating anaerobic digesters from Hong Kong - AD_UKC109_MetaG | ecosystem: Engineered > Bioreactor > Anaerobic > Digestate... | reverse complement strand
TGGTAGCGAATCAGACGAACGATCAGACCTAGTCAAACTTGCTATTGAGCGAGCCAGACAGCGCGGTTTTGAGGGCAATGATGTGTACGTTATCGGCGATACACCTGTTGATGTAATTGCTGGTAATACTGCTGGCGCAAAAACAATCGGCGTCGCTACTGGCTCGTATAGTCAAGAAAAACTACAGGAAGCAGGCGCAACAATCACGCTATCCACTCTTGAGGATTTGCAGGCGCTAGATGAAGCACTAAACCTGTAGTTTATAGGGAACTGCGCAGAGCGCGGGCGGCTGTGCCGCCCCAGAGCCACGCCGCCTCTGCCATTTATGGCAGGCGAACCGACAGAAAAATCCCTTTTCCATTTTCAAAAAATCTCGGCGGGGCTTATCTTGTGCTTTTCAGCTCTCATCTGTAAAATAGGTTCTGGCTTGGACGTAAAAGTCCTCCATTTTATTTTGTGCTATGAAAAAGTTATATCGTTCAAGAACAGACAGAAAGGTCGCCGACGTATGTGGCGGCTTAGCTGCATATACCAATACCGATGTTACATTGTGGCGAGTTGCCGCAGTTATCCTGGCGCTGCCAGGCGGTCCAAGCATCCTTATTTATTTTTTGCTGTGGCTCATTATGCCCGAAGCGCCACACAAATCAGACAAAGTGCTTGACAAAGCATAAGCGGTATGCTAACGTGGAATTGTAAGCGAACGAAATAAAAACCAATCACTTACAAAAAGCATGTAGTCGCGGTCAAAATCCAGCCGATTGCATGCGTAGTTCCTAGAGAGCAAGCGTAGACGAAAAACAGGTGCGCGAACTCTTTACGGAAGCCCTATTTACCTCTTCTGCAGAGAGGAAAAACACCGAGCTGATCACTCGGTGTTTTTGTGTGGTTGAAACGCGTTTTCAATGGAAATTATAGAGCGCAGTATCGGCTGCAGGTGGGGCATAATAGCTTCTGGACCAGGGAACTTTTTCCCATAGAAAGCCAAACCATCCGTTTGAACATGAGTGTCATAAAAAGTACCCGGAGTTATCGGTTTGTATCGACTGCTGTAGCTGGGATATATTTGACTATCAGCATCGGCTCTAGGATACCCACTTGCTTCCGTAAGCACTGTGGCTAAAGTAATGAGGTGTTTTGGACAAACAGGCGCTATCTGGATAAATACCGTTGCTGAACCCTCATGGTTAGAGTGCAGTACTTCTGTTGACAGTATCTCACCTTGGCACATAAGTATATTTAACTACAGTTTGCGAAATAGTGCAAGTAGGGCTTTACCTGGGAGCACTTCTCTGGTAGAATAAACGAGATATGGCAAAAAAAGGTGAAAAGCGTAAACTTATCGGACTCGTGAGTGAGGAGTCTGGTGAGCGCATATACTACACAACCAAGAACACAATGAACACTCCGGAAAAGCTGAGTCTCCGTAAATACAGCAAAAAATTGCGAAAGCATGTTATCTTCACCGAGACCAAGAAGAACCTTGGCCGAAACGAAGTAAAACCTAAGAAGTAATTTACGCTTCCTAGGTAAAATATAATAAACCGCCAAAAAAGGGCGGTTTATGTTTTTAGCGCTCTTCTAGGCACTCAGGCAGAGCCGAACCTAAAACGTCAAGAAAAAACTAGTCCCTAATATCAAGCAAAAGATTGATAAGTTCGGCATGGCTCCATACTAGGGGTAGTACCGAAAGAGGGGTGCTGTCTGTGGGATTGATTTGCTCACTAAGTACGCCGCTTGGTAGACGATTTTTGAGCGTCCAGTCGAGTAGACGCTCAGCATCGGCGTTGCGATGTACCTGTAGATAATACTGTGCTATCCAAAGTGTCGTTACAAACCACGGGTTGCCCATGTGGGCTGGTTGGGAGGCAAAATAAGTATCGTGTTCGTACCTCGGACTGCCACCCGATGGTGATGTATCGAGCAGTGTTGCTTCGATGGCCTCGTAGGTCGCACGAATGCGCTGAGGACCAAAAGCCTTACTGGCAAACATCATTGCACCAAAAGCTGATGACACATCAAGCACGTTATCAAACTGCAAAGACCCATCGGGCTGCAGTAAGAAACCTTTGCGCAAAATACCACGTTCGGGCTCAAAAAAGGCATCCAGATTTTGTGCGATTGATTCGGCAACGCTGCGCCATTTAACTCCATCATCCGGATATTCAAACAAATCGGCAAAGTTGGCCGCTTCTTCGAGTGCTCGAAGAGTCAGGGCAGTGGTATAGGTATGGGTCTCGAACTTCTCTTCCCAAAGGTCATAACTGGCATGGGGAAGCCCAGTTTCTTTGTCGATAAAGCCTGCCAAAAAATTTGCCATTGGCTGAATAAGAGTGTTGTATAGGCTGCCTACAAACTCTTTGTCACCTGACTCGTTATAAAATTCGGCAAGCATAAAAAGCACGATGGCCGACTCGTCCTCTTGAATCGCCAGTTCCATATGTCGGCCATGTATCAGGGGATGCCAGGTGCTACCAATAGCCTTATCGGGCTGGTACTTATGCATCATATAGCCGTCGGGATGCATAATGTCTCGGCAGAACTGGAAGAATTTTTGAGGCTCTTCGGTATAGCCAAGCCGAATAAGCGGCCACATAACGTAGCAGCCATCACGTGGCCAAACATAGCTATAATAATCTCTGCCAAAGTTATAAATGCTAGAGTCACAGCTGGCAATCACCCCACCACGTCGATCAGTATGAGCTTTTATAACAAGCAGTGACTTTTTAACGGCAGACTGTTCTGTTTCAGAAAAATGGTTAATAGATTTCTCTGCTTTTGAGAGCCAATGACGCCAATGTTCGCGAGTGGCATCAAACCGAGAAACAACACTATGTTCTAGTAGTTGAGTGTGGATACGCTCGGCACCAAACTGTGAATCAGCGCAGACTATCCAGTATTGTAGACCACGTGCTCCGCCGGCATCGACGGCAATGGTATTCGCAATGACCGAATCTACCCCACCATGCTCTACGGCATTGCCGGAGAGTTCACCATCTTCGGCGTCTTTCCAGGTGCCCTCTTTGCCTTCGATCGCGTAGTTGCCAACACAATATTGGTCAAAAGGCACGCCGTCGTCTGTACGACTATGAATGAGAAGGCTGCAGCGACCTTTGTAGTCAAGAATGTACTCGTCGTCCGGAACGTAGAGGGCGGTGTCGGCGCGGCCACCCCGCGATATTTGAAACACTTGGTGAAAGAACACCCGAATAGTACGAGGTACGCTACTGCGATTATGTACAATAACTTGTCTGCAAAACGCGTTGTATTCGTAGTCAACAAAGTCATGCAGTTCTAGGCTAACCTGTAGCGACGCAGAATCCATAATAATGGTACTGATAAGTGCCTCGTCAGAAAAATCGACCGTCGTTTGCCAACTGCCGTCGTCAACCCAGCTAAACTTGCCATCGACAAATATTCCAATTTTGTGATGAGTGCTCCTGGACGTGGTAAGGTTTTCAAGTCCTACGTAAGGGTAGTAAAAATCATGCACCAGTCCGGTTTCGTTCAGCCCGACGGTCAGACTGCCGTTACCAAGAATGACAGGCCGACCCATTAGACGGGTTGTCCTGCCTCGGCAAGCCGATATTTGAGGTCATGATAGGAATTCATAAAGTTAATATAAGCATCATAGGGTGTTTGATACGGGCTAAAGTAGGCATGAACATCTCCGTCATTAAAGTATTTAGTACACATATAATAAAAGTGATCGCTGGTTTGTAAGCGTCGCCAATCTTCGATGAGCGACAGGTTATTAGTACTCATAACCATGTCGGTCAGCCCATACAATGAGCTAATTGCACCTTGTTGCATACGATTGCCCAGCCAGGCAGTCAAGTCACGTTCGGTGTCCGCCCAAGTAATTGTTTGCGGGCAGTCGAGCGTGTCGACGGCCGGGAATGATTCTGCCGCTTGACTGACTGTCATGAAGGTATGGCTGTTATTAGCAAGCCACGCTTTAGGGAGATGCTCAAGAAAACCAAAAATGCCACTGTCGGCCCATTGATGTTCACCAAATGTCTCGTAGTCCATAAAAAGATTTAGCAGTGGTTGGTCCCAAGAGGCGTTTGCCCAATCAAGAAACTTATCGGTCGTAAGAGGATATTCTTCCCAGGAGCGATTGCTAAAGCGAAAAGCAATATCATCGCTTAGTTTGTAGTTTTTGGTGAGCGCACGAATATTTGAAGTGAAAGCCGGCTGGTAGACAAAGTTGGGACTACGCCAGCCCATCACTGCATCCCAACCCTCACAAAGGATTGCCGTGTATCCCGCTTTGTCTGCCCAATAGGCTAGGTCGTTGTTGTAGCTGAGCTCGGTATTGCGAAAGGCTGTGGGCGTAACGCCAAACAATTGCTGTAATTTTTCGCGGTGCATAACGACTTGCTGTTCAAATTCATCGCGGTTGTAAAAAAAGGCCAGAGAATGATGGTATGTTTCGGCCACAATTTCGACGCGTCCCGTAGCAACGAGCCTTTGAAAACTAGCAAGTACTTCTGGAGCATAACGTTCAAATTGTTCAAGTACTGTGCCGGTAATCGACAGACTAAGTTTGAAATCGGGATGGGTCTCGAGCATTCGCTGTAAGTGTTCGTTGGTGGGTAGATACGACTTGTAGGCAACTTTACGAACGATGTCGGCGTTATTTTCGCGACCACCCTCTGGAGCATCAAAATAATCATGCCTATGTCCAACATCAAGCGCAGTATAGTGACGAACACGGTAAGGCTGATGAACATGTAAATAGAGTACAATAGCGCGTTTATCAGACATGTAGCACCTTTTGCTTATGAGCATGCAATTGATAGTGATGCATCATTTTTTGGACAGAACGCTTCCAAGTAATATTTGCCAGTTCGGCACTACCTTCTTCGGCTAAAGTGATTTCTAGGTCGGAGTTATTGCATACTGCCAGTATCTGGTTGGACATCTCCTCGATATCCCAATAATCGAGTTTTAGCACGTTGCGCAGTAGTTCGCTTGCACCTGATTGCTTACTGATAAGTGCCGGGGTATGTTGTAGCAAGGCCTCGAACGGTGTCAGCCCAAATGGCTCGGAAACACTCGGCATCACAAAAAGATTGGCTACCCTAAACGCGTCCCGCCACGTCTTGCCGGTACCATTTATTCTACCAGTAAAGATAACATTACCGCTAAGACCAAGTGCCGCACTGTGTTCAATAAGCTCAGCATACTGTTCACCAGAACCAACAATTAAAAGGATGGTTTTAGGACGTTTTTCCACTACCTTCGCAAAAGCTTCGAGCAGATGAATAAGTCCTTTTTGAATGGTTAATCGACCGGCGCTTAATATAACTTTATAGCCACGACTTTGCATTATCTGCAAATAGGTAAAGGTATTTACACTGGTATCTTCGTGTAGCTCGCTCTCTTCAAGCTCCATGGCATTATGTACAATCTCGATTTTGGCGGGGTCAATGTTGTATTCCCGAACGATAGTGTCTTTTGTGGCTTGACTAATGGCAAAGATTTTATCGGCAAGCAATAGCCCCATATGCTCAATCTCTCGCACCAGAGGATTACCGTAGCTACCGCCCGAACGGTCGAACTCAGTTGCATGAACATGGACAAAAAGTGGTTTGGCAGTAAGCTGCTTGGCGGCCAACGCTGCACGGAAGGTGAGCCAATCGTGTGCGTGAATAACATCGTACTCATTCAACCGTGCAAGTTTGGCGACATACTGCGTATAGGCAGATTGGTGTTCATGCATTTGCACGCCGCGGCTATTACCCTTGTTGTCAACATAAGTAAAGTATTGGCTGTCATAAGTACTACCGGCCATACTACCGATGACCTCTGTGACACCTTCGGGTAGTGCAGGATTGACCGTCATAAAGTCGATATTGGGAAATTCGGCGGTGTAGGGAAGGATAAACTCAATATCTGCACCACTCTGTGCCAGTTCTTTGCACATTTGGTAGCAGACAACCCCCATTCCACCAGTATGATGCGGAGGTAGTTCCCACCCAAGCATTAATATTTTCATATTTTTAGAGTATGTTCCGAGCTATTTACATAACCATTATAGCTCTCTGCTCAAGGAAGCACAAGCAGTTAGGTGTAATAAATCTTACAAATTTTTAGCATCAGTGCCGACGGGATATTTTTGCAGGTCTTTGGTGCTTTGCGCCCAAGTAGTTATAACATTTTCTACAATACGCCACGAAGACAGTACTTCGGCCGACGACGCAAACAAGGACTGATCACCGCGAATCGCATCAATAATAACACGTTCATAGGCTTCAGAGGTGCTTCCAAATGAGCGTTTATAATCAAAATCCATCTCAACAATATCGGTATCGTTTTGCAGCCCCGGCTGCTTGGCTTGCAGAAGCAGGGTGATACCTTCCTTTGGCTGCAGACGAAATAGTAAGACATTGCTGCCTGACGCTTGACCTGTAGGCCGAAAATGCACGGCGACTTCTGTCAGCTTCTCTGAGAGTGCTTTACCAGTTTCGAGAGTAATGGCAACATTGCGCCACTGCTCGTTGTCTATCCGCAGCTTTAAACGAGCAAAGGTCTCGGTATGACTGTGCTGATTATTGACCTCATCGCGGTAGGTGTCATACTGACCGCGTACAGCAGTGGTATTTATTTCTTCTGGGCCGATGGGCTCAATACTGTCAAGTAGACGCAGTTTAGCTCGGTGAATGCTAGTGCTATCGAGCTGGGCCGGGGCTTCCATAGTTACCAGTGCAAGAAGTTGTAGCAAATGACTTTGTAAAATATCCCGCAGAGCACCCGTTTGCTCGTAGAAGGCGACTCGTCCTTCGATTCCAATAGTCTCATGAGCAGCAATAGTAATAGCATCGATATGGCGTGTATTCCAGATAGATTGGAACAAGGGGTTCTGAAAGCGGAACGTTAAAATGTTTTGAGCAGTTTCTTTGGCTAGATAATGATCGATCCGAAAGGTTTGCTGCTCTCCAAAATTTTTCTCGGTAACCATTACGAGTTCTTTAGCTGATGCGGTATTATGTCCAAAAGGTTTTTCTACCAGTAACCTGGGCTGGTCAATATCAGTCGCAAAAGGCTCGTTGTGCCCTGTTACACCCAGTTGATTAACCACTGACACAAACGCCTCGGCGGGGATAGAAAGATAGTACAAACGACTCACGCCGGGCCCTATTTCGTCACTAATATCTCTCAGACGATGGCGCAGGCTTTGATAAGCCTCGATACTGCCTAGGTCCATTGTAACGATTTCTGTGAGGGTCTTGACTTGGTCAAAAACTCGCTGGTCAAAGTGATTACCATCGAGTGCCGCTTGAACAGGATGAAACACTTCGTCAACTGAAGTTTGTCGGCGACTTACTCCTACTATTCTGGTCTGAGGAGGAAGGTCGCCCTTTTGCTGGAGATGATACAATGCGGGGAGCAACTTTCGCTGTGCCAAATCGCCCGTAATGCCAAAAATTACCAGTAGTAATGACTTATCACGATAATCCATTAAAATGACCCCCAGCCAATAGAAGCATTTAACCTGGGACTGAATTTTGTATCTGACGATTTCACTTGGCTGCTCCTTCACCGTTAAGATTGTGGCCACCAAATTTGTTGCGTTGAGCCGCAACCACCTTGGTGGCAAAGTTGGTTTCGCCCTGCTGCGAGCGCAATCGAACGTCAAATGCAGCCTGAATGGCAGGAAGCTCAATACCAAGGTCTTTAGCGGCTTCGAGTGTCCAACGGGCTTCACCACTTTCGGCTACATACCCCGAAATGCCATCAAGCTCTGGATTTTCGGCTAATGCCTCGCGGCTGAGCTCGGTAAGCCAACTAGTAATGACGCTATGGTGTTGCCATAAATCGGCGGCAGCAGCTAAGTTCATGCCGTCGTATGGTCCGTCGTGAAGCATACGAAAACCTTCGCCAAGTGACTGCATTATGCCGTATTCAATTGCGTTATGAACCATTTTGACGTAGTGACCAGCTCCACTTGGTCCAAAACGGTAGTACATGCCTTCTGGTTTACTGAGCGTTTCAAGCGCGGAGGTAATGCCAGAAAAGGCCGACTCAGAATCAGCACCGCACATAAGGGGAAACCCGTTAGTATAGCCCCATATACCACCACTTACACCGATATCGATGAGTTCCATACCGGCTGCCGTAACCTGTTTGTTAAGAAGTTTTGTCTTACGAAAATCAGAATTACCGCCGTTAACAATGGTTGAACCTTTTGGGAGTATTTCTGTCCAACGAAGTACCATAGCATCAGTTATTTCGGCCGGTAGCATTACCCAAACGACTGCTGGATCTGTCCCAAGTGCATCTAAAACATCCTGCTCGGTGTAGGCAGCAGTTGCACCGTAGCGAACGGCCTCGTCAATTGGCTTGGGACTACGATTGTGAGCGATAACTGTATGCTCGCCGCTTTCGGCTAGTTTACGAGCAATTTGCATACCCATCCGACCTAGGCCATGAATAACAATTTTCATTGAGAATTACTCCTTGTATTGTTGATTATAGATAATGACAGTATGACAGTTATACAAAATCATGGCCGGCACAACGGTCAGTGAAGTTGTTTTATTGCGAAGCTGTTTGAGCGCGGACACCTTATCCTCGCCATAACAGAGCACCACTATAACGTCACATGTCGTCAGTTCGTGCAAACTAAGAGAAAGCCGCTGATAATCTGGGCCAGAGTACCCAACGATGGGTTCGGTAGTGTAAACACCAACACTCTCTGGCAGTACGCCCGCAGTATGGCCATCTTTGCCAATACCGAGTGTCACTAAGCAAAAATCGGCCTGCTTGCGGAGCGAGCGGTAGGTTTTTGTGTAGGTCTGCTCGGTGTCAAAGAATGGCAGGTTGCCTGATAATATGTCAATAATTGTTGCCGACGACTGAATCGGTTTGCCGGCAATAAGTTTGGCCATATTGCTATTGGCATGGCCACTAGGACCATAGCGCTCGTCAACAGGAAGGAGGGTAAGACGTGTTGTGTTGGTAGATTGGCTGGCTAGCAGGGCAAGTACACTGAGCTGATGTTCGATGTTAGAACCACCACTCACAAGCCACAATACTTGTTCACCAGCGTCAAGATGCTGAGCGAGCTCGGCTGCAACTGCAATTATTGCCGTACCGGCTGGTTTTTTCCTCCACTGCATACTTACTAGTATACGTCTGTCGATAGGCAAAAACTAGCGGTTCAGCTGTTTTTCAGCAAGGTATCAGAAAGTATGCATATGAGCGAAAAAGCAAAGCGAATTGTGTTACTAGCGCTTATTACTATGAGCATATTGCCAATATTGCTTGTGCTGAGATTACCTGCTGAGGCATCGGTAAAGCAATGGGCACTGTTTGCATCGGCCCTGACAGGGTATTTGGGGCTCGGCTTACTCCTGTGGGAATTTATGCTTGGCGCCAAAGCATTTTTTCGCCTATGGTTCCAAGACTTAGCACCGGTGCTGTCTATGCATAAATGGCTTGGCAAATACGGTATGCCGCTTATTTTTTTGCATCCACTCCTTATTACATATGCTTACGGCGAATCATGGCTATATTCACTTGTGCCACAAGTTTCGACTGAGTTTGAGCGACAGGTAACTTTAGGGCGAATAGCTTTTTTTGTTCTTTTGTTGGTGTGGTTTACGTCGGCAATTGTACGGGACAAAATTGCCTTTCGACCATGGAAGTATTTGCATTATCTTGTGTATATTGCGTTACCTTTTGCGTTCTTGCATGTTCCTAAGACAGGGAGCCAGTTTTCTGAACATTCTGGGGTACGAGCGTATTTCTTCGTGCTAGTTGGTGTATTTGGAGTGTTTTTGATGATACGTCTACGGGGGTTGGTCGGTGCAGACAGGGTTGACTACCAAGTTACCAGACAGCAGCAACTGACGATGGATGTATATATGCTACATTTACGGGCTATTGGGTCGGCAATTTCGCCGCGACCCGGGCAATACGTATATGTAAGCACCGGTCTTGTCGGCGAAGATCATCCGTTTTCTGTGGTCAAGTCGTCTCAAGGTGGCAGAGAACTGATTATTGTATATCGTCGGTACGGACGGTTTACCCGCTACTTATCACAGCTCCGCAGTAGCAGCCGCTTACTTGTAAGTGGCCCCTATGGAGCATTTATGCGCAATGTAGCAGCATCTCGACCGCGCATCTACATAGCTGGTGGCATCGGTGTCACGCCGTTTATTGACACTCTGCTGACTGAAAAGCAGGCATTGCATCAGCTGTTTTATATCAATAAGTACCGTGATAACTCCCCGCTTATCACAGAGCTACGCCAAGTGCTCGGGAAGCGACTCGTTGAGGCGTATAGCCAGGAACCAGTTGCCGCCAGAGAAGGTGAGGTAATTGGTCGACTTAACGCTGAAGTTATTGCCAGTAAAATTCAGCGTCCAACCGAATATGATTATTACCTGTGCGGGAGCAAGGACATGACCCAGTCGCTTGTACATGAGCTACAACGTTTGGGCGTCCCTAGGCAAGCTATTCAGACAGAAGCCTTTGCCTGGTAGCTATTGATTAAGAGCTAGGTATGATTTGGCCAAAAAACGTTTTTCTAGGGCAGGGGCAAGCGAAGGATTAACAAAAAGAATGGTAGCGATAGTATCTGCAATTAACGCCGTTTCAGCTTGTACATATACCAGTCCGCTGTTTTGGCTTGATGTTCCAGTCGTAGGGTCAATAATATGATGATAGTGGTTGCCGTCATGCTGCCAACTTCGCTTCTTGTCACCGCTGACTGCGAGAGCTCCTTGGGCTAGCTGTAAGGTACTATAGTCACCATCGATTCTCTCTAACGCAATGGTAAGCGGCTTAGAGCTAGTCACGTATAGGTCTCCACCACCATTTATGCTGTAGTCTTTGACACCATAGCGCTCAATTAACACGCTTAGTTTGTCGATGAGCCATCCTTTGCCAAAACCTCCGAGATCTAAAACGATTTCACTTGGGATTACTATTTTATCTCTATCGTATTTTACTTGGCTCCAGAAATTAGGAATAACATTTGCAGTGCGCTGTCGTGTACCGTAGCCTCGTTTGTGCAGCTCTCCGCCGACTGATATGTTAAACACACCGTTGCTCAGGGTATGCATTTGTTGGGCAAATCGAAACATATCAAGCAGTTCTTGCGGTGGGCGCCTGAGCTGATGGTGCAGATTAAGTTGCCCGATGTAAGAGGTGTCGGTAAACCGAGTATAGTTGTCGTTAAAAGCAATCATGACAGCGGTAAGCTGTGCTATTTGGCTAGAGGTCCATGACTGCTCATCGAGGCGCTCAATATGCCACCGAGTACCAAGAGTATCGACAGCGAAGAGTGCATCTGGCTTCATGGCCATCAAGCCTTTATTTGACGAGCGATAGTGTCAAGTGTTTGAGTAAATGCATCGGTAGTAAGGCTGGCGCCACTGATACGGCTTAGTGATAAAGAGGCGATTTCTTTACCTACAACGACTCGTTCTAGAGCGCCTTCAAAATCTTGTATGTAGCGTTCAGATTCGTGGTCGCTGGTCGAATTTTGGGTAGAGACGGCTGTTATAATACCATCTTCGACAGTCACTTTGGTAGTGAGGTTATTTGAAAATCCTTTTGGGACGTCATAGCTTGTACTAGCGCTATATTCGCCACTTGTGACTACCGGGACAGTAATAGCTGCAGTGGTATTCGTCGATTTGACTGAGGCAGGCGCTGTCGAGCTTTTACTAGCGGAAGCTACAGAGGTTCCACTGGGACTGGGCGCCGTGTCTTTCGCTAAGAATAGGTATGCCCCTCCTAAACCAGCGGCTATTGCCACCGCCGATACACTTACGACTATAAATGATTTTTCTCGTCTATTCATGACTATAAATTTAACTATAGTACCTGAAAATTGGCTGAAAAGCTGTCACTACTTGGTGATTTTGACCGGTATCGATATAATTGAGGCTGCAACCAGGCAAAACACTAAAGGGGTGTAGCTCAATTGGTAGAGTAGCGGTCTCCAAAACCGTTGGTTGCAGGTTCAAGTCCTGTCACCCCTGCCAAACTGGATAGATCTCATTTTTGAGGTCTATTTTGTTTTCTGTACCTCTGTTAATTTCTTCATTTTTTGCGGTTTGGTTAAGCACTTTCTGAGTCTCCATAATTTGACGTGTTTCGTCGCTTCTTTTTGCTATAGATTCGGCCAAGAATGACAATTTAACAGATACGGAACCGCTCATATAAACGACTTCATCGAATAGTTTGGTTAAAATCGTGCGCTTTGCATCATTGCCCATATCTACGTCCGTATATTGAGCCTTTGCGTGTTGTGTAAGCTCCATGATCTCTACAGCGTCCTCGTGCGCCTCCTGAGTCGTTGCAGCGGCTACACCAAGCTGATCACGTAGTTCGGTAATCTGCTTCTGTATGTCTGCTTTCTTGGCGTCATAACGCTCCTTTGTGATCTCACCGGCAAGCTTGTCATCGTAAAGCATTTCAGCCATGTTCACAAGCCGCGTAATGCGTTGATTGAGGTTTTGTTTAAGTTGCTCCACGGAGTCGCTATCGGCCGAGTGCTCGTCAATAATACGATCAACAACCCATCTAAAGACTTCTTGCGACGGACTGACAAGCCGTTCCATCTGTGCGATGAGTAACTCGTGAACAACACTCTCGCGCAACATCTTATTTGCCTTGCATTCCGGTAGCTTACGCTGACACGAACCATAGAGGTTTCCTTTTTGTA
>Ga0116164_10002634_pt1 | contig 12728 bp, 8 predicted proteins | sample AD_UKC109_MetaG_FD_89888 | JGI IMG/M metagenome (GOLD analysis project Ga0116164, IMG submission 89888) | Active sludge microbial communities of municipal wastewater-treating anaerobic digesters from Hong Kong - AD_UKC109_MetaG | ecosystem: Engineered > Bioreactor > Anaerobic > Digestate... | reverse complement strand
AACTGATTTCGTTCATCTTTTTTCTCAGTTTTTCCCTGTTTTTCTCGGATACCTGGACGAAAATTTCGACCCAAACGGAGTCTTTTTCCCAGGTCTCGATGCTCACATCGCCGTATTTGTTGTTGATGTCGACCACCGAACTTTTGTTGATCCGGAATCCTTTCGACAACTGGCGTGTATCGCTTACCTGACTATGGGCCGAAAAGCCGGCCAGCAGGATAAGAACCATCGGTAGCAGCGCCATCCGGGCAATTTTTCTATGGATGAATTTCTTTTCTTTCATGGCTTAACAATTTATTTGGTCCAGTACCCTGTCGACCATTTCGAGTCGCAAACGATTGTTTTGAATCATGGCTTCAATGACTTCCCGGTTATAGAAATTATCGTTCAGATCGTGTTGCAATTCCTGGTACATTTGGTCCAGTTCAAGCAGGTCGTCTTCGATGTCCATTTTTAATTCCGGATAGATGTGGTAGCATTTTCTGATTTCATTGATCTTTTCAGAGACTTCTTTAGCATAAAAGGCTTCGGTTTCGAGCAGGTTTTTCATCACAGGATCCTGGATGTCGGCATAACGTATTTTGTTGTTATCGCGCTGGTTCAGCAGAAAGGTTCCGGCCAGGGCCAATACCAGGACTGCTGCGACGGCAGCTGAAACTTTCCAGATTTTGAATTTTCCCCGCTCCTCTTTAGCCATTTTGGCTTCGATTTTGTCCCAGGTATCCAGTGAGGGTAATTGCAGGTCAAAATCGTCCCGGTGGCTTCGTACGAAATCTTCAAGCTTCTTCATAATATTTCTCCTTTAAAATTTCATAAACTCTTCTCTTTGCGCGCATGTACTGCGACTTGGATGTCGATTCGGTGATCCCGAGAATCTGTGCAATCTCCACATGGTCGTAGCCTTCGAGCAGGTATAGGGAAAATACAATCCGACCTCCTTCGGGCAGTTGTTCCATGGCTTTTTCAACATCGCGTGTGGTCAGGGGCAGTTCCTGTTCTTCTTCGTCCATCACGTTTCGGTAATGGTGCATGTCTTCGGTTAGCCGGAGATCTACTTTTTTCCGGTTTAGCGCGTTGATGCAGGTGTTGATGACAATTCGCTTCAGCCAGGCACCAAAGGTTGAATCGTACCTAAACGTGTCGAGTTTCATAAAGGCCTGGACAAAGGCCTCTTGCAGTAAATCCTCGGCATCTTCGCGATTGCTGACCATACGGTAACAAATGTTGAACATAGCTCTTGCATAAAGTTCATACAGTTGTCGCCGGGCCCGGTTGTCGCCCTTTTTGCTGGCTTCAATCAGCTGTTTGTGTATGTCGACTTGTGTTCCCAATGATGTTCATTCCGGTTTTAGAGACAATAGGACCTGCGAAGGGTTGCAGCGATTTTCTTTTTTTTGAAAATTTATTTTCATGTCAGGAACCTGTTTTGTGGTTTTTCATTTTGGGCTTGCCCGAACGGTATACCGAAAAACCGATTCCCGGAATACACAAGAGGGCAAAAAACACAAAACATGCTTTCATGCTTTTTATAAAGGGAATCAGGTTTTCGGGCGAAAGCATCGCGTGTTTTAAAAACAGCGAAATGGAGAGCGTGGCGACCATCATGCTCAGGGTTTGCCCCAAAACCCGCATGGTAGCAGTTGTACCCGATGCCGTGCCATACAGGTCCCGGTCGACCGATCCCATAATGGCATGCGTGTTGGGCGAAGAGAATAATCCAAACCCAACGCCCAAAAGAAACAAAATGATCATAAGGACAAACAAAGGCGTTTGCTCATCGAGAAAAACCAGTGCGCTTAAACCAATCAACGTAAGCATCATCCCGAGTGAAGCCAGTAGGCCGGGTCGAATTTTGTCGGAAAAACGACCGGCAAGGGGGGCTGTCAGAACCATCAGGGCCGGTTGGACAACCAAAACCAACCCGGCATCGCGGGGCGACAATCCCCTCGAAAACTGAAGATACAGGCTAAGCAAAAAACCTACTGCCGAAGAGGCAGCATAGTGGATCAATGCAGCCATATTGGAATAGGCAAAGAGTTTATTGCTTTGAAACAGGGATAGAGGCAGGATGGGATCGCTTTGTTTTTTTTCGAGCCGGAAGAATACGAACAACAAGGCCAGTCCAAATGCCCAGGGAAATAGTCCCTGGAGGGTATTCACCCGACCACCGCCCCAGATAATACCCAGAATGGCCAATGCAGAAACAAGGCTTCCCGGAACATCGAAACGAAATTGCTTTTTCTGTACGTCGTTTTCGAGATTTCGATGCGCCAAAACGATAGCCAGAATACCCAGGGGCACCACACCAAGAAAGACCCGGTTCCAACCCCCGGCATGAGTCAGCATCCCTCCCAGAAAGGGTCCCAGCGTTAACCCGGCATATACGGCCCCGATATTTAATCCCAGAGCGGTTCCCCGTTTTTGGGGCGGGTAGGCCGAGGTGATAATGGCCACGCCTGTTACGTGCATGAATGCCGATCCTATTCCCTGCAGTACCCGTAAAATGAGCAAAACGGCAATGTTGGGGCTGAAAGCGATCAGAAACGAAAGAAGCGTGAAAAGATATAAGCCTGCCTTAAAGGTTTTTACCCGGCTCCAATTATCGGCAATTTTGCTGATAGGCAGCAGAACCATGGCGTTGGCCAGCAGAAACGAATTGGTAATCCAGCCCAGTGTATGGGCGCTGCATCGAAATTGCTCCTGGATATCGGGCAACGCGATGTTAACAGCCGAATGCATAAAGGGATTCATGAACGAAGCAAACATGGTAGTGAGCAACACAGGCCATAGCGCTTTCGATGATTTTTTATCCATGCTGTGAGAGTTTTATGCAATGATAAAAATTTTTCCTTATTTTGGGTGCACATTCATAAATTTGTACGATGATGAAAGTTACCGTCCTTGCTCTCCTCCTTGCCCTTGTCGTTTCTGCTTGCCATCAGGAAAAGAAATATGAAATCAGCGGGAGCCTTCCCTTGCCCGACCAGACGATCCTGCGACTTGAGAAAAGGATCGATGGCGCCTATGTGACCATCGATTCGGCAACGATAAACGAGGGATCTTTTTTGTTGACAGGAACAGTCGACATTCCCGAGGAATACTACCTCAGCCTCTCGGAAAGGGATAAAACCCTGTTTTTTCTCGAAAATGCCCCCTATTCGGTCCAGTCCGATTCGGCCAGCCTGATTCAGGCCCGGATAAGCGGGGGGAAAACACAAGAGCTGTATAACGAGTACGCCCGTGCCTATAAAGAACAATACGACCGTCTTTTGAAAATCTATTATGCATCGGCCGATGAGCCGGATCCGGTGAAAAGAGACCAGATGGAACAGGAAGCCGACAGCCTGTATGCCCGCTTGCAGGAATACCAACAAGCGTTTATGCTCGAACATACTTCGTCGCCTGTGGCCGTGTATCTGCTCACCCGGCTTCAGTTTGAGAAGGATGGCGATGAACTCGACTCCCTGTTGTCGCTGCTCGACCCTGCTCTGTCGGAAATGAATTCGTACCGAATGCTTTCGGAACGCGTCGAAAAATTGAGCAATTTGAAGCCGGGGAAAACAGCACCTGATTTTACCCAAAATGATCCCGAAGGAAATGCTTTGCGTTTTTCGGATGTGTATCGTGACCATCGTTTTACCCTCATCGATTTCTGGGCTTCCTGGTGTTCGCCCTGCCGGGCCGAAAATCCCAATGTGGTTGAGGCGTACCGGAAATTTCAGGATAAAGGCTTCACGGTTTTTAGCGTTTCGCTCGACAATAATCGCGATCGCTGGTTAAAAGCGGTTGAAGACGACCGCCTCGAATGGTCGCATGTTTCCGATCTCAAAGGTTGGGGAAACGAAGCAGCCGCATTGTATGCAGTGAATTCCATACCATCCAACTTTCTTATCGACCAGCAGGGCCTTATTGTGGCAAGCGGTCTTCGGGGCGAAGCACTTCACCGGAAACTCGAAGAATTGTTATCTGAGTGATTCTTTCGGATGCATTTTTATTCTTCGCGGGTTTTTAAGGGTTTCACGGAAAATTGATCAAGAATTTCAAGGAAAGAGCTCAAAGAGTTAAATTGGTCGTTTATTTGTAAAGACCGAAACTATGTATTGGATTCTTTCAAAAAAGACCTTGCCCGACGGATTAACGAGGCTCGAAGTCCAGGCTCCGGAGTGGATATCTGCTTTTCAGCCCGGACATCATCTTCTGGCAAAAATAAGTCCGCAATCGCCGGGAATACCCTGTGTTATTTGGGGTGTTCAACCCGAACGGAGAAGTCTTTTCCTGATTTTGAGCGACCAGCATGTCGATCAGCTTTCCCTTTCCGGCCTTGCTGTTGGCGACGTTCTTCACTCATTGACCGGTCCTTATGGGGAACCCATTTCCCTTTCCGTTCCCGGCACGGTGATTTGTGCCGCAGGCGCCAATAGCATCCTCCCGATGCTGCCGGTTGTTGAGGCCTTAAAGAAATCCGGGAACCGGGTGCTTACCGTACTGGGAGCCCGATCACGCGATTATTTTGTATTGGAAAACGAGTTCCGGGCTCATTCCGATGAAGTATTGTTTCTGACCGACGACGGAAGCTCTGGACAGAAAGGTCTGGTGTGCGAAGGCGTACAGGCGATGATCCGACGCGAAAAAGTTGACCATGTGATTGCCATTGGCGCCCTGAACATGATCCGCCATTCCGCCCAACTTACCCGGCGTTTTGATCTGCCTTTAACAGCCATTCTTTACGCACCCTACGTCGATGCGACCGGTATTTCGGGCATTTACCGAATCTCGTTGTGCGACCGTTCGAAATACATTTGTGTTGACGGGCCCGAACTGAATGCCTATTATCCCGATTTTGACATTCTGAAAGAACGCCTGTGCGAACGCCTGAGCGATGATTTTGCCGGAAACCAGAACTACCGCAAGACCCCGGTTTTTTAACCTTTCCCGCTGCATCTTTCTCCCTGTTGCTTCTTGTCGATATTTGAGATTCCCTTCGTTGCATATGGAAGCAGCCCGGAAAACACTTTTCCGTTGATTCATCCGGAACTTTTTGGAATTTGTGCTATTTTTCGGGTGAAATTCGGAATTCATGCAGGCAAAACATAAACATACCCACAGCGAAGAAAGGAACAGCAACACAGGAATGCCTGTGTTGTGGGACTTTCCTGTGTCGAAAATGGTTGATTCTCTGAGTAAAAGCACATCGATTGAAAATGCCTTGCATCGTTTTGTTCGCTGTTTTGTTCAGGCCTGGGCTGGGGAATTTCCCCTGGGAATGAAAGCCGAATTCAATTCTGTCGTTTATCACAACAAGGTTTTTCAGGAAGAAATTCTTTCCCTTGAATGGGACTATTATACGCCCGATCGGAAATACGGGCGGATTGAAATTCATCCGGCACATCCCAACGACCAGCGTTATCAGGAGTTGATCAGCCGGATCGGAGCCGATATGGAGCAGGTTCTTCCGGTTTTGAAAGGAATCCTGGCTGCTTTCCAACTTGAGAAACTGGTCGCCTATAATACCGAACGGGAAAAAGAACTGAAAGGGATCAATCTAACGGCTGAAATTCTGGGTAAGGCCGAAACGCTCGACGAGTCGTTGCAAAACATTTGCTCCCACCTGCCCGAGGCCATGCAATTTCCGGCCCAGACGGCCGTGCGGATTGTATACGAAGGGCGTTCATACACCAGCAAAGGTTTCCGAGAAACACCCTGGATGCTCCGGCAAACCTTCGAAACGCCCGATCAAAAAAAAGGATGCATCGAAATCGTATACCTGAAAAAATTCCCCGAAGCCGACGAGGGGCCGTTTCTTGCCGAAGAACGAAACCTGATCAATAATCTGGCCGCCTTGATTTCGGGTACCGTATCGAAAAAGGCGCTTCAGGATCTGCTCGTAAAAAATACCGAACGGCTTAAGGAACTAAAGGGAATTAATAGTACATCGGAGATTCTGAAAACCGGGGTTTCCATGGAAGATTCACTCCGGCAGATTTGTGCGATCCTGCCGGCATCGTGGCAATATGTCGACGATACGGTAGCCCGGATTACCTACGATAAGTGGGTATTCCAGAGCGAGAACTTCCGAGAGACACCCTGGCGAATGGTACAGCAATTTGAAACCGCCAAAAAGAAAACAGGGACCATCGAGATTTGTTACCTGCGCGAATTTCCCCTGGCCGACGAGGGCCCCTTCCTGAACGAAGAGCGCAGTCTGCTGATTAACCTGGCCAATCTGATTGCCGGCAGGGCAACCAAAGATATTTTTCAGAAACTGCAACACGAAAATGCCGAACGACTCAAAGAATTGAGGGCCATTAACCTAACTTCACGGATTATCGAAAACGGCAATTCAATTGGTGAAACCCTTCAGGAAATCTGCAATATCCTGCCACGCTCCTGGCAATACCCCAAACATACGGTGACACGGATCCGTTTCGAAGGAAAAGAGTATTACAGCCGGGCCGATTTTCGGGAAACCGTTTGGGGGCAAAAAGAAAACTTTGTTACCATCGACAACAAAAAAGGATCGGTCGAAATCTACTATCTCAAACCTTTTCCTACCGAAGACGAAGGACCCTTTCTGACCGAAGAACGAAACCTGCTCATCAATATCTGCAAGCTTATCAGTGGATATCTGAACAATTACAAGGGGCGGGAAATGTACAACAAGAACCTGTTTGTCCCTTTACCCGGGCATAAGTCCGACGAGTTTCGAAATTCCCTGATCCGGAACAAGAAACCGCTTCAGTTGTATTTTAACCAGCAAAGCATCGATAAATATGTTTATCTCGACATGATGAAATACAAGGTGAAGCACATCCTGTTTGTGGCTACCCTGTACGATGCATTCATGCTCGAAAGCGAAGACTCGTTCTTCGAAAAATTCATGGGCGAGATTTATCAGTACAGCCTTTTTTCCCTTCCCCGTATTACCGGGGTGTCTTCGGCCGAGGAAGCCCTCGAATTACTCGAAACCGCCCAGTTCGACATGGTAATTCTCATGGTCGGGATTGATCGGGTTGCTCCCATTGCCCTGAGTGAAAAAATCAGGGAGAAGAAGGAAAATCTGCCCATTTATCTGTTGCTGAATAAGAAGAGCGATGTTAGTTATTTCGAGGAATTGGTGCCGACCATCCGTTCGGTCGATAAAATTTTTGTCTGGAACGGCGATTCCCTGATTTTTTTCGCCATCGTTAAATCGACCGAGGATAAAATCAACGTCGAAAACGACACGAAAATCGGGCTGGTTCGGGTAATTCTTTTGATCGAAGATTCACCCCTGTACTATTCCCGGTATCTGCAAATATTGTATTCCATAGTTTTCGGACAGGTGCAACAATTGTTGCCCGAAGTGGAAAAAAACGAGCTGGATAAGATTTGTAAAATGCGTTCCCGCCCCAAGATCCTCCTGGCACGAAACTACGACGAGGCCCTGGTCATTTTCAATAAATACAAGGACTTTCTTTTGTGTGTCATCTCCGATGTGGCTTTCGAACGGGCCGGGAAAATGGACAAAACGGCCGGGGTTAAGTTCATCCGTTATGCAAAATCCCATATCATCGATCTGCCTGTTATTTTGCAATCGTCCGATGAAACGAATGCAAAACTTGCCCGAAAATTGGATGTCCGGTTCCTGAATAAAAATTCGGAAACCCTTCTGATTGATATCAAAAAATACCTGACCAGTTATCTGGGCTTTGGTAATTTTACCTTTCGCGACAAAGAAGGAAACAAAATTGCTGTGGCCAAATCGTTGCGCGATTTCGAGACCCTTCTGAAGGAGATTCCCGATGATTCGTTTCACCTGCATGCATCCGAAAACCAGTTTTCGCTCTGGTTGATGGCCCGGGGGGAAATCCAGCTGGCCAAAACCCTGAACCCGGTGAATGTCGACCAGTTTTCCGATTTAAAGGAATCGAGACAGTTTTTTATCGATACCATCCGCCGCTACAAGGAGGAAAAGAAGCGGGGTAAGATTCTCCGTTTTGACGAAACCTCAACCCTCGACGAAAAAAATATCGTGTCGTTTTCCGGAGGCTCGCTCGGAGGAAAAGGGCGGGGTTTGGCCTTTGTTAATACGTTGATTAATAATGTTGATTTTTCGGGTTTGTCGCATCAGATCAATATTATATCTCCCATAACGGTCATTATCGGGACCGATGAGTTTCACGGTTTTATCACCCGGAACAAATTAATGCCCCTGATCCTTGATCCTCATCTTTCGTACGAGGAACTGCGCCGGAATTTTGCCGATGGTTCTCTTTCGCATTCCCTCGAGATGAAGTTGAAGGATTTTGTGACCCAGATCGACAAACCCTTTGCCGTCCGTTCGTCGAGTACCTCCGAGGATTCGCTCACCCAGCCCTTTGCGGGCGTTTTCGATACGTTTATCGTCCCGAATTCGGAATACAACAAGCGTATCGTTTTTGAACGGATCAGCCTGGCCATCAAACTGGTTTATGCATCGGTATATTCCGATAAAGCGAGGAACTACTTCAAGGCCATTCATCATAAAATTGAAGAAGAAAAAATGGCCATTATTCTTCAGGAACTGGTTGGGAGTGCGCATGGCTCCTACTATTACCCGCACATAAGCGGGGTGGCCCAATCGTATAACTATTACCCGGTAGGTCACATGCAGCCCGAAGAAGGTTTTGCCGTAGCCGCTGTCGGCCTGGGAACCTACGTCGTTGATGGGTGGAAATCGTATCGTTTTTCACCCGTTTACCCCCAATTGTCCATGTTCAGTGTGCGGGATCTGCTCAACAGTACCCAGGTGAAATTCTTTGCCCTCGATTGCGAATCGGAGTCGGTCGATTTTTTGAAGGATGGAGAAATGGCTTCTTTGCGCCTGCTCGATATCAGTGAGGCAGAAAAACACGGAACCCTGAACCATTGCGCCTCGGTGTACATCCCCGATAACGACCGGGTTGAACCCGGGCTGTCGAAACCGGGACCCCGTGTGGTTAATTTTGCCAACATATTGCAATATAATTATATACCTCTTGCCGAAACCATTAATGTCTTGCTGAATACCATTAAGGATGCCTTCGGTTCGCCGGTAGAAATTGAATGGGCCGTGGATCTTGAGCGGAAGAAAAACAACCTGCCCTCTTTTTATCTTTTACAAATCAAACCTCTTGTAGGAACACCCCTTAACCAGCAAATCAACATCGACCGTCTGAACCGGTCGGATATGATCCTGCACACCCGTTCCAGTCTGGGGAATGGGCAGATAACCGACCTCACGGATGTCATCTTTGTCGATAACGAGCGGTTCAGTAAATTAAAAACGATGGAGATGGTGAACGAAATTGAATACCTGAATAACCTGATGGTGAATGAGGATCGTTATTATATACTGATCGGACCGGGGAGATGGGGCACCCGCGACCGGTTCATTGGCATCCCGGTGGTTTGGTCCCAAATTTCAAATGCCAAAGTAATTGTCGAAATCAGCCTCGATAATTATCCGCTCGATTCATCACTGGGATCACACTTCTTTCACAATGTCACCTCCATGAATATCGGTTATTTTTCGGTCCAGCACAATGCGCATGCTGATTTTGTCCGTTGGAACGAATTGGAAAAACAGCAAGTGATCAACCGAACACATTTCTTTAAGCACGTTCGTTTTTCCAGTCCATTAAAAATTTTCATGGATGGCATTCACCGCCGTTCTGCCATTTTAACCCGTTTGAACGATGATTAGCCTTGGATTGTTTGATGAACACCGCCTGTCGCTCGAAGGGCTTGGAAAACTTGTCGAAGAGGCGGATGAACTGGAAATCGGTTTTTTGTGCGACAACCGGAACCAGTTGCGTGCGAAAATGAAACTACATCCGGTCAATGTTCTTTTGTTAACCCTTCACGATCTCACGGTTAAAGGGATTAACCTGATCGTTAAACTGGGCATCGAATATCCCCGCACCAAAATTATGGTCATTTCGACCCACGAAAGCGAAGAAATCATCCTGCAAACCATTAAAGCGGGCGCCAAAGGCTATATTGGCCCCGAAGCGGGTTTTAAAGAACTGGTCCAGGCAATATACACCCTTCGCTGCGGTCACGACTATTTCAGCGATTCCATCACGCATCTTCTCTTAAATCGCTACATCAAGAACCTGAAGGAAGATGAAACCGGTACCCCTTCCGGACTGTCATCCTTAAGCACACGGCAGGTCGAAATTGTGAAACTTTGGGGGAACAGCTTTTCCAACCAGGAAATTGCCGATAAGCTCTGTATCAGTGTTCGAACCGTCGAATCGCACAAAAACCACATCATGCAAAAGCTGAACCTGAAAAGCACCGTCGACCTGGTGAAGTTTGGCATTAAGAATAACATCATCGATATTTGATGCCATTTTGCTTCAATTATGCGCTTTTTCTGATGGATCCTACGTAAAACACGTAATTTCCTTTTCACTTTGTGTCAGCCGCTTCAGGAGTATTACTTTTAAGCCGTTTAAAATGGAAAAGAACCGAAGCAGCAAAATGCTTTTGAACTTTTTCGTTCTGCGAAAACAAGTAAATAGTTTAAAACCTTAAAATTATACGATATGGCTGACATTTTTGAAGTGAAAGTGAACGAATTTATGGCAAAAATCATTGCCAAAAATCCCGGAGAGTCGGAATACCATCAGGCTGTTCAGGAAGTGGTCGAATCGCTGATGCCCTTCATCGAAGAAAATCCGAAGTACAAACAGGCAAAAGTCCTCGAACGTATTGCCGAACCCGAACGGGTCATCATGTTTCGCGTGGCCTGGGTCGACGATAAAGGAGAGATCCAGGTGAACCGCGGTTTCCGGATCCAGATGAACAGCGCCATTGGTCCGTACAAGGGTGGTTTGCGTTTTCACCCGACCGTGAATCTTGGAATCCTGAAGTTCCTGGCTTTCGAGCAGGTATTTAAAAACAGCCTCACCACGCTGCCCATGGGCGGTGGCAAAGGGGGTTCCGATTTCGATCCGAAAGGAAAATCGGACAACGAAATCATGCGTTTCTGCCAGGCCTTTATGACCGAACTGCAACGTCATGTGGGGGCCGATACCGATGTGCCTGCCGGCGACATAGGCGTAGGCGGACGTGAAATTGGCTACCTGTACGGACAGTACAAAAAAATCCGGAACGAGTTCACCGGTGTTCTTACCGGGAAAGGACTGGAGTGGGGCGGAAGCCTGATCCGTCCGGAAGCTACCGGTTACGGTTCGGTGTATTTTGCCGAAGAAATGCTGAAAACCCGTGGGCAAAGCCTGAAAGGCAAGGTTTGTACAGTGTCCGGTTCCGGCAACGTCGCTCAGTACACAGTTGAAAAACTCATCCAAATGGGAGCAAAAGCCGTTACCCTTTCCGATTCGTCCGGTTATATTTACGACCCCGCCGGTATCGATAGCGAAAAACTGGCATGGGTAATGAATCTGAAGAATATCCGCAGGGGCCGAATCAGCGAATATGCCGAGAAATTCAACTGCAAATACGTGGAAGGAAAAACCCCGTGGGCCGAAAAATGCGACGCAGCCTTCCCCTCTGCTACCCAGAACGAAATCAACGAAGACGATGCCAAAGTGCTCGTGAAAAACGGTTGCTACGTGGTATCGGAAGGCGCCAACATGCCTTCGACTCCCGAAGCCGTTGAGGTCTTCCTGAAAGCAAAAATCCTGTACGGACCCGGTAAGGCCGCCAATGCCGGTGGCGTATCCACCTCGGGACTTGAAATGACCCAGAACTCGATGCGCCTTCCATGGACACGCGAAGAGGTCGATGCCCGTTTGCACCAGATCATGATCAACATTCACGAAACCTGCGTGAAATACGGCAAAGAAGCCGACGGCACCATCAACTATGTGAAAGGCGCCAATATTGGCGGTTTCATCAAAGTAGCCGATGCCATGCTGGCACAGGGTGTGGTATAATCCATATATCCCCGATACGAAAAAGGCATCCTAATGGGTGCCTTTTTTTGTGAAAGGGGAGTGGGAAAAACGATGGATTATCGAATGTTCACCCATGAATTATCGCAAATATTTTTTCTTTTGTTCCCTGTTGAATTAGGATAAATCCTCAAATCTGTTTAGTTTTCGAAAAGTAAAGAATCATTATACCGACTTCTGGATTATGACGATACCCGCAAAATCCTCCCCCCGGCTCTTATCGCTCGATGCCCTTCGGGGTTTTACCATTGCCGGGATGATCCTGGTGAATGTACCGGGCTCATGGGATCATGTGTATCCACCATTGCGCCATGCTGCTTTTAACGGACTGACACTGGCCGACCTGGTTTTTCCGTTTTTCCTGTTTATCGTGGGAGCTTCCCTTATCCTGGCACTTGGAAAACGACTTGCGCAAAATGTACCAAAGCAGAAGATTCTCGGGAAAATTATTTACCGTACTCTTGTAATCTTTGCCCTTGGCCTTTTCCTGAACGGGATGTCGGCCCAATTTGCATTTCCGTTGCGCGTGGCCGGGGTATTGCAGCGCATTGCCTTATGTTACCTTGCAGGCTCGCTGATGTTTTTATATGCTTCACATACCGTACAGATTGTAATTGGTTTGGTGCTTTTATTCGGCTATTGGATACTCACCATATTCATCCCGGTGCCGGGACATGGTATGGTTTTTACCCCCGAAATGAACTGGACGGCCTGGGTAGACGGGAAAATACTTCCGGGGGCCATGTATTTTAAAACCTGGGACCCCGAGGGCGTGCTCAGTACCTTGCCGGCCATCGTTACGGTTTT
>Ga0116164_10002633_pt1 | contig 12729 bp, 9 predicted proteins | sample AD_UKC109_MetaG_FD_89888 | JGI IMG/M metagenome (GOLD analysis project Ga0116164, IMG submission 89888) | Active sludge microbial communities of municipal wastewater-treating anaerobic digesters from Hong Kong - AD_UKC109_MetaG | ecosystem: Engineered > Bioreactor > Anaerobic > Digestate... | reverse complement strand
TCCGCGGGGCTGATCTCGATCGTCTCCTCCGGCCAGACCCACATGATCCCCTTGGAGCGGCGGGTCATGGAGCCGCAGTTGTAATGCTCCCGCCTCCGGCCGGTGGTGAGGATCAACGGGTACTCGGGATCGGTCACCTCGGCGGGGGGCAGATGCTCGACGGCGTTGAACTTCCCCAGCCCCCGGCTGAACTTCCCGACGTGCATCGTCTCCGTCCCCGGATGATCCGTCGAGGGGCAGGGCCACTGGAGGCCCGCCGTCCCCAGCCGCTCGAAGTTCACGCCAGCGAACATGGGGGCGAGATACGCGATCTCGTCCATGATCTCCGACGGATGGCCGTAGGCCATCGGATAGCCCATCTTCTCGGCGATTAGGCAGATCGTCTCCCAGTTCTCAAGGCCGGCGAGGGGGGAGATCGCCTTAGCCACCCGCTGAATCCGCCGCTCGCCGTTGGTGAAGGTCCCGTCGCACTCGGCGAAGCTCGCAGCCGGAAGAATAACGTCGGCGTACCTGGTCGTCTCGGTGGGGAAGATCTCCTGGACGACGAGGAAGTCCAAGGCCGCAAGGGACTTTCGGACCCGGTTGGTATCGGGGTCGGTCTGGGCCGGATCCTCCCCCAGGATGTAGAGGCCCCTGATCCCCTCGTCTTCTCCTCCTCCTTCTGCAAGCCGTTCCAACATCTGAGTCGATGTCAGGCCGGGGGCTTCGGGCAGCCGGACCTTCCAGGCCTCCTCGAACTTGGCCCTGACGGCAGGGTCGGTCACCAGCTGATAGCCGACGTAGTTGTTCGGAAGAGCCCCCATATCGCAGGCCCCCTGGACGTTGTTCTGACCCCGGAGGGGCATTATCCCCGTCGACGGGCGGCCGACGTTTCCCGTCAGCATCGCAAGATTTCCGAGCGACATCACGTTGGCGGTCCCGGTGACGTGCTCGGTCATCCCCAGGCTGTAGATGATCATCGCCTTCTCGGCCCCGGCGTAGATCCGGGCCGCCTCAACGATATCCTCAGCTGGGACGCCGGTTATCTCAGCGGCCTTCTCCGGCGGATACCCTTCGACCGCCTTTTTGAACTCCTCGAACCCCTCAGTCCGGCTGGCGATGAACTCCCGATCCTCCAGCCCCTCCCCGAGGATGACGTTCATCATCCCGTTCAGGAGGGCGATATTGGTCCCCGGCTTCAGGTTGAGCCAGACCTTCGCCCGATCGACAAGCTCGATCTTTCGGGGGTCGGCGACGATGATCTTTGCGCCATTGTTCGCAGCTTTGATCACCTTCAGCCCCACGACCGGATGGGCTTCGGTAGTGTTGGATCCGATGATGAAGAGGACGTCTGCATCTTCGATCTGGTCGAAGGAGTTTGTGGCAGCCCCACTTCCAAAGCAGGCGGCCAGGCCGGTTACGGAGGGGGCGTGGCAGACCCGGGCGCAGTTGTCCACGTTGTTTGTGCCGAAGACGGCCCGAGCTAGCTTCTGGACGAGGTAGTTCTCCTCGTTGGTGCACCGAGAAGAGGAGAAGGCACCCAGAGAGTTGGGACCGTACTTCTCTTTGATCTCGGAGAACCTTTTTGCGACGAGATCAAGGGCCTCCTCCCAGCTCGCCTCCTCAAACTTTCCGTTCCTTTTTATCAGGGGGACGGTCAGACGGTCGGGGTGGTGGACGATCTCGTCGAGGCCGAAACGGCCCTTGACACAGGTCTGCCCATGGTTTACAGGTCCCTCCCGATCCGGCGAGACGGAGACGATCATGCCGCCCTTGACCCCAAGCACCAGTCGGCATCCGACGCCGCAGTAGGGGCAGACGGTGGAGACCGTGCTCTCCGGCCTCACCCATTTATCGGCCCGGACGAAGAGGGCTCCGGTGGGGCAGACGTCCACACAGGCTCCGCAGAACTTGCAGTCCGAATCCTGGAGAGAGACGGGGCCGACCCAGTGCATCTGATGAAAATCGGGATGGGTGTAGAGCACGCCGTTGCCCCGGACCTCCTCACAGATTCGCACGCAGCGGCCGCACATGATGCAGAGGTTGTAGTTGCGGTCGAAGAAAGGCTCTCTCAAGACCGGCATATTCCGAAAAGAGAGCTGGTATCTGATCCTCTCCAGGCCGACGAACTCCACCGCCTCCTGAAGCTCACAACTCCCGTCTTTGGGACAGTACTTGCAGCCCACCGTCACCGGAAGCTTCCGCATGCACTCACGCAGGTCGGAACATTCGTCTTTCCGATCGCAGAATAGGCATGAGGTGGGATGATTGGTGAGGGCCAGGAGCATCTCCAGGGTGTGTCTTCTCATCTCCTGGAGCTCTTCGGTCCTGGTCTGTACCACCATCCCCTCTTCTGCCAAAGTGTTGCAGGATGTGGGATAGTGATCAAGCCCCTCTACAGAGACGATGCAGAGCTTGCAGGAGCCTATGGGCTTCAAATCCGGATGATCGCAAAGTGCCGGCACATAAGAGCCCGCCTTCCGGGCCGCATCGAGAATGGTGGCCCCCGCGGGGACTGATACCTCTCGACCATCGATGATGAGTCTGATTTCTGCCATGTTCCCAACCGCGCCTGATACTGATGATGGTTGATTGTATTAGAAGGTTACTCCGACCATCTAAATGAGGCTCGAAGGGCGAGCATGCGCATTTGGGCGAGGAGAGCTATGCAGAAGGTCGATCTGACCCCTCTGACCATAAAAGAAAATGAACCTGGTTTTAGGATTCTCCTTCAGCATGAGGTCAGACGAGCACGTCAATCTTCGGCCTGGGGGACGAAGCCCTCTTTTGCGAGCCTCGCTAGGACCCCATCGACGAACCCGGCGATCCCGCCGGGATGATAAGCCTCGATGGCGTCCAGCTCCGCGATCCTCTCAGGATCGAGGCCGTAGGGCTTGACTTGCTGGCGGTACAGCTTCTTTTCCTCTTTCAAGCCCGCCTTCCCCGGGATCGTGGGGATTCCCAGATCCAGGACCTGTTGTGGGGAGAGGGCTATCCTCTCCACCCTGAGTTCCGGGCCGTCGTCGCCGCTGCTCGAGAGGCGTTTTTCTCTGATCAGCGATGCTAGATCCCTGCAGAAGCTCAGGCCCGCCGGGGAGAGGTCCGAGAGGCATAAGACGAGGGTCTGGCGCCCTCCGCTTCTGGCGCGTACGATGAGCCGTTCCGCCATCTCCACCGTCGGCCTCCCCTCGACGGAGACGAGGCCGACGCCTCTCTTCTGACAGACGGGCAAGACGAGAGGCGCCAGGGCCGGGCGAGTCAGCCAGATCTCAACTTTGGTCGTCTTCTCTTCGACATCATCCTCGGCTTCGGACCCAGCTTCCTGTGGGATGAACTCGCCCTCAAGAGGTTCTAAAATGACGTCACCCTTCAGATGGCCGAAGAGCTTCGCCCTCTCGACCCACTTTTCGAGCTTGGGGCAGTCGGTCTCGTGATACCTTCTCATGGCCCTAATCTCGCCAACGAATCCGCCGCAGATGGGGTAGTCTGCGACCTTCCGTCCCAGGGCGAAGTAGTAGAGGGCAGGGACGGTCGTCTTCGGCCTTCCAAACTCACGATAGACTCCGGCGACCCACATAGCCTTCGTCCTGTCCACCGAGGCCTCGATGGGCCTATCAACGATCTCCTTCATGAGCCTCTGAACAAATGCTGTCTGGGGATATCAGCCTGGCGCCGGCAGCCCCAGGAAAGGCCGACCCACCACTATTTCCACCTCGCGCAACGCCGCCCCATCTCGTCCGGGCTTCGCAGGGAAAAAACGCCTTTGGTGGCATCTCCCAACGACCTATTCGGCCTTCCGCCGTCGATCTCGTTCCAGGTCTCATCCTCCTCGCTCCTCGCATCTTCTGCACAAGGGTTTTAGCCGAAGAGGTCCAACCTCAGAATCAGAGCAGAACCATGTCGAATACCAAGACAGACAACCCAGCAGACGAGACCGACCCCTTCCTCGCCGAGATCCGCAGGCTTCGGGGTGGGCGAGAGGCGGAGGGCGAGGAGGACTGGGTCGAGAGGGCGGTGGACCAGAAAGTGGACCAGCTCCTGGACCTCTCCGAGTGCCTTAGAGAGCTTGAGCCGTCGCAGGAGATCATCGATATCAAAAAGGAGTGCGACGGCATCGTGGAGGAGATGGTCACAGGAAGGCTCGGAGGCGAGGCGGCCGTGGGCCAGACAGACGCGTTTCTCTATAAAGCTGCCAGCCTCATCATGGAACGGCTGATGGGCGAGATCGAAGAATAGATCTCAGAAGCCCGACACCCAACTTATTTTCCGGATTCGTCCCTTGTTCTATTCTATCGTCAGAGTTCCCTCGCCCGGATAGATGGCACATTTTGGGCGGTCAAAAGGCCACCTCCCGTCCCCCTCTTCTCTTCTGCCCCTCTCGCCTCCACCAGATCTGGAGCCACCTCCAGAAGCTTCATGGTGTATGGGTGGACGGGGCTCGTCGTCACCTCGCTTGTGGGCCCCTCCTCGACAATCTTTCCTTTCAGCATCACCGCCATCCGATCGCTCACCTTTCTTGCGATGGCGATGTCGTGGGTTATGAACAGGATGGCAAGCCCTCTATTCTCCTGCAAGTTCAAAAGAAGCTTCAGGATCTTCGCCTGGACGCTGGCGTCGAGGGCCGACGTCGGCTCATCGGCTATGAGGAGCTTCGGATTGAGGACGAGGGCTCTTGCGATCGCCACCCTCTGGGCCTCGCCGCCGCTGATCTGGTGAGGGTACTTCTTCAGGAAATCGTCGTCGGTAGAGAGCTCCACCTCTTCTAGAACCCGTTTGACGATGGCGACCCTCTCAGCAGGGCTTCCGACCTTCTGGATCTCCAATGGCTCGGAGACGGCGTCGAGGACGTTCATCCGGTGGCTGATCGATTCCTTCGGATTCTGGTAGATCATCTGGACCCTTCTGTAGAAATCCCGGTCCCTTCGGGCCAGGGTCTCTCCCTCAAGCTGGATCTCGCCCTCATCCTGCTCGAAGAGGCCGATGACGGTCTTCGCCAGGGTCGTCTTGCCCGAGCCGCTCTCACCGACGAGGGCGATCGTCTCCCCCTCGAAGAGGGTGAGGTCGACGCCGTCTACGGCTGTAAAGTCGCCGAAGCTCGTCGTGACGCCCGACAGCTCCAGGAGGGGTACGATCCCGCCCCGATGGCAGGCGATCATCCGGCCGCCAGCATCCGTGAGCTGTGGCACCTCCTTTCTGCACCGATCGATCCGCTGGGTGCATCGGTCGCTGAAGGGGCAGCCGGGAACGCCGTGAACCATCCTGCCGGGTATCCCCTGAAGGTCTTTTGTGGTGGTCATGTTCGGCGACGACCTGATGAGCCCTCGGGTGTAAGGGTGGCGGGGGTTCTCCAATAGGTCTTGAGTGTCACCAAGCTCGACGATCCTTCCGGCGTAGAGGACCGCCATCCTCCCAGTCAGCTTCGCGGCGGTAGATATGTCGTGGGTTATGACAAGTGTGATCTTCTCTCGGATTCTCTCTCGGAGAAGACATGTGACCTCGGCCTTGGTGACTGCGTCCAGGGATGCCGTCGGCTCGTCGAGGATCAGGATCTGAGGATCATTTGCGAGGGCCATGGCGATGAGGGCTCGTTGTTTCTCCCCTCCGCTCAGCTGGTGGGGGTAGGATCTGCCCTTATCCTCGTCCAAGCCAACGGATCTGAAAAGATGTCGGACTCGATTCCCGACGTCTTCGGGATCGCCCTTCTCTCTATGCGCCAAAATCGACTCTTCGATCTGGTCGGAGAGGGTCATGATGGGATCGAGGGCGTCCTCGACGTTCTGAAAGACCATGGCCATATCCTTCCCCCTCATCTTCCGCCTCTCGTTCTCGTCGAAGGAGAGAACATCCCTTCCATCCAGGAGGATCCGGCCCGAGCACCTTCCGTCCAACAGGCCCATCAGAGCGAGCCCCAAGGTCGTCTTTCCGGCCCCCGACTCGCCGATGATCGCAATGGAGTCGCCCCGGAGGAGGTCGAGGTCGATCCCCGCCAGGATCTCAGTTCCGTCGTAAGACGCCTTCAGGTCGATTATTTCGAGCATCGTCAGATTCCTCCTTCGTGACTTTCGCCTCTGCCCCGGAGGCGGGGGTCGAGGGCAGACTCCAGGGCGAAGCCCGTGAAGCTCAGCCCGATCAAAGTCAGGGAGAGGGCGAGGCCCGTCGGCAATAGCCACCACTTCCAGACCTCGAGATATGTGAAGACCCTCGCATACTGCATCATCTTCCCCCAGCTCATCACCGAGGGGTCGGAGATCCCGAGGAACGATAGCCCCGCCTCCATGAAGACCGCCCTTCTCGCATCCTGGATCATCATAGCCACCAGGATCGGTCCCAGGTCCGGGATGATGTGGCGAAATAGGAGATGAGACCAGCTGGCCCCGAAAGTCCGAGCCGCCGAGACGTGCATCCTCTCCTTCAGGGTGAGGGTCTGGGCCCTGATCACCCTCGCCCCCCCAGGCCAGGAGAGGGCTGAGAGGAGGAGGACCATCAGAAGGACGTTAGGCCGGAGGTACGCTGCCACGAGGATGATGACGATCACGTCGGGTATCGCTATCGTGGCGTCTACGACCCTCATCCAGAACCGGTCATAGAGGCCGCCGAAGATCGCCGCCGTCCCGCCGATGAGGACGCTGATGAAGGTCGAGAGGAGAGCTACCCCGAATCCGACGGATAGAGAGGTCCGCGCTCCGTAGAGGAGCTGGGTCCAGATGTCCTGCCGGGCGTCGTTGGTTCCGAGCCAGTGCTCCTCCGACGGGCGGCTGAAGGCTGGAGTGTCGGTATTCTCCCGGGGTGAGTAAGGCGAGAGGACCGGGGCGAAGACCGCCAGGGCGACCATGAGGCCGATCAGGATCAGGCCAGCCTTTCCGACGTTGCTCTCTGTCACCTCGTGCCAGATGTCAACGTGCATGGCTCACTCTCGGATCGAGCTTGGAATAGAGCAGGTCCACCAGGAGGTTTGTCACCAGCACCGCCACCGTCACCATCAGAAGTATCCCCTGGATCAGGGGGTAGTCCCTGGTGAGGAGGGAGTTGTAGAGGAGCCACCCGACGCCGGGATAGGAGAATACGATCTCGACGAAGAGGGCTCCGGTTATCATGTGAGGTATCATCAGACCCGTCGCCGTCACCACCGGAAGAAGGGAGTTTCGACCGGCGTGTCTGTACTTGATCTGACCCTCGGAGCAGCCTTTGGCTCTGGCCGTCAGGATGAAGTTCTCCTTCAAGGTGGTGATCATGGTGTTCCTGGTGAGGAGGTATGCGGAGGTTACCCTCACCAGGACGAGGGCCGTCAGGGGCGCGATCAGGTGGTGGAGGATGTCGATGGCGAGGGGGAGGCCTTCAAGGCCGCTGTAAGGGGTGAGGGCTCCTGATAGTGGCACCATCCCAAAGACTACGCCGAAGATCAGGAGGAGGACGATCCCCATGAAGAAGTCAGGAAATCCGTTAAAAAACATGAGGCTTGCAAGGAGCGTCTTGTCGAGGCCGCTCCCCCTCCGATACCCCGACTCTATCCCAAGAATGAAGCCCAAGATGGTCGAGATGACGAGAGCCGTGCCCGTGAGTAGGAGGGTCCAGGGGAGAAAGTCGAGGATCACCGCCAGAACATCTTGGTTATAGAAGTAGGAGTGGCCCAGATCGCCGCTGGCGAGGGCGACGATGTATGCGACGAACTGCTGGCTCATCGACTGGTCTAGGGCGAGCCTTGAGATGAGCTCCGCCTTGAGCTGGGGCGTCATGGCGAGGAGCGCCTCCTCGCCGTAAATCGCCTGGAAGGGGTCGCCGGGCATCATCCTCGGAAGGAGGAAGTTGAGGGTGAGGATGATGGCGAAGGCGATGAGATGGTTTGAGAAGAGGGCCCCTCGTCTGAGGAAGGCCAGAATTTTCGCCGTCGCCTTTTGAACGTCCCATCCCACCTTCGGACTTTCGAGGTGGCGCATCTCCAGATCCTGCATCAAACTCTCCGCCCAGGTCGTCTTCATCCAACAATCTTAATAAATTCTGTCTAAATTCTGCCGATTATTGTGCTTAATTTCTCAAGGCTTTATCTAATCGGGTCATTATTTATGAAACTTTCCCGAATCGTATGCTTATAGAGCCATCGTATTTATGTTCTATAACACAAACTCTCTCTCAGATTAACAATTAGGCTCGTCGATAACCGGGAATAAGTGGTGATTGAGGCTACAAAATCATTCATGATGGCAAATTCGGGGGGCTCGGCATCTGCCCTCCGGCAGATCCCCAGACGTGCTTGGGCCTTCCTTGATACAGTCAAAAATCTTTCGTTGCAGGGCACCACTCCGCAGGGGGTTCTCCACCGACGGTCCTGGGCGAAAGGTGGGGGAAGGCCCTGCAGATGAGGGGTCTTGCAGCATGGATTTTGCAGAATTTAGTCTCCTCGTCAAAGAAGATGCAGGGGGAGGCCCGCTTCATCGCCCAGGCCCGCTGTCCCTCCACCTCGACCCTGCCAGCATACTTCTGGATCGTCTTTCTTATGCTGATCCCGAGGTGGGCCGAGAGCCTCTCGACGTCCTGGGGCTCGAGGCTTATGGGGTCGGAGATGGTGCAGCATCGCCCACACATCTTGCATTCGAGTTCAGAGTGGATCTTGCAGAGACGAGACCCATGATCCGAATCCGGGACTTTTGGGTCGAATCCGACGCCGCCCATCATCCGGATAGCCACCATCACCCGTTTGTGAACCCGAGGCGAGTTGAAGGCCGCCGGAAGCCAGGTGGGGACGTCATACGGCTTTTGGACATAGGAGACGGGCAGGTCGAGAAAGAGGCCGTCGAGGTGGTAGGCGGTTCTGGAAATCGGAGACCAGAAGACTCTCCCCTCGGCCACGAGGGCGATGAGCGCCTCGCTCGCCTCCTGCGAGAGGCCCGGCGCCACCACCAGGTTCTCGGCGCAGGTGACCGCGCCCTCCGGATCCTCGCCGAAGGCTTTGGCGATGCGGGCGGAGGTCACGTGCCTTTCAGAATGGATGAAACTCTCGATCTTTCGTTTCAAAACTTCGCTCGTCGTCTCGACCGCCCCCTTCCGGCTTCACTTTGGAGTGAGAGGGTTTGCTGTAAGTAATTATGCATCTGAAAAATAATCGATGATGCCCCAGAAATCGGGGCACCATCTTTTCGGTCCCTTCTTTGTTTTTGCTTTCTTCCATCCCGACTAGAGGAAGGAGATCTTGTTCAGGGGTATCGGAACCCCGATGGCGATCCCGCCCTTTGTGTAGAAGAGGTCCACCTCGCCGTTGTGGGCCCAGTACCAGTCGGGGTAGTAAAGGGTGATGGCCGGAAGGTCTTCAGCGTAAAGCTCCTGGGCCTCGAAGATCATGTCGGCCCGGTCGACTTCGTCGGTCTCGCTCTGCTGCACTTCGAGGAGGGATGTGAGCTCGTCGTCCTCATGGTACTGGACACTGTTTAGGGTCGCATCCAGGGTCATCCTCCTCAAGTAGTCGGGGTCTGCTCCGAGGCCGCCGTGGCCGAGGAGGGCGAGGTCAAACTCCCACTCCTGGACCATGGTGTCGAGGGTCGCCCCGTCCAGAGATCGGAGGGTGACGTCGAGACCCGCGTCCTCCAGCTGCTCCTCGATGAGATCTGCCACCCTCGAGCCGGGCCAGCCGACGGTCCCGCGTTCAGCCACCAGGATCTCCACCTCTTCTCCCTCGTATCCGAGGTCAGAGATCATCTCCCGGGCCAGGTCGGGATCGTACTCGTACTGCTCGACGTCGGGGTTGTACCAGTCGCTGTCGGGGGGCACGAGCCCCGGGTTTCCGACGACGGCCTGGCCGCGCTGGGTTATTTCCACCAGGGCCTCGCGGTCGATGGCGTAGGCGAGGGCCCGCCTGAACTCTGGGTTGGAGAAGGGCTTTTTCTGGTGGTTTATCATCAGCTTCGCGTTCCAGTCATGGGCGCCTTCGATCACCTCAAACCCCGCGCCTCCCAGCTGCAGTACCGCCTCGGGCGGGACGGAGGCAGCGTCGACGGACCCCTGCTTCAGGGCGGCGGGGGTGGTCTGGTCGCTCATCTTGACGAAGATGATCCTTCCGACTTTAGGGGTTCCCTGAAAGTAGCCGTCGTAGGCCTCGTAGAGGTAGGTCCCCTGAACCTGATCGTAGTCGGCCAGTTTGAAAGGACCTGTCCCCACTAGGGCCTCATCGTCCCTGAAGTTCGCGGGGTCGGAGACTCCGTCCCAGATATGCTCGGGGAGGATCGGGAGGGTGCAGGCTACGAGGTCCATGAAGGGAGCGTAGGGCTCGGATAGATAGAGCTTCACGCTGTGGTCGCCGACGGCCTCGGCCCGATCGATTATGCTGGAGTCGACCCACTGGTAGGGGTGGTCCTGGGTGTAATCGACGGTGAAGACGACGTCGTCGGCGGTGACCTCCTCGCCGTCGTGCCAGGTGACGCCCTCCCTCAGGTCGAAGAGGTAGGCGTTCTCGTCCTCGATGTACTGCCAATCCTCAGCCAGGGCTGGGAGGTACCCCTCGTCATCCTTCCAGACGAGGGTGTCGAAGATGAAGCTCATCCGGACGTATCCTGGTCCTCGGGAGTAGTGGGCGTAAGGCGAGGGGAAGCCCCAGTCTCCCGTGGCATCGGCGATGGTGTACTCGGCCACTTCATAGTCGGCGGCTTCAACCGTCCCCATCGCCGTCAGCGCGAGAAACGTCAATGCCAGCCCAAATATCAAGGGTTTTAGCACTTTGAAACACCTCTATTTGGATAGTCAGATCTCTTGTTATGAGGGCAAACTTTATGGGGCTTCTTTATGAACCTGTTTGTGTAAACTATGTCAGAGAAGGATTGTATAATTTTGATATTATTATAGCTCGCACCTCGGAGTCACCGACGACAGCTGAGGCCGGTTTCGTCCTCGTCGGCGGTCGGGATAAGTGAGACGCCACCTCAGACGCCCGCCTTCTTTTGGGCGGCTAGATCGGTGAGGTGGGCTCTCCAGAGGGGCTCCGGAGCTTTTCGCCCCTCTTGCTTGGCCGTTTCGAGGCAAAGCTGGATGGCGACTTTGGCCCCGTTAAGGTCCTCCTCTTCGGTCTTGCCGAAGGCGGAGCAGCCGGGAAGTTCAGGAACGACCGCTAATTAGCTCTCGTCATAGGTGCTGGAGAATGGAACAAACAAAGGTGCGCTTGTGGATATAATGAAATATATTTTATTTATTAATTTGAAGGGTTTCGAGAATTTTCTTATCATTATCTGTGGCTCGGTCCATATCAACAAGCTGTTGTAAGAGCGCTATTGCTTCTGAGGTGCGACCGTTCTTTTTTGCCTCTTTTGCCTTAGCTCGATATGATTTTACGACTATATTCAAGGGGGCAGGAGGGATTGCACCCAAATCCCGCTTAGCATATTTTTCGGCACGTCTTACAAGTTCTAGTCCAATTTTTGCCGCTTTATCATAATCCTTTAGCTTGTAGAAACCCTCCGCGTAGGAACATAAATATGGATCATAATTTCTTGTATTCTTAAATAGAAACTCAAGATAAAGCATACCTTTTTCTAAATCTCGAATAGCAGCTTCGTCTATGAGTATGGATCCCACTTCTCCAGCAATGACATTTCTGTTTAAAGGTCTGGAGGTGGGGTGCATCTCTGGGACGTCCTCATCATACAAATCAAACGCCCGTTCAAGATGTTGAACTGCTTTGGATAAATATTGTGCTCTTTCGTCTCCACGAATGAACCAAGCAGTATAATTTCTCAATGCAATTCCCATCCAGTATTCTAATTCATAGGAATCACTATTAGGAAATTGTTTTTCGATTTTTGAAATCAATTTGGACATTTCTTTCTGCGAAGGCAACTCCCCAAGACCGAAGCAAGATGAGTCCATAAGTGATTTAATTGCTTTCTCTGTTGATATCTTAAATGAGAATATAATAACTCCTCCTTACAACCAGAGATATCCTAGAAGTTTGAGGTTACTGAAGCATATAAATTTTCCGAGGTTCTGGAACCTCTCGCCCCTCTTTCTTCGCAGCTTCGAGCCAGAACACCATGGCGACTTTCGCCGTTGGTCGAGTCATGCCGACGGCTGCGAGAAAAGGCGCAAGGATCTGCGCTGCCGGTCGGCTCCTGGTGCTTGAAGGTGCTCCTGATTCATGTTTACGAATCATATGCAATTTGTTTACGATCCATAAACAAGTCCCCTTTCACCCCTTGTACTCCCCGCCCACCAGCTCCCGGATCCGTTCTGCGGTCTTCGGCCCCACCAGCTCCACCACCTTCAGCTCCTCTTCGGTGGCTGCGAAAACTCTCTCGACGGACCCGAAGTGGCGGAGGAGGTTTTTCGCGACGGCGTTCCCGACGCCGGGGATCGAGGAGACGAGGTATTCCTGCTGCTCCTTCAGCGTCCGGTGGGTCTTCTTGCCGTGGGCCTGGGGAGCGCCGCCCCTCGCCTGCTGCTCCCGCCTCGCGATCGCCGCGATTACCGAGACCGTCTCCTCCTCGTCCTCCGTTGGGATGATGGAGACGCCGAAGTCGACGGCTATCGACGCCAGGGCCCCCCGGATGGCGTTCGGGTGGACCTGCCGAGCGTAGAGGTCCCTTCCCTCCAAGATCAGGATCGGCCTATCGTAGGTCCGGGCGAGGTCCCGGACCTGGCCGAAGAGGTTTCGTCCGGGGTCGATGAGGGAGTCGATGAAGTCGTTCGCTGTCTTCCTTTCGATGGCTACCCGGTCGCTGACGACGTAGTCGCCGACCTCCAGAACCTTCAGGGTCACGCCCACCCCCATCGCCT
>Ga0116164_10002630_pt1 | contig 12735 bp, 6 predicted proteins | sample AD_UKC109_MetaG_FD_89888 | JGI IMG/M metagenome (GOLD analysis project Ga0116164, IMG submission 89888) | Active sludge microbial communities of municipal wastewater-treating anaerobic digesters from Hong Kong - AD_UKC109_MetaG | ecosystem: Engineered > Bioreactor > Anaerobic > Digestate... | reverse complement strand
CGTGCCAATTTAGGTATTACAAAAGAATAGAATATCAAATTTGACCAAACATTGTCTTTGATTAGGGGCATGACAACCACATTTATTTACAAATGAGCAACTCGCTATTTTTACTCTCCCCTCTTGCCTTCCGGATCAACTACGGCAGGACCATGAAAAGAACCTTCTTCTTTTAGCCTACTTAAATAAGCGTTATAGCGTTTTATGCAACCTTCAGTTATGCCCAATAAATTTTGCCTTATTTTATTATCTGTTGCTTTAACATCATGGTGATTTCCATGTCTTAATGGAGCAGCATATTTTTGTACCTCTATTATTTCTTCTCTATTGGTGCCAAGGCTTTCATGCATTAATCTCCATGAATTAGAATCATCGTCATTCGTTCCCTTATCGGATAATTGCTTTTTAAAACTTCCTTTAATGCTTTCAATTGCTCGGTAGCATAAAAATGGCAGGTCCATCTCAGATCGTATTGCACTTACATAATCAACAACTGCTTGCCTTATGAAGAAATCCGTTCCGCTATTTTTAATTAGGCTATCGCATTCCGGACCAATTTTACTATATGGTTCATAGCTTTTACCTAATATTCCCACACCATAGAACCAAGAATTCAAGTCTTCATCGGTAATTGACGTTATTTCTAAGGTATAACTGTAGTTTAGTGAAAATCCAATGCAGGATATGATAGTCTGGGCATGACGTTTAATCAAAATATAAATTGAATCAATATCCAGTTCAACTCCTTTGAGTGGCTCAAATGTTATAATCATTTGAGACGCATCACAAACAAATGACATTGACCCAAGTCCTTCCAAATCAAAGCCATCAGGATTATAATTAACATTAACCCTTTCCGGTAAAACATGTCCAAATGCAAAATATTTCATATTTCATTATTGTTGAATCTGATTATCCTATCCTTAGAATTACTTTCTTGTTTTGGAAAGAAAACACATCTGAATCAATTGGTTGCCAATAGAAGAATCCTGAATTCGCATTGATCTTTACATCTAACTTCCTCCATTGTGCTAATTTATGGATTACAGAAGGAATAGATATCAAATATGTCCAAACAAAAACCTTGCCTGCGCAAGGCATAGCTCTATCAGAAGGTAGCAGCCATTTGACGGAAAGGCATCTGGATCGATCTATTTAGAAATATTAAATAATCTTACAGTTAGAATTTAGGGATAAATTCGAAGGCTCTGATCATTACCTTATAAAAGGAATAGCTCCATCTCCTTAGGAAAGTGCCGGATCCGGAATTCTGCACAGTCATCCCAGCGCAATACCACTTGCTTATGATCCCATTTGACTCGGACATGGGCCTGCTCATAGGTCATCCGGTAGGCTTCTTTGAGGTACAGCTCTTTATTGAACACGAGAATAATCAACTCGTCAAAGAGCTTATCCTTGTACGTCCATTGTGTCCACCGGGCATTGTTTTGGTCTCCTTTCGCATGGCACTTCACCTGAATGCGTTTATCTAACAATAGGAGATCACATCACGTCTACGTCTGGATTGGAGTTACAGCTCGTGTTGCTCCAGTCAATTTTTCGGCGAACTTGGAGTAAATTTATGATTTACTTTGGAGTACTGAACTTTAATCAAAGTGCATTTGTTACTTTATTTATCCACTTAAAGTTCTATTGAAAATAGGTTTATCGAATGCATCGATTTTGGTAGGCGCTTCAGTTGTAATTCTTTGTCTATTGATTGGTTTTCTTGACTTAATTAAAACATTGATTATGAGGCAACTAATAACAGCAATCACAATGGAAAGCTCATTAACTGGGGAATTAGAGCTGAATTGTGTTTGACCAGAATGAAATTTGAGGACCTAAGGAGCTTAATGAGCTTAGGGGGGGCAAATCCCCCCATTTCCCACCATACCTCCAGAAAATAACCGATATACTAAAAATCCAAATGGAACAGAGGTTCTTTTGGAAATTCAAGTTTCTGTCCCACTAGTTTTGTCTCCAGAGTCAATTGGGTTGAAATATCATTGTAGTTGATATCGCTGCCAACTGGGGGAAGGAAAATGAAGCGATCATCGATCTGGACCATCAAACATTCAAACGGTTCCGTAACAGCAACCAATTGTCTTTCCGGCGGTATTTGTTTTTCAAATCGATAAGAAAAGCCATTGATCACTTCCGATTCCGGGTGTGCAATCTGCTTGCGGATAACATCCAAGGTATTGGGTAGGATATACCCGTACCCAAAAAATGCAAAAGCCGCAAGGTAGGCGGATTTCAAATCGGATATGTCTACTCTCCGTTGACTGAAGGAGTCCAGAATCAATCGAACCTTAAAAGATTGATCGCGCCAACCGTTATTTTTCTCTAAGGCATGAAGATGATCAAAGAGTTGATTTTTGTCTTGCGGATTGTTGTACTTGGTTGGAACCTTAAATTGAAAGGCTCCATCCTGCACTTTTAAATCGGCGTTGATCGATTCATCCTCCAAGTCCACTCGGACACGTCCCTCATACGTATCTTCTCCATTTGTTGCCTTTGCGAAAGAAATTACCCGATTACGGCGGTGGACATGATTATCGATGCGATGACCCGCTTTCCTATTGCAATCTTCGCACGTTAGACATATTTCCTTGCCACCAATGGACTCTGGCGGCACATGTTCAAGAGTTAGTTTGTTGATATCACCGATCCGGTAACCAGTCATACATAGTGGGCAGAAATACCATTCCACATCCAAAGTCAGGTATTTGGACATGGCTTTGGCTCCATGGTGAAAGAATTGTTGCTTTTTATCCATAGTTACTGACATAACCGCATGGAAAGAAGATTGATTCCAGAACACATTATAATATATACGGTGATGGAACCATAGGTGTCGTTCATGACCCCCACCGCAACCGTACCCCCGGGTTGATCAGTTTTTTCGAATATCCCCCCGGCAAATCCGGATTTGAAGATTTGAACAGAAAGACATGACGGGGACGGATTTCGGTTTCATCTTTGCGTCGCACCATTCGATCAAGCAACGGCAGGATGAATAAACCATTGTCTTGCCTCTCTACAATAAGTGTTTAAACGCATTGGTGATGCTGGCACGGATGGTCGTCAGGTGGTTTCGAAATGTATCCGTAAATGCCACGGGCCAGATGGTACATTATCCTACATGCGACCATTGACCTTGGCCGTTAGATCACGGCATACCGGAAATGGCTCATTTTAATCGAAATAGTCATTTTTTGTGTTAAATGCACGTTATATGAACGTTATTGATCATAACACACTGATTTACAATAATCATATTAGTCCTGCCTCCGCTACAAAAGGAAGCCTGATACTTCGTATCGGGCTTTTTTTATCTCACCTAATCCGCTTTGCCCATGTTCACCATCTATGTTTTGTATTCTCCTGGTAATGATAAAATCTACATTGGCTATACCTCTAATCTGATCGCTCGTTTTCATGCCCACAACGAACTCGATGATAAAGGTTGGTCCCGTAAGTTCCGACCATGGATGGTTGTTTACACGGAAGTATTTGAACATAAACACGATGCAGTTATCCGCGAAAAACAATTAAAGTCTTCGCGAGGACGAGCTTTTATCCGTGATTCCGTCCTCAAGGATTATACTTAGCTCGTCGGGCTCTTATCCGTCGGCTGACGGACGCAGTGCTTGTCCTGCCTCCGCTACAAAGGGAAGGGAATCCAAGTTTTGGGTTCCCTTTTTGTTTTTTATCCTCTCACTCGAATACGTTCATGTTTTAGCGAACATAACCCTATCCAGGTTGTTGACAGGTATAATTCAACAGAATTATACTCCTTATTTTTTAAGTAACCACATCAAATGAAAACGGTAAATCTAGGATCACAAGGCCTTCAGGTGCCAGCAATTGGCCTTGGATGTATGGGCATGTCAGAATTTTATGGTTCATCATCGGAGTCCAGCAACCTGGCGGTGTTGGACAGGGCCGTAGAAATCGGCTGTACCTTCTGGGATACCGCCGATATGTATGGCCCATTTACCAATGAACAACTGCTGGCTAAAGCATTAAAGGGTCGCAGAAACCAGATCACCCTAGCCACCAAATTTGGCATATCGAGAGGAGCCGACGGTAGCTGGCAAGGTACCAGGGGTAGTGCCGAATATGTAAAGGTTAGTTGTGACGCTTCTTTAAAGCGGCTTGGCACCGATTACATTGATCTGTATTATCAGCACCGGGTAGATCCCAATACGCCTATTGAAGAAACTGTTGGAGCAATGGCTGATCTGGTCCATGCGGGGAAAGTGCGGTACATCGGATTGTCTGAGGCGAATCCGGAAATCCTCTCAAGGGCCCATAAGGTACACCCCATCAGTGCTCTGCAGACCGAATATTCGTTGTGGTCCAGAGAAGTTGAATCCGATATACTGCCACTGGTCAAACGCCTCAACATCGGGTTTGTCGCTTATAGCCCCCTGGGACGCGGGTTCCTTTCCGGCGCCATTCGCTCACGCAGTGACCTCGAAGCCGGGGATTGGAGACTGCAAAACCCCCGTTTTACCGATGAAGCAATCGCTCAGAATATCCAGTTAGCCGATGCGGTGGCCGAAATTGCAGGCGAGTTAAGTGCAACTCCTGCACAGATTGCATTAGCCTGGCTGCTAACCGGTGATGTTCCCTTGGCAACCATTCCCGGGACCCGAAGCATTCAGCGGCTGGAAGAGAATTGGAAAGCACAAGAAATTCAACTTAGTAAACAGCACCTTAGCAAATTGGATGCTTTGATTGCTTCCGGAGTAACCGGAAACCGGTATTAATGGCTTAAAAAAAAGTGCAATAGTGCTAGACTGGATGATTCAACCCAATAAATTCACTTCATGCGATGCAACTTCGCGTGAATATTATGATTATTAGGTTTAGACCCCTATTTTTGGCAAAGGAAAAGACTCTTACATAAATCTTAAAAAGGCGCATAATGAAAAAGACGAAGATTTGGATGCTACCATTGTTATTGCTTGTGTTGATGTCTTCATGTGTTAGCACTAAAAAATTCAATGCACTGCAAAGTGAAAAGGATGAATTAGCTGCTAGCATGGCTAAGATCGAGCAGAAAGTAAATATGCTTGAAGAAGAAAACACCAAGTTGAATAGCGAAAAAGCCACCCTTGATCAAAACATCAGTCAGGTCCGTACCCAGCTTTCATCTACAGAAACCCAACTGAAAGATGTTGAGAAAAACCTGAATGACAAGCAAGTACAAATTAATCAGATCCGTTCTGCTATGGATGAGGCATTCACCACCGTAGAAGACGCCGTACTGGAATCCAATCAACGTCTGGTTGAACTGGAAGACATGCTATACGTCGACATGGATGATCCTATCAACTTTAAAACCGGGTCTGCTGTGGTTAGTAAAGACGACCAGGAAACACTGGACAAAATTGCTACCATGCTGAAAGCTAATCCTGATATGCACTTTATCGTTGAAGGTCATGCGGACAAGCGTTCCATTCATACGGACAAATACCAGGACAACTGGGATCTGAGTGCTGCCCGCAGTATTGAAGTTGTGCGTAAGTTGATCAAGATGGGCGTAGATCCAAAGCAACTTACTGCTGCCGGCCGGGCCGAGTTTATGCCTACCGCTGAAGGTACCGACGCGGATTCACTGGCTAAGAATCGTCGTACAGAAATCATTGTTGTACCCAACATTGGCAAATTGTACGAAATGCATAAGAACAAAACATTGGGTCCTAAGAGCTGATCCTGAAAATAATACCACAAGAAAGGCTGTATTCGTACAGCCTTTTTTTTTGGAATCAAGCGACCCGGAGGTCGTTGGACGAACATTTTGGTGATTCTGCTCTACTGCTGTACCTTTAAGATTAAATGGATTAGAAAATGCCCGAACTCAATTTCAGCCAGGATCCACATCGACGCTACAATATTTTAACCGGCGAATGGGTATTGGTATCCCCACACCGAAATAAACGTCCCTGGCAAGGCAAACAGGAAACGCCACACGTGGGAACCAGACCACGCTTTGACCCTAAATGTTATTTATGTCCGGGTAACACCAGGTCCAACGGATCCATAAACCCCGACTATAGTGATACTTATGTCTTCACTAATGATTTTGCAGCTTTATTACCCGATAGCAGCAAGGCAAGTTATACCGAAGGCTTTTTACATGCGGAGGGCGAAACAGGTGTTTGTAAAGTCATTTGTTTTTCACCGGATCACTCGCTGACTCTTCCTGAAATGGGATTGCCTGCTATTCGCAAGGTGATCGATGTGTGGCAGGAGCAATACCTCGAAATAGGACGAAATCCAACCATTAACCACGTTCAGATATTTGAGAACAAAGGAGAAATCATGGGATGCAGCAACCCCCATCCCCATGGTCAAATCTGGGCAGAGCGATCCATACCTACGGAGGTCCTCAAAAAGAGTCATAAACAGGAGGAATATTACAGGCAAAACGGCTCCAGCCTACTTAAGGACTATCTCAAACAAGAGTTGACGCTCAAAGAACGGATCATCGCCACCAACCCTGGGTTTGTTGCGCTTGTACCTTTTTGGGCAGTTTGGCCTTTTGAAGCGATGATCATCCCCCGAAGGCACGTGCCCCACCTTGGACTGCTTACAGAAGAAGAAAAAAATCAATTTGCAGCAATTCTGAAGGATCTTACCCAACGTTATGACCTGGTTTTTAACACTTCATTCCCATATTCATCCGGCATTCACCAAAGCCCTACTGATGGCCTGGATCATCCGGAATGGCATATGCACATGTCCTTCTATCCGCCATTGCTCCGGTCAGCAAGTGTTAAAAAATTTATGGTAGGATATGAGTTATTTGCCTACCCCCAAAGAGACATTACGCCGGAAACTGCAGCGGAGCGCTTGAGAAGTGTATAAATTATTCTTATTAATAAAAACGGACCAATTCATTCATTGGCCCGTTTATCATTTTGCAATCAGTTCAAATTATTCTACCCGAATCATTCGCATATTCAAAATACCTTTCGGTGTCTGCAACTGATAGAAGATAACTCCTTTCGTATCTGGGAGTAGTCCTGCTGCAATGGTATGACGGTGCATACCGCGGGAATAAACACCCTGATGAGAATAAACTTCCTTTCCCGTAATGTCAAAGAGTTTTAAGGTTATCTCCATGGTCTCGGGAAGATTGAAGTCAATATTTGTCGTCTCAGAAAATGGGTTGGGAACATTCTGATACAGTTGTGGTTTATTCACTCGTAGACCTGGAGTTGCGATTCCGACTCCTCCTGCACTAAATGGGGATCTATCGGGACAAATGTTGCCAGAGTTATCCTGAATCATTAATGTCGTTGTACAATAATCTTCATTTCCAGATTCATCAATGACCCAGATTTCAAGTTCAAATTCCTGAGATTTGCCATTTGTAATATCAGAACAAGAGAAAGACAAGGAAGGTGTCAGTCCATCACTTGTAAAGCTAAAACGCAAATTCCCCTGGTCAGAACAATTGTCGTAACTGCCAGCATCAAGATCTTTTGCCCACACCTCAATGTTTCCAGTTGAAGGCATGACAACCGTGGTGATGCCTGTATGGCAATATGGCGTTGGCTTTTTACAGTCCCTAATTGTAAATGTCGAGTAACAACTGTCGGCATTATTGCAACGGTCTTCTGCAATTAACCAAATACCATACAGACCGACAGGTAATTCCAGATCCAAAACATGACCCGATTGAGCATGAACCAGTTCGGTCTCATTGAGCAATACGGAATACCTGAATCGGATTTCATCTTGTGTAGCACAATTGTCCGTCACATGTCCAAGTAAATCAACGTTGACTCGCGTAGAGGCACATTGATCGTCATATAAACATATTTCTGACAAATCGTTACATGTTACTTCGGGTGCAATCTGGTCAATTACTTTTATGACCTGGAGATACGTGATGAAACCATCTCCATCATCCTTAAGATTCCGGTGAATGCAACAACGATCGGCACTTGCCACCAGCCGATCATCGACTACAATGTCTGGATTCCGATGTTGAATTTCTGGTTGGTAAACGCACCAATCAATGATTTTCCATGTGCGCAAAATTTTATAACACCCTTCGCCAGTTTCAAACCGTTCATCCTGGTACGTAATACCTATTAATTCACAATCATCATCGGAGATAACAGGACGCCCGGATATCTCCGGCATTAAAAATTCGGTATCCATACACTCGGCAATCAAATCGGCCGGGAAAACAACTTCAAAGTCACTACGAGGTTTAACATAGACCGTTTGAACATCATAGGCTGTATTTCCACACCGGTCGGTAACCTCAATTTTCTTGCTCAATGTGCCAACCCCACATTCATTCAAACTACCGGAAAATTGGGTACGTTGACTGGCCACAGAACAATTGTCGTAGATCTGCCAATCCGCATCCGTCGAAGAGAAATATTGATCAATTTCAGGTTTGCTGCCGTCCGGGGAATCGTATTGATCCAACAATAACCAGATCTGACAATAAATCGGACTCCAATCGTTTTGTCCATACCACTCCGAATATTCATCACAACCTGTATTTTCCGGGTAATGATTGGATTCGGGACAAACTGTTCCGCCATAGTATCCGTGTTCTGAACTCCATGGATATTCCACACAATAGCTAACTGGTCCAATATCACCTGATTGGGAATCAGAACCAAGGCTGATATAAGGAGAGGAACAATAGGTGCTAAGGATATCTTCACTGCATACATCATGCGCAAAATGTGCTCCATATCCACTCACAGAATATACCTTTCGCCCGGCATCGTATGAGCGTTCAACATTCCAGTGGTACGGTACCCCATCGCAATAGACCGTGATGTCGTCCGGGGCGATAACCACCGGCGGCTGCTTGTCGTCTTTCAGCACCTGGATCATACAATCGTTATATAGGTGAGGGAAGTGCCACCGCTTCTTTTCGGATAAGGCAAGGGTAATCTGAGCTTCACTATGGTATTTGGCATCTACCCGAGTCAGAAAATCCTGGTAATCGGCCGGTGTCCGGTACAGGTAGGAGAAACAAACACCATCCTGATAGGTACCATGAACGGTCGATTTATCCGAATCACAGATTGAAGCTATATTGGGAATATCCCACTCAATTGGATTTAGTGGTGTAGAAACACTTTGTGCAGGATCCAATTCGGCGGGTATAGTACATAAAAAGCCTGCTCTGGGATCACCGTAGTGAATGTAGTCATTCAGCCGCCAGAAATACCACCGGGTAAAATTCAATGACAAATTCCACCAGTACCATTCATGTTCCCCGCCGAAGAAGGTGTGTGGATCATAAAGTGGCAGGTCACAGGCCTCATAAACACGCAATACCAGCTGCTCATCACCGCATTCCGTCACATCAATGTAGTCGTCAAAGACAAAGATGTTGATCCATTCCTCGATGGCCTCATCGATGTAGTCGCTGTAATGATGGTAATTGTATGCATCAAGGCATCCGGCAAAATATTCATGCCAATAATCCCTCCAGTAGGTGATTGAGTCCATGCTGGCTACCGCATAGTGCAATCGATCGCAACAGTTATCGTGGCTGCCGTCGTCCAGATCCTTGGCATATACCCTTGCCCAGCAGGAATCCGGATCGAGCGTCACCTGAGTAATCTCATCACAAACAGGCGATGGTGGAGTCCGGTCAATCACGCTGACACGCTGCCAAATTTGGTACTCATTCCAACAACGGTCACGGATGGTCCAAAGGATGTAATGCCATCCTTCCGGTAGATAAATATGCCCGCCTTCAACATCGTAATTTCCTTGACTGATAATGGTTTTGCCCGGATGACTATGATCATCATATGCTACTTCGTACAACAATTCAAGTTGATCATCGCATTCATACGTATTATTCATTCCTGTTCTACGCTCTACGAATTGGCGGATATCTGGTAACTGAATAACCGCCTTGCAATCGTGAGCATCGGTATAGGCTAAAAGGTCCTTGTTTGCGGTCAGTAAATCTCTGGTTATGGATTCCTGCTCTGATGTTAGGTCACCGGATGTTGTAACCATTTCTTCCATCAGATATGGAGGTGTATTGTCTTCCACTTTAAACCACTGAGTACACGTCGTATCTCTTCCATCACACCAATCGTAAATTTTCCATGTTCGCCTAATCTTAAAAGCTTTACCACAGGTTGAAATCACATGGTCTTCATATTCAAATACGATTTGACATTTTCCAGTCGGATTAAATACCGGTCCGGAATCTGTTCGGTCTGGTAACAAGAATGCTGTATCCTGATTGGATTGAGCACTCACCAGGTAAGGTGCAGGGAAAAGTCCCTGATTATCGGTTGGCCAGGGATGGACAAACCCATCTTTATCCAGATAAGTATACCCTTGCTTGCCCGTTTGCCACAAAACATCTACCCAGGTTCCATTAGAAAGCTGGTGTTGCAAGTTGCAGGCAATCAATGTATCTGGTCCACAAACCAGACTGTCCAATAGTTCCCTTCGAACAAAGAGTGTATCGCGGCATTCATTGTAATTGCCCCAAACGTCTTCTGCGCGAAGTTTACGGGCCAAATATCCAATAAACAGAGGATTGTCACACCCATAATCCACCCAACGTTTCTCAAGGATTTTCGTTTGTACCGGGTACATTTGGCAATTATCTGCAAGTTGAATTTCATCGGCACTTTCTTCCAAATTAAAACAACTCACTGTATCGTTTTCACACATGATTTGGGGCGGATATTTATCTTCAACACATACTTCTACCCAACAGGACTGTTGATTACAAACTTCAAATTCCACTCGGACAGTTACGCATTGACCGAGAAAACGTGAATCAAGAATATTGGTATTGTACCTATTTCCATCCTTGTCGGTAATGGTCCAATTTAATAGTTCGTTGGGAATGAATACATTACGAATGATATCCCGGCTTGACAACGGGTACTCGCAACTTGAATTCAAACTGACAATAATCCGGTCTTGACATACTAAAGCCGGACAAACAATGTCAATGGAAACAGTTCCAAAATCGTCTTCACCATTGGATCCATTATCTGGTTGACTGTCCATGTCCATAAATCCAAGTGCATTCGAGGCTGATTCAATTTCTGCCGCATTGGTGATTCTACCTGTTGTACTATAATCAATATCGAAAGAAATAGTTACTGAGGCAGATGTACCGGGCTGAATCAATGGTATTGGATTTATTAATGAAGCAGTTCCATCCAGATTATCCTTCCAATTGGGATCGTTTAATATCAGCCCAGCGGGTAAGTAGTCGACAATTATAACATCTGTGGCATCTAATGTTCCTTCGTTTGATACCGAAATGGAATAAGTAACCTGTCCACCCGGGAAGTATGGCGGATTGGAAGTAACAGTTTTCGCAATTGACAGATCAAAGAATTGAAGCACGGGAACATTCTCAGAATCATGGTCGTCTTCATCCGTAGCAGCAACTCCATCTCCAGGAACACCGGTCCCATCGCCATAAATATATCCATCTGCAGGGCTACCAGGCATGCCCCCAGCGTCATCATCCGGTATTGAGTTTGCCCAGCTATCCAGGTCATTCGCTCCAAGTGGGTTACTTGCAAAAGCAATTTCTGCAGCATTCGTAAGAAATGGCATCATCAATCCGGGTGTAATCCTAAATCGTGCAGTTATGCTTAATTCATCGCCAGCAGGCAAGGTATCTATTCCAAAAATTCCGCCTGAATAAGTCACTTGGACCGGTGTCCCTCCGGATGTCATCATGGATCCCACTCCACCATCTGCATAGGTTAAACCGAATGGTAAATAATCAATGATTGCAACCGAATCTGCCGGGATATCCCCCTGGTTATAAATAGTAAATATGAATTGGATGGTATCTCCAGGCAAATAGGGGCCCGGGATGGAAAGTATATCCAGTGTCTTTGTCAATGCCAAATCGAATAATTGAGGAGTGACTTCAGCATCATCGCCATCATCTTCGTCGAGGGGGTCCTGACTACCATCCGGATCAACTGATCCTATTCCGCTACCCGGGTTACTGTCGGCAGCATTGCTTGGATCTGAATCAGGGTCAAATTGATCTGCTCCGGATACTCTGGCAATGTTTATATAATTAATACCTACTCCAGGAGTATCCACTGTAGCATCAAATGTCAGCGATAAGCTTCCAACAGGTATTACCAAGCCACTCCAGGCTATGGTACTCATCAACTCCATACCACTGTTGCTGATATTCGTAATATTGAAATATCCATTAGGAACGAGATCTTCTACAGCTACATTTGTTGCATCACTCGGTCCGGAATTGTCGATTTGTATGGTAAAGGTTACAATCTCTCCAACAATCGGAAATGGATTATCAACCGTTTTTACCAAGCTTAGATCTGCCATTCCAAATTCGACATCCGTGTCCGTCGCACTGTTGTTACCCGGCGTCGGATCCGTCACCCCACTCGGCGCTGTTACCGTCGCTGTATTCACTAAGTCTCCCGTCTGGCTGCTCGGTACGCTTACACTGATCGTGTAGGTGATGCTGCCACCACTGGGGATATTTACTGCCTCATTGATGTCACCACTGCCACTCGCCGTGCCCGTCGCACCGCCCGCAAATACCGCACTCCAGCCCGTGATCGTCGTGCCTGCCGGTGCATTGTCTGCGACCGTAGCTCCTACCGCATCACTCGGGCCTGCATTGCTCACCACCACCGTGTAGGTCACCCCTACCCCCGGTGTGTAGGTTGCACTGCCGTCCGTCTTGGT
>Ga0116164_10002627_pt1 | contig 12745 bp, 10 predicted proteins | sample AD_UKC109_MetaG_FD_89888 | JGI IMG/M metagenome (GOLD analysis project Ga0116164, IMG submission 89888) | Active sludge microbial communities of municipal wastewater-treating anaerobic digesters from Hong Kong - AD_UKC109_MetaG | ecosystem: Engineered > Bioreactor > Anaerobic > Digestate... | reverse complement strand
CTCTCTGCCCTGCAGGCGCTTTTGGCCCTTATGGCGGTAGTGGAGGACACAAACATAGTATCAAGGGCCGGAATAGATACGTTCATGGAGGTCAGGGCAATGTCCCAGGCCCTCCTCGACGACGGTGGCGTGATGAGCAGTGAATGCGCAGAAGGCATAGCGAAAATGGAACAATATTTCATAAAAAGGAATATCAGCCCTGGAGGTTCTGCCGACCTTCTCAGTGCGACGATGTTCCTTTACTTTGTCAAAAATGAACTATTTTGAGACAAACTAGGCATAAAATTTATATAATGATGTTAGGAATTCTCTGAGTAGACATTTATTCCAAATACCCATTGGAGAATCGTCTATAAAACAATATAAATCCATAACCATAGGAATCCTGATATATAAATATCTATAATTCCAAACCCGGAATGATTCTTCAATTCATGAAATTAACAACTGATTACGGAGGAATGTAATTGTCAATAGAGGAGAAGATTAAAGAATTGCAGGAAAAGCGTTCATCCCTTCAAATGGGGGGAGGGGAACAAAGGATTGCAGCCCAGCATGACAAGGGTAAATTGACAGCGAGGGAAAGGCTTGACAAGCTTCTAGACCCAGGTACATTCCAGGAAATTGGCCTATTCAGGAGTCACAGGGCCAGAGAGTTCGGCATGGATGGCAAAGAGGTGCCTGCTGATGGTGTGGTGACAGGATACGGTACAATCGACGGAAAGCTGGTCTATGTTTATGCCCAGGACTTCACAGTTATGGGTGGCTCCCTTGGTGAGGTGCATGCCGACAAGATAGCTAGGCTCCTAGACCTGGCAGGCAAGATGGGGGCGCCTTTGATCGGCCTCAACGACTCAGGTGGGGCCAGGATACAGGAGGGTGTCGACTCTCTCAAGGGATACGGTGACATATTCTACAGGAACACTATCTACTCTGGTGTGGTCCCGCAGATAACGGCCATCTTGGGCCCATGCGCGGGAGGGGCCGTATACTCCCCATCCATCGGAGACTTCATATTTATGGTAAAAGATCTTTCCTACATGTTCATCACTGGGCCTGAGGTCGTCAAGGAAGTGCTCTCAGAGGATGTTTCCTTCGAAGATCTTGGCGGGGCCATGGTCCACGGAAAGAAGTCAGGTATGGCACACTTTGTCTGCGAGGACGAGGACGAGTGCCTGGCATCCATAAGGGAACTGTTAGGATTCCTGCCATCAAACAATCTGGAGGACCCGCCGCAGGCCGAATGCAATGACGACCCGTTCAGGACGGACCCAGAGTTGAATGAGATCATACCTGCTAACCCACAGAAGCCGTATGACATCAAGAAGGTCATAGCATCCGTAGTGGACAACGGCGATTTCTTCGAGGTGCATGAGATGTACGCCATGAACATAGTCGTTGGATTCGGAAGGATGAATGGAAGACCTGTCGGAATCATAGCAAATCAGGCAAAGGTCCTGGCAGGATGCCTTGACATAGACTCATCGGACAAGGCCGCCGGATTCATCAGATTCTGTGACGCTTTCAACATACCGCTCGTTTCGTTCGTGGACGTCCCCGGTTATCTTCCCGGTACATCCCAGGAACATGGCGGCATCATAAGGCATGGTGCAAAGCTGCTTTATGCATATTCCGAGGCGACCGTGCCTAAGATCACGATATTCGTCAGGAAGGCGTACGGCGGAGCATACATAGGGATGTGTTCAAAACATTTGGGCGCAGACATAGCATACGCACTCCCAACTACCGAGATCGCCGTTATGGGCCCTGAGGGCGCGGCAAACATCATCCACAGGAGGGAGCTCATGGAGGGTGGTGTCGAATACCTGAGCAAAGAATACATAGACAGGAGAAAGGTAAAGGGAGATGAGTACAGGGAGAAGTTCGCGACACCATACATAGCCGCAGCAAGGGGATATGTGGACGAGGTCATAGCAGCTTCGGACCTGAGGCCAAAGATCATCTCTGCTCTGGAATGCCTTGCGACCAAGAGGGAGGCAAGACCATCCAAGAAGCATGGAAATATGCCAGTATAAGGGGTGTGCAATATGAGGAAGTTTAACATTAAGATAGGTGACGAATCATTAGAGGTTAACGCTGAGGACCTGGGCAGCAACATGTTCAAGATTGCAGTAGCTGGAAAGGAATACGAGATATTTGCCCAAGAAGAGGTCCAGAAGGCTGAGAAGAAGGGTAAGAAAAAGTCCGGAGATGGCGGAAAGACCGTTGTGTCGCCAATACAGGGCGTTGTCACGAAGATCAACTGCTGTGTTGGAGACGAGGTCAAGACAGGAGATGTCGTCTGCACGATCGTGGCCATGAAGATGGAGAACGAGATCGAGGCAACAGCCGACGGCAAGGTCAAGGAGATCAACACTCAGCCGAACGATTCAGTTGACATTGACGATGTGCTCATAGTATTGGAGTAGAATGCTCCTAGGTGATAACAATGGGAGAATTCGAAAAAGTAATGTGTGCCAACAGGGGAGAGATCGCAGTAAGGGTCTTCAGGGCCTGCAGAGAACTCGATCTCAAGACCGTGGCAGTGTACTCAGAGGCCGATAAGAACTCACTTGCAGTGAAGATGGCCGACGAGTCCTACTGCATAGGGGCCCCGATGCCAACGGAGTCATACCTCAACATCCCAAGGCTCATAGAGACAGCCAAGGCCGCCGATGTTGATGCCATACACCCAGGATACGGTTTCCTGGCAGAGAGCATCGATTTCGCAAAGGCCTGTGAGAGCGAGGGTATAAAGTTCATAGGCCCGAGCAGCGGTGCCATCGCGAAGATGGGTGTCAAGGACGTTGCCAAGGCGACCGTGATAAAGAACAAGGTGCCGACGGTGCCAGGTTCCAAAGGTGTGGTCGAGGACGCGACAGAGGCCCTTTCCGTAGCCAAGGAGATAGGCTTCCCAGTGATAATCAAGGCCGCCTATGGTGGTGGCGGAAAGGGAATGCGTATCGTCTGGAAGGAAGAGGAGTTCATGTCCAACTTCGAGGCTGCGCAAAGGGAAGGCGCAGTGGCCTTCGCGCATCCCGAGGTATATCTTGAGAAGTTCATCATCGACCCAAGGCACATAGAGGTACAGATCCTTTGCGATGAGCATGGCAAGGCCCTGCATTTTGGTGAGAGGGACTGCTCCATCCAGAGGAGAAATCAGAAGCTTATCGAGGAGGCTCCATCGCCGGCGCTCCTGAACAATCCTGAGCTTCAGGAAGAGATAAGGAACGCTGGTGTGAGGGCTGCAGTGGCTGCCGATTACACGTCCGCCGGCACTGTCGAGTTCATCTTCAAGGACGGCAAGTTCTACTTCATGGAGATGAACACCCGTATACAGGTGGAACACTGTGTTTCGGAGATGGTGACGAACACCGACATACTCAGGGCCCAGATCGAGGTGGCCATGGGAAGGAAGCTCGAATGGAACCAGGAAGACATAAAGTTCAAGGGACATGCCATGGAATGCAGGATCAACGCGGAGGACCCGCTGAACGACTTCATTCCGACACCAGGGACTGTCAGTACCTACGAGGCGCCCGGGGGACCCGGAATAAGGGTCGATTCCGCAGCGTTCAAGGGATTCCAGATATCTCCTTTCTATGACTCGATGATAGCAAAGCTCATCGTGTGGGACGAGGACAGGAACAAGTGCATAACCAGGGTCAAAAGGGCCCTTGGCGAGTTCATGATCCAAGGCGTCAAGACCACGATCGACCTTCACAAGAGGATGATGGGCAATCCAGACTTCGTCAGCGGCAACTTCGACACGGGTTACATGGCCAGGTCAAAGTTCGTCGACAAGATGAAGCAGCAGATCGAGGAAGAGAAGGCTGCCGAGCTCGCGAAGAGGGAAGCCGAGGGTCTCGGGAACGACAAGCTGGCCGCCATAGCGGCCGCAATCGTCGCCCAGATGAAGAAGGGCGGATCCCTTGGAAGTAAACCGGAGGCCGGCGGTGTCACGAACATATGGGGCATGGCGGGCAGGCTTGACCTGATGGACCTCAAGAACAAGCGAAGGGTGTAAAAACCCTTTATCTCTTATTTTTAAATTATCTTTTATAAACATATGATATTTTTATCAATATCTTATTATTTGTCCCCTGATATAGATACAACAGGTGGGAGTTTAATGTCAGGGCAGTTGGTATATATCTCGATTCTCAGGATACTAAAGGAACACCATGACAGGGACCCGGATATGCCTGTGTCATCGGGTGAACTGCGAAGTGAGCTAAATACGCCCTTGGATGAATTGATTCCCTATGTCGAAAAGCTTGTCCATAACGGATATGTCTTCAGGGCCAGGGGAAAAAGGTCGGAAGGCTCGAGCTTTCTCCTTAAGATAAGGGAACAGGGGCTCAAGGCCCTCTCAAATAGGAGGATAGAGATTGCAGGATAGGTAATGGCAATATTTATCTGTCCTTTGGAATAGTATCTTTATGCCCTGTCTGAGGATAGCCTATGATGGAAGTCATTTCTTCGGCTCCCAGCGACAACCAGACCTCAGAACTGTTGAGAACGATATTCTAGATGTCTTGATTAAGACTGGATACATCAAGGATACGAGTGAGCTTGATGTCTTCAGAATGGCGTCAAGGACCGACAAGGGTGTTTCAGCCAGACAGAATCTGCTCAACATAGTCTGCGGCAAAGACTCGGACCTGGTTGCGAACAATCGTCTCGACAGGATGAACGACCTGTTAAACGACATATGGATAACTGGATATTCACCTCAAGAGTTCCATGGAAAAGTGGATAAGACCTATCACTATCATCTTATAAACGATGACTTTGGCAAGGAGAACATTACATTATTATGTAAAGTTTTCTCGGGTACCCATGACTTCTCGGCATTTTCCAAAATCAATCCGGCAAAGGAACCCGTGAGGGTGATCGATATCGATTTTTTATACGGGGATGATGTAATAACACTCCAGTTCAAAGGAAGAGGATTCCTATGGCAAATGTGCAGGAGGATAGCAAACGCCTTCATAATGAATTTGAATGGTGAATTGGGCATGGAGGATATAATATCAATGCTTGAAAATAGGACATCTGCCAAGATAAAACCTGCAAGTCCCTTAAATCTCATCCTATACGGTATGGATTCCGACCTGCATCTCGAAGAGGTGAAAAGCGGGTTCGAGTCGATGTATAACCATTATGAAGATAAGAGAAGTAGGGCAATATTGGAAAAAAGAATCAGCTCATATATGCTCCCTGGCTTGTAAAGAATCGATTTTTCTATCAAAGGTATTATATAATAATAAAAAATAATAAGTACAGTGAGACGTTTTGGTCATGGTTTCTTTCAAATATCTATTATAATAATGATTATCTTAATCCTACTACCATTTCCAGTTTCATCCTTTAGAGGGGAATTTCCAGTATGTACCGATGATTCAAATCAACTCCGTCCATCAGTATCGGGCACCATAGCCGTATGGATGGACTCAAGGAACGGCACCCAATACGATATTTATGGATATGACTATGCAAGGGGAGTTGAATTTCCCATATGCACGGATGCCGCAATTCAAATGGATCCGCAAATCTCGGAGGCGACCGTGGTTTGGACAGACTTTCGGGATGGCGGACTTGAGAACATCTATGGATATGACCTTACAACGAACACCGAGTTTTCCATATGCACTGACACGTACAATCAGACCTGTCCAGCCATTTCAGGGAATGTTGTCGTATGGCAGGATTCAAGGAATGTAAATAATGACATATATGGTTATGAGATCGCCACAGGCACGGAAATCCAAATAAGTTACAATCCATACAATCAAGAGACCCCAGATGTTTGTGGAACTTTCGTGGTATGGAAGGATTCAAGGAACGGGAACTGGGACATATACGGATATGACCTGATTTCGGGAACAGAATTCCCGATCTGCATCGACCCCTATGAACAGGCGAATCCTTCCATCTCTGGCACAACGGTGATCTGGGAAGACTTCCGGAATGGCAATTGGGATGTGTATGGATATGACCTGATCTCTAAAATAGAGTTTCCAATATGTACAGATCCCTCTGATCAGGAAGAGGCGGACATCTCAGGTGTGACCGTGGTTTGGCGGGACCTCAGGAACGGGTTTTACTACGATCTATACGGATATGACCTAAGGACAGACACAGAATTTCCAATTCGCGTGGATTCCTCAGACCAAAAAATGCCATCTATCTCCGGAACCATGGTGGTATGGGAGGAATGGAACTGGAAGTGTGACACGTTGGAGGCCTATGTTGACATCTACGCATATGACCTTTCGGTAAATGATACAGAATTCAGCATTTGCCTTGATGGATATACCCAAGATTATCCTCGTGTCTCAGGAACATCAGTCGTATGGTACGATAACAGGAATGGGAATATGGATGTGTATGGATATGATCTCGCTTCAGGAACGGAGTTCGAGGTCTGCACAAGCACTTCCGGTCAGTACGTGCCAAGTATTTCAGACAATCTCGTTGCTTGGCATGATGATAGAAATGGCAATTCAGACATATATGGATATGATCTCGCTTCCGGAACGGAGTTCGAGGTCTGCACAAACGCCGCTAACCAATATTATGCACGGGTATTTGGAACGACCATAGTATGGTACGATAGCAGAAATGGGAATATGGATGTGTATGGATATGATCTTGCAACTGGCACAGAGTTCCCGATTTGTATTGAAACGCATGATCAATTTGCCCCTCTAATATCAGGAAGCGTTGTAATATGGGAAGAAACCAGAAATGGTAACGATGATGTATACGGATATGATATCCTAACTGGCACTGAATTTCCAGTATGCACAAAAAACTATGACCAAAATAACATTTATTTCTCAGGGACCATTGTCTGTTGGTCAGATTATGGAGTTGCTTACCCGGACATCGATGCCTACAATCTGCGCACCCGAGTAGAGACAACCGTTTGTACGGACCCGTACCAACAATGGCGGCCGAAGGTGTCAGGTACCAATATTGTCTGGGAAGACTACAATGACAAAAACATATATGGATATGATCTTAGAACCGACACTAAGTTTACAGTCTGTTCAGATGCCTCTGACCAAAAAATACCCTCAATATCCGATTCAATAGTAGTATGGGAGGACAATAGGGACGGGAATTGGAATGTCTATGGATATAACCTGAACAAGATCAGTTCCCTGGACTCCATCGTATTGTCGCCTGATGTTTCATCGATCGATACGGGGGACGCTGCCACATATGGTGTGGAAGCCTTCGACGGACTGGGCAACAGCCTTGGCGATGTGACGGGCACATCGACATTTGAGATTGAGACTGGTGCGGGAGGGAGCTGGTTCAATGCCACGTATACAAGCGAAAATGAGGGAACATGGACCGTCACCGTGACTTATGCTGGTAAAACTGACACGTCAAGCCTTACGGTGGAAAATGGAACAATAACGCAAAATTATGGCATCAAGCCCGAATGGAACCTTTTTAGTTTTGGATACCTTCCGGAGGACAAAGGCCTAGACTCTATCTTTGCAGATTTGACCGATGTGTTGGACTACGTATACAAATGGAATCCGGTAGAACAGGCATATGAATACTCACATTACATCGATAGCCTTGGATGGCAGGGCAACTTCACAACATTGGAAGAGTTTTACGGATACTGGGTGCATGACATAGATACTGTCCAATCCGACCTTAGTATCGAAGGTCTGGAGGGAGATCCATTAAATATCAACATATATATTGATTGGAATCTGGTATCTTGGAAAAATACTAATAGCATGGACATTCATTCGGCACTTGGTGACATCGAGGGCAATATAGATTACGTCTACCGTTGGAACTCCACAACGGGCGAGTATGAATACTCACATTACATAAACGGGGAACTGGGGTGGCAAGGTAATTTCAACACCTTTGATCCTGGATTCGGTTACTGGTTGCATAGTTCTGCTGAATGTATCTGGTCTCAACAATGGGAATGATCCCCAATTTTGCCCCTTTTTCCTACATTTTCAAAAAGTTCTCAATTATCCACTCATTCCTTACCTCGGGATGGAAAAGTACGCCGTATATCTCTTGTTCAACAGACCTGAACGCCATTACGTGCCCATCCTTCTCAGCCAAGGTCACAAAGTTCTCCGGAAGGGTAACGCCATGGCTATGGAGGTGGTATCCTTGGAACACCCTCCTCTCGCCAAGCAGATTGTCCTCCTTGACAACACTGATGTTCTTGAGTCCGATGTCGCACCATTCGTAGGCAGCGCCCCCGTAGGCAAGGGATATGGACTGCATGCCGGCGCAGATGCCCAGGATGGGTATCGGAATGTTGCGAATTATGTACAATAGATTCTGGTCATTCAGGTGGTCGTTGTCCTTGAGAGCGTTTCCACAGAGTATTGCCTTGTCGTATCCTCTGACAAGCTCGGCCGAAAGTCTAGTCCTGTGGACGACCGCGCATTCTGCCCGCTCCAGAACCATCTGTTCGACCGGTCTGACAAACTCCATTGTGCTCATCCTCAAGGAAATGCCGCACATATCGACAAGCAGTATCATTTTTTGACCACCCTGATATCATTTATCTTGAGGATGCCACTGTTATTGGAATAAACGGTCTCGCTGTCCAGGATCTCGATCCTCTTCTTGAAGTTTGGGCCGTCGAGCACCATAGATTCATATTCACCGCCCTCGCCGGAGGGATTTATCCTATACCTATCCTTGAGGGACGAGAGGTCTTCTATCGTGGCGGCGTCTATCCTTCTCCCCAGCCAGCTGTCATCCAAGGGGTATGCAAAGATGCCCGAGATGATCACATTGAAACCGTCTCCGGCAAGTTTCCTGAGATATCCCAACTGGTCCATCTGCCAAAGTGGATTGAAACACCAGATGTCAAGACCCATGCATATCCTCTGCACCCTCGATGCTTGATACACAGACTCTATGGCGCCTGTGACTATGCCCTCTATGCCATGTTCCCCGATGGCATGGGCGATGGCATCCCTGAGGTCGTCCAGTTCGGCCTCCTTGCCCCCGGGCGTTCTCCATTCAATATGGGGAATGTCCATGGCCTCTGCGAGCAAAGAACATTTGTCTATGTTTGGCGTATGGAACATGTAGCTTTCCTCGTTCTCAGATATCAGCGTTATGAGGCATTCGACCTCGTCTGACATCTGTGCAAGATGGCAGGCATATACAGAATCCTTTCCGCCTGAGAACAGGATACCGACCTTCATGGTAGTAAATAGTGGGTTCAATCTATAAATTTAAGCCAATTGAACCAAAAGTTTTATATATAGGTTTAACTTAACTAATTGTGAAGCTAACAGATTGTTAGTTTAAACAAAACAAGGAGGTATTGTATATGAGAAGATACAATCCATGGGATGAGTTCACGCGAATGCATGATGAACTTGACAGGATATTTGAGAATTTCGTAACTCCAATGAGGAACAAATACTTGCCTGGAAAAGAAGAGGGGCAAGGAGGAGAACTTCAAACATACAATGAACCGGCCTCCGACATCATAGACAAGGGAGATTCTTACCAAGTGATAGTTGATCTTCCCGGTGTGGACAAGAAGGACATATCAGTGACGGTGCACAAGCGACATATAGAGGTCAAGGCCGAGAGAAAGAAGGACTACTCCGAAGAGAAGGAAGGATACTACGTGCATGAGAGGGGATATGTCGGTTACGCCAGAAACATTTCTCTGCCCGGTAAAGTGATCCCCAACGAGGCCAAGGCAGACTACAATAACGGAGTGTTGGAGCTTACAGTGAAGAAAGCGGAACCTGACACAAAGGAATCCTTCAAGATAGACCTCGAGTAGATAACAAACTTACGTGACAAATCTAGGTGTAAAAATGAAAAATGAACAGAGACTGTTTACCGTGGCAGATGCGGAGAAAATGGATGTTGGGAGGCAGATAATAAGACTGACCTCCCAATCCATGGAAGAACTGGAATTGAGGACAGGAGACTTCGTCCAGATGGAAGGAGAGAGAGCAGCGGTGGCGGTTGTTTGGAGAGGAAAACCAGAAGACGAGGGCCTTGACATCATCAGGATGGACGGCATCCTAAGAAAGAACGCTGGTGTATCGTTAGGGGACAAGGTAAAGGTCTCCAAGATAAAGAGCGAGAACGCCAGAACGGTCGAGCTTGCACCGTTGGAGTTCGAGCTACAGATAAGGGGCGACATATCAGAGTACTTCAGGCAAAGACTGATGGACAAGCCGGCGATCAATGGCAGCATATTCATCATGGACATATTCACGAATCAGATCCCCTTCATGGTCACAAAGACAGACCCCAAGGGATGCGTTAGGATAACGCCCGCCACGGACATAAAGGTCTCTGAGAAACCTACCAAGGTATCGGAACTCACAAAGATGCCAGATGTCAGCTATGAGGACATCGGCGGCCTGGGAGAGGAGATACACAAGATAAGGGAGATGATAGAGCTCCCGATGAAGCATCCGGAGATCTTCGACAAGCTTGGTGTGCAACCTCCAAAGGGTGTCTTGCTATACGGTCCGCCAGGTACGGGTAAGACCTTGTTGGCCAAGGCGCTGGCAAACGAGATCAGTGCCAACTTCAGTGTGATAAACGGCCCGGAGATCATGTCCAAATACTACGGCGAATCAGAGCAGAATCTCAGGAACGTGTTCATAGAGGCAGAAAAGAACGCGCCTTCAATAATATTCATAGACGAGATAGACGCCATAGCCCCAAAGAGGGAAGAAATCAAGGGCGAAGTTGAGAGAAGGGTGGTATCCCAGCTGCTGACGCTCATGGACGGCCTCAAGGGAAGGGGCAAGGTGGTCGTCATAGGGGCGACGAATCTAGAAGATGCGATAGACCCTGCGCTCAGGAGGCCAGGGAGATTCGACAGGGAGATCGAGATAGGCGTTCCCGACGAGGAAGGCAGGAGGGAGATACTCCAGATCCATACGAGAGGGATGCCCTTGGAAGAGGTCAACACCGACGAGATCGCATCCATCACCCACGGTTACGTCGGGGCAGATCTTGAGGCGCTGTGTAAGGAAGCGGCCATGAAGGCGCTCAGGAGGCACATGCCGGAGATAAAGGGAAAGGAGGTCAACATATCCTCCGAACTCTTGAACAGCTTGACCGTCACGCACAATGACTTCCTTGATGCGTACCACGAGGTCGAACCCTCCGGAATGAGGGAGGCGCTTATAGAGGTGCCCGATGTCAAATGGGAGGATGTAGGCGGTCTGGAATCTGTCAAGAACGAACTAAAGGAGGCCATAGAATGGCCACTGAAGTATCCCGAGATATATAAGAGGATAGGTGTCAATCCGCCCACTGGAGTGCTGTTGTACGGCCCCCCTGGAACTGGTAAGACGCTTCTCGCCAAGGCAGTTGCAAACGAGTCCGACGCCAACTTCATCACCATAAGGGGTCCTGAGCTCATATCGAAATGGGTGGGGGAGTCCGAAAAAGGCATCAGAAAGGTCTTCAAGAGGGCAAGGCAGGTGGCGCCGTCGATAATATTCTTCGACGAGATAGACGCCGTTGCCGGCACAAGGGGCGAGGAGGTAGGAACAAAGGTGACCGAAAGGATGGTCAATCAGCTTCTCAGCGAGATGGACGGTGTCGAGAAACTTGACAAGGTCACGGTAATCGCGGCCACCAACAGGCCCGACATCCTCGATGAGGCATTGCTGAGGCCAGGGAGGTTCGACTCCATAATTCAGATACCGATGCCGGACAAGGTGGCCAGGCTCGAGATACTAAAGGTCCATACAAAGAAGATGCCGCTCGCGGAGGACGTCGACCTTGAAAAACTGGCTGAGGCGACGGACGGGTACACTGGTGCAGACATATACTCGCTGGTAAGGGAGGCTGGCATGGGTGCCATCAGGAAGGACCTGGAGAAGGCCGAGAAGGTGACAAAGGAGCACTTTGAAGCCGCTCTTGAGAAGGTCAAGACGGAGATAAAGAGGGAAAGAAAGTTCTTCAATTGATGAAATCTTCATTCATTCACCTTTTTTCCTTTTTTTAATATTTTGAATTCATTTTGATGTCATTTTGTTATAAATTTCATTTTTTATAATATTTACACATTCCATACGCAGCCATTTAGACAATGGAACCAGTAGCCGTATCCTGGATAAAGGGTATTAAAGTCGCCCATCCATCCCAATTCCTCACCAAGGTAATGGGAATATTCATATTCACCAATATCAGAGTTCCAGCGATATATATAATCTATATTTGATACTATATCGCCAATAGCAATTGATATATTCTCTTCAGTAGTTTTCTGCCATGACACAAGATTCCAACCTTCCAGCAAATTGATATCTGATGGATCTTCTGGAACTGCCTCTATGTTAAGCTCTTCTTCAGGAGATGTAATGCAATGAATCCAAAATCCATGGACCCTATCGAACTCTGAAAAGTCGCCCATCCATCCTAGTTCATCGCCAAGGTAATGCGAATATTCATATTCGCCAAGTTCAGCATTCCAGCGGTAAACATAATCGATATCTCCATAGGATTTCAATATATTCACTATAGCCTTATTTCCAGGAAGGTGTGAAAATGAGACAAGATTCCAGTTTTTGTTTAAAGGTATATTAACATCATAGAAAAAAGTTATGACCGAATTGTCAAATATTGTGTAATGATATTCACTATATGTAGTTTCAAAACGTATCTCATTTAAGCCCTTGTTGAAGACGCCTGAATATGTGGCTATGTAAAAAGGACATTTTACCAATGCTCCGTT
>Ga0116164_10002622_pt1 | contig 12767 bp, 8 predicted proteins | sample AD_UKC109_MetaG_FD_89888 | JGI IMG/M metagenome (GOLD analysis project Ga0116164, IMG submission 89888) | Active sludge microbial communities of municipal wastewater-treating anaerobic digesters from Hong Kong - AD_UKC109_MetaG | ecosystem: Engineered > Bioreactor > Anaerobic > Digestate... | reverse complement strand
TTGCTCCGCCGAATTACTCGCTTCTGCTTTGGCTTGTCCATGCCTTTGGGTGTATTAAATTTAGCACTGAAACACAATTAAAAAATTACCATCGAGAAAATCGACAGTCTCGTAAGCCCCAGGAATCGAAAGTTAGATATTCCCCAGCCCTTTAGGGCGGCAGAAACATCATTCTATCCCGGCGCTCACGCACCGGGCTACAAATCTATCGCCCCTGCGGGGCTGACGAATCCCGTGGGAGAAGGATCGGGGATGAGGGTTGCCACCTCAACCGCGCCCGCACCCGTCATCGTCGTCGTCATCGTCGCTCGGCAGCACGGTGGAATCGTCATCGTCGTCATCGTCCGTCGCATCGTCGTCGGCCGCGTCGTCGTCGACAACGTCGTCGTCGACCGAATCGTCGTCATCGTCGCCGAGGGCGTCGCAGGCGTCGGTTTGTTCGTTGCACGTTTGCGTGTTCGGATCGCACGGATCGCCCGCGTGCTGCGTGCAGGCCGCCGCCAGGCAGGTATCCGCGCCGTTGCAGAACGTGCCGTCATTGCACGAGGCGCCGTCGTTGTCGCTCCAGGTCGTGACGCTGCTCAAGGGCGCGCACACCTGGCAGACGTTTGCCGGGTTCGTCGTCCCGGCGTTGTAGACCTGCCCGTCGATTTCGCACTGCTCCGGCTGCGCGAACAACCGTGCGTACACCGACGTGTAGTTGATGTTCAGATCGTACAGGGCGATCGTCAGTGCGATGCGCCCGCGCGCGTTCACCTCGACGAACACGTCGTCGACCACCCACAGCAGAGCGTTCGGATAACCGATCGTCCATTGCTCCTGGCCGTCGGCGTCGTATTTGATCAGCTCGATCGTGTTGTGCAGGATGCTGCCGGAAACCATGTACGCCGCGTAGACGTTGCCCGCCGCGTCGACCTTCAGGTCGTCCACCTCGCCGAACTTGTTGCCGATCACCGCCCCCTGGTGGTACACCTCCCACAACTTGTCGCCGTCGGGATCGAACTTGTACACGTAGCCCGACGAATCGTAGCCGACCTTGCCCACCGGCCAGGTCAACACCGAGCGTCCGCCGACCAGCACGTTGCCGTCGGGGTCGGTGTCCATCGCGTACACCCAATCGTTTTCGGTCGGGCTCAGGCCCTCTTCGGTCACCACCCACTGCCGCACGCCGTCGGCGTCGTACTTGACCAGCACGATGCCCCATTCGACGTCGCCGCCCACGTACACGTTGCCCTCGCCATCCACGGCCAGACCGCCCGGATAATCGTCGGTCTCGTCGCTGTACTTGTACAGGTCGTGCCAGGCGAGCGTGCCGTCGGCATAATATTTTACGGTGAGAAAATCCCACTGCATCGCCGTGTCGGTGGTGAAGCCGAACAACACCGGGTCCTCGTTCGGATCCAGCTCGATCCACTGCGCGAAGGCGCAATCGTGGCCGGTCTCGCCGTAGTTGCGCCACCACTGCCGCACGCCGTCGGCGTCGTACTTCACCAGCATGAACTGATTGCCCAGCGTCACGCCGTTGTTGATCTGCCCGGCGATGTAAAAATTCCCTTCGCTGTCGAGCGCCACGTCGTCGCACTCCAGCGTGCGATTCGTACCGGTCGGATTGGTCATCGTCTGCGACCAGATCACCTGCCCCGTCGGCGACAGCTTAAAAACCTTGATGCGCAAGTCCGCCGTGTATTCCTCCATATTGGCCGCGCCGTACAGATTGCCGTCCTCGTCCACTTTCACGCCGCACGCCGGCCCGAAGGTCGCGTCGTGATAATCGTACTGCGCGACGCCCCCCTCGTCGAAACGCGTGAACCACGTGTCGGGCGACAGCGGATCGTCGTACATGCCGCCGAGGTACACGTTGTCCGCCTCGTCCAGCGCCGTCGCGTAGACCGTTTGATAGACGCCCGTTTCGGTGATCAGGTTTTCCCACAGCATCTCGACATCGTCATCCGCCCACGCCGCACCGCCCACCGTCGCCAACAACACCACCGCCAACGCCGCCACGAACTTCATTGCACCCTCCCGAGATTCAATGATTGCCGCGCTCCCCTCAGCGGCGTGATTTTACTTCGCGCCTTTCCCAAGTCTCAATGCCGCCCGCAACCGTTGTCCCGCCAATGGCGGGATTTCACTTCGCTCAATCGTCTTGTCTCAATGCCGCCCGCAGCCGTCGTCATCGTCGTCGTCACCGCCGTCATCGTCGCCGCCGTCCGCGATATCGTCGTTGTCATCGTCGTCGTCGCTGTCGTCGTCGGCGGCGTCGTCATCGTCGTCGTCATCGTCGCCGGCCAGATCGCAGGTGTCGGTTTCCTCGTTGCACATTTCGCTTGCCGCGTCGCACGGATCTCCCTCGTGCACGCCGCATTCGCCCGCCGCACACATGTCCGCGCCGTTGCAGAACAGGCCGTCGTCGCATTCGATACCGTCGCGCGGCGACCAACCGAAGGCGTCGGCGGACGCGTCGCACTGCCGGCAGATGCTTTGCGGATCGACCGCGCCGTCGTCAAAGCATTCGCCCGCGATAATGCATCCATCGCAGCTTTGCGCGATGCGCAGGGCGAGAAAATCCGACTTCAAAAGCGTTTGATTGGCCGTGCCGGCGGCGAGAATCGCGCTTTGATCGTCCATCGACAAGGCGACGATTTCATCGGCTTGCTGCTCTTCGCCGTCGTAAACGATCAGCCATGCGGTGGCGCCGTCCGCCGTCAGCCGCGCCACAAAGGCGTTTTCCTTGAGCCCGTCGCGCAGATACCCGCCGACGTACAGGTTGTCCGCCGCGTCGAAGAACGCCACGTTAATCACATCGTCGCCCCAGGGCGCGTCGTCGAGTTCCCACACCCATTGCGGCACGCCGTACTCGTTGTACTTGATCGCCACCGCGTCGTACTGCCCCAGCCGCGTCACCGCGCCCACGACCACCGCGCCGCCCAGGCTGTCGACGGCCAGATCGGTCGGCGCGTCGTTGCCGGTTTGGCCGTAGGGCAAAAACGACAGCGGCGTACCGTCGGCCGCGTACTTGAGGGTGAAAATCTCATTGTCCTTGTACTGACTGCCCACGATGCCGGTCACCCACACCGAGCCATCGGGCGCCACGCCCAGAGCCACGGGTTTTTCGATGATCGAGTTGGGATGATTGTAGCGTTGCCACCAGGCCGTCGTGCCGTCGGCATGGTACTTGACGGTGAAGAAGTTCGGCAGGCTGGGATCGAACGCGATGTCCACGCCCGTCGCGTACATCGCGCCCTCGGCGTCGACAGCCACGTCGGTCAGCATTTTCGCGTAGCCGTCGCCGACCTCGTTGCCGTCGGCCAGCAATTCGTTGTCCGGCGAGTACTTGAACGCGCCCATGCCTTGCGGACTGGGCGGCTTGTAATAATCGTACGCGGACGCGCCGAAAACCGGATTGCCGTCGGCCCCGACCGCCACCGACGCTCCCTCGCCGTATTCGTGCGGCGTCGTGTTGTGCCAGGCTACCGCGCCGTCGGCGCCGATTTTCGCGTTGTGCGGATACAAGTACCACCACACACCGTCGTAGGTCGCGTAGGTGCCGGCAAAGTACACGTTGCCTTCGGCGTCGATTGCCGCGTCGGGCGAGCGAACCGCCTTGTTGGTGTACACCGTTTGCCACTGGACGGCCCCGGTCGCGGACAGCTTTGCCGCGCAGAAAAAGTTTTGCTCGTTTTTGCACGCGCCCCCCAGATACACGTCGCCCGTTTCGCTCGCGCGTATGGCCAAACCGCCGTCCAGCGGATATTCAGGAAAGGTGAACTCCGCCGCCCATTGCAGTTGCGCTTCGATCGTTTGTGCAAAAACGGCGCCCGGCAGGCCCCCGGCGCCAATTAGAAGGATGGAAAAAATTACAAAGGCGACCCCTTTTGCGCGACAGGATGACCTCCCCATCTTACGCCTCCCGTCGCAGCAAAACCGAAACTCCTCTCCCCTCAGCCTATAGCACACTTATTATCTCAATGAAAAGGCCTTTTTTCCCCGTCAGCCCTCCTGCAAAACGCACAGTTCCGTCAGCAGATTCGAGAAATTCCCGGCCGTGTCGGTCGCCTCGATGTCGCAGCAGTACAGGCCCGGCGGCGGCGGATCATACTCGGAACCAAACAGCACCATGACGCCCGCCTGCACCGGATTGTCGCAGTCGTCCACGTCGCTCAGGTCGGTATCCGGCGGGTTGTGCAAATCATCCCACGTGATGTTGCCGGACAGGAACGGCTGCGAGGTGCCCGCCAACCAGATGTACACCTCTCCGTTGGGCAGCAGGTTGTTGCCCTCGTCGCACACCGACCACACCAGCGCGCTGGCATACATCAAATCGGGAAAGCCGGGAAATTCCATCAACTCGGTCGTCGACGGATCCCAGTAACCGTTGCTCAGGACCGGATCGTCATCGATGAACGTGTCGTCATCGTCGTCATCGTCATCATCGTCGCCGTTGGCCAGGTCCTCCAGGCACTCGTATGCCGCGTCGCAGTCCGGATAATTTTCCTCCAGGCACTGCATGATAAACGTGCCGAACACCGGATCGTGCTTCTGGCAATAGCGGATGACGTCTTCGAGCGGAAAGGCGTTGCCGTGACGGTCGAAAATCTGCGTCTCGCAATCGACGTACAGCCACGCGTACGCCTCGGCGCAAGACATGCTGTCGTCCGCATCGTCGTCTTCGGCAACGTCGTCGTCGATCATGTCGTCGTCGTTGTCGCCGAGGCTGAAGCCGCCGTCGTCATCGTCGTCGGTGTGGATCATCTCGCCGCCGTCGCCCTCGTCCTCGCGACAGCCGAAAAACAGAACCAAAGAGCCGATCAAGAAAAGAATCATTCCCCACTTCATCGCCACCCTCCTTTCTTGACCAACCCTCCTCTCCTTACGGATTGTGCGTAACGCAACTTTCCGGCAACAGGTTCGAGAAATTGCCGTCGGTGTCGGTTGCTTCCATGCGGACGCAATAGGTTCCCGGCGAACCGGGAGCGAACTCCGGCGCAAACAACACCGTCAGACAAACCTCGACCGGCTGCGCGCAATCGTCGACGTCCGCCAAATCGACCGCCGGCGGGTCGTGCAGTTCCGACCAGGAAGTTTCATCGTCGTCGATGATCGTGGTTCCCGGCTGATAGAAGAAGACTTCGCCGTCGGGCAACAGGTTGTTGCATTCGTCGCACACCGACCAACACAGGGTGCTGTAGTACATCAAGGGATCGTAGCCGGGGAATTCGCCCAGCGCCGTCTGTGGCGGGTCCCAGTAACCGTTGCTGAGTACCGGCGCATCGTCGAACAACAGCGTGGGATCGATCGGGGCGACGCTTACCGCCTCCGAGTCGTCATCGTCATCATCCGTTGCATCGTCGTCGCTCGCCTCGTTGTCATCATCCGCCGCATCGTCATTGTCGTCGTCGTCGGAAGACGTGGCGGTGCAGTTGAACGCCGCCAGCAGCGCCAAAATCGATATCAACACTCGCCAAAAAGGTTGCATGAACGTTCCGCTCGCTTAAAAAACAAAGGGGCACATCGCTGTGCCCCCAACACGCTTTTCATACCAGGGTCCGCCCGATCCGGTCAAGTTAAAATAATGACCGGCGGCAAAATTTACGGCGCGACGTACTCGTCCAGCCCCAGGTCCCAGCCGCCGACCGGCCGCAGGTCGCCGTCGATGTCGTACAGCGCCAGGCGCGTGTCGTCCCAACCGCGCGAATCGACGCCCGCATCGATGCACTGGCTGCCCGCGGTCAGGTGATAATCGCCGCCGCCCACGAACTGCGGATCTTCCGAGATATTCCCCTGCGCTTCCTCGCAGTTGTCCCACGTGCAGCCGTTGACCGTCAGCATGGTGGTGAAGCATTCGCCGTCGAACACGGCACAGCCATCCGTCTCGAACAGCAAATCGTTATTGATCAAGGAAGTGTTGGCCGACAAGCCTTCGGGGGCGATGCAGTACGCATCATCGCCGGAACCGCCGTACACAATGTTGTTGACCAACAAACCGTGCGCATTGGATTTCACATAGACGCCCTGCGAAAGCGCACAGGCGCCGAGTTGCGCCGAGTTGCCCTTGATCACGTTGTGAATCAGCCGCGCGCGGCCCTCGTACGCCAGCACGCCGTTCGAATTGTCCGAGCCCAGACCGCCGTAGATCACGTTGTTGATCAGCCGGGCGTCGGCGTTGAGCCAGACGCCGTCGGTTTCGTTGTTGGACAAGCCGCCGTCGATTTCGTTTCCGATCATCAGGGTTGCGGCGCTTGAGTAGACGCCGATCGTCTTGGGCGACGCGGTGGACAAGCGACCGTCGCCGCCGTCGATGATGTTGCCGTACAGCCAGGTCGCGCAGGTCGAGTCAATCCTCACGCCCATCGCGCTGACGGTTGCGCCGGTAAGCGTGCCGCCGTCGATTTCGTTGGCGATCAACAACACGGGATCGTCCGTCGAAGCGGTCGCTGTCAGACTCACGCCGATCGAATAGAAGGAGTCGACCGCGCCCGCGTTGATCGTGTTGCCGAAGAGCACGGCATGACCCTGGATGTCCAACGCCACGCCCACGCTCGGACTGCCGGCCCCCGCGCCGTAAATCACGTTGTTGGCATACAGCGCCTCGGCGTCGTTTTGCTGCACCACACCGATCGACGAGGTCGACGCCGGTCCGCCGTAGATGTCGTTGGCGAACAGCACGTACTGACTGTCGTCCAGATTCACGCCAACCGAATTGTTGCTCGCCGACAGACTGAGAATCGTGTTCTGGCAATACCACGCCGCCGTCTGCGCGATCACCGCCACGCTTTCGCCGCCGTCGCCGTCGTGCTCGATCGTCAGGCCCTGGATCCGTACGACGTCCTCCTTGCTCGCGCCGTGCACGCGCAGGGCGTAGTTGCCGCCGGCGTAGGTGATCTTCGTTTCGTTCGTTTCGATGTCGCGCTCCCAGGTGTCTTTGTTGTAGCCGCCGAAAATCGACACCTGCGTGTCCACCTGTTCTTCGTAAATGCCCGCCGCCGCGAACACGACCCTGCTCGTCGTATAGCCGGCGCCCACCGCGTGCGCGATGGTCTTGAAGGGCAGTTCCGCCGAGCCGGGATTGAGATCGTCGCCGTCCGGCGACACATACACGCCGATCATGAAGCTGTGGTTCATCTCCTCTTCGTCGCAATTCTGATCGACGTTGTCGTCGGGAAATTCCGGTGCGCCGGGGAAGATGGCGGGATTCGTGTCGTCGCAATCGTCCAGCGGTTCGGTCAGCCAGCCGGTCGGACATTCAACCGGAAAGTCGTCGCTCATATTCGGATCGCCGTGCCCGTCCAGATCGCCGTCGCGATTGCACGTCACCCACGTAACGGACGTGTCGTCGTCTCCCGTATCATCGTCGCCCGTATCGTCGTCCGTGGTGTCATCATCCGTCGTGTCATCATCGACGGTGTCATCATCGACTGTGTCATCGTCGATCGTGTCGTCATCCGTTGTGTCATCATCGACGGTGTCATCGTCGATCGTGTCGTCGTCGACGGTATCATCATCGGTTGTGTCATCATCGACCGTATCATCATCCACGGTGTCATCGTCGACCGTATCGTCATCGGTTGTATCATCGTCCGTGGTGTCGTCATCGGTTGTATCATCGTCCGTGGTGTCGTCATCGGTTGTATCATCGTCGTCGTCCGGCGGCACGAAATCGTCGTCCACGTCGTCGTCGCCCATGCTGTCGGCGTCGTCATCGTCGCCACAATTGCAGCCGGCCGCCAACACCAGACAGAACATAAGAAATAAGGTCGGGATTAACGCACGAAGAGCGGAATTTCCAAACATGATCCTTCTCCATAACATGTTAGGATAACCAATAAACGCATCTTCCCCCGATGTCGAGGACAAGTCAACATCCGGTGACGTCTTTCATGTCGGCGCCGATTTGTGCGAATGAACGCCCGCGTGTCTTTACGCGCCGCAGCCGCCGGTATCCAGCGCTTCGTCGGCGTCCTCGCCTCCCACCAGCGAGATGTCGTCGTCGCCCTCGTCATCGTCGTCGGCCAGTTCCACGCCCTCCTCGATCGTCAGGCACTGGTCGAACGCCTCGTCGCACTGCTCGCCGACGATGCACGGGGCGTGAAAATGACCGTTGCACGAGCCCAGCAGGCAGGCGTCCTCGCCGTTGCAGAACAAGCCGTCGTCGCAGGCCGTGCCGTCGGGCGCCGGCGCCCACACCGACACCGAGTAGGTCACGTCGCAGCGCCGGCACGGATCCTGTGGATGCGCATCGCCCTGCCGGACGAACACATTGCCGACGCGACAGCCCGCGGTCGTCCAGTCCATGCCGTCCTCCGCCGAGTCGACCGACTGCACCCAAGCCGACAAACTGACGTCTTCCTCGGCCTCAACGGCCCAGGCGATCGCCACCGACAACAGGGAGAAAAGAAGAGCGCAGAACCAAACCGGAAAGAATCTTGAAGCACCACCCATGATCAGCCTCCTGATGCAGGAGACCAAATCCTCTCATGCCGCCCTTATAGTACAGCTCGCCGCGAAAGAAAATACGGGGGGCGCAATTTTTTCACCGTCGCTTTTCAGCGCCCGGCCAGCACCTCGCGGGCCTTGGCGCGCAGCTCGATCGACTCGGCCGGATCCTCCGCGATGCGCCGCACCACTTCCAGCGGACTGGTGTTCGACAGGAAATCCAGAAAGATGATGCGGTACGCGACCGGGTAATTGCGGTCACCCAGGGCGGTCAGCAACAGTTCGTCATTCAGGCGCGGATGCGCTTCCAGCAGGCGGCAGGCAAGGTTACGTCGCTCGAACGGATCGAGCGAACGATCCTTGAGCACCGGCAGCGTGCGCGCGCGCTGGGCAAGCGTCAGGCTCCGATTGCTCAGCACCTTGAGATACACCTTGCGCCGTCCGTAACGTTCCTTGCTGTTGGCGAGCAGTTTGATCAGTGCGTCGTTGTCGGCCTCGCCGTCATGCTCGAGCGCCCATTGACCCAGTTGCGTGTCGCGCGGCGTATCGGCGAACCGCCGCCACAACCACCGCCCGGCGTCGGTGCATTCCTGCTCGATGATCGCGGTCAGAATAATCTCGCGCTCGGGCGTCTGCGTGCCCAGATCGCCCCACACGCGCATCAGGCCCTTGGTCAGGCGCGGACACAACTGCGCGTCGTTCTGCGCCGCGTAGACCAGCGGCGGCGAGGTCTCGTAGCCCGGCCCGGCCAACGCGGCGAAGGCTTGCGCGCGTGTCTGCTTGCTGCGATCCGACAGCAGATCGACCAACTGCGGCAGCGCGGCGCGTTTGGCCGTCGCATCGTTGTTTTCCGCCAGATACGCCAGATCGACCGACTCGCCCTCGCCCTTCTTCGCCGTGGATGTCGAAACGCAACCGCCCAGCAAGGCGAGGCACAACACGATTGCCGAAATCGCCGCCCGTCGACGCATCATCCATCCTCCCGTTGCGGATCCGCAATTTGCATTTATCATATATTCCATTATTTTATCACAACAAAATCCGATGCGCCAAGGGCCGCCCGTTTCGCCGGAAAATGCGCGTTGCCGGAAATTTCCCCGAGCACCTTGCCAGCGGCGGCCGCATCCCCTACAAAATTGTATCCGGATCTCGTACCGCGGCTTGGGTCGGGCGCGGCGGAAGAAAGTGGAAAAAGCATGAAGTGCAAGCGTATTCGTTTATCGATAATCCTCATTGCGTTGACGCTTTGGCTTGCGGCCTGCTCGTCGCCGCCCGCCGAGGTGAAAACGGAAGTCACGCAAATCGGCACGCCCGGCTTTTTCCACCTGGTCAAGGAAAACGACGTCTGGTGGTTCGTGAATCCGGCCGGCGAAAAGTTCGTCTCGCTGGGCATCAACCACATCGAGCCGCCGCTGATCTGCTCCCGAAGCAACCGCGACATCTTCATGAAGAAGTACGGCGCCGACCTCCTGCTGCCCAACGGCGCGCCCAACACCGACGGACAGGCCGCGCGCCGCTGGCTGGATGACAGCATGAACCTCATTCGCGAATGGGGTTTCAACACGCTGGGCGTGCACAATCCGATTCACCAGCAGACGATGCCTTACGTCGCCAAGTTCCGCCCGCTGATCCTCGACGGGTGGGCGCTGTACAGCAAAACGTACATGGACCCCTTCGATCCGGGCACCGTCGCGTTCGTCGACGACAAGGCGCGCGAGTGGGCCGCGGCCAACAAGGACGACACGCTGATCCTCGGCGTCAGCTTCAGCGACACGCCGCGCTGGCACAATTCGCCGGGCAACCTGCACGGGTGGATCCGCTTCCTGGTGCAACTGCCCGCCGACGCGCCCGGCAAGCAAAAGTGGGTCGAGTATCTGAAAGAACGTCACGGCTCGGTGCCGACGGCCGAGGCGATCTACGGCATCGGCGCAACGTCCTGGAACGATTTTCTGGCCCAGAAAACCTGGCCGCGCCCGACCAGTCCACAGGGCGCGCTGGCCGACGTCGACGGCTTTCTGCCCGTGCTCGCCGACGCCTGGTACGGCCTGCTGACCGCCGCGGTGCGCAAGCACGATCCGAATCATCTGATCTTTGGCGACAAATTCGAGGGCAAGATCGGCATGCCCGAATGGCTCGATCCGGTCATCGGCAAGTACTTCGACCTGACCTATATCCAGTGGTACGACTACGCCGAAAACCAACTGCCGCGCCTGGAGCAAATGCACCGCACGACCGCCAAACCGATTTTGCTGGGCGACTCGTCGTTTTCCAGCCCGAACCGCAACAATCCCAAACCCAAGGGCGTGCACCTGCCCTCGCAGGAGATGGTCGGCGAGGCCTATTATCAGTACCTGCAGACGATCGAGGCGCAGCCGTACATCCTGGGCTGGCACCACTGCGGCTTCATCGAAGGCTCGCCCGACCTCAAGCGCTTTCATCCGTTTTACGCCATCCAGACCGGCTTTCTGCGGCCCGACGGCACGCCCTACGTCGACACCGTGCGTCGGGTGACCGAGGCTAACCGGCAGGCGTTCGCCTGGCATGCGCAGGCAACGGCCGCCGGCGGCTCGACGCGCCCGAGCGCGTTCCGTTCGGCGGAGAACCTTAATAAAGAACTGCTCGCCTCGTTCAACTCCGTCCGGATGAAAACCACCAAGCTGACCAACGGCGTGCTCACGCAGGTGGATAACAACGTGTACAACGCCGGGCGCTTCACCACGGCCTTTTCGCAAGCGCCGAAGAAAAACATTTCGTGGATCGTCACCGACGACGGGGTGGTGGTCGTCGACACCGGGCTGGATCGCAGCGCGCAACAGGTGCGCGAGTTGATCGCGCAGACCACCAAGAAGCCGGTCCGCTACGTGATCTACACGCATCATCACGGCACGCAGATCGGCGGCACGGTCTACCTGCGCGACGAGAACACCAAGGTTATCGCCCACGAGGACACCGTGCTCGAACTCGATCTGCGCAAGGAGATGGCCCCGCACATCGCCAAGCTCAACAGCGTGCAGTTCGACTTCGAGAATCCGGCCGACAACACGCGCATGAGCGTGGTTTACCCCGACATCACCTACGCCGACCGCTACAACTTCAAGCTGGGCGACACGGCCTTCGAGCTCTACCACGCCGACGCCGAGGCGCAGGATTACACCATCGTCTGGCTGCCCAAGCAGAAGATCGTCTGGGTCGCCGACCTGCTCAGCGTCAGCGCCCCGATGATCGCCAGTCCGATGAAACGCGTGCGCGACGACGTGAAATGGAAAATGGCGCTGGAGTTCATCAAGGCGCTGGAACCGGAAATTCTGATCACCTCGATCCTGCCGCCGATCGACAACCAAATGCTGATTCACCAGTGGATCGACAGCTACATCGCCTACCTCGATTTCGTGCACCGGGTCGTCATCCAGGCGGTCAACGACGGCACGGGCGTCGAGGAGCTCGTCGCGCAAACCAAGCTGCCGCCGACGCTCGCCGACAATCCCTTCGTGCAGGATCATTACGGTACGCTCGAATTCAACCTGCGCGGCCTGCACCAGATGTACACCGGCTGGTTCGACATGAACGGCACGCATTTGAAGCCGGTCATGCCGCGCGACAAGGCCGCCGCCTTCGTGGCCGACATGGGCGGCGCGGACAAGGTGCTGGCCCGCGCGCAACAACTGCACGCGGCCAAGAGCTTCCAACTGGCGCTGGAATACCTCGACCTGCTGCTGGCGCTCGATGAAAAAACGCGCGACGCCCACCTGCTCAAAAGCGAAATTTTAACGGCGATGAGCGAACTGTACGATCACCCGATCACGCGCAACATGCTGCGCCGCCTCGCCCAGATGGAAAAGGAAGCGGCGGAGAAGTAGACGGCCGATCCACCTTCCCCGTCATCCTCGGACTTGACCCGAGAGTCCGGGATTTCTTTTCCGCACAGCTTTCGCCAAGGCGAAAACTGCGGCCGCGAGTTTTGTCATCTCGACCGAAGCGACCCTGTCCGCCGTAGCCCAAATTCTACGAAGCTTTAGCGAAGTAGAATGGCGAAGGCGGAAGCGAAGTGGCAACGTCCGCCAAAGCTTTGTGCGACGGCGGAAGAGATCCCTTTTGCTGTGCAGGCACGCCCGACGCTTACGGGTCGGGCTACCTTCTGTCGCCCCTGGCGGGGCTTGAAGATTAGGTTTTCCGTAAGCCTCGTCAGAGGCGATAGAATGTAGCCTGGGGCGTAAGAGACTGTCGATTTTCTCGTTTTGAGAAAGAGTGCGTCTGCCGCCCCTCCGGGGCTTGGGGGAAAAATTGGCTTTTTTGCCCGGCGCTTACGAGACTGTCGATTTTCTCGATGGTAATTT
>Ga0116164_10002621_pt1 | contig 12767 bp, 11 predicted proteins | sample AD_UKC109_MetaG_FD_89888 | JGI IMG/M metagenome (GOLD analysis project Ga0116164, IMG submission 89888) | Active sludge microbial communities of municipal wastewater-treating anaerobic digesters from Hong Kong - AD_UKC109_MetaG | ecosystem: Engineered > Bioreactor > Anaerobic > Digestate... | reverse complement strand
GTGGTGACATGGATGGCGTCCACGCCGGCCTTTTCCACCATCTGCGCGGTCTTTTTGGCCTCTTCGATCTGGATGCCGTCGGGAATGCCCTCGCTGGCGACCATACGGAACAGAATGGGGAAGTCCCTGCCCACGGCGCCGCGGACCTTTTGAATGACCTCAAGCGTGTAGCGCATCCGGTTTTCAAAGCTTCCGCCGTATGCGTCGGTGCGGTGGTTGAAGTGCGGGGACATCATCTGCTCCAGCAGGAAGCCCTGCGAGCCCTGGATTTCAATCGCGTCGGCGCCGGCTTTCTTGGCCCGGACGGCGGCGTCCGCAAACTTCTGCGCGACGTCGTGCAGCTCGTCCACCGTGATTGCCCGCGTCATGAAGATACTTTTGGTCAGGTCGGGATTTTTGTAGAACATTTCGTCGATCAGCTTCCAGATCCCGCCGCTGGGGGAAAGCTGCTGCCCCTTGGACATGATGGGAAAGCCTTCGATGCCGCCGAACATCAGCTGCACGGCCAGCTTGGAGCCTGCCGCATGAATGGCGTCGGCCAGCTTTTTCCATCCGGGGACAAACGAGTCGTCCCAGAGGGAGTGCATGAAGCCAATGGGCTTGCCTCTTTTATCAACCGGGGTAATGCCGGAAATAATGAGCCCCGTGTGTCCCTCCGCACGGCGGACATAGTAATCGATCACTCGCTGAGACATGTAATCTTCGCCTTCGGTGTACCCGCAGCTCATGGGGGCCAGCGCTGTTCTGTTTCTCAGCTTCATCCCATTGATCGTGATGGGTTCACAGAGCTTTGTAAACTGCTTGCTCATTGATTGATCCATCCCCTTTCCAAAGCTGTGATATACTCGGTGGGCTTCTCATCGAACAGGGACATCCGCACCAGATCGGCCGCCATCAGCGGCATGATGCCGGCGCCCTTGTCGTCCCTTGCCAAAGCCGCATAGCAGAACGGGCACAGGAATACCATGTGATCGGCGCCGTGACTCTTGGCGTCTTTAATATTCCTGGCGCGCAGCGCCTCGGAGAAAATCTGGTTTTCCCGCAGACTGGCGGAGGTGCCGCCGCCGAGACCGGCGACCGCGCCGCAGCAAAGCTGATTTCTGCGGTCGTACTCGCGCTCGATCAGCTCCACACCGAGCAGGTCGAACAGTTCATCCAGCCATACATGGCGGTCCGGGCCGCAGCGTATCGAGCAGGGAAGCTGCACGGCGGCGCGGATACCGAGCTTATGGACGTCCTTGTAGTTGTCCTTCACCACTTTGAGCAGCCACTCCAGCAGGTGAACCGGCTTGAAGTTGGGCTCCAGCTTCATATCCTCCGCGTAGCTGAAGAACGGGGAATAGCACTCGTCGTGATAAAAGACGATTTCATCCGTGGGCAGCTTGTTCAGGCGTTCCACATAGTTGTGCATGCGCTCGAAAACCATCGAATCCTGCCTGCCGTGCACCATGCCGTTGACGCAGAAATAATCGCCGCCGCCAACGATGTTCAGCCCTTCGAAAAGCTTGCTGTCCCAAAACAGGTGCGGCTGGAAATACTCCATGCAGCAGATGCTCATCCAGGGAGCGCCTTTTTTCGTCTTGCGGATAAAGTTGCGTGCGAGATCAAAGCAGAAGGTTTCCAAAACGTTCGTTGCGGCGCCCCGCTGATACGCCGGTCCCTCTTCCTCCATCCGGTGAATGATCAGGTCGAACGGCTTCGCACCCTTGTTGCAATAGGTGTTGCACGCGCAGCAGGTGATGCATTTTTCAAAAACCTCGCTGTGCCGACCCTCGATAATGGCCTTCATTTCTTCCTTGGCCTTGTCACGGTCATACCCCAGATACTGACAGGCTTCGAGACATTCTCCGCACAGATCGCATCGTTCAGGTTTCCACATAACAATCCTCCTTTATACAGTTTACTGGGAATGGTGGCCTCCATCTTCTTTGTTAAGGATATAACAAAGTCTGCGGCCGATAAATAAATCAAACCCTTTATATTTGCCGCCTGCGCACCCTAATTTTTGGAGAATAACCCTAGAGATTTCCGAAAACATAGGGGATTTTCGGAGGAATCCCCCGCGATCCCCGCCTAAAAGGTTCAATCGCGCCCGAATGGCAGGTACGGCGTCTGGTATAATGAAGACAGAAGGAACGAAACGGAAACGGATATTCCCGCCGCCGGCAACGGCGATCGTTGAAAAGAGGATTGGAATTGGCAGCACAGCAGCATGGAGCATACGGGAAAACCCCGCAGCGCGGACCCGAAACGAAAAACGGAGCAGCCGGGAGTACCAGCAGCGAAAGCCTTCTGCATGAGAGCGAAAAAAGGCGGCTGCTGGCCCTGGAAGCGACCAGCGACGGCGTTTGGGAATGGGATATCAAAACGGGAAAGATCATCACGTCGCCCTCGTATTTTACGATGCTGGGGTGCACCACCACCGTATCCGCGGGATCATACCCTGAGTTTGTAACATCCTATGACGAGTTTATCGATATGCTCCACCAGGACGACAAGGAGGCAGTGGACAAGGGCCTGCACGAATGTATTGCCGGGCATAAAAGCAACTGCGAAATCGAGCTGCGCATGCGTACGGAATCCGGCGGCTGGAAATGGATATTGAAACGCGGCAAGGTGGTGGAGTGGGACGAACAGGGCAACCCGACGCGCATGATCGGCACCCATATCGATATCAACGAAAGCAAGCTGGACAAGGATGAGCTGAGGCGCGCGCAGGAACGGAGCCGGGCGCTCTACATGGGCACGCCGCTGCCGACGTATACCTGGCAGAAGGCTGGCGGCGAGATTATCCTGGCCGACTACAATACGGCCGCCATTGCGTTTACAAACGGGAAAATATCGGATTTCGTCGGCAAAAAGGCCTGCGTGCTCTACGAGGAAAACCGGGGCATTTACGATACGATTCTCAAAGCGTACTTAAACAGGACGAATTATAAATTCGAAACGATCTATCACATGTTTACAATCAAGGACGACCGGTACATCAACATGACGTGCGCCTTCGTGGCGCCCGATATGGTGATTGTCCATATGGAGGATATTACAAAGCAGAAGCTGGCCGAGCAAAAGCTGCAGGGCTCGGAAAAAAATCTGCGGCAGCTGACGGAGCAGCTTTTCAAGGCGGAGGAGACGATGAGCAAACAAGTTGTGCAGGAGCTGCACGACAGCATCGGCCAGTACCTGACCTCGATCAAATACATCGCGGAAAAAGCGGAAAGCCAGATCCATTCCGGCGAGCTGGAGGAAGGATCCGCTTCGCTGGATACGATGGTTTCCATAATTCAAACCACGATAGACGAAGTGTCCCGGATCTCCATGGGGCTGCGCCCCTCCACGCTGGACGATCTGGGAATTCTGGCGACCGTTTCCTGGTTCTGCCGGGAGTATCAGACCGTGTATCCGGACATCCGCCTCGAGAAGAAACTCGAGGCCGAGGAAAGCGACGTGCCGCCCGCCGTGAAGACGCCGCTGTTCAGGATCCTGCAGGAGGCGCTGAACAACGTCGCCCGCCACAGCAAGGCGACCAAGGTTACGGTTGCCCTGCTGAAAACCGGGGAGAGGATCGAGCTGTCCATTGCCGATAACGGGCAGGGCTTCCTTCCGCATCAAAAAACGCCCGGGAATCCGGACGGGCGCGTAGGCTTCGGTTTGATCAGCATGCAGGAGCGGGCGAAATACTCCGACGGCGTCTGCACCATTGAATCATCCAGCAAAAAAGGAACGGTGGTCCGGGCTTCCTGGCCCTGCAACCAGGTAAACGCTGATTAAATCCCTTTAGGGTGTGGAGCACACGCCCCGGCTACCGGCAGATCAGGCCCTGGTCAATGGCATAGGCCGTCAGCGCCGCGATGTTATGCAAATCCAGCTTTTTCATCAGATTGTCCCGGTGCGTTTCCACCGTGCTCGCACTGATGAAAAGATACTTGGCGATTTCTTCGTTTTTGTATCCCTCGGCGATCAGCTTCAGCACTTCACGCTCGCGCTTCGTAAGCGTGCTTCTGCGGGATTTCTCCGACGCGCCCGGTTTGCGCTTCAGATAGCCCGCGATGATGGTATCGGAAATCCCCGGATCCAGATAGGGCTCGCCGGACAGCACGTGATGAATGGCGTTCATCAGCTCTTCGCAGGATGACTTTTTCAGCAGATAGCCGTCCGCGCCGGCCTGCAGGCAAGCGTAGACGTATTCTTCGATTTTATGCACGGTCAGGATGAGAATCTTCGTATTCGGGGACGCGGATTTGATTTCCTCGATGGACTCCATCCCGTTCATCCTCGGCATGGTGAGATCCATCAAAATGAGGTCCGGCTTCAGCTTGCCGGCCAGCTGAATGGCTTCAAAGCCGTTTTGCGCTTCGCCTACGATGGCGAAGCGGGGCTCGGCGCCGATCAGCGCTTTGATTCCGTCCCTGACGATAATATGATCCTCCGCAACTACGATTTTGATCGTATCGTCCATTTCCGGGTTCCTCCGTATGCGTTCCGTATCGATCGATCATCCAATGCCGGCAGCGCGGCAGGGAATTGGTTCCGTAAAAAAATAATAGCACGGTTTTGAGCATATGTAAATAATATATGGGAAACAGGAAAGCTCCGGCAAAGCAAGGGGACCGCTGCCGAAGAAATTGGCAGCGGTCCCCTTTGCCGTATGTCGGGCGGCATGGATTTCACCTCTCTCCGGACGCGCCCGCCCTGCTTCTGGTTATCGCGCTGCGGATAAAGCCGAGTGCGCCGATACCCGCAAACAGCCATCCCGCGGCGAAATAGAGAACAGTATAGGGCGACGAGGTTCCCGCGATATCGAAAACGCCCCGCAGCGTGCTTCCCACGGCCAGTGTCGCGATGCCCGCGTTGTAGAGATTGAAATGGACACGGGAATGCCGTATCCTCTCCGGCGCGGGGCAGAAAAGCCACACAAGCAAATAAGCGAAAGCGCCGCCCAGCAGCGGATATAAAAACAGCAGCGACATCGAGGCCGAGCGGACCCCGTGCCCGAAATGCGAATAGACGGTGCTGAAGAACACGCAAAACGCGCTGACGGCAAGATAAACCAGCAGGGTTTTCAACGGCTGACGGCTTCGTTTAGATGAAATAGACAATATCGCTCACCTTCCTCTCGCCGTAGCTGCGTCCGTCCGTCGGGGTATTGATGACCTGGCCGTTGAACCACAGCGTGGTCGAGCCGCCGCCGTCCAGATTGTAGGCGACGGTGCAGCCGCGCTCATAAAACAATCCGGCCAGCTCCAGCAGCGACAGACCGGCGCTCTCGCCGGTGCGCCCGTCGGATACGATCACGAGGTAGTGCAGCGGGCCGATCTGCCCGATCGCCGTGCGGGGGTTGCTGCTTTTGGACTGGGATACTTCGCTGTCGGCGGATACCGCGATCTCCCCGTCTGTGACCAGCGCCGGACCGAAGGACAGCACCTGCCAAGCACCCGCATCCAGCAGGCTTTGGGCGGTCGTCCCGCTCTCGTCGATGATGGAAAAGTTGCCCTCGCCGTCGATGACCAGATCCTCGTTGTCCCCCGACACATCCCGGTACAGGATGCCGTTGCGGATTACGTAGCCGTCGTTGCGGAAGCCGTAGTAATCGCCGTTGATGGCGAGGACGGCGCCGTTCTCCTCCGCCATGTCCGAGGTCGTTTCCTTGATGTTGCGCCCGTAGAGCCCCTGCGCCAGCGCGGTTTTCAGATAGGAGGCGTCGGAGACCTGAATGTCGGCGATGTAGACCGCCGTATCATAAACGTAGATCGTTTCCAGCGTGATTTGGATGTTCCCGTCGGTGTAGGAGGTATCCGTAATCACGGCGGCGGTTTCATCGGGGTCGGCATCTGATTGCGCTCCGGCGGCGGTTTCCACGGTTGTATCCGTATCCGCGCTTGCCGCGGACGCCGTGCTTATGGCCGCCGTGCCCGCGCGCGGGATGACGAACGTATCCAGCAGTACGTATGCCGTTGCCAGCGTGAGGATCAGGGTGTAAAGGATCGCCCATCGGAACGGCTTATGGAAAACGTGCATCGTCACAATCCTTTCTGGGAATGAATTTCACCTTATCTATACCCGGGGTTGCTGAAAGGAGACTGAAAGCGTGATGAACAAACTGAAAACAAATGCGCGCCGGGGGCAGGCGCGGGAGCTGTACAGAGAACGGAATGCCATGGTAGAATAATAGGGAAGCAATGAAACAGCATTCAAAATCCGGCGAAGCTTTTATAGCCGGATGAAGACGGATAGGGAGTTGAATAAGGATGAGCTATCGGGAAACGGATATCGAAACCTATGAATTGAAGCCCTTTGAGGCGATCGGCAAGCAATGGACGCTGATCTCCGCACAGAAGGACGGCGTCGTGAACACGATGACCGCGAGCTGGGGCGGCATCGGCGTGCTGTGGTCCAAGAACGTGATGACGGTCTACGTCCGCCCGCAGCGGTACACGCGGGAATTCATTGACGCAAGCGACTATTTTACGGTCACGCTCTTCGGCGGGCATCTCAAGGAGCTGGGCGTTCTGGGGTCCAAGTCCGGACGGGACGGGGATAAGATCGCCGAGGTGGGCTTCCATGTGGAAACCGTGGCCGGCCAGCCGACCTTTGCGGAGGGGAAGACCGCGATCGTATGCAAAAAGCTGTACCGCGGCCGTCTGCAGCCGGAGAACTTTGTCACGGATGCGATTGTGGATAGCTGTTATCCCAAGAAGGATTTTCATTACGTCTACGTCGGCGAGATCGTCGGGATCTTTGAAAACGAATAGGATCACCCGCTGACCGCTATGTGAAAAACGCCGGCATTGCGGCGTTTTTCAATCGTGGATTTTTGGCTCGCAGCAGTTTAGCGGAACGAACCCGGCGTCATGCCCAGCTGCTGCTTAAACCGCTTTGCCAGTGTCTGCCCGTCGGCAAAGCCAACCTGCTGCGCAATCACGTCAATCGATTCCTTCGTGCTGATCAGCAGCCGCCGCGCTTCGCTCAGCCGCAGTTGCAGAATGTATTGATACGGCGTCATGCTGGTGCTGCGCTTGAACACCCGAAGGTAATGATATTTGGACATATACGCCCGTTGGCTGAGATCGTCCAGCGTAAGCTGCGAGCTGTAGTGCTCATGGATATACAGCATCGATTCCTGAATGCGCTCATTCATTTCGCTGCCTTGGTCCACGTTGATCATATTGCTGTACAGAATGCTCATGAGCTCGAATAAATAGGTGGAAAGCTTCAGGTTATTCAGCATATCCGGCTTTTTCCCCAATTCCTTGGCCGCATCGAAAATATGCTGCAGCGAAATAAACGGCTTGAGCTCTCTGACCACAAACCCGTCAGGATTGATCAAGTCATAAAACATAGGCGCGGCGGACCCGCCAAAGTGCAGCCACTGCACGTACCAATGATCCCCCTTGGTTTTATACAGATGCGTCTGCGAGCAATCCAGCAGCACGATCGAGTTTTTACCGGCGGTATAGCTATTGTTTCCAATCAAAAAGCTGCCCTCGCCGGATTCCGTTAAGAAAACCTGATATAAATCGTAGGCGGACGTTCTGGAAGTAAAATATTCGGAACGGTTGTAAAAATGGCCGTAGGAGTTGAAATACAGGGGCAGGCAGCGAACGTAATCGGTCAGCACGGGAGAAGTGGTTTCCGATCTCTCTTCAACGTCCATGTTGAACAGCAGCCCTTTTTCCATCGGCGGAACATACATGGATTTCATCACTCCTTTTCTCGTGGATTATCTGTATACTACTAAAAGCCGGTATGGAATGTCAATCATGGCATTGAATCGGCAGATTGAAACATGAGAAGGCAATAATCCACACAAGAGTAGCAATAATATATGATGTAATTCAAACAATCCGCCCTATAATATTGGATAGACAGGTACCATAAATAAACAAGGAGGAAATCCACTATGAGAAAATCCATTTGTATGGCACTCGTTTTCTGTATGCTTTTTGCACTGATACCTATGGCGTTTGCGGCGGAGGATGAACCCGTAACCATTTCTTTTCAAACCTGGAATCCCGGAGACGGCGACCTGATCCACCAGATCATCGATGCCTTCGAGGCGGAAAATCCCAGCATTACCATCGACTATATTTACATGCCGTATTCTGACCATATTGCGGATATGCAGATCAAAATGGCCAGCGGCGAGGGCCCGGACGTGTACGGAATGCAGGCCGGCGTGACGTACAGCACGTTCCGCCCCTTTGAGGAAAACCTGACCCCGTATATCACGGAAACCTACGGCGACGGCTGGGAAAGCAGCTTCCTTACGTTCTGCACCAATCTGCTCAACGAGGACGGTTCCTATTACGGGCTGCCGCTGGGCCTGACGTACGCCGGGCTGATCTGGGCGGACATGAGCTATTTCAACAAATACGGACTGAGCCTCCCCACGAACTATGACGAGCTTGCGCAGGTTGCCCAAACGTTCCGCGATAACGGCGAATATCCGCTGGCGATCGGCGCCAAGGACGATTGGATCAATATCGACATGTGGATGAACATTGCCGGTGACATCAACGCGGAAAAACTGTATGCTGCGCTGGACGGGGAAATTTCCTTTACCGATCCCGAACTGCTGCAGTCGTTCGCGATTTGGCAGAGCCTGTTTACCGAAGGCATCGTGCAGGACGGCGCACTGGGCGTGAACATGTACTGTGACACCACCGATCTGTTTGAAAAGGAAGCCAGCATTCCCATGATCACCAACGGCTCCTGGGCGGCCGGGCTGTTTGTCAGCACCGACGAAAGCACCAAGGCCAATTTCCAGGGCGAGGGCGCCGACCACCAGGCATTCCTGCTGGACTGGAACAACGACGGCGTATCCGCCGGCCTCGCGGCTTCCATCGATGTGGTGCTGTGCATGAACACCAACTGCAAGAATAAGGACGCCGCATGGAAGTTCATTGATTTCATGATCCATTACGGACAGGATGTACTGATCAACGAGGGGCTTCAGTACTTCCCCAGCCGCACCGATCTGGTTCTGGATGTCGTGGGCCTCAATGAAAACGGACTGGAGAACCTCGAGTTTATCATTGAGAACGCGCAGAACAATACCCGCGGCTATCGTGAAATGGGCAACGCGGATGTGAAACAGGCGGTTGCCGACGCGCTGAAGGCGCTGGCTACCAATGAGATGACCCCCGAGGAAGCCGCGGAATCGATCGATAACGCGCAGTAATTCCCACCGCTAAAAACGGGGGGCGCTCTCGGGCGCCCCTCGTTTACCAATACGCAACTGCAGGAAGGGAGTCCGTATGCGAAGGAAAAGCGAGCTGACGAATTATCTCTTTATTCTGCCTATTCTGGTCTTATTTGCGGTTTTTATTGTTTATCCCATCGTTTATAATTTTATTATCAGCTTCTTTGAGTGGTCCGGTTTCGGTCCGGATATCACATTTGTCGGGCTGGAAAACTATGTGACCATTTTAAACGGCAAAATCATTTGGAAGGTCATGCACAATTTCATTATTTTCGCCCTGATTACCATTACGCTGCAGGCGTTGTTCGGAATGATTTTTGCCTCGTTCTTTATCAATAATATCCGGGGCAGCAGCGTATACCGCATTCTGTTTTATCTGCCCGCGGTGGTAACCCCCGCGATTATCGGGCAGGTGTTTTCCAAGTTTTTCGAGGCCAACCGCGGCTATCTGAATACCTTCCTGCGCGCGCTGCATCTGGACCCGCTGGCGCAGACGTGGCTGGCGGACCCGAGCCTGGCGCTGTATTGCATATGCTTTGTCAACATCTGGCAATGGACCGGCTACAGCATGCTGCTGTACTACGCAAGCATGCTCAATATACCGAGCGACCTCTATGAATCCGCGTCGCTGGACGGCGCCAACAAAGCGCAGCAGTTTACCCGCGTTACCTTTCCGCTTTTGCGGGGCACCCATTTTACGGTGTTCATTTTGGGAATGCTCGGTTCTCTGAAATGCTATGATATTGTTTTTATCCTGACCAACGGTGGGCCGAACTACGCCACGGAGACATTTTCCGTATACATCCAGAATCTGTCCTTCAGCATGTTCCGGCAGGGCCAGTCGGCGACCGTTGTGGTGATTATGTTCATCATTGCCATGGTGATTACCGCCGTTCAATTGCAGCTCTATTACCGCAGCAACCAACATAAGGAGCTGGCAAGATGAAGAATTCGAAACTATACGGCGGCCTTGGCTTATTCATCTGTTTGCTGTCCAGCGCGTTTTTCATTTTCCCGCTGGTGATTATGGTGGTGCGCTCCTTTCATTCCGGCGGCATTGCGAACTATAGCAGGGTGTTTGATAAATATAATTTGTTTGTGAATTTTACGACCAGCGTCATCGTGGTCGGCTGTACGCTTGCGATTACGGCCGTTGTCGTTTCCTTTGCCGCGTTTGCCTTCTCCAAGCTGCGTTTCCGCGGCAGCCGGGCGCTGTATTACCTCCTGCTCTCCGGCATGATGGTTCCGGTCGCCGCCACCATCTTTCCCCTGTACCAGATTGTCCGCGGCCTCGGGCTGATTAACTCTCCGTTTTCCCTGATTTTCCCTTATGCTACGGGCAGCTGCTGTTTCAATCTTTTAATTCTGAAGAATTATTATGATTCAATTCCCAACGAAATGCTGGAAGCCGCGAATATAGACGGCGCCAATAAGCTGCGCACATGCTGGCAGGTGGTGATGCCTGTGGCCAAGCCCGGGCTTGCCGTGGTGCTTATGCAGACGTTCCTGGCCTCATGGAACGAATTGCAGATGGCCCGTATCTTCATCGCCGATACGGATGTGCAGCCGATCTCCGTGGTTCCCGTGCGCTTTGCGCAAACCATTTCCAGCCGGGATTTTACGCAGGAAGTGATGTATGCCGCGCTGGTAATCTGCCTTTTACCCATCGTTATCTTTTACATTTTCGCCGCTAAATCACTCGTCAATGGATTAACAACCGGCGCCGTCAAGGGCTGATGTTAATACAAATAAACCCTATAAGGAGACACTCCAATGAAGTTGAGCTTTCAGGATTATCGCGACAAGGTTATGGGCTGCTGGGTTGGGAAAAATATAGGCGGCGTTCTGGGCGCTCCGTTTGAAGGGCTGCGCCAGTACAACGACGTGAACTTCTATACGCAGGATTTATCCATGGGCCCGCCGCCCAACGACGACCTCGATCTGCAAATCATTTGGCTGGCCGCTGTGGAGCGCTACGGCAGACAGGTAAACGCATCGATTTTGGGAGATTACTGGCTGAGCTACGTTATTCCCAACTGGGTGGAGTACGGAATGGGCAAGGCCAATCTTCGCGCGGGCTTGCAGCCGCCTATGAGCGGATCGATCGATAACGTGTATCAAAACAGCTGCGGCTGTTTTATCCGTTCTGAAATCTGGGCGTGCCTGGCTCCGGGTATGCCGGAGCTGGCGACCAAATACGCGTTTGAAGACGCAATCGTCGATCATGGGCAGGAGGGCATGTACGGCGAAGTATTCACCGCCGCCATCCAATCCGCCGCGTTTGTGGAAAGCGATCCGCAGGAATTGATCCGAATCGCGCTTTCCTATATTCCTGAAAACAGCAAAGTGGCCGCTGCCGTACAAAAAGCGGTGGAATGCCGTGCGCAGGGTGTTCCGTTCCGCAAGGCGATCGGTAAAATTCACGATGCCGCGCCGGGAACCTTTGGTGTGCAGAGCGTTACGCAGGCCGAAGCTGAAAAACGCTCGCAGGAAATGGGCATGAGCATCGTAGGCGAGCCGGGCTTTGACGCGGCTGAGAATATCGGCTATGTTATCGCGGGCCTATTATACGGCGAGGATTTCGGCGACCAGATCTGCAAGGCAAACGCCTGCGGCGAGGATACCGATTGTACGGCGGCCACGCTGGGTGGATTGCTGGGCATTATACACGGCGCGGCGAAGCTGCCGAAAAAATGGACGGATCCGCTGGGCGACAAAATCGCGACCATGTGCATTGATAAAACCAGCCGCGGAATCTGGGTGCCGGATACCGCTACTGAATTGGCCGACCGCATATTGCGCGTAGCACCCGGCTTTTTAGGCGTGAAGGGGTGCGACCTGTTTGCCGAGGGCGGCTATACCATCGATTGCAAAGAGGGAAAAGACCTGTATTGCCGCAACGCCGGGGACTATCGATACCAGATGAATGGCGGGGGAGGAAAGGATCACAGCCTGTCCATCCGCGAGCTCAGCTTGCAGACTCCCTACGTTATCCGCCGGGAATTCCCTGCCTTCAACATGATGATCGACCTGGGCGGCGAGCCCTTCTTCTGCCAGGGAGAGGAAAGAACATTTCATGTGGAAGTCAAAAACGCGATGGAAATGTGCCAGCAGCAATGGGCGAAAATCACGCTGTATGCTCCAGACGGCGTTGAAGCCGTCGGCGCCAAAAGCTTCCTGCTGCCCCTGAACAACTTGTGGGGATCCAGGGCCTCCGCGGATTTTACCATCGTATCGCGCACCTATGACGGCGCCAGGCTGGAAATGCTGGTGGATGTGATGCTGGAAGGGCGGCATTCCACCGGTACCGCCAAAGTGGTGCTGATGCGCAAGCCGGGATGCCCGGCAAGCCTGCCGCCCGCGGAAGCGTAAACGGATACAAGTTCATATACAGGAAGCAAGGTTCGCGATCGCGAACCTTGCTCAGCTTGTTGAAAAAGCACCATTTTCTTTGTCGCCAAATTGCGGCCGCGCTCTGGAAATAACCAGAGCGCGGCTACGCCATTCGTTTCCTTTGGAAACTCGGTGGCTAGTCGGCCTTACGGCCTCCCTATTCGCGATGGAG
>Ga0116164_10002620_pt1 | contig 12768 bp, 14 predicted proteins | sample AD_UKC109_MetaG_FD_89888 | JGI IMG/M metagenome (GOLD analysis project Ga0116164, IMG submission 89888) | Active sludge microbial communities of municipal wastewater-treating anaerobic digesters from Hong Kong - AD_UKC109_MetaG | ecosystem: Engineered > Bioreactor > Anaerobic > Digestate... | reverse complement strand
GCTGCGGACGGTCCCCGCGGCACTGCCACGCCCACCACATCATCCACTGGAAAGACGGCGGCAGAACCGACCTCTCGAACTTGGCACTCCTGTGTTCGCGATGTCACAACGACCTACACCACGGCCGGTACACCATCACCATGGACACCCACACCATCCCCGTGATCACGCACACCAGAGGACCCCCCTGAAACAACGGGGCACAGACCCCGCAGGATCACTCTGAGCAACCCGTCGCGGTGCGGCACCCCCAAGCAGGTGAAGGGTCACGCCGCGATCCGAGCGTGGCCGCGTCCTCGCGACGCTCGTTCACAGCCATCTACTCGGCGGAGCCTCTAGTCTGGAACCCGTGACGACACCAGAAGAACTAGCGCAGCAGGCAGCCGACGCGATTGCGCAACGAACAGGCAACCCCACCCATGATGTCGCTGTCGTCTTGGGCAGCGGCTGGTCCGGGGCTGCAGACGCATTCCCGGTGACCGCTGAGGTTCCATACGCCGAACTACCCGGCTTCAGCGCCTCGGCGGTTGCAGGGCACTCCGGGGCGCTACGCAGTGTGCGAGTCGGCACCAAGAATGTCATGTTCTTCTCCGGTCGCACGCACTTCTATGAGGGTCGGGGTGTGGCTGCTGTCGTGCACAGCGTTCGCACGGCCGCTGCCGCTGGCTGCTCGGTACTCGTGCTGACGAACGGCTGCGGAGGGTTGAATCCCGAGTGGGCCCCGGGGACTCCCGTGTTGATCGCTGACCACCTGAACCTCACGGCGAACACGCCGTTGGTAGGCGCGAACTTCGTGGACCTCACGGAGGTTTACTCGCGGCGTCTTCGGGACCTGGCGCGCAGTATCGATCCAACCCTTGACGAAGGGGTGTACGCACAGTTCATAGGGCCGCAGTACGAGACGCCTGCCGAAGTCCGCATGGCCGGCATTCTCGGGGCAGACCTAGTGGGTATGTCCACGGTGTTGGAGGCTATCGCCGCGAAGGCCGCCGGCCTGGAGGTCCTCGGAATGTCCCTGGTGACCAATGCCGCGGCGGGTATGACTGGGGAGGCCCTGCACCATGCAGAGGTACTGCAAGCAGGAAAGGACGCCGGCGAACGGATCGCCGGGCTCCTCACCGCGATTTTGGAGAAGCTATGAACGAGATCTTGACCCAGGCCCAGGCCTGGTTGGATGAGGACCCCGACCCGCAAACACGGGCCGAGTTGCAGGGGTGGCTGGATGCCGACGATCGCGACCGGCTCAGCGCTGCCTTCGCTGGCCCATTGACGTTCGGCACGGCGGGTCTACGCGGTCCGCTCGGACCTGGTCCTGCTGCGATGAATCACATCGTGGTCGCCAAAGCGGCCGCCGGGCTGTGCCAATACGTCAAGGACACCGGGGGCAGCAAGATCGTGATCGGGTACGACGCCCGCCGAAACTCGCAGGCCTTCGCCGAACTGACAGCGGCCATCGCCGCGGCAGGAGGACTGACCGCGGAGGTACTGCCGCGCAGGCTCCCGACGCCCGTTCTCGCCTATGCCATCAAGGCCAGAGGTGCTGACGCGGGTGTCGTGGTCACGGCCAGCCACAATCCGCCGGAGGACAACGGGTACAAGGTCTATCTCGGGGACGGCATGCAGATCGTCTCACCGGCCGACGCCGAGATCTCCGCGCGCATCGCCGCACAACCGTCGTACAACCAAATCCCCCAGTCCGATAACTGGGTCACGTTGGACGAGAGCATCGTCGAGCAGTACCTCGACCGGGCCGTGTCGCTGGCTGATCCCGCGAAGACAGGCGACGCGCGGCTCACCGTCGTCTACTCAGCAATGCACGGTGTCGGTGGGGGCCTCTTCGAGGACGTGTCCCGGCGACTGGGGTTTATCGACCTCACACCGGTGGCCGAGCAGTTCGAACCCGATGCAGCGTTCCCCACAGTGGCTTTCCCCAATCCCGAGGAACCCGGAGCGATGGATCTCGCGCTCGGCGCCGCTCGCGACGTGGGTGCGGACTTGATCATCGCAAACGACCCGGACGCTGACCGCTGTGCCGTCGGCATCCCCACCGCAGACGACTTCCGGATGCTCAGGGGTGACGAAGTGGGGGTACTTCTGGGATGGTGGACCGCCACCAGGGCACCAGCCAGTGGATCGTTGGTCACGACGATCGTGTCGAGCTCCATGCTGGCGTCCGTAGCGCACGCCGCTGGGCTCGGATTCAAGCAGACGCTCACCGGCTTCAAATGGATCACCCGACCCGACGACATCATCTACGGCTACGAGGAGGCGCTGGGGTACTGCGTAGATCCGGTCGCCGTCCGGGACAAGGACGGGATCACCGCTTCGGTCCGTGTTCTCGAGATGGCCGCACATCTGAAGACGCAGGGCCGCACCCTTGCCGATCAGCTCGACGACCTGGCCCGCGAGCACGGGGTCCACCTGACCGACCAGATCAGTATCCGGGTGTCGGACCTTTCAGACCGAGACCGTGCACTGGCCGCATTGGCGGCGGACCCGCACGCAGCTGTCGCGGACCTGGACTCGGTCATCGACCTCATGGACAGCAGTGTGACGGGACTGCCGCCGACCGAGGGGCTGCGGCTGACGCTTCGCAGCGGTGGCCGGGTCGTTGCCCGCCCAAGCGGGACCGAGGCCAAACTCAAGGTCTATCTCGAGGTGGTCGAGCAGACTGGTGACCTCTCGGCCGACCGGTCCCGCGCCGACGAACGGATGGTGGCATTGCGAGCGGGTCTGGAACGCTTCCTGGCAACGACGTGAGGAACGCCAAAGGCTTGGTCATGGTGGGGGCGCTCGTCGTCCTGGCCGCCTGGTTTTTCGTTTCCTTCACTGGCGAATCTCCGCAGGACGCGAGCGCCACACCCACGACTTCTGCGTCGGCGAGTCTCGTCGCACGTGACTCGGTGCAAACCGACATCGACTCGAGCGGTGCGACCAGCGGACTGCCGACTGTTGCACTGCGCGACCTGCCCAGCGAGGCCCAGCAGGCTCATCGACTGATCCTTGACGGCGGACCCTACCCGTATCCGCAGGACGACGGGGTGTTCGGCAACCGCGAACAGAACCTGCCCGGGCAGGAGTACGGCTGGTACCGGGAGTACACCATCGTGACGCCCGGTTCACCGGATCGGGGTGCCCAACGCTTCGTCGTCGGCCAGGACGGCGTGTTCTTCTACACTGACGACCACTATGACTCCTTTCGGGAAGTGATCCAATGAGCCTGCCGGAAGTCGTGGTCCTGGATACCCGTGGCGCACTGGACAAACAATCCTTCCTCACCGCTTGCGCTCGCTCACTGGCGTTTCCCGACTACTTCGGACACAACTGGGATGCGCTCGCGGATTCACTCGGCGAGTTCGCCCGGGAACGCAGTCCGGTGCTGGTGGTCTGGACAGGCGCATCCGACCTTGACGCAGCCGACCGTGCGACTGCCCTGGAGATCATGTCCGAGCGCTTCATCGATGGGGCAGACCTGCTGATCGTCGATGACGTGCACGCGGCTCCCGCGCCGGACTACGCCCTCGACCACGTGCAGGTGGCGATACCACCCGGCGCTGAGCAGCAGGCGAGCGCCTTCTGGGTCGACGTGGTCGGCCTGACCCTGACGGACAAACCACCGCAACTCGTCGCCCGGGGCGGAGTGTGGCTCACCGGCGACGCTCTGAACCTGCACCTCGGGGTCGACTCCGACTTCAGGCCCGCGACCAAGGCTCACCCTGGCATCCTGGTGCGCGACTATGACGCTCTGCTCGGCAGGCTGAGCGCAGCAGGGTATGAAACCCGGACCGGCGACGAGATGCCCGGCAGGTTCCACACCCACGATCCGTTCGGCAATCGCATCGAGTTCATCGCATTTTGACACCCAGGAGGAAACCCATGATCACTGCCGCACAACTGGCCGGCATCGTCGACCACACCATCCTTAAGCCCGAGACCACGACGGCTGAGGTCGAAGCGCACTGCCGTGAAGCGGTCGAACTGGGAGTCTTCAGCGTCTGTGTGTCCCCTTCGTTCCTTCCCCTCCCCGCGGACTGGCTGCACGGTGTTGCAGTGGCGACGGTCTGCGGGTTCCCCAGCGGCAAACACCAACGTTCGGTGAAGGCGGCCGAAGCAGCCTCGTCGGTGGCGGACGGGGCCGACGAGGTGGACATGGTGATCGACATCGGCAACGCGATCTCCGGCGACTGGTCCGCGGTCCACGACGATGTCGCAGCCGTCCGGCGTGCGATCCCTGAGGCGCTGCTGAAAGTAATCATCGAATCGGCTGCCCTCACCGATCAACAGATCGTCGAGGTGTGTCGGGTGTGTGCAGACGTCGGCGCTGACTTCGTGAAGACGTCCACGGGCTTCCACCCCGCGGGTGGTGCCACTGAGCATGCCGTGGAGCTCATGCGACGGACGGTGGGTGACGCCTTGGGCGTGAAGGCCAGCGGGGGGATTCGCACGTGGGATGCAGCGGTGGCGATGGTCGATGCCGGCGCCTCACGTCTGGGGTTGTCAGGAACGGCGGCCGTCTTGTCCGGCGGAGCGGCCGAAGGGGACTACTGAAAACCCGAGCCCACGCGCAGCACCGACCGCGCCACCGATGGCCAGGCGACGCGGTTAGACTGCTGTCTTTGACCTGATCGACATCTACAAGGGAGCATCAGCATGCCAGCGGGCACAGTCAAGTGGTTCGACGCCGAGAAGGGTTTCGGTTTCCTCGCCGCTGAAGACGGTGACGAGGTCTTCGTGCATGTCAGTGCACTCGAACCAGGGGTGACCACGCTGCGTCCGGGTGCCCGGGTCGAGTTCGGCGTGGTGGACGGCCGGCGCGGGAAGCAGGCCCTGTCGGTGACTGTGCATGAACCGACAGCGAGCGTCGCAAAAGCCCGCCGCCGCCCGGCGGAGCAGATGAGCCCCGTCGTCGAGGATTTGATCAAACTGCTGGATTCAGTTGGTGGGCAACTGCGTGCCGGGCGCTACCCGGACGATGCGAAATCGGCGAAGACCGCCCAGTTGCTTCGTGCCGTAGCCGATCAGCTCGACGTCTGAGTCCTAGGAGCCTGGCTGGACGTCCAACCGGACGACCCAGACCCCTTTCTGCTCCCCTTCGGAAACGATCGCCAAGGGATATCCCTGAGGCGAAGCCGGTACCCGCGGAAAGCTGAACCGGAAGTAGGTCTCGTTCAGCGTGTCCTGGGTGAGTCGCTGTCCACCAACGGTGGGATACCAGCCACTTTCGGCGACCGACGGGTCGACGCTGATGCCTACGACCTTCTCCGGGATGACATTGAGTCGCTTGGTCTGGCCCTGCGTCGCTCGCTCAGCCGCCTGAGTCAGGCACTGCTGAGCGTCGATGTCGCCCTCCCAGCTGAAGCACGTCGGTGCGACCCACTGCGACGTGGTGCCGGAGAAGACCGTGACGCGCGGCGGTGGCTTTTCGCAGGAGGCCAATGACACGGTTGCGGCTACTGCCAGCAGCGCGCCAGCCAGTCTCTTCATGCGTCCTCCTTCGGGCCCGGCTCGGGCATCGTTTCATGCTTCGAGGCCGTGTCGCCGACCTCGGTGTCCGAACCGCCGGCTTCGGTGTCCGGCGCATCCGGAACCGACAGCGGCACCGATTCTTGATCGTCTCCAGCGTCAACGGCAGCCGATGCCCCGTCCGAGCCGGGGTCGGCCTGGGCTGCCTCGGCGGCGTCGGTGTCTGCCGGCTCTGTGGCTGTCGGCTCGGCCTGGGCTGCCTCGGCGGCGTCAGTCTGTGCCGACTCAGTCTGTGCCGACTCAGTCTGTGCTGGCTCAGTCTGTGCCGACTCGGTCTGTGCCGACTCGGTCTGTGCCGTTTCCTCGCCGGCGTCCGGCGCATCCGCGACCTGCGAGAGGTCGTCGAACGCGACCTCGTCGATAACTGTCTGCGCAACCCCCACGGACGGCTTCTCGCGCGTCTCGCTGTGGGCCCCACATCCGAAGCTGAGCGCCACGATCCGGCCGTCGACGGGCGAGTACTCATTCGCGCACACGCCGAACGCCTGACCCATCGGGCCACCGATCATCAACAAGAAGCCGCACGTGGAGCATTCGAGCTTCGTGGCTCTGGCCACTGCCGCCCGCGGCCCCATGTCGTGATACCAGCGCTGTGCCGCTTCGCGCCGGCCCTCCGGGCTGAGCACGCGGATCCTTCCAAGGCCCAGCTCCCACTGCGCAGGCCGCTGCCTGTCGTCCTCTTCGACGTCGTCGTCGCCGGCCATGCCCGGGGACAGCCTGGGGTCGTCGGCCTCGGTGACCAGCACGTCTCCGGGGCCCAGATCGCCGGATTCGATTCGCTGTTTCCAGGGCACCCAGGACGGGGCAAGGAGCGCATCCCCATCGGGTAGGAGGGCGGTCTCGTCGACCGTTACGTGATCACTGTCAGGTGCCCGGCTCAGGGTCACAACCCAGCGCCAGCCCCGGTAACCGGGTACGTGCCCCTGAAAGTAGTGGGTCACAACCGTGGGGCCCTCTGCGATGGCCCCGGTGTGCTCGCCGATCAAGGCCGCGTCGGCCTCCTGAAGCAGGGTTTCGCGGGCGAGATCGACAGCCCCGAAACAGACCTCATCAAGTGGCCAGTCCTCGTTGGACGGCGTCGGAACCTCGACGGGCTGCTCGCGATCCGCCTGTTCGCCTGCGGGTTCCACGACGACCGTCACCAGCGCGTCGTCGTGCGTTTCATCAGCCATGCGTTGTCCGGACCTGTCGATATGTATTGCGCCGACGCACCGTGTACCAGCGACCAGCCACGCCGAGACCGGCGCCCACGAGGCACACCGTCAGCCACCACTCGGTGTTGTGTTCCTGCAGATCCGTACGGAAGAAGAAGAACAGGACCGCGAACGCCACGAGCCACGCGACAGTTCCCAGCGAGACGGCAAGAACACCGTCCTCATCCAGGGGCTGAACATCCACCCTCCGACCGTACTACTACCGAGACCGGACTCACCCGGGCGGCGTCAGCGAATCGCAGCCAGCACCACCAGCAGGACGACCAACCCGAACAAGACGCCGAGGGTGACGGTCCGGCGGGTTCGCGGATCCACGTCAGGGAGCCCCGTTGGACTCGAAGTCGCCTTCGCCTTCCACCGCCGAGGGAGGCGGTCCGGTGGGTTCGACCTCTTCCTCCAACGGTGGCGACGTGGTCGTCGGGTTGGCGGTGGGGGTCTTGGTCTTGGTCTTCGTCGGTGTCGGCGTCGGTGTTGGGGTTGGAGTCGCTGTCGGTGCGGCCGTGGTAGGCGCCACGGTGGTCGGAGCAATCGTCGGAGTGACCGTCGGTGTCATAGTCATCGATTCCGTCGGACTCGGGCTGAGTGAGGGTTCGGGCTCGGCATCACCACTGCGCGCTGCCCATAGTGCACCGGCTCCGAGTCCGATCACGATGGCCACGACGACCGCGATGATGATCGGTTTCCTGGACGGCCCGGGTTCCGGTTCCGGCTCGGGTGCACCCGCCGGAGGCATGGCCGTGGTCGGGTAGTCGGGTCCTCCGAAATCACTCACACTTCCAGGCTAAGCCGCGTCGGCGCCGCGAGAACACCCGGTCGTCGTCCCGGTCGTTAGCGCGTCTGCTCCACTACCCAGTCGATGCTCGAGGTGAGGGCGGCGACGTCGTCGGGGTCGACGGCCGGGAACATGGCCACCCGCAACTGGTTGCGACCCAACTTGCGATACGGCTCGACGTCCAGGATCCCGTTGGCCCGCAGGACCTTGGCCACGGCGGCGGCGTCGACCTCATCAGCGAAGTCGACCGTTCCGACGACCGCCGACCGTAACGACGGGTCGGTCACGTACGGCTGGGTGTAGGCAGTCCGCTCGGCCCATTCGTACAGGATTCCTGAGCTGCGCGCGGTCCGGGCAGTGGTCCAATCGAGCCCGCCGTTGGCGTTGAACCAGTCGACCTGCTCGGCCATGAGCGCAATGGTGGCCAAGGCCGGGGTGTTGTACGTCTGTTCCTGCACGGAGTTCTCGATCGCGATGTTGATGTCCAGGAATGCGGGCATCCAGCGACCGGTGGCCTTGATGGCGGCGGCCCGTTCCAGCGCCCTGGGCGACATCAGCGCGAACCACAGCCCACCGTCGGAGGCGAAGCACTTCTGCGGGGCGAAGTAATAGACGTCGAAGTCCTCCGCGTTCACCGGCAGACCACCTGCCGCGGACGTGGCGTCGAACATCACCAACGCCTCGCCGCTGCCGTCCGGGCGCACCGCCTCGATGGCCACACCCGTGGAGGTCTCGTTGTGGGGGCTGGCATAGACGTCGACGCCATGGGTTATCTCGAACGGACCCGCCGTGCCGGGTTCGAAACTGCGCACGTCCTGCTCGCCGAGGTGCGGTGCGATGCTGGCTGCCTTCGCAAACTTCGAGCCGAACTCCCCGAACGACAGGAACTGCCCGCGGTCCTCGATGAGCCCGAATGTGGCGATGTCCCAGAATGCGGTGGATCCGCCGTTGCCGAGCACCACTTCGTAGCCCTGCGGCAGTGCGAACAGATCGCGCAGGCCTTGCCGAAGACGCTTCACCTCACCCCTGACCCCGGGCTTGCGGTGCGACGTCCCGAGGTAGGTCGGGGCCATGGCGGCAAGTGCGTCGACCTGTTCTTGACGCACCTTCGACGGTCCGCTTCCGAAGCGGCCATCGGCGGGTTTGAGTTCGGCGGGGATCTGCAGTTCGTTCACCACTCAAGGCTAATCGCGGGACAGCCATGCCCCGGTTCTGGGTGTGGTCTGGTCAGCCCGCACCAGGGACGCGCGGTGCTGCCCACACCTATGTGCCGCAAGCAGGACCAGGAGCCGGCCGAGCGCCAGCGGAGCCTGCTACTCGACCCGGAAACCAACCTCGGGGTGGTACCCGCTGGGGGCGACCATGACCGGGTCCCAGCCCGGCACGTCCTCGGGACGGCGCGGCGCCGGTCCGACGTAGCGCGCCGACGGCCGGATCAAACGCCCGGTCCGCTTCTGCTCCAGCACGTGCGCGCTCCACCCGGCCAGTCGGGCGCAGGTGAACATGGACGTGAACATGTGCGCCGGCACCTGCGCGAAGTCGAGGACAATGGCGGCCCAGAACTCCACGTTGGTTTCCAGTACCCGGTCGGGGCGGCGCGCTTTCAGTTCGCTCAGCGCCGCCTTCTCGAGCGCTTCAGCGACTTCGTAGCGCGGCGCGTCAAGTTCCTTGGCGGTGCGGCGCAGGACCCGGGCCCGCGGATCTTCGGCACGGTACACGCGGTGACCGAAGCCCATCAGCCGCTCGCCCCGGTCAAGCACACCTTTGACGTAGGCGTCGGCGTCGCCGGTGCGTTCGATCTCCTCGATCATCCCCAGCACCCGGCTCGGCGCGCCGCCGTGCAGTGGACCGCTCATCGCACCCATCGCTCCGGAGATCGATGCCGCAACATCGGCGCCGGTCGATGCGATCACCCGGGACGTGAAGGTCGAGGCGTTCATGCCGTGTTCGGCGGCCGAGACGAAATAGGCGTCCACGGCTTGGACGTGACGGGGGTCAGGCTCGCCGCGCCAGCGCACCATGAACCGCTCGACGATGGTCTTTGCCTTGTCGATCTCGGGTTGCGGCACCATCGGCTGTCCGAGCCCGCGGGCGCTTTGGGCCACGAAACTCATCGCCATCACCGAGACGTGGGCGAGGTTCTCGCGCGCAGTGTCGTCGTCGATGTCCAGCAACGGCCTGAGGCCCCAGGCAGGTGCGAGCATCGCGATCGCGGACTGCACGTCGACGCGCACATCCCCGGAGTGGACCGGGATGGGGAACGGTTCGGCCGGTGGCAGACCGGGGTTGAACTCGTTGTCGACCAGCAACCCCCACACGTTGCCGAAGGACACCCGTCCGACGAGGTCCTCGATGTCGACGCCGCGGTAGCGCAGCGAACTGCCTTCCTTGTCCGGTTCGGCGATCTGGGTCTCGAACGCGATGACGCCTTCGAGGCCGGGGACGAATTCACTCATCTGCACACTCCAGCGGGTTGTGATCATCGCTTCGCTAATAACCTAGTGGCCTGAGCACGCGCACAGGTAGCCGAGGGCGCGGATCCGGCCCGAACAGCAGCCGGTACCCCACCGCCGGAGGCTGCAGAGCTCGACCGATCAGCGAGAAATGTGGGGCACACATGAGCCAGATCCGACGAATCGACTACCACTGCGGGCCCCTGACGGAGTCCGACCTCGCACCTGACCCGCTGGCGCAGTTCCGGGCATGGCTCGATGAGGCCAACGACGCGGGCATCGAGGAGCCGAATGCCATGGCCATGGCTTCGGTGGACGCTTCCGGAATGCCCCACGTGCGCACACTGCTGTGCAAGGAGGTGACGGCCGCGGGTTTCATCTTCTTCACCAACTACGAGTCAGACAAGGCCCGGCAGATCGAGCAGAACCCGCAGGTCGGATTGTGCTTCCACTGGCAGCCGATGCACCGCCAGATCCACGTGGCGGGGATCGCCCAGCGCCTGCCCGCGGCCGAGTCCGACGAGTACTTCGCGACCCGGCCCCGTGAGGCGCAACTCGGCGCTTGGTCGTCGCAACAGTCTCAGGTCATCGCGGACCGCGAACATCTGCGGAAACGGTTGAGCGAGGTGGGCCGCACCTACCCCGATCAGGTCCCGCGGCCGGAGAATTGGGGCGGGTACCTCGTGCGGCCCGAGGTGGTGGAGTTCTGGCAGGGCCAGCCCTCACGGTTGCACGACCGGCTGCGATTCGTGCGCACCGGCGAAGGCAACCTCGATGACCGGGCCGCTTGGCAGGTCCAACGGCTGGCCCCGTAGCGCTCTACAGACCGTCTACGTAGTTCAGCAGAGCCGCCCCGACCACATCGTCAAGGCGTTGTCCGCGGGCTTTCGCCTTCTGCTTCGCGGCCTTGGCCACACGTTTGGGGACCTTGACCTCCAGCGTGGTCAGCTTCACCTTCTTCGAGCGGTGCACCAGCGTGTCCGAGGTCCGGCCGCCGAAACCGGTGACGGGCCGCAACTCGGGACGCGGGGTGGCTCGGGGGGCGGGAACGGCGCTGGGCATCGGTGCGACGGGATGCACGTCGGCATCGGGTGCCTTGCGTAGAGCTGGTCGAGGTGGCGGGTTGATCATCGTCCCTCCCGGGTCGTGAGTTCGTCGGCGAGGTCACGGGCGCTGACGTCGGCGACCCGGCCGATCAGATCGTCGAAGGCACGGGCCGCCGAGCGGGCACCGGCCGATTTCCAGTCGTGGATGGGAACCCCAGCGCCCTGCGCCTGCTGAATCGCGGTGCGTTCGGGGATCGCGTCGGTGACCTTGACGCCGAAGACGGAACGCAACTCCTCGAGCCGGTAGCGGTGCTCGGACAGGGCCGCCCGCGTGCGATTGGGCACGATGGCGACCACCGACAGTCGCGGGTTGCCTTCCCTGCCGGCCACGGTCACCGCCTCCACCGCCTGCTGCGCGCCCTGCACTGCGAAGTACGACGGCTCAGTCACCACCACGGCCTGGGTGGCGGCGAACAACGCGTTGCGGGTCAACTCCCCCAACGACGGTGGGCAGTCCAACAGGATCAAGTCGTACCGGTCTGCCACCCCGTTCAGCGCCCGCTGCAGGCGGCGCACCGGGTCCGCGCCGGAGGGCACCGCCCGATGCTCCAGAGCTCGCTCGGCGGGAATCACATCGACCAGTTCTCCCCATCCCGTGGCGGTGATGGCATCGAGGCCAACCCCTGAGCGTCCGTCGTACAACACGTCCGAGGTGGTGTAGCCGACGTCGGCGACATTCAGCCCGGCGGTGGCGTTGGCCTGCGGGTCGAGGTCCACGATCAGCACCCGGCGTCGTTCGTTGCGGGCCGCACTGGCCAGACCCAGGGTCACGGTCGTCTTGCCGACACCCCCTTTGAGGCTCAGCACCGCGACCACCGGGGCATCCATCCACACATTGTGTCACTGACCAGGGGTTTTTCGGGCCAGCCGAGTCGTAATAGATCACCGCGTCCTGTCGGGGGCGGGAATCCGGCCCCGTTCGCTAGGACGATGCGCGAGAGCCCAACGCCTGGAAACGCGCGAGGGCCACATCTCGTTCCACCCTGTGGTCGACGATCGGACCGGGGTAGTCCGGGGCGAGCACCCCGGGTTCGTGCGGGTCAGCGACATCGGCGAGTTCCGGAACGTACCGCCGGATGTAGTCGCCGTCGGGGTCGAAGCGGCGACCTTGGGTGACCGGGTTGAAGATCCGGAAATAGGGCGCAGCGTCCGTGCCGCAGCCGGCGACCCACTGCCAACCGAGTTGGTTGTTGGCCACGTCCGCGTCGACCAGGTGCCGCAGGAACCACCGGGCCCCCAACTGCCACGGCAGGTGCAAGTCCTTGATCAAGAAACTCGCCGTGACCATCCGCAGTCGGTTGTGCATCCAGCCTTCGGTCAGCAACTGACGCATGCCGGCGTCCACGTAGGGATACCCGGTGCGGCCCTGGGTCCAGGCCTCGTACTGCGCGGCGGTGACCGGATCCTCGAGGTTGGCATACTCCATCTGCGTGTCGAAACGTTCGTCGAGGCTGGTCCACACCGCCTCTGGCCGGTGCCAGAGTACGTCGGCGTAGAACTCCCGCCAGGCCAATTGCCGCGCGAACGGGTCCGTGAGTGGATCGGGGATCTCCGCGAGAATAGTGCGCGGATGGATCTGCCCGAAATGCAAAGCCGGGGACAGCCGGCTGGTCCCCGGGTCAGCGGGGAAGTCCCGAGCCTTTTTGTACTGCGACAGCGCTCCTTGCCGAAACGCCCGCCACCTGTTCAGGGCCTGATTG
>Ga0116164_10002619_pt1 | contig 12768 bp, 7 predicted proteins | sample AD_UKC109_MetaG_FD_89888 | JGI IMG/M metagenome (GOLD analysis project Ga0116164, IMG submission 89888) | Active sludge microbial communities of municipal wastewater-treating anaerobic digesters from Hong Kong - AD_UKC109_MetaG | ecosystem: Engineered > Bioreactor > Anaerobic > Digestate... | reverse complement strand
TCATTTAGGGTAGGGAACGAACCCGCTTAAGCTTTGCGGCGGGCCGGACTTATGAAGCTACTAAAGCCGATATCCTGCCGACGGGAGATCGGGGGAGGGAATGTAAAAACACCGGCTACGCTCGTAGAAAATCCGGCGGAAGGGTTTTCGGACGGGGGTTCGACTCCCCCCGCCTCCACCACATAAGAACGCTAATTTTGATACAATGTGTATCGAAGTTAGCGTTTTTATTTTGCACACCCCTGCCGTTAAATGTCTTGATTTCAAGGCTTTTTTGATGTTTTTTGTTTTCTCCCGTTTGTTGAGTGCAGACGGAAATACCCGCCAGCAGAATGGTATGGCAGAAATTGTCCTGCACCCGACAAACGGGTACTCAAGGGGTGTTCACTCAACAAACGGGAACAAAGCGAATTTGAACAGGGGGTGCACTCAGCAAACGGAAAAGTTAAAAACTTCATACTTGTGCCGTAGCTCAGCTGGATAGAGCGTTGGACTCCGACTCCGCTGGTTGCAGGTGCGAAAATGACAACAAAATACATGTGCCTGTAGCTCAGCTGGATAGAGCGTTGGACTCCGACTCCAAAGGCCAGAGGTTCGAATCCTCCCAGGCACGCCAAACACCCCCTAATTAGGCGACTTTTTAGGGGGTTCAATTTCAGCTCATTTTTCAAAACGTGCGACAATGCGACAAATCCATAAAAAGCGTTATTCAGGGTAGAAAGAGAAAGGCCTGCGAGGGGGTATGCTCGCAGGCCGATTTTGATTTTTGTCGCATTTTTGACGCACGAGGGTGGATTTTTTGTGCAGAATATTGAACCGCTAAAACATTGAGAGTTTCGAGCCCCTCTATCTCGACTGTCTAAACCAACCAAAATAGATACAATGAAACGGACGGAAAGGTGAGGAGATTCAAATTTCGTTTTCTTTTCTTGCATTATCATCACGCTTTCGATCTCGTGATCATTAGTCGCTGGTTCGGCCGAGTAACGTATCGTGATGCAGCTATGTCAATATGAGCTGCTTAAGCAGATAGCAACGCAGTGGATTATTCGATCAGAGAAGTACAATCGATGAGAAATTGTAACTACTAAGGATAGTTAGCAGCTAGCCGTAAATAGCTTTTTCATCCTTCTAGCAAAAACAACTTATTGGAGTTACAATGGTGTTAGTATAAATCATTTCGCTAATTAGGACAGATTGTTTGAAATAGTAGGCTGTTTTGGTAGAGTTCTCATTTGCATGATACAGAAACTATGGAGAAAAGAAATGAAGGATTATGATCACCAAGGACGAAACGGCTATGTAGAATTTGATGGTCATCGAACAATTTTTTCTCGCGATGGGTTTTCATTTCAGCTACTGTACGATAAGGTTGGAGCTGAAGCTTCGCGTAGCACAACTCGCATGAAAAATCTGGAAGAGTACATAATTGGGAAAACACAAGAAAATTATGAGATTGCAATTTTAACAGGAGCGTTCGAATGTTTTAGCTATGCACCATGCACTATACGCACGTCCTTCTATATGATTGGTTGCACAAATAACATAGCAGATACAACGATTGATAAATATTTTGCTATTGAGTTTATAGGCGGTTCACTTGATTTATTATATAAATATAGATCAAGCAGGATAAAAAAGAGCGAACAGGAATGGTTATTAACTATAGATGCCTCTAGCATTGAATCAACTTTTGATTACAATGGTAAAAAATGTAAGATTATTATATGTTATGCTCCATCCAATGATTCTCCGACTGATTTTGCTACACACTTGAGATTCGAGTTTGAGACTTCACAAGTAATTTGTGATCTACAAACATATATTCGTTGGGCATACAGATTAGTTAGCTTATTACTCAATAGGCAAAACGTGGGGTTTGACAATATAATTACGTATTCGAGCATAGGTCAGTTCGGCGATGGTTGGTATCCGACTGCAACATGCTATATTAGGAACTCATATATAAACGGGCTTACGTCTCATAGAGACGGAATAGGCTTTGAGCAGATCGGTTGTCGAATCGGAGAATTAATGCGAATAATTGCAAATGCAGATTCGAGGGAAGAACAGTTTACTTTAAACTTTCACCCTGAATCTGATACTGAAACGAACTTCGTTTCTACTGATCAACTGCGCAATATTTGTTCCGCTTTGGAACATGAAATAGAGGTATGTTCGGATCTCAATGTGCCGGAGAATGAACAGCTGAAAGATCTGGTTAGCATAGTAAAAAAGGTTGTCAAAGAACATAGGGACGGCGAGTTGCCACTGCTCGAGAGTACGTACGATTTGATTTTTAGTGACTTAGCTCATTGGGGAATTCCATTGCGGTTAAAGATTATCAGTCTTTGTGAGAAATTTGATCAAATTTTACTGAACTGCCGGGATGTGGAATCAAGCGCTTATTCCGATGAAAGAATCCAGGAGTTCGTGAAATATCGTAATAAAATATCCCATGGGACATATTATCCAATGACTCAAAATGTGGCTGAAACTGCCATTGCGATGGAAGCCTTGGTTTATATTTGCATTCTTCACAGGATTGGGATCAGTGAAGAAGAATTATTAAATTTGGCGAAGTGGGTTATAGGGCGGTAAGTGAATTCAATCTATCGAGTATCTATTATGGGTTAATCTATTTTATGAACGATTCCGGGGGTAAAGTAAAATAACGCTTGTTACTCGAAATTCATTTCCTTTTACAATATAATTCGAACTGATCTTTATGCGATTAGCGGACAGCGAAATGAACCGATTATAAGTCCAGAATTTTGTCCGCACCTCCAAGTTTTAAATATGGTGCGACGTATTCACATGTCATGGAGTGCTTACTTTCGTGATTCTGATTCTGGATGGTTTTCATTCTTCAGCAGTATTCATGAAACAAAAGAATATGTCGCGAGTGTTCACTGCGGACGTTACTTTGGATATTATGAAATTGTTATCAAGGGACATATAACGCTAATACCTTTATAGATATTTTCGCTAGTCAACATCTATACAATTCAATTCGATAAGCATTGATTTAATTATCGAAAACTCTTTTCCACGCTCTTCAAGTCTGAATTCATGCAACGAAGCATGTGTATATAGCCCATCATTATATTCAACTACAAATTTACCTTCAAGAGCAAAGAATAGTGGGTTAATATCACGTCGTACTATTACAGAAAACCAATTAAGTGTTTTTGTCAATAATTCTAGTGCAGAAATTACTGTTTCTTGCCACAACTCGTATTTCTCACACTTACTGTCATATAATTCCGGGTCATATCCAAAATTCTTATAAAATTTAACTTCAACCATATTGTCGCCTTCGATTTCACTGTGTTTTGCGAATATATTGATCATTGTATTAAATACCATTGATATGGCACGAATCGATTCTTCCAGTTCTATTAATGTTCCAGGGAAAGCAGCTCCCATTATGGTTTTACGAAGCTTATATCCATTACGAAATAAGGTTGTATCCATTATAATTCTTGTGCATGCAACATAAGACGACCATGAGTTCCAATCGTAGAGACAACATAACTCAACAATTGAATCAATAAGCTTAGAATATATTAGTCCATTAACATCATCACTAGATATCATGCCGGAAGTAAGTGTAGATTTAACCCATAATTCATGAGCAGTTTTTATACTATGCAGCCTTTCTATTGGGTATGCTAATTCATCCGTGTCAATTTCAACGTGATGATTCGGACATAAAAGAATAAGATTATCGTATACATCTCTTTCTGGGGCAGATAATGTACTTTTACCTCGAGGCCCATTTTCGCTTTCGGAAACAATATGAGCTTGCTGCCCAACGATTATATTGGCCGAATTATCCGGATTATTATAAGATAATTCTTTTCGACAAATTGAGCAACGAGATGCGGCTCGGCCCCACAACAACTTAATATCTTGTTGAGAAATCGCCATTTTTTGAGACCACTCCTTTCTATGAAAGGCGTAAAGCGGAATGAAACCGTAGACCTTCGCGGATTAATTTTGTAAAACATCGGGTTTTAATAGTTAATTGAGAAGCTTTATAAGTAGTGGGATAAAAAACCCTACTGGCGACAAGCATACAAATGTTCCGTGCAAGTGGATTCTTACACTTCCCTTTGATCTACATCACATAATTCGCCTTTGTTTAAATACGGACATGGAAGTACGAGGCTGAAGTTTTACCTTAAGCTTTTGCAGATACGATATACATGAATCCGAATGATAATTGCACTTCATCATGCGGAATCAACAAATACACCCAAGGTTTTCCGCCGATCTCTTTGTTGAATTCACTGGCTGCGCGGCAGTATTCTCTTCCTGCTTTGGCTTTCTCAACCACTTCTTCAGATTCGAGCTCTTTACGTGCTTTTGTTTCGACCATATAGACGCAACTTTCCGTTTCTACGATGAAGTCAGGTTCGTATTTAGAAACGGCTTCGCGACCATAGAAAATGGAGAATTGTTTCGGACTCGGCCTCAGCCAACGAATAACAGAAGGATCATTCTCGAGTACGATTGCGAAACGACGCTCTGTATCGCTATCGAATTTATAGAGCGTGTGGCAGGCTTTCTTGAATCCTTTAAAAACTTTGCTCTTTACCTCGGAAGGAGCTAATGTGGCGCGCAAGTCGAAAACCTCGTCAGATTCAAAACGACTACCGAAGTTTGTTTCAATTCGCGAAAAAGGGCGCATAGAGGCAGCTTGATAACTAACTTCCTCGTGATAAAAATTCTGATTCATCTGCTCGTAGATCATATCTGCAATACGCTTGTTGTAATTGCGCATTACTTTTTCAACTGCCTCTTTCGTATGCAGATACGAGAAGAAGTGTTCCTTCGCCTGCGTAATTAACGCATATATAAGATCGGCACACTTTGAATAATCAATATTGTCATGAAGAATAATCTGTTTTACGATTTCATTTTCTGGCGTATCAACCGCGTTTGTTTGCGTCAGCCCCGGCGTAATGATGGAGGTCTTTCCGCCTTCCTGCAGTTCGGTTGCGAGAAGATCGTCGCTGCCGGGCTGCCAGTACATGCTGCGGGTATCGAGATCAAACGATTCATAACGAATCGCGACTTCAGGCATTGCACGAACATCTCCCTGGGGTATCGGGACAACATGCTCGGTAAGTGCCTGGACGCAGTAATCGAGAGCCAAGTCGGCAACCGGATGTAGAACTTCAGGGCTTAGCTGAAGAGAGGGGAATGCATGTATTGCCTGATCAACGACACTTGCTCGCATGATGGAACGCAACTCGTCGTCTTGCACCGCGTTCATATTACGGGCTTGCCGACTTACTTCAAATACCGCTTTGGATGCCGCAACCGAAACAAATTTCGCAACTTCTTTTCGGCGAATCGGTTCAACTATGATCAATTCCGGAAGCTCAAGAGCAAGCTGCTCGGTTCGGCTTTCGCTGACTGTAAGTTCATCATAAAGAGCGGGCATTTCGATGGTAACGCGACGATCGTCCCCACCAAGCTCTTCGTCGTCGATAAAACGATGCCGCCGAACCAGCGAATTCGGATCATTTGCCAGCGCTATGATTGCTTCGTATCGATCGTGACTTACAATGCTTAGCCGATCTACTTCTTCAACGCCTGTTCGATCTCCGTATGGAAGCCTTAATCCACGACCGATCGTTTGCTCGGTAAGCGTTTCGGACGCGGAAACGCGTAATGGGATGATGGTGTAGAGATTCGTAACGTCCCAGCCTTCCTTTAGCATGTTGACATGAATCACAATCTCCACTTTGTTTTCCGGCTTTTCAAGGGAAAGAAGCTGGCGGATGTTTTCGTCTTTCTCTTCGCCCCGCTGGGCCGAGTTGATCTCGATAACTTTGTCGCAGTAGTAACCATGGAAGAAGCCGGGGGAGGTAATAAACTCAAAGATACGTTTTGAGTGGTCGGTGTCTTTCGCTACGACCAACACGAACGGTTTCACGATTGGCTTGTCGTGCGTGCGGGCGTAGATGTCCAGCTTGCTTTTTGTGTCTTCGTGTAGCCGAATACCGTCACGAAGTTTTTCGTGATCAAGCGCTTCGGGGTTATATTGTTCGGGACGAAAATCACGGCGGGTGACGACAATCGGAATCTTAACATAACGCTGATCATCCAGAGCATGTGCGAGCGAATACTCGTAAACGACATTTTTAAACTTGATTGTGGTGGCACCCTTCTGAATCTGCGGCGTTGCCGTTAGTTCAACTCCTAGAATCGGCCGGAGTTCGTTGATGACATTGAAACTTTTATCCGCGTGATAGTGATGGCTTTCATCCATTAGGATGACTAAATCGGGGAGGCTCTGTAAATACTCAAAATAGGATTGTCCGAGGACTTCATGTAACCGCTTGATGCGCGCAGGCTGTCCTTCGGCAGATTTACTGTCGGAATTCAATTTCGAGATATTGAAAATATTGATCGTGATTGGCTGAAGCGGATCCAGCAGAGACCCCATACGGAACTCTTCATAATTATCGCCGTCGATAATGCGAGGCGGGGTGACAAAAGCGTCCAACCCTCGAAATACATACTTCGAACTGGATGGACTTCCCAAGTCGGCCTTCAACTTCTCGTATATCGTCAGGTTTGGAGCCATAACGAAAAAGTTACGAATTCCTTTTTCGTAATACAGATAGGCGATGAAAGCTCCCATCAAACGTGTTTTTCCGATGCCAGTCGCCAACGCAAAACAGACCGATGGAAATTCGCGCTCAAAATCGTTGAGCGTGGGGAATGCATTGTGAACTTTTACCAGCTCGGCTTCGAGATCCGGACTTTTTGTAAGCGACAAAAGGTCGCAGATCTTCTCGAAGATTTCCAGACTCTCAATTTGCGGTTGACGAAGGTTAAGAGCGACGCGGATTTGTTTCGCGTTTTTATTCATCGTCGACCTCCTCATCCTCCTCATCCGGTTCGGGGACATCGATAATATTCAGGTCGTAATGATCCTTGCCGTATTCACACTTATCGAGCACGGACTGGGGGATCTTCTTGATGGTGATGTTATCGTATCTAGTATTTAACCCATTATCGAACGCCGGGCAGCAAATCAGCAGCGTTTCAGCAGGGGACACTTCGCGCGCTATTTCATCGAGCTGCCGCGCGGAGAGATAAGTGGTTGTAGTGAAGATGTAGCTGGATTCCTGACTATGGCCTTGCTTCCAGAAAATGGTCGCATCGGGCGCGTAATAGTAACCGTTTAGTTTTGCAACGGCAGCTGCCAACATCTCCGGACTGTAGCGTTCGGCGTCGATTACTTGATTCCCGTATCGGTCTTTTACGATGAGTGTTGGAGCAAGTTCGTAGAACTTGAAACCGCCGCCACCTTGCCAGCCAACGGACTGTGAGATACCGCCTTGTTCACCGTCCACAACTTTTTGCAAGCGTGGGATGCAATGGGTATAGCAGTGGTCACCAAGTTCGATTCCTATCCAGCGGCGGCCCATTTTTTGGGCGACGGCGGCGGTAGTGCCGGAGCCGAGGAAGGAGTCGAGGACGAGATCACCTGGAGCGGTGTTTAGTTCCAAGAGACGTTGAATTAAACTCTCTGGCTTTGGATATGGAAATGCTTTTGAATCGTTGAATAGATACTTCATTTCGTCTCCTGCCGTTTTGTTTGTTCCAACATCTTCAAGGACTGACCGCAAGACTTGACCAGTAGGCATGTATATTCTGTGGTGAAGGGTCCAACCATTTCTTCCGCGAATTAATCGAATTGTACCAGACGCCAAGCCATCTTCTATCGTTGATGATGACTTTTGTGAGTTAATTGATAGTATTGATCCATCTGGGCAAGTGACGCTAATAGGTATTGGATTTTGCAAACCGTCGCGTGCAAGAGTATCCCAATAAAAACGATTTCCATTTTCGTCAACTTCACAATAACGCTTCAAATAATCTTCATTTTGAGTAACACGCCATTTGCGAGCATGAATTTCTTTTGAACTGCTTTTCACATAAACAATAATATAGTCATGATCTAATGCAATAAATCGGGAATCATTACCTCCACCTTTTCTTTTTCGCCAGATTATATCACCAATGTAGTTTTTTCTGCCAAATACTTCATCGAGCATTACTTTTAAATATGCATGTTCCTGCTCATCAAGATTACAGAAGAACACACCATCTTCTGATAATAATTTATATAGCAAATCAAGTCGCTGCTTCATCAAATTAAGCCAAATCGAATGTTCCAATGCATCATCATATTTATCAAAAGCGTTTCCGGTATTGTACGGCGGATCAATATAAATGCACTTCACCTTGCCTGCATACTTCTGTTCCAGGGCTTTTAGCGCCAGCAGATTATCTCCATGAATCAGCATATTCTCCGAGTCGGGATCACCATAATCCCGCGAAGGGTCGTGCAGTAAAATCCGCGGCTCAACCGCGGGTTCCTGACCTTTGCCAATCCAAGTGAGCTCGAGTTTTTGCATCAAATTGACCTCCGCTATTTTTTCTCAGCATAAGACTTAGGGATGATTCTGTACTTTTGCACTAAGCTTATTGTGGGCTGTTTGGAGAGCAAAAGTTCCGAGTCGGACTGATAGCCATAAGCATTTCTACAACTTATTCTTATGCTGATGATTGAGTCTGAGGTTATTATATCAGGAAATTGTCTATTTATGGAGTTATAAGATATGGTAGTCGGAAGAGATAGCCGAGTTTTTTGATTGCTGTTACTCTTAATATAGAGCGGGTTATTCACAGATAAGAAAATATCCTTACTAAAATTGTCCATAGGAGCTAGTTTAATGACCACTGAAAAATCACAAATAGGGTATTTGCTTTCGTTACTTATTAGTAAATCGAAACACGCATAGTAAATGTAATCATTATCGCCAGAATCTTCAAGCGAGAAGAATGAACGTGAACTAGCATCCCCGGTATTTCGCCAATCATTCGCTCTAAAATATTGTGGTAGAGCCAAGCATTCAACGGTGAATATTGGTGAATACTCCGCCTCTTGAAGGGCTAACATTCTTTTTGACACTTTGTTTGATTCTGCAGCTTGAATTTGTGCTTGCTTATTCTGCCAGATTGCGACTGCGCCCAAGACAAGCGATCCGGTAAAGGATAGAAACCCAGCACAAAAAGTTAACCAGTCCGACTTTTCGAGGTCATCCCCGATTGGTAAAAAACCCTTAATCACGAACCACAAATAGGACAATAGCAGCGCAAGAAGAATTATTACACAGACAAAGACGACTAAATTTGTTTTGTACTTCTTCAGGTCGTCATTTTGATTCATTTCTTCCATTTTTACTCCTAAACTATCGAAAAACTTACTGCCATTACATTGACTGTAGTTGCCGATCCAGCCAACTTTGCCCTGATTTCTTCCTGTAAGCGTTCATTCGCAGCTTCAATTTCGTCCTCACGTAAATTGATCTCTCGGCGTTTTCTATCTTTAACCTTTTTTAGCCGATTGATTTCTTCCTTCATTTCAAGCATTGTTGCTAGGGGTAGATCCGTACTGGCTCGAAACTCGCGTGATTTTTCGCGAATCTCTCGCTCCAAATCCTTAATTTCACGTTGGAGTCCTTCTTTCAGGTCGTCGCTCCAAGCGTCGAGTTTTTCGCACTCTTGCAGGAAATATCGTTTATTATTCTTTTCAATCTCGGCTTGAATCGACGCAGTGTTACGCTTCCGCTGTTCGTCTAGCTCGCCTGAATATGGTGTGGCTTCTATGAATATCGCAGGAAGCTCCATCATACGGTCGATAATATCTTCGTCAATGACAGTACCGTCGTCAGTAAAGACCGTTATCACCAGATGCTCTTCTTGTTCATAACCTTCATATATCAGCTTGTCTATGATAAGCCAACCTGTTAAGCCTGGATGCTCATCTAGAAAACTGATTTTTATCTGAGAATGTGAGTAATCAAACTGAATCTGCCCAACAGGTAATGGGGCAACAAGCGCGGCAGACAACCATTTTTGGCACAGCTCGTCATCACGACGCAAGAATGCATCTCCCTGCTGCTCGGCGCTCTCCCAACCCAGATTGTATACTACGGTACATTTACCATCACTGTACTCAAACCGAAATTGGTCCAACGGCTTTACGCGGGAAGCCCCCGCAATAATAAAGAACTGACAAAGCCAACGTTGGAATCGACCCAATCCCGCCAAAGTGTCTTTTTTACAGTCGCGAAGAAGGACAGTAACATCATCATCGAAATTTTCAAGTATTGCCTGCCGTGTGGCGGACATGCGCTCGTTGATGCGATCCTGCAAATCGGCCTGCATCTGGTCGAAGGCAGCTTTAATTTCCTCTTTACCTTTGCAATTTTGATAGATGTCCGCGATCCGTTTTTCAAAGTCGACACCGGATTCAATTGTCCCGAGCACTTCGTCGGAAGAGCCAAACAGTCCGCTAAAAAGCCGGAATTTCTGATCCAGTAATTCATAGACACGCCGATCGGCCTCGTTCTCGTTATTCACGAAGTTGACGACCACAACATCACATTTTTGTCCATAACGGTGGCAGCGGCCAATCCGTTGTTCGATTCGCTGCGGATTCCATGGCATATCATAATTAACGAGTAAACTGCAAAATTGGAGATTGATTCCTTCCGCCGCCGCTTCCGTGCCGATAAGAATGCATGCCCTCGTTCTGAATTCCTCTACGATTGCAGCTTTCATATCAGCTTGACGCGAACCAGAAATAGAACCGTCGTTTGCGTGGCGCTCTTTCCATTCAGTATAGATTTTTTTAGAAATGGCATCGCTGTTGGAACCATTCAGGAATACAATTTGACCCTCATATCCGTTATCAGACAAGAGGTTTAGTAAATACTCCTGTGTTCGGCGCGATTCTGTAAATATAACGGCTTTACGCAAGCCGCCGCGAGCTTCCGTTTCATCGAAGCCCTTTTTCAGGGCGGTAAGAAGATTTTCACCTTTTGCATTAATTGTAATACTTTCCGCTAATTGCGCGAACTCACGAAGCTGCTGGAGCTCTGCTTGCGCAGCTACGCGATCTTGAATCAACTCAGCTTTAACTTCATCAACAGAAAGCTCACTTTCGTCGAGCAGTTCTTCAAATGTGTCGTAATCCTCAAGATGCAATTCTTCATCCATGCCCTTGAGTAATTTTTCGAGTCGTGTTACGAGGGCATCCAAAGTACCGGAAATAGCAAACGATGAGGACGCAAGAAGTTTGCGGAGGATCATTGTAATGAGTGTACGCTGGCCGCTAGGTAAAGCAAACAGGTTTGGCGAGCGAAGATATTCAGATACTTGGTTATATAGAAGCTCTTCATTTTCAGTTGGAGTATATTCCTCGAGAATTGCGGTGCGATTAGTATAGGGTACATATTCGCGAACCTGCTTACGGAGCGTGCGTTTACAAATTGGCAGTAAACGCTTCTTAAGATACATGTTGCGAATATTCTCGTTATCGGCTCGTAAAAACATATCTCTATAGGTGGCTGCATCACCAAAAACACGGTCGTCAATAATACTTACCAAACCATATAATTCCATGAGATTGTTCTGTAGTGGGGTAGCTGTGAGCAGCAACTTGCGCCTTCCTCTTAACGCTTCCTTCAAACGCGTAGCGGTAACATTTCCCGACTTGTATACATTCCTTAGGCGATGAGCTTCATCAATTACTACGAGGTCCCAATCAACTCTGGCTAATTCTTGCGCTTTTATAGCTGCGAAATTGTACGAGCAGATGACAACGTTGTTTTTCTGAAAAAATGGATTTGCGACACCAGATTTACGTAGCTTATTGAAATTTGAGGATTCAATGATAATAGAGGGAATATAGAATTTATCTTCTAGCTCAGCACGCCACTGATTTCTAAGCGATGCAGGTACGATCAATAATAGGGAGCGCTTTCGTTCCGACCAATACTGGGCCAAGACCAAGCCGGCTTCGATTGTTTTTCCTAGCCCAACTTCATCAGCCAACAGCGCACCTGATGACAGGGGCGATTTTAGCGCAAATAAAGCGGCATCAACTTGATGCGGATTTAAATCTACTTTCGTTCCAGACATAGCTGAAACAAGACTATCCATGCTGCTTTGGGGACGTTTGAGCATTAGCTGCTCTGCAAAGTATCTTCTTTGATGATCAGTAAATAACATCATATTGATTAACCTGCCAACGAGATATCTAAATTGATTATATGCACGAAATAATCTCTCGCATGCTCTATCGATCATTATATACAAAAGAATATCGGTATACAACTTTTAGCTGTCATGATGTTGAAAGACAATCAGGATACGAACAAATGTACGTTGACAAACAAGATTTTCTGGCGTTATAATGCCTGTACATCAAACGAGGAAGTGAAAACTAAGACTTTGGGTTGTTGATTTAAAACCAAAACAGTAAAAACCTCGTCGCATTGAAAGCTGATGACAATAAAGAAGGCTGACCGGAACACCTGAAAAGTGAAGGTTTTAGATGGTGTATTACTTGTACCCCATATTAGTGAGTAGGAGGTGTGCGCTCTTTGGATCGATCGATTCTGCATGTGGATATGAATGCTTGCTATGCCAGTATTGAGTGCCTGTATGACCCGTCGATAAGAGACAAACCCGTCGCTGTGGGCGGAGATGCGGAAGCTCGACATGGCATTATTCTAGCCAAGAACCAGATTGCGAAGAAATATGGTGTGACGACAGGCGAAGCGTTGTGGCAAGCGAAACAGAAATGCCCCCAGCTCGTGATCATAAAGCCACACTACGATCGCTATCTCCGTTTCTCTGCACTGGCTCGTCAGATCTATGGCAGCT
>Ga0116164_10002609_pt1 | contig 12800 bp, 8 predicted proteins | sample AD_UKC109_MetaG_FD_89888 | JGI IMG/M metagenome (GOLD analysis project Ga0116164, IMG submission 89888) | Active sludge microbial communities of municipal wastewater-treating anaerobic digesters from Hong Kong - AD_UKC109_MetaG | ecosystem: Engineered > Bioreactor > Anaerobic > Digestate... | reverse complement strand
GAACACCCCTGGTCCGCATCGAAGGCGAAGCCGCCCATTATTGCCCGAACGAAAACGGATGCCCCCCCCAGATCAAGGGGAAAATCATCCACTTCATTGGCCGGAAAGCCATGAACATCGACGGAATGGGCGAGGAAACCGTAGAGCTTCTGTACAACCGGGAACTGATCCGCGACGCAGCCGACCTGTACGCATTGAAAGCCGAAGACCTGGCTGTGCTCGACCGAATGGGCGAAAAATCGGCCCGGAGGATCATCGACGGAATCGAAGCGTCGAAGACCGTCCCCTTCGAGCGCGTGCTTTTTGCCCTCGGCATCCGCTACGTGGGCGAAACCGTGGCCAAAATCCTGACACGGGCCTTCCCAAACATCGATGCAATAATGACCGCCTCCATCGAACAACTCACCGATGTAAACGAAATTGGCGACCGCATTGCCCAAAGCCTTATCGACTGGTTTGCTGATGATAAAAACCAGAGACTCGTGAAACGAATGAAAGCCATCGGGCTGCAGTTCGAACGTTCCGAAGAACAACGGGCCGGCACCACCCAAAAACTGGCCGGATTGTCGATCATCATATCCGGAACCTTTCAACAGCATTCGCGCGAAGAACTCAAAGACATGATCGAACAACACGGGGGCAAAAATGTGGGATCCCTGTCGAAAAATACAAGCTACCTGCTGGGAGGCGACAATATGGGACCGAGCAAACTCGAAAAGGCACAAAAACTGGGCATACCCATCCTTTCGGAAACGGATTTCTTACGAATGATCGGCGATTAAGAAGGTTTACCCGCACTCATGCGCCGGCCGGATTTGCGCTTCCCCCGTTTTCCCGGGGAGCCTCCCTGTTGGTGTTTTCGGTTGCACCCGGAATCTCGGAAAAGAAATCAGTGTTGCCCGGGATTATAGAAAAAATGGGCTGAATGCTTCGTGCCCCTTTCTCCCGGGTACCGGAGCTGAATATATGCGGGAACAGGAAACGGCGTCCCGACAGGGTGCCAACCGGGTAAAGCTCCTATGATGCTTTTCCTTGAAGCAGAATCGGATCCGGAAAAGCGAAAGAGACCGGAACGGTATCTTTTTAAAACTCCGGGTTGCCGAAAACAACCAAAAGTAGTGCCTTTGCAACGAGAAGTAATCGAATATTTTTGATTCCCGAAATGCAGTAAAATACCTTTGTTGCATCAGAAATTTTTAAAATTGAACGTATGTTCGAAAAAAAAATCGGCCTTAAGATTGCCGAAGCACGAAAGAGAATCCCTTTGTCGCAGGCAGCGCTTGCCCAAAAACTATTTATCAGTTATCAGGCCGTTGGCAAATGGGAACGGGGAGAATCCATGCCCGACATCACAACGCTTCATCGCCTGGCTGAAATTCTGGGTGCCGACCTAAACTATTTTTTCGGGCAGTTTCCATCTTTTGTTGGCGAAAATAGCACCAACGAATCATTGGAAAATCAATCCACCGAATGGACAGGCGAAAAACAAAGAGGAAAACAAAGCTGGAATATGTCCCTGCTGAATTTAAGGGATGGTGATTTTTCCAGGTTGAAAAACCTGCACGAAAAGTTTCGTTCGTCCAATATGCAGAATTGTCTGTTAGTGGGTTCGGAAATGTCCGGACTTCTTCTTATAAATAATCATGTCGCTCGTTGTGACTTCTCAAACTCCGACATCCGTAAAAGTCAGATCCGGAATTCGAATCTGGAGAACAATCAATTTATTAATTGTTCCCTGAGCGAAACGGAATTTACCGGAAGTTCAATAAACAACTGCAACTTTACATGTGCCGATTTTACGGGGGCTACGTTAAAATTATGTAGTTTGGTGAAAAACACCGTTACCCATACACTGTGGAAGCATACCCAATTTATGGACACCCATATTGTTCACATAATCTTCGAAGGTACATTGGACGATTGCACTTTTGAAAACTGCACCTTTACCAATGCCACATTTCAAAATACCACATTCAGGAATACCTTTTTTAAGAACAACCGGAAAATGAAAAAGGTTAAATTCATTGACTGCAAGGCCGATAAGCTTTCGTTTGCCTTTTTAAAAAACAATCAAGCCCACGTAACAGGGATTTCCTTGTTACCGGAATAAAGTCAGGGATACTCGATGCTGCGATCGTTAAAAATAAAAGAGGACCGGAATTCATATATCGGAATCCGGTCCTAATATCAGATCGTATGCATTCGGTTTTCTGTTCGCATTTACAGAATCATCCGCACCAGGAATACTCCGTCGATTTTCTCCAGTTTTTCACAAACCGAAGGACACACATCGGCCCGGTCGATATCGATGATGTTGTAGGCAATTTCGTTCCGGTTGCGGTTGAGCATGTTGGCAATATTCACATTTTCGGAAGCCAGCACGGTTGTTATCTGACCAACCATGTTGGGAACGTTTTTGTTGGCCACAATGATCCGGGCGCTTCCGGTGCGTTCCATTTCGGCGGCCGGGAAGTTAACCGAATTGATGATGTTCCCGTTTTCGAGGTATTCGCGGAGTTGTTCCACGGCCATAATGGCACAATTGGTTTCCGATTCGGCGGTAGAGGCACCGAGATGGGGAATGGCGATCACATTTTTCATTTCGAGTACCTGGGCATCGGGGAAGTCGGTTACATAGCGGGCTACTTTTCCGTTTTCAAGCGCTTCCTTCATATCGGCATTGTTTACCAGACCGCCCCGGGCAAAATTCAGAATCCGGACACCGTCTTTCATGTGGGCCATCCGTTCCTTGTTGATGTAGCCTTTTGTTTCGGCAGTCTGGGGTATGTTGATCGAAATATAGTCGGCCTGTGCCAGCAAGCTTTCGAGGCTGGAGGCCATAGCAACATTGCGGCTCAGTTTCAATGCCGCTTTCACCGAAAGATAGGGGTCAAAACCCAAAACGTGCATTCCCAGCGCCTGGGCAGCATTGGCAACCAATACACCAATGGCACCCAGTCCGATCACGGCGAGTGTTTTATTCTGGATTTCCTGTCCGCCAAAATTTCCTTTTCCTTTTTCGACCAGAGCAGGCACTTCTTCGCCTTTCCCAACCAGGGTTTTCGCCCATTCGACCGAAGCGGCAATATCGCGCGAAGCGAGCAGGAGCCCGGCAATGACCAGTTCCTTTACCCCGTTGGCATTGGCGCCGGGTGTGTTGAACACAACGATTCCCTTTTCCGTACAGCGATCAACCGGGATGTTGTTATACCCGGCGCCCGCACGGGCTATAGCCTTTACCGATGCGGGTAATTCCCGGTCGAGCATGTTGAAGCTCCGAAGAATAATCCCGTCGGGATCGCTAAACTCGCTGTCGATCGCATACAGATGACCCGGGAATAACTTAAGTCCCTCTTCATCAATCTTGTTAAGGTTTTGGATTTTATACATGATTTTTCGATTTGTGTGTGATTCAATTGGAACAAATTTGCATGACAAATATCACAAAATTTTCCGATTTGTCGGGATTTTGCTTCTCTTTTTTGAATCAAATCCGAAAAAGGTCGAAAAATTATCCGGGCCATTCAGGCGCATCCGGGATTCCTCCTTCCGGCCCATGCTGGATCCATTGCCGGGTTTCGGCGCTTTGAAAAAGGGCGTCGATCACCCGCATATTGTCCAGTGCATCGCTGAGCGGCGTGGGAACGGGGGTATTGTTCCGGATGGCTTCGGCAAATTGTTCGCCCTGCAGGGTGTACTGGTCAACAGGAGGAAAAACCCGGACTTGTGTTCCCTGCCCGGTATGGAGAACAATTCGTGTTTCCCTGTCGGGCGGAGCATTCACGGGTATCTCCACTTCAATGAATCCGGCACTTCCGTAGAGGAAGGTTCGTTGAAAAGGAGCCAATTGGGTGGAGCAGGTAAAGGTAGCCTGACGGCCGCCGCCAAAATCGAGCATGCCCGATGTGAGCCGGTCGGTTTGCAGAAGCGGGTCGCGGTCGATCATGCCTACAACGCGCAGCGGTTCGGCCCCATAAAGAAAACGAGGAAAGGAAATGCAGTAGCACCCGATGTCCATAAGGGCACCACCCCCCATATCGGCCTGGTTCCGGATGTTCGCCGGGTCGTTGTTGAAATAGGAAAAAAAGGTATGAACGCTGCGTAAGCCCCCGATGGCCCCCTCCCCGACCCAGGCTTTCACCTGTAGCCACTGGGGATGATAGCGGTACATAAACGCTTCCATCACTTTCAGTTGCGGATATTGATCGATTTCCCGGAGCAGCATGTATGCTTCCGGGGCAGTCAGGGCAATGGGTTTCTCGCAAAGTACGTGTTTTCCGGCCGCCAGGGCTTTCAGGGTATAGGGAACGTGCAGGTGATTCGGAAGCGGGTTGTACACAGCATCAATTTCCGGATCGTCCAACAGGGCTTCGTAACTCCCGTAGATACGGGGAATCCCCAGCCGGGCAGCTTCATCGGCCGCTTTCGGGTACGAACGGGATGCGATGGCTACAACCGCACTATTCTTCGCTTTCTGCAAGGCAGGAATCACCTTGAGGGTTCCGATTTTTGCCGTGCTCAGAATACCCCAACGAATTGTTTTCATGCTCACTTTTCTTTTTTTAGCAGGTACTTCTTAATAACCAGGTATTTCAATTCCGAATCACCGGCATTTCGGATTCCGTGTTCGATTCCTGAGGGGCAATAAAAACTGCTGTACGGAAGGACATCGATCGAATCGCCGGCGAGGAACAAACGGGCCTTTCCCTCCAAAACAAAAAAGAATTCATCTTCGGTATGGGCATGAGGAGGATGGGTTGCCGCATGGGGTTTGACCACACTTAACTTCAGCGTTTGTCCGTCGAGAAAGTTTTTATCGGCAAACCAGTATTGGTAACCCGCTGCTGTCCCCACCGTATCGGCAAAAGAAAAGGAATTGACACAGCGCTCAAGGGTCCACCGGGCTGTATCGCCCGACAGCGTTTCTTTGGATGGGCTTTGTGAAAAACCGGCATAAGTCAGCAAGAAGAGTATGAACAATATTGAAAGGTAACGCATTGTTTATTTTTTTTGAAATTTGTCCGAATCTTTCCAGATCAAAACCCCTGCGGGTTCGATTATTTTCTCGCCCAGCAGGATCACGGCATTATCGGGAAGCGGAAATGAAAAGGCCGTTGAAGCATAATTTACGGCAATCCGGATCCCGTTGCGCCAATAGGTGAACAGGCCTTCGGGGTATTCGGGTACCGGAACGCCCCGGTTTTGCAGCAGGGTGCGGAGCAGATCCTTTTCCATTTGATTCTTTTCGGTTTCTGCCCCAATGTAGGTAACGGATCCCTTACCGATTTTTCTCGTCACGACGGCTCCAGCCCCGTCGTAAAACGTGTTGCGGTATTGTCCGGTCATCTCGTCGTCGTGAAAAACATTCAGAATATCGGCCCAGGTATGCCAGGAATACAGTCTCCCTCCGAGGTCGATTTGCCCCCGTGCCGATTCGGGAAGCATATCGTAGGCGGCAATTTCCGCTCCAATCAGTTCTTCCATCGGTTCGGCCCAGTCGCCTTCCCAGAAATGACCGTCGCGGTTTTTCACTCCGGTTCGGCAGGTAATGACCAGGTCGCCGCCGTTTTCGGCATATTTTCGCCATTTTTCAATCAGGACTTCATCGACCGACTGGTAGGCCGGAACAATCAGCAGGGGGTATTCCGAGAAGTCGTCGTTTTCGGAAATATAGCCGACAGGGGCGCCAAAGGATTTCATGATCCGTTGGTATTTCATGGCAAAGGACAGCAGGTTCCATTCGCGGCGCTGGGGTTGGCGGTTTTGGTCCCACATGTTTTCGTGGCTGAAAAGAAGCGCGCAGGCCTTTTTCGCGTAATCGGGAGGAAGAAGGGCCTGTGGATCGGTGTACTTTTCAATTTCGTTCACTTCGCGAATGAACTGCATATAGTCCTTTCCGCCCTGCGAGGGGGTAATGCCATCGTTTTCCACAATACCTCCGTGGTATTGTTCCACCCCATACAAAACCTGCCGGTAGCGATAGGAACTCGCCAGTTTGGCTCCTGCGCCCACACAATGCCAGAGCCACATGCGAAGTGTTCCCGGGAGCAGCAACGGGTTGGGGCTTCCCCAGTTCACCTGCCCGGGCTGGATCTCGAGGATGCCATAACACCCTTTCATCGGTCGGTAATAATCGTTGCAAAGCATGAGCGGATCGGGATTACCCAGGCGAAAACCCATTTCGCCCAGATTGGAGCTTCCCCCGTTGGGATATGCCGTGAAGCTTGGGAAATCGATGTTCCGGGTCAGTCGGGGATCGGCATTTCCCGGCAGCCCTGCATAGTTGGTGGTAATGAACTGCCGCGGGTCGATGTGCTTTCGCAAGAGGGCTGCCTGCTCGTCGAGAAAACCGGCCTGTACCCAGGCAGTATAGCGCTTAAAATCGAGCAAGGCATGGGGATTGTTCCCCCACCATACAATGGAGGCAGTGTTATGGATACTGATTTCGTCGAATTCGTTGTAATGCAGGCTCCAGAAAGCGGTTCCCCAGGCTTCGTTCAAACGGTCGATGGTCCGATAACGATCCGCCAACCACCGGCGAAATCCTTCCTGAGACGAGGGGCTGTAATCTTCCTTCGCCTCGGGCTCGTTATCGAGCTGCCAGCCCCAAACAGCCGGATGCCGTCCGTAGCGCCGGGCAAGGGCTTCGGTCATTTTTCCGGCCAACTCCCTAAATTTCGGATCGGCCAGGGAATTGTTCTGCCGGGAGCCATGTTCGCCCCGGCGATAATGGGCGTCCACAAGATAGGTTTCGGGATAGCGAATGCCTATCCATACCGGCGTTGTGGCCGTCGGGGTGCACAGCATCACTTTGAGTCCGTGCTTTGCCGCATGCGAAATGGCCTTGTCGAGCCATTCAAAATCGTAAATCCCCTCCTCCGGTTCCAGAAAAGCCCATGCAAACTCCCCCATGTGAACATATTCAAAGCCCATGGAGGCCATGTTCCGAAAATCGCGGTCCCATTGCGACCCGGGCCAGTGCTCGGGATAATAAAATACACCGGGGGTGATCAGCTTCTGATCCGGCAGAAAAGGGCATTCGTTTTGGCCGAATAGCCCGAGACAGGGCGCAATCAGGAGTAAGAACAAAAGCAATCGTTTCATGATCCTTGCATCTTAGGTGTATGGTCTTTTTATCGTTTCTCCTTCCCTTCCTAAGCCTGTTTTCGGCCCGGGCGTTCATCGCGGATGCAGCGATACGGAATGAGAATTGAAAACCGACGTTCGTCAAATCTTTTGTACCAATGGAACGGGAATTGAAAACCGACGTTCGTCAAATCTCTTGACCAAAGGATCCCTCGTCGTTTCGCTTCCCTGCCAATGATACCATGTTCGAAGGGATTCCCCGTCGCTTCGCTTCCCTCTGTATGACACCGAATTCGAAGGGATTCCCCGTCACTTCGCTTCCCTCGGAATGACACCCTATACCAACGATCATCGACGCATAATGCCCCAAAAAGCAGGAGGGAACTGCTTACGATCGTTTCCGGCCACCGGCAGGGCATCACTTCCCTTTTTGCCCCACAAAGTAATCGTCCTTGTCGGCAAAAAGAATGTTGAAGGTGGTCAGGCTACCATAGGTTCGTGTAATGTATTGTTGCAGATCAACTTTCTCCTCATCGCTAAGTTTTGGGTGGCTGTTGATGTTTTGTTCCAATACCCGGAGCCGGTCGCGGACCATGACAATTTTGTGAAAAAAGGTTTCCATGGGGACCTCTTTTGCCTGTAATTCCGGATTTGCCGGCTGCATCAACAGAGTACCGCCCTTCCAACGTTCGCCCAGTTCCACAATTTTCGATAAGCCCTGGTATTTGTCGAGTACATAGGTAATGGCTTCTTCCACCTCGGCAAGGGTCAATCCGGTACGGGGTTTGTTTTCGGGCTCGGCCAGCACCCGCAGATCGGGATTGTACTTGGTTAGTTCCATTTTTCCGCCCCGCTCAAAAAAAATCTCATAAATTGTGAGGTGCGAGCGACTGATGATTCCTTCTCCATAGCGCGGATGGTCGACCCGCGTTCCGACAGCTAATTCTTCCATAATCGATTAATTAAAAAATGTAACTATTTTTTTTGCCCGAAAACCTTAATTCATTTTATGTTCTACCGGACAACCCTGTTTTTTTATTACTTTTAACAAAAATACCGTAAATCACATTCCAATGAAAAAAATTGTTGTTTTTCTTCTACTGCTTTCCTGTAAATTTTCCTTTTCCCAGGTTCCCCAGGACATCCACATGAAAGCATTGGGAATCGCCGAAGAATACCAGACCATAATCGATCTAACCTCCGCCGAAGCTCAGGAAATCATGGAACTGTTGGAGAATTACCTGTATGACGTAATGAACGGGATACCGGTGGATGAATCCATCCGGCAGCAGGTGAACACGATCCAACAGATCATCAACACACATGATCATCCTTTATCGGCCAGTACGGTTCTGACGAGCTTCCACGGAGAATTAACATACAGCGACCCGACCTTTCACCGGATCGATTACTGGTCGGCAACCTTCGATAATACCTGCATTACCCAGGGAAATCTTTCTCCCGGCCACGACCAGGTTCCGTACGATATCATTGAACTTATCGTAACCCAGGCCGGCACGTTTGACATTGAAGTCATGGAATACGGTCCGTCCTGTCCGGGTATTAAAGACACCTACTTTTCGCTGTACTGTCATTTTGATCCGACCCATCCCCGGGAAACCTACATTTGCGGGAACGACGACGGGGGTTCGGACTATTTGTCCCGACTGGAGGATATTCCCCTTCCGGTTGGCACCTATTCCTTGGTACTGAGCACCTACAGAAACGACAACTGTCTGGGTCCCTACACGATTGAATTCCGAAGCGATGATGGGCGTTTGACCGTAAACCAGGGGCATATTGTACCCTTCGGTTTGGGATGGATGGCACTGCTCTTTGCTTTGCTCGCAGCAGGCATATTGCTGAAAAAGTTTTTCTTTTAAAAAAACATTACGATCCGGTTAAAAGAAAAAGAGTGAGTAGATTGCTGCTCCGCACATTGCGGAGTTAACTTCAAAATTTATGGATTCACAAAAAAGATTTTCAGAAATCCAACCTGTTTCTTTCGTATTTTTATGAACCAATTCAACAGTGGAAACTGAAATGGAACAAACAACCTCACCAAAAGCCCTTTACTGGTTCCTGGGACTGACATTTGCCCTTAGCTGGGGTCTGGCGGGTATCTTTATTCTCCTTTTCCCGGATAAAGATAAGACGCCATTTACCATCATGGCCGTTTTATTCATGTTCATGCCTCTGATAAGTGTGCTGATCACCGAAAAGCTGATCATGAAAAGGAAATCGCTCAGGTCGCTGGCTGTCAACTTTCAGCCCAACTGGTGGTACCTGGCAGCCTGGCCCGGGATGATCGCAATCTCGTTTATCTCGCTGGGAGTTAATATTCTTTGGCCCGGAATTTCATTCACCCCCGATATGAGTGGGTTATCCGAACGAATGGCCGGCCAGTTAACCCCCGAACAAATCGAGGTGATGAAAGCACAAATGGAAATGCTTCCCATCCCCTATTTCTGGGTTGTTCTCGGACAGATGCTGGTTTTCGGAATCACAATTAATGCCCTTGCCGGTTTTGGCGAAGAGCTTGGCTGGAGGGGTTTTCTGGTGAAAGAGTACCGACACCTCACCTTTGCCGATGCATCATTACGGATCGGAATAATCTGGGGAATATGGCACGCCCCCATTATCCTGATGGGCCATAACTACCCCCAGCACCCGGTAATCGGGGTCGGAATGATGGTAATCTGGTGTATGCTGCTTTCTCCCCTCTTCCTCTATATCCGGATAAAAACCCACTCGGTGATCGGAGCCAGCATCTTTCACGGCACACTAAATGCTTCGGCCGGGCTTAGCGTAATGTATATTGCCGGGGGAAATGATATCACTTCGGGAATTACCGGTTACCCGGGATTCGTTGCCCTTGCGCTGGTAATCGCGATTATGGTCATCTACGACCGGGGATTCTCCCGAAAGCCGGTTACCAACTGCACCCTCCTCGAAGGATCAAAGAAATGATCCCTTTCACCTGTTTTTCGGAATCTACTTCTGCTCATTCTGCCAAAATTGATTTTCCTAATTAATCCAAAAAGGGTATTTTTGGCGCTTTCGTGAGTGAAAAAAATCATGGTTCGATTTCGTTGCAATTATTGGTTCCTTTTGTTGCTCTTCATCACAGCCTGTCGTTCGGACAAAATGACGCTCCTGGTTGATGAATGGGATTACTTTTGCACTACCGAGACAAGCAACGAGAGCGGTATGTTTCTGCTCGATTCGCTGAATCCGTCCATCCGGTTCCGGAATATCGGAGCCCGCACCATGGAGGAAGCCTTCTCCGGAACGTATTCTCTGAAACTGGATTCGGGGCATCGGTATGGTTTTACCATCACCATGCGCGACCTGAAAAGAGACGAATATTTCCGAATATCGGCATGGAAGAAATCACAAAATGCAAGCGTTTTACTTATTGCTTCGGGTGATGATTTTTACCAGTTTGGCGGGGAGGTGACCGAACAAAACGATAAAGGTTGGGAAAAGCTGGAGATGGAAATTTTTGTACCCCCAACGGCACTGGATGAAATGATACTCTATGCCCTGTTTAAGGAGGGCGACTCGGCGTATGTCGACGATTTCCGTATTGAACGCCGGACTGAAAAAAAATACCCCGAGTTCGACACCGGTCAAACATTCAAATTGTTTTACGATCAAACAGCCGAAGCCCAACTCCAGGCAAAACGCACCGAAGCCTTCCAGAACGGCGTGTTGCTGGCCGAAGACGAGGACTTTGTTTCTGCGATTATCTTTTCCGATGACGACTTTTACGAGAGCAAAATCCGGCTGAAAGGCGATTGGCTCGATCACCTTCAGGGCGATAAATGGTCCTTCAGGGTGAATCTGAAAAACGGGTATGCGTGGCGGAACATGACGACCTTCTCCATCCAAACACCGGCTGCCCGAAACTTTCAACACGAATGGGTTTTGCACGAAATGCTGTTTGCCGAAGACCTGCTTACCACCCGCTATGGTTTTATTCCACTATCGATCAATGGAAAGAGCAAAGGTATATATGCCTGGGAAGAGCATTTCGACAAACAACTTCTCGAAAGCAACAAGCGAAGAGAAGGCCCCATTGTTCGCTTCGATGAATCGCTTTTTTGGGAAATTAACCGGATGAACAGCAGTGAAGAACATGTGTACCGATACCCTTTTTTCGAAGGAACGGTAATTACCCCTTTCAATAGCGGCAGTGTACTTGGCGATCCCCTTCTTTCGAAACAATTTGCCGAAGCCCGCTCGCTCCTGCACCAGATCCAGTTTCGCCAAAACCCGGTAAGCGAGATGTACGATGTGAAAAAACTGGCCGGATTTTTTGCGGTTAACCTCCTGAACAAAGCCTATCACGGGCTGGCCTGGCACAACATCCGGTTTTATTACAACCCGGTACTTTGCCGGCTCGAACCCATTACGTTCGACGGAGGATACGAAGAATGGATGGAATCGGACGATAAAAAATTTGCCGGTGATCTTTGGGAACTGATTAATAACGAGAAAACCGTTGAAAGCTCGATCCAGATCGAACCCCTGAAGGATCGACGCTTTTTGGAAGAACTCAGGAAATACTGGCAAAAACTAAGCGATTCAAGCTATATCGACGCATTCTTTTCCTCAATCGATCAGCAACTAAGAACCGATGAAGCATTAATCCGGAAGGAATTTCCCGGATATTCCTATTCCCCGGCTCATATACTGCAAAAAGCCCAGTCGTTCCGAAGCCTTTGGCCGGATATGGAAAAACGAATTAATTCGGAATCGTATGGGAAGGATGCGGCAACAATCCACTATCGCCGAAGACCTCTGAACAACGAATATAACGAGAACCTAATGAAATATTTGGTTCACGCTTATGTTTCGCCCATGGATCCGGGGAATGCATTCCGATTGGAACTGGAAAACTTTTTCGGGGACAGTGTGCAGGTTGTCGCGATTCGTAAAAACACGGACCTTACAGACACAAAACCAAACGAACCGTTCGTTGTTGCCCCCTTTTCGGATGAAGATCCCATTCAGTCCATCTCCATCCCCTTTAAGCCCGACGAAGTGATTGTTCGGGTCCCCGCCCAAAACAAATCGTTTACGCTGGCACCCTATCCCTGGAAAGCGCCCGAAGCCCTTTCATCGAGACAAAAAATAGAGCGAAGCCTTTCTTTTCCACAAAACCGTTTTTACACCTGCAACGGGAAAGACATTATTTTCGAGGGAGAAAAGAAGGTGGACCAACACATCATTATTCCCGAAGGTTACTTTGTACGCTTTTCAAAGGGTTGCCGAATCGATTTAACCGATTCGGCAACCTTTGTCTCCTACTCTCCCATTTATATCGAAGGAACTGCGACCGCCCCGGTCGTAATCCGATCGTCGGACCGCTCGGCCCGGGGCTTTAACATTTTGCAAGCCACCCATCAATCGAAGGTACAACATGCCGTTTTCGAAGGAATCAGCAATCTTTCGTTTGACGGTTGGTTCACTCCGGCCGCGGTTTGCTTTTACGAATCGGATGTTGACATGAATCATGTCACATTCAAGAACAACAGCGGTTGCGACGACGCGCTCAACATTGTTCGAAGCCACTTCCGGGTCGATCGTTGTCGTTTCGAAGGCATCGGTGTCGGTATCTTCAATTCGACATCGAGCGACCCGGAAGTAGCAAAGTATGATTTTGAGCGCTTGGGCGACGCTGCTGTTGATTTTTCGTGTGGCGAGAT
>Ga0116164_10002608_pt1 | contig 12801 bp, 13 predicted proteins | sample AD_UKC109_MetaG_FD_89888 | JGI IMG/M metagenome (GOLD analysis project Ga0116164, IMG submission 89888) | Active sludge microbial communities of municipal wastewater-treating anaerobic digesters from Hong Kong - AD_UKC109_MetaG | ecosystem: Engineered > Bioreactor > Anaerobic > Digestate... | reverse complement strand
TTGCTTGGAATAATCCCGATGGTACAGAAGAATTACGTATATGGCTTGAATCCATGAAAAAAGCTGAAATTCCTGTCATTGTGGTGTCAAACAATAATGCTGAACGTGTTGGACGAGCACTTCAAGCTTTTGAACTTGATTTTGTTGCACGTGCATTAAAACCTTTTGCGAAAGGAATTAATAAAGCATGTAAAGATCTTGGCGTAGAAAAAGATGCCATTGTAATGGTAGGCGATCAAATAATGACTGATATCCGAGCAGCTAATCGTGCTAGTGTGAAGAGTATTTTGGTACGTCCGGTTATTGATACAGATAGCTGGAAAACACAATTAAACCGTAAAATGGAAAAAAAAATTATGAAATATCTTTTAGACAAATATCCAGAAATGAAATGGCAAGGTGAAATATAATGACAGAAACAATTCAATGTATCGGTTGTGGGGTAACTATCCAAACTGAGAGTAAAGACGAATTAGGCTATACACCTAATGCCGCATTAGAAAAAGGGTTAGAAACAGGAGAAGTTTATTGCCAACGCTGTTTTAGATTGCGTCATTATAACGAAATTCAAGATGTTTCTTTAACAGATGATGATTTTTTACGTCTATTAAATGAATTAGGGCAAAAGGACGCATTAATTGTCAATGTAGTGGATATATTCGATTTCAATGGCTCCCTTATTCCAGGGTTACACCGTTTTGTAGGGAATAATCCAGTGTTATTAGTAGGGAACAAAGTGGATATTTTACCTAAATCATTAAAAAAATCAAAATTAACACAATGGATGCGTGAACGGGCCCATGAAGCTGGTTTACGCCCAGTGGATGTTTTGTTGACGAGTGCGAAAAAACCACATGAATTATCGACGTTATTAGATGCGATTGAAGAATATCGTGAAGGACAAGATGTCTATGTTGTGGGAGTAACGAATGTTGGGAAATCCACGTTGATTAATCAAATTATTCGTCAATCAGCAGGTGTCCAAGAATTAATTACTACTTCCCGTTTCCCAGGAACAACATTAGATAAGATTGAAATTCCTTTAGAAGATGGTCAGTTTTTAATTGATACACCAGGGATTATTCATCGACATCAAATGGCTCATTATTTAGGGAAAAAAGATTTAAAAATTGTTGCACCACACAAGGAAATTAAACCAAAATCTTACCAATTAAATGCTGAACAAACATTGTTTTTAGGCGGATTGGCACGCTTTGATTTTATCCAAGGTGAGCGTAGTTCATTTATTGCATATGTTTCAAATGATGTAGAAATTCATCGAACAAAATTGGAAAAAGCAGATGAATTTTATAACAAGCATGTGGGGGGGCTTTTACAACCACCGCGTGTAGAAGAAGTTTCTGAGTTTCCAGAACTTGTTCGCTTTGAATTTTCAGTGAAAGAAAAAACAGATATTGTTTTTGCTGGACTTGGTTGGATTACTGTAACAAAACCTGGTGTTGTTGCAGGTTGGGCTCCAAAAGGGGTCGACGTTTTAAAAAGAAAAGCATTGATATAAGGAGAAAAACATGGAGTTAAGAGGAAAACAAAAGCGTTTTTTACGCAGTGAAGCACACCATTTACAACCAATTTTTCAAGTAGGAAAAGGTGGTTTAAATGATGCAATGATTACTCAAATTGGCGAAGCGTTAGAAAAACGTGAACTAATCAAAGTGTCCTTGCTACAAAATACCGATGAAATTGCTGAAGATGTAGCAGCTGAACTAGAAGCTGTGCTGCACTGCGATATTGTTCAAATTATTGGACGCGTCTTAGTGGTATTTAAACCATCATCAAAAGAAAAATATCAAAAAATTTCATCACGCGTTCGTTCAATTTAATGAAGGAGGTCTTTTTGAGGTGCAAGGTGAAACTTTTAGTCGTGTACAAACATTTACAGAAATGGAACCAATTCGTATCTCACCGCGAAAGCAAGTAGGGATTCTTGGCGGGACATTTAATCCCGTCCATATCGCTCATCTCATTACGGCCGATCAAGTGGGAAAAGCTTTAGGTTTAGAAACTGTGGCGTTAATGCCTTCGAACCAGCCCCCACATCAAGATGAAAAAAAGACAATTGATGCAGTTCATCGTTTGCAAATGTTGGAATTAGCGATTGTTGACAATCCGCTACTATCGATTGAACCGATTGAATTACAACGTGCAGGTAAAAGCTATACGTACGATACTATGAAGTTATTGACAGAACAAAATCCAGATACCGATTATTATTTCATTATTGGTGGGGATATGGTGGAATATCTACCCAAGTGGTATAAAATAGACGAGTTAATGCAACTAGTGAACTTTGTCGGTGTTCGTCGACCTAATTATCCGACTGAAACAGACTATCCAATTATTTGGATTGACGTACCTCTGATGGATGTTAGCTCTACTCAATTGCGTAAAAAAATTGCGCAAGGTTGTTCTGTAAATTACCTCGTTCCACCAAATGTGGCAAACTATATTCAAGAAAAGGGGCTGTACCTAGATGAAATATAGTGGGAATTATACCCAATTAGATCGAGAATTATTGATGCAACGCGTGCAAATGCAAATGAGTGAAAGACGTTTCCGACATGTTTTAGGTGTGGAAGAAACCGCAATTGCTTTAGCAGGACGATATGGGGCTTCACTTGAGAAAGCAAGTATTGCTGCGTTGACGCATGATTATGCCAAAGAACGTTCTGATGATGAATTTAAATTAGTTATTCGACGTGATAATTTTGATTTAGATTTGTTAAATTGGGGAAATGAGATTTGGCACGGACTAGTGGGTGCCAATTTTGTTCAACGTGAGCTAGAAATAGATGATGAAGAAATTCTACAAGCTATCCGGGTGCATACAACCGGAGCTGCTGAAATGTCGTTATTAGATAAAATTATCTATGTGGCAGATTATATTGAACCTGGTCGTAATTTTCCTGGGGTAGAAGAAGCGCGAGAAATTGCCTTGAGAAACTTAGATAATGCAGTTGCTTATGAAACGAAACAGACACTAGTGCATCTTGTAAGTAAAGAAGTACCAATTTATCCAAAAACAATTGAAACATATAACAAATGGGTTACTAAAAAGTAACCAAGGAGGGAATTATCATAGATAGTAAACAAATTTTAGAAATCGCTGTTCGTGCAGCTGATTCTAAACATGCAGAAGACATTATGGCATTAGACGTACATGAAATTTCATTATTAGCAGATTATTTTGTAATCTGTTCAGGAAACAGTGAGCGCCAAATTAATGCGATTGTTGATGAAATTATTGAACAAGTAGAAAAACAACAAGTAGAAGTGAAACGCGTAGAAGGAAAAGATGGTGGCAAATGGGTATTAATCGATTTAAGCGATGTTATTATCCATGTATTCAGCAATTCTGAGCGTGATTTTTATAATCTTGAAAAACTTTGGTCAGATGCACCATTAGTTGATATCAATGAATGGGTCGTTGAGTAATTATGGCTTATGAAACTTTTGCATTCGTTTATGATGAGGTAATGGATACTGATTTATATAAACGTTGGCTAGATTTTTCATTACGTCATCTTGGTGAGCGCAAACAAATTTTGGAGTTAGCTTGTGGTACAGGTGCATTAGCAGTTGAATTTGCTAAAGGTGGTTTTGATGTGACTGCCTTAGATTTATCAGAAGAGATGTTGATGATTGCAAGTGGACGCGCACAAGAAGCAGAAGTAGCTATTCAATTTGTTGAGGGAGATATGTTAGATTTATCTGATGTCGGCACTTATCAAGCAATTACTTGTTTTTCTGATTCTATTTGTTATATGCAAAATGAAATGGATGTTCAACAAGTTTTTGATGGCGTATATCAAATCCTTGAAAATGATGGGATTTTTATTTTCGATGTACATTCAATCTATCAGATTGATGAAGTGTTTCCTTCATATAGTTATCATTATCAAACAGAAGAGTTTGCTTTTTTATGGGACAGCTATCAAGGCGCAGAACCCTATAGTGTTGAGCATTTCTTGACATTTTTTGTTCAAGATGAAGACGGTCATTTTATTCGTGAAGATGAATTGTATCAAGAAAGAACGTATTCATTAGATACCTATCTAATGTTATTAGAAAATGCTGGTTTTAGTCATGTCGAAACATACGCTGATTTTATTGATAGCGAACCGAATGAAAAAAGTCGTCGTTGGTTTTTTGTTTGTCATAAATAATAAGAAGACTGAGGGAAAACTCAGTCTTTTTTATTTTGAAAATAGTTGTTTAAATTGAAGCATGGTATACTTAGTTAAAGTAACTAGTAATTTTCTCAATAAGAAATTAGTGTGAATAGTAAGCTCCCATAAAATCCCTAGGAGATTCGCACCAATAAAATGAAGAAAAGTGAGGAAATGATGAGAGGGGAATACGATTATATCCTATTTTGAGGCAAAAAATAATTATAATCGGGCGATATTCATCAAAAGTAAGGTTGATTTTGTCTTATTTTTACTAACAATCGCCTTGCAGTCTTCATGCATAGAAAAGGTTCTTCGACTTCTAGTTCGTTGTCTATTCTTTCTAATTTTTCTTGCAGTCTTCATGCATAGAAAAGGTTCTTCGCTCCAAATAGTTTCTCAGTTGCAGTCTTCACAACTTCTTAAATTGAAACTTTATAAAATATTCTAGGCATTCTATCACTAACTCGTTACAACTTTCATAACTCTATAGAGTGGTTTTTCGGCAATACTCTTAATTTACCAAAAATAGTTCTCGTATCAGCTGTACAATACGAGGGCTATCTTTATTACATCTATCCTTTTAAAAATAAATTTTAATAAAATAATAAAAAAATGTTGACAATTAGATGAGAAAAATGTAATATTCTGATTAAATATTAAGCGGACAAAAGAAGAGTAACTTTTTTGATACTTTACAGGGAGCTGACGGAGGGTGCGAGTCAGTAAGTTAAAAAGAGTGAATGGGCTTTTGCGCTGAGGCATTGAACTGAAGTAGGTGGCTCCGGGAACTCCCGTTATAGAGGAAAATCGTTGATAGACGATTGATAACGAGAATTTGAATAAAATTATTCAAATTAATTGAGGTGGCACCGTGAATTTATTCGCCCTCAGACTTGCTTTTAGCGAGTCTGAGGGCTTTTTTGTATTTAGCAGTCATGAAAGGATGAATAAAATGAAAATTACTCGACAAATACAAGGGGATTATTTAACGCCGGTATCTATTTTTTTAAGAATTCAACATGATAAAAAATTTTTATTAGAAAGCAATCCGCGCGAAGCTGAAGAAGGGGCAAGATATTCAATTGTTGCGCTTGATCCTGTTAAAGTATTACGTTATCAAGAGGGGATTTTTTCAGTAAATGGCGAAAGTTTTCCTTGTTCAGATCCACTAAAAGAATTGGAGAAGCACATCCTTCATGACGAAGAAATAATTCCTGAAATTCCATTCCAAGGTGGAGCGATTGGGTACGTGGGCTATGATGTGGCTGCTTGTTATGAAAATATTGGACAAATTCCAAAAGATGAATTAGATGTACCAGATATCTATTTCTATGTTTTTGAAACTTTTGTGGTATACGATCATCGCACTGAAATAGTGACTATCGTTCATTCAAATGCCTATAGCAAAAAAACAGTCATTGAAATGGAAGCACGCATTCAAGAGATTGTTGGTTTTTTACAAACACCAACATCAAAAGAATTAATTGAGAAAAAAGACATCAATTTACCATTCACTAGTAACGTTAGTCAAGAAGAATTTGAAAATCGTGTCCGTAAAGCAAAAAAATTAATTGAAGAAGGCGATTTATTCCAAATTGTTTTATCACAACGACTACAAGCAGAATTTGAGTTAGATTCATTTGATTATTATCGTTATTTACGTCTCTCTAATCCATCTTCGTACATGTATTTCCTCAATTTTGAAGAATTACAAGTGGTAGGTTGTTCACCAGAAAGTCTTGTTAGTGTAAAGAATGGACTTGTGACAACTAATCCGATTGCTGGTACTAGAAAACGAGGCACAACAGTTGAAGAAGATGTGGCGTTAGCAGAAGAATTATTAGCAGATGAAAAAGAACGTGCAGAGCATATGATGTTAATTGATTTAGGAAGAAATGACATTGGACAAATTGCTAAACGTGGGACTGTACGATTACCAATAAATATGACCATCGAAAAGTATCGTTATGTCATGCATATTGTTTCTTTAGTAACTGGAGAGTTAAAAGAAGATTTAACGCCAATGGATGCGTTAAGAGCAACCTTACCAGCCGGTACTGTCAGCGGTGCTCCTAAAATTCGAGCTATGACTCGTATCTATGAATTAGAACCAGTCAAACGTGGCATGTATGCTGGAGCTGTAGGGTATTATTCTATGGATAATCAAGCCGACTTTGCAATAGCCATTCGTACAATGCTAATTAAAGATAAAAAAGCTTATATTCAAGCAGGTGCAGGCATAGTGGCAGATTCAGATCCAACAGCTGAATATTATGAGACATTACAAAAAGCTAAAGCTCTTTTGGAGGTGGGAAGATGATTTTATTAGTTGATAATTATGATTCATTTACACACAATTTGGCGCATCAATTTGATACAGAACTTGTCATTTTACGAAACGATGATCCTGCATTAATTGAAACAGCCCAAAAAGCATCCGCAATTGTTTTTTCACCTGGACCAGGAAGACCAGATGAAGCTGGTTTAATGGAAGAAATCATTCGCCGTTTTTATAAAGAAAAACCGATGCTAGGTATTTGCTTAGGGCATCAAGCATTAGGCGAGGTTTTCGGCGGGAAAATTAGTATTGCTACAAAAATTATGCATGGGAAAGTTTCTAAATTGAAGCATGAGCAACAAGGACTGTTTCGTGATGTAACTTTAGATACAGATATCATGCGTTATCACTCATTAATTATTGAACCAGATACATTACCGGAAGTTTTTGAAGTATATGGGGATGCAGATGATGAAATTATGGCGATTAAGCATAAAGAATACCCTGTTTATGGCTTACAATTCCACCCAGAATCTATTGGTACAACAGAAGGTCAGACAATGATTGATACATTCCTAGAGGTAGTGGAGGATAAATAAATGAAAGAAATATTTGAAAAATTATATCAAGGAAATGACTTAACTGAATCAGAAATGACGCAATTAGCAGAAATGATTTTTACAGGTGAATTAAAAGATACACAAATTTCTGCCGCATTGATTGCTTTAAAAATGAAGGGCATTACATCAACAGAAATGGCTGCAATTGCCAAAGTCATGCAAAAAAATGCTTTAACAATTGAAAATGCACCAGTTAATGCCATGGATAATTGTGGAACTGGTGGGGATCATTCGAACAGTTTTAATGTGAGTACAACAACTGCTTTTGTTTTAGCAGCAGGTGGGATACCAATGGCAAAACATGGGAATCGTAGTATCTCTAGTCGTTCTGGTAGTGCTGATGTTTTAGAGGAACTAGGCGTGAAACTGACGACATCACAAGAGCAAATTAGCCAACTATTAAATGAAATCGGGATTGCCTTCTTATTCGCACAAGCGATGCATCCTAGCATGCGTTATGTCATTAATGTTCGTCGTGAACTAGCAACGCCAACTATTTTAAATTTAATTGGTCCATTAACCAATCCAGTAAACTTAGAAACACAGCTAATGGGAACTTTTGCGGAAAGTTTACTCAAAGAAACAGCAGAAACTCTTGGCAAGCTTGGACGTAAACGAGCGATTGTTTTGCAAGGAGCCTATGGGATGGACGAAGCTAATTTAGCTGGAGATACAAAATTTGCATTACTAGAAGATGGTAAAGTTGAAGAATACACGGTTTCTGCTGCTGGTGTGGGCTTACCAGAATATCCTTTAGAAGCAATAGTTGGCGGAGATGCTAAACGTAATGCAGAAATTCTTGTTTCGGTTTTAGAGAATCAACCATCACCGTTTTTAGATACCGTTTTATTGAACGCAGGACTAGGTTTTTATGCAAACGGAAAGGTGAATAGCGTAAAAGAAGGCGTAGAAGAAGCGAGAAAAATCATTGCTTCTGGAGCTGCTCGCGAAAAATTAGCACAATTAATTGAGAAACAAAAGGAGGTCCAGTAATGGATTTTTTAGAGAAAATTTTAATTGAAAAACGTAAAGAAGTCGCACAATTACCAATTGTTGAACGAAAAAATCAAGCGAAAGCCTATCCTTTTTATCAGCGAGTAAAAGAACATCCAGAAAAATTACATGTAATTGGAGAAATTAAGCGTGCTTCTCCTTCAAAAGGCGAAATCAATGTTGATGTTGATATTGTCGCACAAGCAAAATCTTATGAACAAGCGGGTGTATCAGCCATTTCAGTTTTAACTGATGAAGTATTTTTTAAAGGAAATATGACAGATTTACAAACAGTTGCTAAAAATGTTCAAGTACCTGTTTTGTGTAAAGATTTTATTATCGATGAAAAACAGTTATTTCGTGCAAAAAACGCGGGAGCAAGCATGGTCTTGTTAATTGTTGCAGCATTATCCTTTGATAAACTAAAAGAATTGCATGAAAAAGCAATAGCTCTTGATTTAGAGGTTTTAGTTGAAACACATAATACTGAAGAAATGGAAAAGGCGCATGCAATTGATGCTAAAATCATTGGTGTAAACAATCGTAATTTAAAAACATTTATTGTAGATATTCAGCACAGCTTAGATTTAGCTCAGCCTGATGATGGTCCAATCTACATTAGTGAATCTGGCTTTGTTACCGGTGAAGATGCCAAGCGAGTAGCAAAAGATTATCATGTTATTTTAGTTGGAGAAACGTTGATGCGTGCAGAAAATCCAAAAACAAAAATTGCAGAATTGCGAGTGAGTCGTCATGACGAAAATTAAAATTTGTGGCTTGATGGATAAACATACAGTAGATGAAGTATGTCGTTTGGGAGCGGATTATCTGGGGTTTGTCTTTGCAAAAAGCAAACGCGAGGTGACATCTGATCAAGTACGATTAATGACGACTGATGTACCCTTGATAATTCAAAAAGTGGGAGTATTTGTGTCTCCAACTCTTGAGCAGTTACAACGAACCATTCAAGAAGCTGGATTAGACTTGGTTCAAATTCATGGAGACTTTCCTAACGGATCATGTGGTGTTCCTATGATTCAAGCGAAAAGTGTAAATGGAAACGAACAAGAGTTTAAGACAACCGCTGATTTTTTACTATTAGATGCACCACCGAAAGAGTTTTATGGAGGAAATGGTGAAACCTTTTCATGGGAAACTGTTCAACAGAACTTGTTGCCTCAAGAAAAATTATTCATTGCTGGTGGATTGACAGCAGAAAATGTTCAACAAGCAATTACTTATTTTCAACCATTTGGCGTCGATGTATCTAGTGGTGTCGAGACAAATGGTGTGAAGGATTTAGCAAAAATTCAAGCATTTATTAATCAAGTAAAGGAGTATGATCATGTATCAACAACCAGATAATAAAGGATTTTACGGTGATTTTGGTGGGCAATTTGTACCTGAAACTTTGATGTATGCCGTGAAAGAATTAACACAAATTTATGAAGAAGCAAAAAATGATCCAGAATTCCAAGCAACATTGGACTACTATTTAAAACAATATGTTGGCCGTGAAACACCTTTGTATTATGCTGATAATTTAACCAAGCATCTTGGAGGAGCCAAAATTTATTTAAAACGTGAAGATTTGAACCATACCGGAGCTCATAAAATCAATAATGCGATTGGTCAAGTATTGTTAGCAAAACGTATGGGGAAAAATAAAATTGTTGCCGAAACAGGTGCTGGTCAACATGGAGTAGCTACTGCAACTGCTGCAGCACTCTTCGGTATGGAATGTATTATTTTCATGGGTGAAGTAGATGTGAAGCGCCAAGAGTTAAACGTTTTTCGGATGGAATTATTAGGAGCAAAAGTAGAAAGTGTTCTTTCAGGTAGCCGTACATTAAAAGATGCTGTAAATGAAGCGTTACGTTACTGGGTGGCAACGGTAGAAGATACGCATTATGTATTAGGCTCAGCCTTGGGTCCACATCCATTCCCAGAAATCGTTCGTGACTTCCAAAGTGTGATTGGGACTGAAGCAAAGCGCCAATATTTAGAAGTCGAAGGGAAATTACCTGAAGTAGCCTTAGCATGCGTCGGTGGCGGAAGCAATTCAATTGGTTTGTTCTATCCATTTATCAATGATGATGTCCGATTAATTGGGGTGGAAGCAGCTGGAAAAGGTTTGGAGACTGAAGAACATGCTGCTTCAATCACAAAAGGTGATGTTGGTGTGTTACACGGAAGTAAAATGCACCTTTTACAAGATGATGACGGACAAGTATTAGAAGCCTTTTCTATTTCAGCTGGTTTAGATTACCCCGGCATAGGACCAGAACACTCGCACTTGTATACTTCTGGAAGAGCAGAATACAAAACAATTACCGATGAAGAAGCTCTTGAAGGATTCCATTTGTTATCACGCACAGAAGGCATTATACCAGCATTAGAGAGTTCACATGCAATTGCCTATGCAATGAAATTAGCGAAAGAAATGTCATCAGAAGAAAGCATTTTAATCTGTTTATCTGGTCGTGGGGATAAAGATGTGCAACAAATCAAAGAAAGGATGGCACAGGAATGAAATCATTAACACGTGTATTACAACAAAAAAAAGATAATGGAAATAAATTATTTATTCCGTATATTATGGCTGGCGCAAATGGTTTAGAACGTTTGGCTGATGAAATTGAAATGTTGGCTGACAGTGGAGCGAGCGCTATTGAATTGGGTGTGCCTTTTTCTGATCCTGTAGCTGATGGACCTGTTATCCAATTAGCAGGGATTCATTCGCGCGAACGTGGCACAACTTTAAAAAAGATTATTACGTTTTTAAATGAATTTAATTCGCCAGTTCCTTTAATTTTGATGGGTTATTTTAATTCTTTTTTTCATTATGGCTTAGACAAATTAGTAGAAGATTTAAGTTCAACAGATGTCAAAGGAATAATTATTCCGGACTTACCTTATGAGCATCGAGAAATGTTTTTAGAACCAGCAAAAGATAGTGATATTGCGTTTATACAACTGGTGACTCTAACTAGTTCTGATGAACGAATTGAACAATTAGTGAGTGATGCGGATGGATTTATTTACGCAGTAACAATTAACGGAACAACTGGTGTTAATCGAAACTATCAGGATAACCTTTATCAACATTTGCAAAAAATTACCGAAAAAAGCCCGATACCAGTCTTAGCAGGATTTGGTGTGTCGAAATCAGAGCACGTTCAAACATTTAACAATTATTGCGATGGTGTCATTATTGGAAGTTGCATTGTACAAAGTTTAGAACAAGATGGCGTAGACAAGACTCAAAATTTAATTGAATCATTATTTGCATAAAAAGGAATGCGGCAATTTTGTCGCATTCCTTTTTTAGAATACATTTACTTAACATTCATTTTTTTTTCATGTACAATGGTAAAAAGTCGCTAAATTTTAATTTATTTTTCATTTTGGAATCTACATTTTAGTAAGATTTACCATTTGTGCAGAAAATAAAAAAAATTCAGAAAACTTGTTGACTTTTATTTTGATTAACGTTATATTGTAAAAAATCAACAAAATAAACCAGAGATAAAAATAGATTTTTCAACTTGTAAGGAGACGATTCACATGCACAAAGAAAGACAATACTTATTGGTCATTATTAGGTAAGTGGACTTAGAACACGGAAAAAAATCCGGTTGTTTGAGTCCTATTTGTGTTAGTGAATGGGATTCTTACAAGAGAGCATCCCATTCTACTTTGTTAGAAGGATGCTCTTTTTTTCAGAAAAATCTGGCTTAAGGAACTAGGAGTGGTACGATTGGAAGTGACCAATTAAAAAGTAACTATTGAAATATCTAATGAAGAAATAGCTGAACGCAAACAAAAATGTTTTAAATTAAAGCATAGTTGGTTAGCGCGCTATACAGCATTAGTAACATCTACCCATACAGGTGGAATTATGCGAGTACCAAAAGACTAGGAGGAAAATTAATGAAGAATCAAGATCAAGAAATAGCTCAAAAAATGTCAGGAGCAAAGCTTTTATTAAAATGCTTGCAAAAACATGATGTTGAATTAGTTTTTGGGTATCCTGGTGGTGCGGTTCTTCCATTATATGATGCTTTATACGATGCTGAAATTCCCAATATCCTAACAAGACATGAACAAGGTGCAGTACATGCGGCAGAAGGATATGCCAAGGCAACAGGCAAACCTGGTGTAGTAATTGTAACAAGTGGTCCTGGAGCAACAAACGTTGTGACGGGGATTGCAGATGCGATGGGCGATTCTGTTCCTCTAATTGTTATTACAGGACAAGTTGCAACACCTGGTATTGGGAAAGACGCTTTCCAAGAAGCAGATATTTTAGGAATTACACTACCCATCACAAAACATAATTACCAAGTTCGTGATGTGGAAGAATTAGAAAAAACAATTGATGAAGCTTTTCATATTGCAACAACTGGCCGTAAAGGACCTGTTGTTATTGATTTACCAAAAGATATTTCAATTATTGAGGGCACCTATACTCAACGGACGAAACCAGTCAATTTGATTAGCTATCAGCCAACAACTAATCCTTCACCATTACAAATAACTCGCTTGATGGAGCAACTCAAAAAAGCGAAAAAACCAATTGTATTGGCTGGTGCGGGGATTACTGCTGCAAATGCGGCAAAAGAGTTACAAGCGTTTGTTGAACGTTACAAATTACCGACTGTCACAACTTTACTTGGGTTAGGAACATTGCCAGCAGATTGTCCTTACTTTTTAGGTA